>JAABUS010001034.1_pt1 | contig 64554 bp, 73 predicted proteins | sample 5560161 | NCBI WGS metagenome assembly JAABUS01 (sample SAMN10711885, study PRJNA513376) | rock metagenome | isolation source: Antarctica rocks | place: Antarctica: Victoria Land, Trio Nunatak nord | collected 2016-01-04
CTACCCCCTCCTATCACCCCATCACCCCACATCCCACCACCCCATCCTACACCATCAACACCATTCCATCAAAGTCACATAACCTCATCCATCTCAACCCACCATCTCCACTACTTTCATCCTCACCCCTATAATCTCCAGGTATCCTGGATTTAATGGTTCAAAGTCAGAAATGACAAAGAAGAGCTCCGGAGACTGTTTGTAACAGTGTTGAGAGAGGCTTGGATGGTTTTAGAAGGGTTTGGGGATTTTTAGGGAGGGAGAGGGTTGTGGTTGTGTGGATGATGATTCGATGTTGAGACGTGTTCGTTGGGGTTTTGGAGAGAGTGACTTTCTTTTTAGTTCCTTCTGGAGTTCTTCCTGTCGGTGCTCTCTTTTTCCTTTTTTGACTTTCTTCTTACGTTTCTCTCGCTCTCTCTATCCTTCCTAGCCGTCTCCTCTCCATTCCAGTCCACCATCTTTCTTCTTTTTCCTGTTTCGTTCATCGTTCGAGAACCCACAGAGCAACCGCAATCGAGAAGGCCAGGGATGTCGCAGTGATCTAAAGATGACCAAAAAACAAAAGCAAGTCGGAGTTGATTCTTCATGTAGACTCAGACGCGACGATACATTTAGCAGCTAAATAATCTTTCAAATCGGTATATTTTGATGTACAAAGTAAATAGCTGTATACAACTACTATATGGTAACCTACCATATGCGGATACAACAGAGAATTCCGAGATTTTTACCCAACCCATAAAAACAGGTTTTATATACACATAATCACATCTACCCCCCTCCACCATTCCCACCCCCATACAATGTCCCATTCCCCAAATCCACCGTGAACTTCCCAAAATCAACCACCACGCCACCGCCTACAGCCGTCTTACTCGCATTGAAGCTGCTGGCATCGAACAGCGCCTGCTGCAGACTACTCTGTGCCAGGACCGCGCTCGTCAGGGATGTTTCTTGGTAGATGAACAGCACGGCCACGCGCGCGAAATCGAGGATTTGCTGCGTGATGGGGTGCGTGCCTGGTGATGATGAGGTTGACGAAGTGGGGGCGGAGGCGGTGCCGGTGGCGGAGGGGGCGTTGGAAGAGGCGGCGAAGATAATGCTGTTGGAGGTTATGGCGGCGGGGATGGCGGTTTGGGAGGGGGGGACCGAGGCGCTGTCGGTTGCGACGGGGGCGTCGGCGGCGCGGGGGTGGAGGTATGGCTCGATGGTTGGGGTTGGTAGGGATTCGGAGAGTGGGCGATTGTCGACTGGGTTTAGTTGAGGAAGGTCGTACGGTAAGGGAAGCTCGTCCCGGCGTTGGGATTGCTTATTGAAGTTAACGAGGGCATTTTCGGATGTACAGGAGAGGTTGGCGTTGCTGAAAATGGAGAGGAGGATTGCGGGGGTGAGGGGGATGCTGTAATTCGATGGCCCACCTGAGAGGAGGCGAGAGATGCTGCTGCCGACCGTGGCGTTGGTATATACGTTATTCGTTTGGTCTCCGGCTTTCACGTCGCTGGTAATGCAGCCGCTATCAGTGGCAGTGGTACATGCAGCTCCAGTGTACCCGTTAGCGCAGATACAACGGCAAGAATTGGATACAAAGTAGTTCGTCCCACCATTGGCGCAGGCGACGGCCTTCTTGCAAGAGGCAAGGTCTGTAACCCCAGAGTTGGAGTGTTGCTTTGGGAGTACAACGAGCGTGACTGGTATGACTACAGCAGCGGCGATGAGGAGAAGAAGTATGATACAGAGAAGGACGAACGCCCAAACAGGCATACCGCAGCATCTGCGAGTATTAGATTTAGGATAGCCTTGAGTTGGGGAACCAGGCGTGAATGTTTGGTTCCTGCTAAGAGCAGATTTGGACAGCGGAGAAGGCCATCGTGAGCCATTTCGTTCGCCGTTTGGCGTTTGTACGGAAGGAGAAGGAAAGGCGTTGAGCATTTCCGAAATCGATCCGGTCCGAGATCCATGTCCCGATTTTTCGGCTCTGTCATTAAGGATGTTCAGCATGCCAACTCGACTCGCTGTTCGGCCTCGATCCAGGTTTGAAGCTAGTCTGGTTGCCCGCCGAATGAGTTCAGGCAGACTAGTGGAGCTGCCTCTTGTCTCACCCGCCTGCGCAGCTTCAACATTCAGTGGTGGAGGGCGTTTAAGCCCTTTTTCACTCATTGATGGGGCTGTCGAAGTTATTGGGGAGGCTGTACCACTTGAATCCAATGCGCCACCCTTCTCCAGACCACCAAGTATCTCAGTGACCCTCGGGTCTAATGAGAATGTCGGAGATCGGGTTTCTGGAGACGGAGCGGTTCTAGACAGACCATTCGGTAGCTCATTTGGTGTTCCAGCTGGGGAATTCTTCACTGATGAGGCGGAGAGGAATGTCGCACCACCACCTCTCCCATCTGAGATCTCTTGTTGGTCATCGAAAGGGCCTGGTTGGAGATCCGCACTCTCTCCGCTTTTCACAGTCATTAGTGCCGGCCTCCCAGGCTTTCCTATGCTGACTTTCCTAACGAACCCTGATGAATCCTCATGATCACTGGCCCTTGAATGTCGCCCGTTTTCGCCTGCTAGTGGTTCTACAAAACCCCCGTCCCCCTCATTGATGCCTCGACCCGGATAGTATTCGGGCGGACCCTCACCCCAGCTTGTCGGCATGACATGACTTGATGCAAATGAATTATGTGCTTCTGATTGTTCTTCTGGAATGGGAGCGACGAAAGTATTTTGTGGATAATAATTTGCACCGCCTTTCCGTGACGACGGAGGGGGCCCAAGATTTGCAGCACGTCGCGGTTGTGGTTGCGGTAAAGGAACTGGTATCGCTGGCACGGGAAAGTCGGGAATACTGGCACTAGAGGAGGATGTAGAAGGCCCACTTGAAATACTTGAATTACCATCTCGTCCGGGCAATGCCATATAGTTATCTTCCCAGTAGTTCGCTTGCGGCTGTCCTAGGGATTGCGACGGCATGGATGGTACAAAGTTCGGTCGTGGAGGTCTCTGTGGGGGCGGACCTCTGCCTACGGGGTTGTTGCGCGTAGGACTGTTGTTTCGAGCAGGAGATTGTCCGGGCCTGATGGGGGCTGCTGGTGTTTTTCGGCCAGCTTGGATAGAATATTGGGGGTACTGAGGGCGATCTACTGGACCTGGAAAACGTCGCGGCATTTGCATTGGTATAGGTTCATCTCCAACACCCGGCGGTTGCGGTTCCATCCCAGCTCTTGCTCTCTGCCTAGCCCTTTTAACAGAACCTCCTCCACGATGTAATTCATTGTCCATGCCTTTGCCTTCGGCAGTGGACCCTTCCGAAAGGAGCCTATGCGGTTTTGTAACGGTAGGACTAACGATCACTTTGGTTGTATTGATCCAAGTATCAGTAAGCCCACATTGACCGCTCTAATGTGAGCAGGAACGTGCTATCCGGGGTTTATAGCCAGCCAGTGGCGCAGTGGTATTTCTGGAGCGTTTGAAGCAGGATTGATCGATTGCTATTGCGCAAGCTGGTGGGAATGTAGGTCTCTTAGAGAGATATGAGATCTTGGTGAATTGTATGTAAATTAAGGTTGTCTATATGATTAAGATATCGAATCCAATATACATCTATATCACACATTAGATAGAGTGTTTAACGAGCGAATTGAGCAAGACTGGTCGCAAAAAGTGAACGAAGCAGAACGGAAGAGAAAGAATGAATCAAACGACACATGACCAGTAGGCAATGCGTTCCATCGCCTCAAACGTCCACTTAAGCAAGCATGTGGCGGTCGGCATCTAGGTGTAGGAGGATTGCGGCATTGCCGCAATCCTGCAATCCTCTTGACGCAGGGGACAAAATGAAGGAGGACGTACCCAGAAACTTTCTTAATACCGCTGTCAACTCGAGGAAACCACGCTCAAAGCTATACAAGATCGAAGTATACAATTTGGAAAAGAAGCGGTCCGCTCGTGCAAAGACAGGAAGGGCGGAAACGGTTGTGAAGGCGAAGAATGGGAGGGTGTGGTGAGTCGGGTTGATGCAGGAATCTTCGCGAGCAGCCAGTGATATTGCGAGAAATCCAAGGTTTTCGAGTGGTATGCCATGCAGGCTCGTGTGTGTGTGACGAAGAGGCTCAAATGCGCATGTGGGATGGCAGTTGTGCGAGGGAGGGGTTGCAACTCGTAAAAGGAAAAAAAGTAGATAGAATAATTGAATGTATTCCGACCGTGACGCACTGCGGACGGGGGCTGTGAAGAGAAAGTCGACGACTTTGGTTGTGTGATGGGTGGATGAATCAATTCCACTTAACCCCCACATTCGCGTTGCGAGAGGGAGAAACAGTACAAAGTACAAGCAGAAGCAGAGCGAAGGACTTGCGAGCAGAAGGAGAATTCCATCCATAGGATTAATTGGGGGTTGAGGCGCACCACCACCGCTTAGATTTTAGATGGCAGAAAAGAAATTGAACAGGCTCGTTGTGATTGGCGCACATTGATTGGATAGAACTATGGACGGAATGACTGGGATATAAAGGCAACTTGGACAAGTGCGTTTGGGGTCGACACTACTCTAGTAGTAGCACGGATGTAAGGTAGTGCCTCATAGGTAGTCTGTGACTTTGCATGGGAAGGAGGCACTTGGACACGACTGCCGAGTCCAACGAAGTCTGGAAGGATCCGAAGCTATCGTGAACTTCAACGTCTTTGCTTCGTATACCAAAGTACTTGGTCTTACTTCATAACCAATAGTGATTGATCGACTGTGATGAGAGACATGAGTTGCTCTTCAAACGCTGAGCCGCTGCCCGCATGACCAGGTTCTGCGACGTTATCATCATCAAGGGGGAAGCTGCCAATCAGTTTCGGATATTCTATTTCCGCCCACCGGAAACGTCAGGCTGGTCAGCAGCATGCCAGCATGTTCCCTCGTTTCCACCTTGCGGCACAACGGCGTCGACGGATAGGCACGCATCTCTGCACCTGCACTTCAACCTGAGCCTAGGGAACTGTTCGGCATGCTGTTGCAAATACCAACACCCAGGACCCGAATGCTTTATAATCCTCTTCAAATCCGAGTACGAACGAGTCCAGCCAAGGTCATGTTGCCGCATCATAATTTATAAGGAGACGCAGGATCGAGCAACAACCTAGATACTCAATACAGTCAGCTTCGCAGCCCATATGATCACGGCAGAGGGACTATGTTCGTGTAGGGTAGTAGAGAGTAGATGCGAACACTAAATCTGGAGTGCGGTCCGACCAATCGTTCCCACATCTTTTGTGTGTGGTTACACAATCACCATGTTGAATGTTTCATATCGTCGTCAAGCGAGGAGAGCAGACCAGTGCCCAAAGTGCCAGAATATACAAAATCAAGCTTTCGATCATCGCAGAGCAGTGGCAGACTCAAGCACGAGACTAATGTGTGGACTTGATATTTGGAATAGCTTTCCTCAAGGAACTATTCTCGATGGTTCCTTCCTTCTCAGTATGGCTGCCATGGCATGCGACTATTCCTTGATTCTCACCTCTACAACATTCTACATGACTCAACAATAGCGTTTCCATTGCGGTTCTAAGCAGCTCTGTCCCATTTTATACCTACAAGAACACAGTTTCTATCAGCGGTATCAGATACGTTTTCTCTTTTAGTATGTCAACTTCTGCCGCTCCTCGTCTCTCAACAGGCGAAAGACGTCAGCTAGCAAGTAGGAATCTGCTGTGACTGATGCAACCTGCAGGAGGCTTGAGTTATGCCTAAGGATGTTGCAGCTTTACTATCCGGTCTTTTACATCTTCCTGCTGACAATGATCCAAGTATACGTAAGTCGATCACTACAAAACCAAACCATTTTCTGTCATCACTGATCTACTTTCCTCGTGTACTATGTTTAACCACGCTTGCGCAGTTCCCCCTACCGAAACGGAAGGCTATATTCCTCGTGCCAGAATTCCTCTCCCTCCAGCTGAAGGCTACGTATCTCGGAGAGTGACCCCCAATAGCGGTAAGAAACGCAGAGTAACACCAAATCTCTCCCGTGCAACGCCCACCTCAAGTCACGGCGTGAAGATGGCTATGATTTTTCGCGATGCAGCCACGACACTGCAGGATGTGAAGACACCTACGCGCCGTACCTCGTCCAATACCACGAGATTGCGTTTGCCGGCTACCCAAACTCGGAGCACCCCGTTTGGAAGCGTTCGCCGGGATTGCAAAGGTGATCCTTCAGGACCAAAAAGCCCTTGCACCAACAGTTTCTGTTCTAGCCCATATTCTGGGAAAGTACCGAAAACACCAGAAGCTCTGTGCAGGTCTGCCGTTGCATTTCATCGTTTCAGCAAGGACACTCGGTTAGGCACCCACAGTACTGATACTGACGGGAAATCGGGTCAAGCATTCACACCACCGAAAATTTCTCATGACCCGGCCTCCCCTACCCCTCTTTCTTTCAAGGAAGATTACTTCGGTCCTCAAGACGTAGATGCCAACGGCAAAGAACCAATTAGCAGCAGCTTCTCAACACCCTGGGGACACCATCCAAGCCATCCGTACGGCAGCTCGCCTCACAGTGTGAATTATCCCACTTTGAAATTACACGATGAGCATTACACGTTTTTAAGACCTCTGAGCCCGACCCTAGACAACCTAGACTGCCACTCCAGCCATGGGGTTCCTTTAGTGATTCCCATCGCAAGCTTAGAGCAAGACCATGCCCATGGATTCGAGATTGACAGTTGGCTAAACGAAGTACTCGAAGCATCTCCAGATGAGGCACCGGAACAGCGCAAATCACCGCCACCTCTTCCACCGAGACCCGCCACCCGTTCATTAAACGAACCTAACTCACCATTCAAATACCCCAATCTCCGTTCCGTCTCCCGCACATCCAGCAACAAAGAGAACCTCCAACCCCAACACCCGTCCCCCTCACGCATACCTTCCCCCTCGTGCTCCCCTCTCAACGTACCCACCCCCAGCCAACCTCCTCGAATTACCACCCCCGCTCCAACTCGCCGCTTGCTGCACCCACTTACACCATCAAACCTACTTACGCAACCGCCTAAACGCCGGAAGCAGGTCACTAATACCCCACCGCTGCATCCCAGAATCCAAGGAGAGGAGTTTGACATCTACGATGAGGTTTGCGAAGAGATGAAGGTTCTGACTCCGGGTGTTAAGAGGTATAGGAGAGGAAAGGCACCGAAAAGGGAGAGGTGCAGTAGTTATTGGGATGAGGATATTCTGCTGCGCGCGGATGTTGGAGAAGAGGCGGAGGAAAGGGAAGGGGAAAAGGTGTTGTGTGAGTCAGTGGCCAGTAGGGAGTTGATCAGAGAGAAAGGGTTTGTGGAGGGTGTGGGAAGGGTGATGTTCGAGTTTCGGGCATGAGATTGAGGTTGGTGTGACGGGAGAGGGAATGGGGAGAGGCTAGGGGAGAGGATAAGAAGGGAACGAGGGGGTGGGAGAGGGGGTATTCTTAGTCGACGCGTTTTAGAAAATAGAGTTGAGACTGTTGAACTTATTTAACTCGTTTTTACCATCTCCAGATAGATCAAGCCACGCTTTGATTCCTTCTATTTGCTAGAATAAAAAATGTAGAGAAAGTGAGTTCAGGCACAGCTATACTCGTACCTTACTTCAACCCGGGCGTTATACAAATATTAGGAAAACAACACTCGATCTTCCTAGATGTTCAGGTTCTAGATCTCCATATCCCAAACTCCAAATCGACAAACAAACACTCGTGCTTTCCTGACATAGTATGAGTTAGACAACGAAACCAGTGTGATGAGGAAAGAGGATTCTGTTAAGAGGCATAACGATCATGCCTTTTTCTACTTGGACTGTCCATTTTTCTGTCGGGTAATACAACTACAGTACCTTGTCGGTTGGTGTATATTGACTTTTCAATCGATACCGCCTGGTGGATGGGTGTTTGTTGTTGGGTTAGAGCTGTGGGGTATGCTTGGAGGAGGATCGGGATGTGGGTGGAGTGGGATGGGGATGGGGATGGGGATGGTGTAGGATGAGGGGTTGTAGGGTGGGGATTGTGCGTTTGTGGGTGTGAGGGTGTGAGGGTGTGGGTATGGGGCGTGAAGTGGTTGTTACCTTGTGGGGAGAGATGTGTAAGCTGGGGGTTGAGGGGTTAGGGCATCCGGGGTGGGGAAACCTGTGGTGGAGATGGGAATGGGAATATAGATAGCTACCTTAGGTTTGCTTTCACGTCGACATAATTTGAAAAAAGAAAAAGAAACTCCAATCAGCAAACTTGGATACACTCAAAGCTACATCTCAACTGAACGATCTATCCTGCGTAAGAAGAAGTTCGTTACTTTTCGCTGGTTTCGAATCTTCGGCCGATTTCGACGGATATGGGGAATTTGAGACGAAGCGTAGGTCATTTGCGTAAAATGCAGAGACTGCTTTTGTGTTGATACAATGCCAGTGCGGAAAGTTGAATAGAGGTATAGTTTACAAGTCGGTGGAATGAACCTACAAAGGGCGCATGGAAAGCGACAATCGAAGGTACGGGTGCAGAAGGGGATGGAGGAAAGTGTGAAAATGGATGGTGTGGTTTGGTTGGGAGATGGAGGGTGGGGTTGGTTGGGAGTTGAGGTTGAGGTTTGAGGCTGGGTATGAGGGAATGGTACGGGGACATGAGTAAAAAACAATAAGCTTGAGAGATGCCAAAGATGATGGAGCGCCAGGAAGAAGAGAGAGAATGTTGTCGTATTTAAAAAAATTTGCTTCGTCTTCCTCCTTGTTGAGAGATATACGTTCGTGGGGAACTGGTATGATTGGCAGGAAATTGTTTGACTTGAGTAGAAGAAAGAGCTCTTGATGGGTTTACTCCATTACTATACAGCAGATGGTCATGAAATTGCGAGAGAAGGAAGGGCGGTTGGATATCGAGGGCTGCGGGTATGGGTGTTGAAATATTGCTGGACGAGGGTGATGGGTGTGAGGGAGTTCCCTTCTCATGATTGAGGAAGGATGATGCGGCCCTCTTGGAGAGAGGAGGGGGCATTCTTCCGGGGTTCCCTTTGGAGGCATCAAAATGTCTATCATTGTTTTTTGACAGTCCGCACGCCACCATCTGCTGAATTGCTTTGGCATTGTCAGTTGGTTGATATATCCCAGTTTCTGACACATACTCATTAGATACGCTCTTGGCGCTCTGTTTGGGCTTAAGTTGGGGCACCGACGTTGAAAGATCTGAGGTCAATTGGAGGTTTTTACATTTATCGGCATTTCATGTTGCTTTTCGGTTTTTTTCACCAGCATACCGTTATGTATACGCACCTGAACAGTAACAGTTCCAAAATTTCGGTAAGACCTTTAATCTCGGGGTATCACTGAGCAGGCGCCGTCCGTGCAGTCTTGATGTCAGGCTCTCCTAACAGAAATAATAAATCCGCCAAACTATCTCCATTTAACCTTTGCGGCGCCCTTTTCTGCACCTTCGGTTTAGCCTTGAATGCCACACCGAGACCCGCCTGTGCCAACATCAGGAGATCGTTGGAGCCGTCTCCAACGGCGAGCGTTTCAGATAATGGGATGGAATGCTCCGCAGCAAGGGAGAGTAGGATGTGTCGTTTTCGCTCTGGGGTGATGATGGGATGGTCTGGGGAGGGTTTGCCGGAGAGGTGGGGGTAGGGGTGGGCAGATGTTGGGGGAGAGACGGGAATCTGCAAGTACAAGTTTAGTATCAGAGACAACAACCAAGCAACTCTGGTACGACGTACATGATTCGCATAGGCATAATCAAGCCCTAATTGCTCCTTCAACCATTCGGCCATCGGCACGAAACCTCCACTAACAACAGCCAATATAACTCCCCGCTCACGAAGTACCCCACATAGCTTCCGCGCCCCTCGGGCGATGTGGATCGATTTCTTCTTCAGATCATCCCATACATCGGCTCTGACGCCTTTTAAAAGAGCAAGACGCTCACGGAGAGACTGTTCGAAATCTATCTCGCCATTCATGGCACGGGCGGTAATGAGAGAAACTTCATCGGTGATGTCAATTGAGCGTGCGAGTTCGTCAATGACCTCTTCTTCGATCAGTGTCGAGTCCATATCGAAAACTGCGAGTTTGATAGGGCGGAAAGGCTTGGGAGGGCATGATGGAACGAGATCGAATACAAGTTCCAAGGCATTTGCTGCTTCGAAGCCGGAGATAAAGGGGTCGTGGCGTAATTGAGAAGGACTGGGAAAGGAAGGCGAAGCAGTGTAGGCCTGCTGGAAGACGCTACGAGAGAGCGCTAGGGAGGAAATGAGGGATAAAGGTTCGGGGGCCACGAGGTTTGTCAACAGATTAGTGAAATGGTTCTCGAACTTGGCGGCATCGAGTCTTTGTCCACCCAAGCCAGTAGGATCGGAGACGAGAATGTCCCTTGGAGGCCTGTCCTTGGCAAAGAAGGTTACAATGAGCTTGGATTCCCCGGATTTGCTGTCGTAGTCAACCTGAGGAATCGTCACTGGCTGGTTTCCTTCCTCGGCTGAGACACCGTTGGCAAAATTCGAAGAAGCCATTGCCTTCTGCGAGATGTCGAAAGAAAAGGAGGATTCAAACGACACCCACGGGCCCTAAAAGCGGGCTCACATCATATTCCCCCATCTTCCTTGCTGCCCAGTTTATACGAGTAGGATCCCTTGCATGGTGGCAGTTCAATATGTTTTTGAAACATGCTCTCCGTGCTTGAAATGTCGATATCAGCCAACTGAGATTAAGGCTCGGCTCGCAGATTAGGGTAGAGCTGGTCGTTATCACCACGTGATCTTGAATACAACCCGAACGCCAATCGGCAGAAGTTTCTCTCTTCCTAGGGATCAACGTTCACCATGCTCAAGGAAAGCTTTATAGTAGCAACCTCAGCCCCTGCGAAACCTAGTCATACGAACAAAGACCTCGGCATACATCTCCATGAGTTCCAACCACTACCCGCCCTAATATCCAGCCTCAAGAAAAGTTCCGCGCAATCCAATTGCTTAGCAGTCAGCGCATCGCACATATTCGCCGCTCAGGCTGAAAAAGCGGTCATTCATGTCTATAGCAGAGACAATGGCAACCAAGAAGCCGTTGTACCTTTCCCCGAGCGAATCCACAGCATTGCGCTTGGGGGGGACATCGATGGCGCTGGGGTGCTTGTGCTTGGAACGGAGGGTGGAAGAGTGATACTGTGGGAGGTTGGTCTTGTCGAGAAGGCCATTTAATTCCAGGCGCTGACCATTACAAGTAGCTAGGGACTGGCCGCCAGATATCGACTCCGCAATCCCATCTCCAGCCTACGTCGTGTCTCATAGTAGAACCAACGTCCAATTTTCTCCTCTCTGGATCCTTGGACTCAAATATTCACGTCTGGTCGATACCGTCACTCCTGTCATTCTCGGCATCCTCTGGCAATGATCCCGGCCAAGCGCTCCCTTTCTCCCCAATCAGAACCCTTTCGAGTCACCGCGCCGCCATCAATGCCATCGAAGTCGGCCACAGCTTCAGCAGTACCAATATCGCAGTATCCGCCTCAAAAGACAATACTATCGTAGTATGGGACTATCCCAACGGCGTGGCTCTGCACACGTACCTGCTCCCATCCACTCCCCTTTGTCTGGCCCTTGATCCCGCGGATCGCGCAGTCTATGCCGGATACGATGATGGCAGCATCCAGCTCATCGACTTCTACAAACAACCGTCTCTCACGCAGGTGCTGCATGACCCCGCTTTACAATCCACACCCACCCAACCGCCACCCTCTGACAGATGGTCCTCACCGGGGGAATCTGCTGCCACAACTCTCTGCCTCCAAGTCAGCTATGATGGCACCACTCTGCTCTCCGGCCATAACGACGGCAAAGTACAGACCTGGGATGTCGCTAAGGGTCGATATAGTACCCAGCTAGCCGACTTCTCTGCCCCGGTCACAAACCTACATATGCTAGCGCCCAGCGGCTTCCCAAATGTCTCAAGCCCACCGCTGAAACTTCAAAACATCGTCAAACCACGCTACCAAAGCTCGCTCAACGGTAGCAGTTCGCTCTCTAGCACTACCATTCCTATAAACTACACCTTGACCGCGCGATTCACCTCCACCCTCTCTTTCCCTCATCAGCAGAATCCTGCTTCCACCTTTCAAACCGCACTAACCCACCAATCATTTCCCCCCTCCCTCCTCGAGGAAGGTCTCACCTCCTTCGCTCCCCAACTACACCCTCCAGAGCTTAAATCCGCCGCGCACATACCATCAATAGACGGCGCCATGGATATCTCCGCCGACCCCAACCACACCTCCTTCTTAACCCTCCAGTCCCAAAACGCGCACCTTCTCTCCCAGCTCAACTCCGCCCTCGTCGCGCAACGGTCCGCGATCGCCGAAGTGCTAAAGCTGGACAAGGAGCGCTGGGAACGGAAGGAGGAGGAGGCGATCAGAGCCGCCGCGAAGAAGCGGAGGCGGTTGAGGAGGATGAGGGTGGAGGAGGTGAGGAGGAAGGTGGAGATGGGGGAGAAGGTCGAGGATGAGGGTGTGGAAGAAGAGGAGGAGGAGGAAGAAGAAGTGAGTAGTAGTAGTGATGAGATGACGGAGAGTGAGTGAGAGAGGATGGGATTTGAGGGATTTGGAAAGGGATATTGAGGAAGGTAGGTGGGATGAGAATGCTGGAGATACAAGGGTTGGGTAGCGGTATGTATATGACATGGGGAAATGAGTAAGAGAGGATGAGGGAGAAGGCGCGGCAAACGTCGATGTTGTGGCAAGTTGCCTGAGCCAAGGGCGCTGGGGCAACGAACCGGACGAGACAACTCACCGATATTTGGCCAGAGAAACTAGCAACGACTCTTATCGGTCTCGCGCTTGCTGGTGGGAAGCGCAGATCTCTCTACGAACATACGCCGACATCCGGAAAGACAGTTGGGAAGGAGGCTTTTGTGAAAAGGAAATATGTGGGAATGTACAGAGCTATATCTCGGTGACGTACAAGTCCCTAAGTCGTCATCATAGTGATGCTTTTTGTGCTATACCTTCTCCTAGCTGCGTAATCTGCAAAGCTTCTAAATCTTTATCATAGCGATGCACCCCTGGAACCCCCTATCTTAGCTCCAGTAATCTCGTGCTATTCGAGCGATGCTAACAATATTTCCCTAATATCCTTTAAGCTTCCTATAGTCCTCCAAAATCTTCTATCAATCTTCAGCCACTCCGGTTCCCGAAAATGCTCTTATTGAGATAGCCATTCCGCTCTGTTCTTGCCCTATGAAGGGCGATCAGAACTTCTCGACCTCGAGCATGTTCAGCCAGTTCATCACCATCATTGCCTTGATCAGGTTTCCCTTGAGATCGACGTGCCTATGCGTTGGGTCGTTGTTAGCCGATTTGAACCTGCCTCGCATGCCGGGCAATCTTTTCCCCAGAGCGAAGTACTTATCGAGAGTATGAAAATGGTAATGCTTACACTCCATCAAATTTGTTACTCTGAATCGTCATGTTCCACGTTCCTAAATGTTCCATCCCCCTCCTCTTCACCTCCTCTCCCACCGCCTCCTCGAAAATCATCAGTGCCTTGTTCCCCTGGCTCACGATCCACTCATCCGGCTTCTCCTTCCCCGCAGCATTCGGCGTCAAGAACAGTCTAGGCCAAAACCCCGAATCCCTTTTCTTCTCTCTCTGGCTTGCCTTTTCATGAGGTAAAGAGGAAGAAGAAGACGGAGAGAGCCACGGGGCTCGGGCGACGGAAGCGTCTAGGATGGCATCGACCCAGTCGATGGTGGCTTGGAGGTCGAGGTCGTTCCAGAGGCCATGGCCGAGAATGAAAGCGTAGGGGCGGGAAGGTTTGGTGGGAGGAAGTTGCTCGCGGAAGCGATTCATTTCGTCATCTGGGATAGGGAAGCGGATCATCAGTTCGACTGGTCGTTAGTGTCAGTAAAGGGAATCGGAAGAGAGAAAAGAAAAGGGAGGTTTTACTCATGACGTCGATGGTATCAGCCGGGCAAGCAAGGCTGCTGGGATCATTCTTGACCACGTCCGCCGTCTTGAAGATACCTTGTATGGAGCAGGCTTTGACATTGAATTGATAGTTGCAGAAGCAGTCCTTCCTAACTCCCCATTCTGTCAGCTGCTACTCTCTTAATATCGTCCACATTTCAGCTTGCTCCATCAATCGACAGACCTTTCCTCGGGCGAAAAGTTCCAGTCTGTAACCGCACCGTACCCCAAATCCTTCCTGATCAGAACGTTGATACTTCCAATCACATGTCTCATCATACTATCTCCGATAATTATCACTTTCTCGAAGCGGCTAAGGATTTCGCAGACCTCCTCGGTTGAGAACCAGCGCATGTCGCAGCCTCGAGGCATGTATGGCGCGTCGTTACCGATTCGACCACCCGAAGACATTGCTGTGATCATTGTCTTACGGTCTGAACATAGAGGAGCGAAGGGAGCATGGAGATCTAGCGAGGAGATATTGCAGGTGTTGCGGTATTTGTAGGTGGCAAAGGTATCGATTGTGTCCGAGTAGCGGTGAGGAAGTGGCTCAGGAGGCTGGAATGCAGCGTTAGGGACGAAGCTAGCATTGTAGGGTATGGTTTGTGTAAGGTAAGCTGGACGACGAGGCTATGAGTATCAGATGATGAGTACGAAAGCATCCAGTTGCGAGAGAGAGGAATATAATACTTACCCCATGGCTGCTGGATAAAGAGAGAAAGGTGCTCAGAACCACGAGGCTGAACAACGCGAGTATGATGTACACAATCCTTCGAGGCGTGGTGTTCCAAGATCTTAACTTTGACCTGGAAGTCCATTTTGAAGGACTATCTTCAGGAGTGGACGGCGCAGACCCGTACTTCTCTGAGAATCGAAACATTTTGGTGGTATGATACTCAGGAAGCTTAAATATCCACGTTTTGATAGTTTCGGCAGCGTGTTTCTGAGGGGCCTTGTTTGGGAGAATCGGTGGTAGTGTGAGTAGTGCCCGTTCGATCTTCTTACCTCAGGCAATGAATTTGTTATCGGATAGGAACACGGGCTAGGGGTTCTCTCAGGATCAGAAAGACTTGAAAGATGGTGGTGTGCAGCGGTCTTGCGAAGCGGAGATGGATGTTGAGGTACTAGAACCATCAGTGTCAAGTGTGTTAAAGTCTCCAACACAAAGACCCAATTCGCAAAACGAGCCTACCTTACTGTAGCCATCTACAGCTTCTCACTTTCCGGGAGATAATTTGTACTGCACATTATGAATGTGATACAATGATGGAAATACGTTAGGGGATGAGAAGCGATCAGTCGCTTAGCTTTAAATGGCTTTCTTGATCAGGGCATGAGTTTAAGGTAGGCAGGATGAGGTAGAATGGGATCTTAAAAATGGTTGTGACTAGGGGGAATGTCAATGTGAAAAAGGATGGGAGATACGAGAGTGGGATCCTACATCGTAATCGGCAATGCAATTTTGCTTTGTACATGGGTACAACAGTTGATACAACCCAATCCACGAACGGAACGAAAGCACTCTACCTTGCTTGACCAAACTCATGTCTTTCTCATAGAGTATATTACAGCACCGAACATGTCAGAGATCCACCCAATCCAGCCCCGGATTTCCGTCACGCGATTCATCAGCGCTACCATGTTTCGCTGGAAGACATCGCAGTCTTCAAAGTCGTGTGGATAGATCTCCCAGATAGTCTTCTCTTCTCCGGCGCCGCTACTGCCCTCGACCAGCCTCCACTCACCGTCAGCTTCCTGCTTTACTTTCATCTTCGGACCCACTGAGACTGCTCTGCCGACAACACGCGGATCTGCAGTGAATCTAGTCGCTGCTTCGACAACGTCTTCAGCCTTACCCATCGTACCTCCAGCGAGAACGGCCCTTGCCACGCCGCTCAGCAGAGGTGTATCGATGAAGTAAGGACAAATCAGGCTAACTCGCACGCCATGAACGAACGAAGAGGAGCGAAGATTGCGGTATAACCCAACAACGGCATGCTTCGAGGCTGCGTACAAGGCTTGTCCGGGTATTGGGAGGAAGCCTGCAACAGAGCTTATGAGTAGAAGATGTCGGTCCCTATAGGTTTGTCTAGGGTCACATGTAAGATTTGCTGGCGCCGAGCCAGGGTTTCGAGGTAGATAGAAAAGTGCCAGATGGGTTGTGTAAACGACCCCGGTGAGGTTGACATCTAGAACAGCAAGATTTGGAGGTGGCGGGTTTGCTGCATCAAGTTTTTCTGGTTCTTCCAATTTTGCATTAGAATCCACAATGCCTGCGTTTGCTACTACAGTATCAATGCCCCCATGGGGGCTGACTTTGATCGCTTCTTTGAAGAAATTGACCTGTGATTGCCAGTCTGTGACGTTGCAGTGGAAAAAATGCAAGTTTTGGTTTCCCGTTTCTCTTTTAACATCACGGACGAGCTGGTCGCCTTTCTGGACGTTAACGTCACCAATGACAACGTTGGCCCCAGCTGCTGCCCATCTCCTAAAGAAACCTGCACCAAAGCCACTTGCACCTCCTGTGATGAGGATGGTCTTGTCCTTCACCCAGGAATCATCCGGGATGTTGCTGAAATCGAGACGGGGTGATTGGCGAACCTTGTCCACCAGGGACTGTTTTGCTGTTTCTGAAACCATCATGTATCACCTCACCCAAGCTTACTGTTAGATTTCCGCTATATCTTGGCAACTAGACAGTAAGTATGCTCGATGATGAAGAGCTCCAGCAAGCCAAATGGTAAGAGCCGAGAAAATCCTTCGAGCTTGCACGATAGTGATGTTAGCAATCTATGTTTTCCTCATCGTAAGCTGAGGGTGTGATTGCATGTAACGACTGTAGTCAAAGGATGTAGAAGAGAAATGTTACAAAGATATACATAGCATTGCTGCAGGGGTTCAAGATGTCGTCGAGGCTAAGGTTGGTTCATCTCGCCTGTTTCCCCTCACGACGGTGCCGCATCATCGGCCTGCTTACTTAAAGCACACTTAGCCATTGGAAGAAAGAAATGTCAATGATCTGTTTCGGATATCTACATTTTGGCTTTTGTCGGATTGTCGTCCAGGATGCTGTTGGAATACGAGGTCATATGGGGGGGGCATGTTGATATACTGGTTGTTGCTGGATAGGAGTTTCCAACAGATGCCTGCACAGGATCGAATCGATCGAATCCAAGAGGAGCCTCAAACCACCTTAGCTCAACCACCTACTCTAAATCCAAAATTATGATACAAAAAACAAAAAAAACGAAGTGCTATGGGATCTCCCCGGATATATCAAGGGCCCACCTCCAACCTCCTTTCAAAACGTTGAAGATCAGCGGGCTGCGTTGGATCTGCTTCGATTTCGAGCATCCCTGAACAACCTTTGGAATACCGGTCGAACACCTTATCAGTGTAAGAAAATGCAGAATACGGTATGCCACAGATGCTCTGAGCTGAGAGCGGGCGCGCCACAATGCTTCGATCCTCAAGATTGCTCCACATGCTTTCGCATCTCTCTGTAGATGCCAGTGGCCTTCGAAATGGGCTGTCATGGACAAGCGCGTTGGACGGGGTTCAGGGGAGGGTGGAGTAGCTCTGCATGCGGCGAAGCCGTGAGTGATGTTGGAGTGACTGGGACGGGAAATGATCGCAAATAATTGCCTCTTCTGAATCACTGAAAGTTGGATGACACGTGCAAGCTGACATGGAGCATTATGCGACTACTTATCAGTTTGATTAAATTGATCTTCCATCGATGCCAATAATCCACATCGCATGTTGTGGCCCGATGAGAATAAAATTCTACGCCGCTGATGAGCTGCTGTTCATCACTTCATTATGCAGCTCTATCTTGTTGTTCTCAGCCTAATGCTGGAATTAGGAATCGTCCAGATGATATGTCATGGTCATTGTGAGCGAATCAGCCTGAACGGCATCAGAGATTCCTGACTTCACACAGGACCCAATATTGGTGCACCTTTTCTATTTCGAGAAAAGCAGAATTAAGGTGACAGACACTGGCCAAAAAATAAATGTCGCTGGCTTTGAAGTGAGGCTTCACCGCGAGACCATCGCCGGCAACCGTACTAAAGCAAAGACGAGTAGATCGTGACTGGAGTGGCTCTGGGCATAGAATAACGCTTGTGATAGCTGTCGGGCGCATATACACTAAAATCAGCAAATTCCATCGGCTCTTCGTCGACGACGGCTTCTTCATTCTAGCCACGATTTTACTTATGGTTGGTACCGCTTTGCAACAGGTTGCTCTACCCTATGGTCAAACTCCTATCAACGTGGGGGCTGGTGTAGAATCTCCGCCTCCTGATCTGGTGCAGCAACTTGTGAAGAACCTTATTTTCCAGACTTCTTCTATTATTCTTCTGTATGCCAGCGTTTCCAGTGTCAAGTTCTCATTCTTGTTTTTCTTTCGACTTTTGTTGCAACGAACAGACACACTTCGATATGGTGGTGGTGTGTTACCATCTTTACTATTCCTTGTGCGGTTGTTTGCATGTGCACACCTTTCATGATTTGTTCGACGTTCGATGTTCATATCATAGGTAAGCGAACCAGCCAGAACATTTGGCTGTGGCATACTGAACAGTTTCTGTAACCAACAGAGAGCTGTTTCTCAAAACCCTCTATTCAGAAGATCGAACTATGTATCTGTTGTTCTATCCACACTAATAGATGTCCTGGGTAAAAAAACCGCTAATAGAAGTATGTGAACCTTGCAGTCCGCTGACTGTTCTTAATGATCTCCATACCTGTTCTATTGCTTTGGAGCGTTCAAATCAACCTTCGTCAAAAAGTCGGACTCGAATTTCTTCTTTGTCTTAGCGTCTTTGCCATCATAGCCAATACTATCAGAGCCGCTGGCCACGAGCTTAAGAATGGTCAACAAGATGGTCTTTGGATCGATTTGTGGGTTGGGTTGGAAGCTTGCGTTGCAATAGTGGCAAACTCGATGACCGGTCCCTTTTCACGGGAGGAAATTCTCGGGCTAGGGTTTCAACTCAGCATCAACGAAACTCACTGGAGCTTTTGACGAGACCTCCGAACAGAGCTCCTTATGTTGAGCTACCGACTATGCCAACGGCTACGCTTTTAAGACTGAAGTCTAGAATGCGCCACGACCATTTGGTGGACCGCACGGTGACATGCTCGGGCGACACTTTGAAAGAATTAGACGAGTGCGAGATTGCGCAACCCGCCAGCGCTCCAAGTGGACCAGATATTCGAGTCGTGCAATCCTTCGAGGCATGGTCCAGTCACCGCCCTCAGTCCGGCCCAAGCGTGAGCTACCTTTCCCAAAGCCGACTTTTCAGAAGCCTTACCTTGTTCGCAGAAATGTCAGGGCAAGGACACACCTTCTAATGAGACGTTGGTGTGAAGACACTGCGAGCTCCACTACACTGGTGATACAATTGAATGAATGTGTCAAAATTGAAAGAGCATAATCTTGGGCTTAGTCTGATAGCTGACCTGGCGGGCCTGGCTGTCGATTGTTGTTTACGGGCTTTCTGAAACCCCTGGGACAAGCGATGGTGATTTAGACAAACGATGGGGGAATGAAAATTCTGCAGGACGATGCAGAAGGTCTATAATTGCCCAACACCTTGATTGCTTTGGGGATGTTAAGATGCTTGATCGAATACCTGAAATCATGACAGATTACCCTGTAATCAGTGGTACTTCAATATTTCAAACAGGACTGATTAAAACCCTCTGGAAACATAAACACTAGGCAAGAACCGACAGGGAGTCAGCTGTCACTCTTCTTCGAGATCAATTATGTTGGATTGAGACTCCGTGCTGAAAGAAGTTTATGGCGCAGCAACTGCTGGAACGGTCAGCTTAACCTGACGCAAGTCGACAAGCTCATCATATTTGTCACCAAGGAGCTGTTTCAAGTTGTTGGTGCCAATACTATTTGACCGAAGCAAGAGCTGATGAGCAGCGACTACTCCATGCATCATGGCTTGATTGCCACCAATCCATGAGAATCAGCGTGTGTGAAGCTCTATCATTCTTCTTCCCGGACGTGCGGATTTCGATTAAACCACGAACGCGGTCCTCGATATGGTTCCGTTTTGGGCCAGTGGTCCTGAGTTCCATTGTCTGCCTAGTAGGCGAATTCAGGAAAAGGTCAAGGTGTACGCACTCTTTACACCCACAACCTTTCTTAGGACAGACCCAATTGGGGAGGCCGTTGGGGTTCCCTCCGGACATAGCGGAATACATAGAGGCTTACAACCTATTTACATAGCTCCTGATAGTCCTCCTTCACTAGAGGAATAGCTTGGTCATGCATGACTTGTGGTAGATTTCTAAGAAAGGGGATCATGACCTGCGCCAAAGCAACAGAATCAGCTCTACCGGCTTCTTGTTTCAATTTTGCAATGAGCTGATCCATTTCGTCCTTGAGACCCATAGAAAGTCAGTGGCTGAGCACTTCTGCAATACGATCGCCGTTCAAAGGCCAACGAGCCTCTCCTTGATTGTCATTTGTCCACTTTGTTATTTTATCCATTCGCCGCCGCTTAGCAGGCATCTGAGCAGAACCAAAGCTAAACGCTGGGATCATGGTAGCAAGCACTTTCAGAAGCCCAAATGTTGCGATCTCACGGCTAATCTTGTTACCAGCCTGCTTTTCACAGATGCAGGCTATGAATTCAGCGGCAAATGCTAAATTATACCCATGTCTCATTGCTAGCGGAAACAGCCTTGGGGGAGTCAGTCATCCATGTTTGCAACGGTATTACCCATACCGATTAGGAGATCTACGTTTTGCTCTCCAAGTTCAACCATAAACTTTGCGTCGCGTTCTTCTACCAAGTCCGTTGTGGCTAGTACCTCCTGCATCTTGGCGAGCGACCAATCCTTGAGAGTGGCAATGTTGGGCCCAAAATACCCATCGCTGTCACATCCTGAGTTGATACTCTGCAAAACATTGTACCGGTCGCTAATCGAATGGACCTGATCTATAGCTTGATTGAACCTGGGACCCTATTCAATGTTCACAATCTAGGATGAGCAGAAGCGAACCTTACCCTTCGAGAAACCAATCGAAATCCACAATTTGCAAAATACTGCCGAGGAAGCGATAGAGTGAACTTGACAGCTTCAGCGGACTCACGCAGATTGTATCTTGGAACAGAGTCCTGTCCTTCAACAAAAAGCCAGCTTGTACTATACACTGCAGCCCGAATTGAAAATCCGTATGGTTCTCACAGTTCATGTTCTCATATGAACCATCTGTCGTTCGACCTGGCCAGGTGAAAACTTTCTTGAGGATGTGTGAACATACACGAGCCAGCTCGGATCGTTCTGCTTCGTCACCCGTCACAGGGGTGTTATCGGTAGGGTTTCTTGAACAGGCCCGCAACCCAGGAGACCCAAGGTTTCAGATCCCATTCACTGGTGTTCTCGATCAAAAATTCGAGTCGCTGTTCTGCTGGAATTAATAAAGAAACCTGCAAAGCATCAGTGTCTTCCTGTCTGCAGTATAGCCTGTAAATGGTACACTATGTGTACTCAGTAGAAAGGGCTTAGTTGGCATGACATGGCTGTGACCATAGCGTAGATTATGAATTTGGAGGCCAAGATCAGGATGGACTGATAAGTTTACCGATACCAGATCTGTCATCCCTCAAAAATAAAAGAGCGGTGAGATTGAGCAAAAAGATGCAACACACCGTATCTTCGAAATGGTGATCGCACTCGCACTCATCAGACCAATCATAGTAGCACTGAGTATGGCCTTCGCCAGAGTCCCTGTCTTCAAACCAATCGGCCTGAACGAGTCTTCCCTCATCTATATTAAGGTTACGGAGAAGAACTGACCCATCAAGGTTGACGATCCTTTTCAACTCGCACGTTCTGTTCTCATCGTCGTCAATAACGCTCCCCATTTGAGCCAAGTAGAAGCAGAAGCCCTCTTCGGCACAATGCTTCTTGAGAAATTGGGCTCTGTGTTGGTCACTCTGTTCCAATGCGGATATTGAGGTTGTGCGAATAATTGTTATCGAGCATCTACGCAAGTAATTGAGGCTCTCCGGACTGTTGCCATAGCCTATTCCATTGAGCAAGACCTGATTTAAAATCTCTGTGCCGTGCTGTTAAGCACGTGGCTGACTGCTTCTCATAAGAGCGCTCATAGAAGGCCGTATGGAACAATTTGTACGTCAGCTGAAGTCTATAGCCGAATAGAATAGGGTCAGAGACAACATGGACGTCTGAATACCTATAAAACTTGTTAACATCTGAGGTGGAAGGACGTGGACCATGAAAACGGAGTAATATACAGACCATGCACAGTAAGACTGATGATATTCGGAAACCTTGGATGGCGAGAAGCTTTTAGTCTCGCCCTCGAAAGTGGTCTGGATCTCGCCTCCGTCATGGAGGGATGGCTAGAAAGCAGATCAGCTTATACGTATTCAATGTTCTTGGCGAAAATGTGGCATACAAGATAAACCACTAGATTTCCAAGAGCATCATCCGCTTCTTTTGCGCTTATGAGACATCTTTAGCTGATGGGTATACATTCTAGAATGGATGTCCTACCATTGCTCAGACTTCATGCATGTTATACCATCATGAAGCTCCAAGCTGTGCAATACACACTGAATCTCGCCGTGGATGCCTAGAGCTTCATTGGCTTTGGCTAGGACCAGCTGAACGTACCCTTGCCATGCGGGATTGCGGAGTTCAAAATCATCGATTGAAAGCTCGCAAAGCAAGTCAGGCGAGTTCTCCGGTCCACCGCCGCCTGAGCGTTCCAATCCAGATTCTTGTTTGATCCTTCACGCTTTTTGAGTAGACAAAGGTAAACCAACAATGCCAGAGCTCCTGAGGGTCAGCCCCGGATTCACACCATCCGATAAGCTGCTCAAGATGCCCATTCACTCGCTCCTTCAATATCGTCCAGATCATCTCGAATCAAGTCTTTAATTTCGCCTATCCTAGACTCTCTAGCACGATTCTTCAGGGACGAAATTTTCTTTTCGACATCTCCGACGCTATAAAGGTCAAATTCCAAGGGGTCATCCTCATTCATGTAATCTGACATCGCCTTACGGTACTTTTTAAAGGAACTCGCGTTTCTCCAAAACTCGGATGTACAAAGGCGTTCAAAAGAAATCAGCAGTCGTGGAAGCCAGTTGGCAAACAAATGGGCGTAGGCTGCTATAGTATTTCTGTGACGCCACTGACCACCCCAGAATAAATGACGAATACAGTCTGTTGGAGAATATCCAAATTCCATCAGTCCGGCAGTAAACCCTCACCTGACCCAATTATAGCCACGAGACAGGATACTACCTAAAGGAATATTGTCATTACTATACCACGAAATCAATTTATTTTTACGGATATAATGATCAATGTACTTCGTAGGTAAATATTCACGATGCGCATTATAAGATACAGTCAACATCTTTGACGCGTAGTCTACTATCCTCGCGACGTCGTCCAGGCAGTCTTTCTGATCAGGCGCTTTGAAATCTTTTGCATATAAGTGAAGTGGCGGTGAATACGATATATTCTATCATGATTGTTATGCTGTCTGGTTTGAGCAACAAACGGACTTGCAAAGTTTCTTATTTGAGTGACACCAGTTGGCGTGAAGATATGCATGATAACGGCAATTCGACCAGGTCATCTACGGGACTGACCCGGGTGAATTCAAAAGAAGCTCTGTTGAAAGCAGGAAACAGTACTGTTTTACAAAGAGCAGAAAAATTGGATTCATTGACATCGAAATCAAGATTCAAGTCATAGACTGAAAAATATACTGTGAAAGACAAAACACTTAATCGAGTCTAAATTTTGATTATCGATTATTAGGAAATACAAAAGGTTATGGTCAGCATAGCACTTTCTTCAACTGAACCGACGGCACTAGAAGTACGTCAATGAAGCAATTATTGCAGCTGTCAACATAATCCAGGGGGTGAGAGGGAAGATGAAGGAGGCGGCGATGTCGATAATGGGGCAGGAAAGATCAAGCTGAACCCGGCGAGTGTATGGCATATTTACTGCGTGCTGTACGCCCTTGCCAGACATAGGGAGGCGATCATCAAGGCAGGGCAGGGCTCAGGTATCAGATTCCAGACAGTCGCTTCATTGAAGTTTACTGTTTGAAACTCTTAGCTCGACTCTTGCATTTCTGATGCTGATAATAATAACAATATGTGAGAAGACCGCGTAAAACGGCGTTCAGACCATATTCGTTCTCACCTGCACACAAAGTAAATCCGCGTCCAGTTTTATATAGTCAGACGCTTGGCTCGATCTGGAATACGGCGAGTGGACCGCCGGCCGCCGTCTCCCACTCATTTTGTTCTCTATCTCAATTCTATCGTTCAGTAACCATGGCCCAGTTCCGATCCAAAACGCTTGATCTCAGCTGCTTCATCAACGCCAGGGTCATCAGAGATCACACAAAGCGGTTGGATCCCCACCCTAACCCCCCAGAAATCCCACTGACAGCTTCCAGGAAAGTATTCGAGCAGTATGAGACCGACAGGTAAACCACCCTCTACCCTCCCCACGAACCACATGGAACCGCCAGAAACGGCAATCAGTTACCGTCCACCAGCTTCTTACCAGCGCGCTAACCCGACCGTTCCCCACAGACAAGCTCTCCGCTACATAATCCGCAATACCACCCTCCCCCAGCGCACCCGCGCCCAAGCCCAGCTCCAGCTCTCACAAATGCACTGCTACACCCGCTCAACACAGATAAACAACAGGTGTATAGCAGGCGGGAAATCGAGGGGAGTGTTCAGTGATTTCAGATTGGCTAGGGTAAGTTGAATCTTGAGAGGACATTCTTCGGAAGGAACGATGCTGATGTTGGGGTGGCAGTTCCAATTTAGGATGAATGCACTGGAGGGGAGTTTGCCGGGGGTGAAGAAGGCGAGTTGGTGACGGGAAAGGGATGGATGCTGGAGGAAGGATGGCATCGTGAATAGGGTTTCTGTTCACATGGCATGGCGTTGCATTGAGGGTGTTAAGGGCCCAGGAGTAATGCAAAACATTGCCGAATGGCATTATTGAAGATCATCTCAACCTGTCAATGCTGGAGCACCAACGTCGATGTACTTTTCATTGGATACAGACTTCTTATTCATCTGATCTTCGGTTACTCGCAGACCAATTTCACCTAAAACCGGTTGGCTCCCTTTACCGTTATGTTGTTTTGGAATCTGCAAAGCCAACACTTTTTCCAGATTCATCGATATCACGTGTCATTCATCTGTTCCGTCTGTCTTCATATGATACTTCACCACTTCTCACCGGTATAGCTGCGTCCACTTCTTTCCTACCTTCCACGAATCTACTTTGCCCTATCAAGACTCCAAACGTAACCACAACAACTGCCATACCGCCGACAATGTTTCGTCGCCTGAGCAGTAGCCTTCCCAAAGAGTTCGAGTATCCTGCAGATCTCGAGAAGCTAGGGTCGTTCTCTCCACCTTCGAAGACTTATTTTAAGCACTTACTGACTATGTACTCAGATACTACCTCAACAAAAATGACCAGATCCGCTCAATCGCACGCCCAGATCAGGAATTCAACTACTTCATCTCGAAGAATGAGCATCTCTGCGATGTTCAACGCGAGGCAATGAACAGTAAATCACTCTCCCCTCTGCTTTTCCAAAACCAGCTAACTTCATGTCTCAGCCTACATCCGACGTATGCTCCATGACCGTTTCCTCTCATCATCCCTCACAATCACCCGCCTTCCAATCAACGCCAGTCCTAGCGATCCACATGTACCGATTCTTACATCCAGCAATCTCTCCGCCGCCAAACACATAATCCTTTACTTTGGCGAAGCGGTTCAAGACCTTGGCATATTCGCCTATCGAACCACGGGCCAGGAGAACAATGCAGCTGGCAGTGCACTTAACTTCGTGCATTCTATCCAGGCTTCCAAAGACTCCCCAGGTATCGTAATTGCGAACATGGGTCAACTTATCTGGTATCGCCGTGGTGAGAGAGCCGTCACACAGCAGACATGGAATGCTCTCCCGAGGAAGACAGCGGTCAGTGGGCCGATGCGGATCGATGATAAGAAGAACCGCGTACCGGGAAATGAGGATATGGCGGCACATGTTCAGTCTGTGTTCAAAGCTGTCGGTCGGCTAGCAAGAAAGGACGCGGAGATTGATGTCATCGGGCTCAGTGACGGTGCTTGGAAAGTGGTGGCGTATTTGCAAGCAAACTGGGAAACCTGGAAGAGCAGGGTCGACGCAATTGCGATTGGCACCTCCTCAGTTTATCCAGGATACGAACTTTGGCACGAGAACTTCGCTGAATTCTGGGGAAAGGTAAGTCCCTCCTCCAGCCCAGCCCTGTGTCACATCCACTGATTTGGTCATAGCGAGCTCGTGCATATCTCATCTCCAGTGAGCCTGTCGATACGCCTTTGACTGGACGTGAAGATTTTGGCTGCAGCTGCTATTCATCCGGCTCAGATGTCCATGAAGAGATTATCATGCCACGTGCTCACAAGAGCATGCTTTCATTTTTCCAGCTCGTAGCTGACGTGCCAGGGTACCAGGAACATGAACAACTAGGACTCGGTGTGGACAACAACGAAGCACGGGAGGTACAGTGGGTTGAAGGAGATGATGAAGCTGCTGGTCTAGGTCCGAGCATAGTGATTAGCAAGGCGAAAGAAGCTCCCCATTAAAGCGGGTGGAGACCGGTAAGGCGGTGTCGGGGTGTTGTATGTGGTGGCAATTGAAGCCAACACGTCTCCAACCTTTATACTAGCATCAAGATGTGCTACCCGTCGGACTACAAACCCATATCCCGGATCCCAGAGTATGCGACGCCAGAAACCGTTGCTAGAATTCTGACGGAATTCCAATGAAGCGTAGGCACAACTTAGAAAAAGAACAATCCTGATTTAGTACCAGCCGCTTCCTTCTTGCGCTGCTCTTCCCTAAGTAAACGATTCACACTCTTTAACTTCTCCTCAACCAATCTAGCTTCTTGCTGCCACTTGACATCCTTTCCCTCCTCAACCGTAATGCTACTACCGCCCCAAAACCAATTCCCACCACTGCTACTATTCTGCTGCGTGGGTGATTCCTTCTCACGCTCTTCTCTCAACAGCTTGTTCACCATCTTAGACCAATTGCCCATTCCAACCTCCAGGCACTCCAAGCACTTTGTCCTCGCATCTGGGTCGTCTCTCGCTCCGGATAAGAGAATAGCTTCAGCTAGGTCCACGGCATCGCGTGTCCAGCTCAAGCCCGATTGTTGGTTCTGCGATTTGTTTCCATTGTCGGATGAAAAATTTAACGATCTTTTTGAACTTCCGGATACGGTATTTGGGGCCGACCCTAGGGAAGCAGAAGCAAAGATTATCTCCCCAATATAGGCCATCAAGGCCGCCTCTTCGCACATCTCTACAGGTGTACGAACAAGGATCTCGTCGCCTGTTGGTGGCGGAGTAGGATAGGCTGGAGATACAAGTAAGGACGCAACTGAAGAGACAAGATTTCGAAGCACAGAGGTATCATTTTCCCAAGCTGGATATTCGGACTTAGATAGGCTGGGGGTAGGGGTAGAAGAAAGCTTTCGGCGGGCTCGTAAAACAGATAGAAACACTGGAAGGGCTGTCGCGAGGTTATTGTTCCGAGCATGATGCATAGCCAAAGATGTTGTAGCGAGCAAAAGGTTGGAGGAGATGTAACTAGCGTCAGCGTTGATGATGCCAGACTTTGTGTCTGCAACACCATCGACCCCAGTAGGTAGTGCACCCATTGCAATATCCAGACCCCAATCATACATCTCTTCGGCACTTGAGTGCAGGCCTTTGAAATCAAGATAGTCTGCACAAGCCAGCGCCGCATCAAGACGTTGACGTGTGGTAAAGCCACGAGTCGTTAAAATTTTCATATAATAAGTCTCAGGGTTCTCGAAAGCTGGCTCACAGTTCTCTTCAAGCGGAGCGGCTGCCGTACCGACTTTTACGGGTTTGGGGCGTGGATTCGAGGGCCCAATGACGACTTCCGGTGGAAAGGCCATGTTTCTTGTGGTATCACGGACCCAGCCTTCAAGATGTTCAGCTGCGCGCGCACATCCCATGATGGTGGCGTGGTACCCCCGGCGCCATGGTTCGGGTTTGGAAGAGATATCGAATCCTGTTTTGCCTACCCCAGGAACATATATATCGCCTTCGTCCTCAAGAATGGGATGAAGATCAAACCCGTCTATGGAGGGATCTTCAAGACGTGAGAGCAGCTTGCGAAAACCGTTTCCTGCAAGCAGCCAATTCACTACACCAGTTCCATTTCTCTGTATATCTTCTTCGCTCCATGCATCACGGTAGATCACCTGAGACCAGAAATTCCACATCGGTGGAGACTGATGGTGACGTTCAAGGCGTTCTTGCAGAAGCCCCCACATACTAATAAAGAGGAGAATGACCATGGTCCATCCATATACAGTGTACTTCGCGGCTTTCCATAATTGGTCCTTAATGTATAGCTTTCGCTCCGTTGTCAGGAGACGTGATACCTGATACTGGAACTGGCCTCGAGCAAGAGATGTAGGGGCCCGGATACTACATGGGCCATGGAGGAAGGGTAGTTGAGGGCGTAGAGTTGCACGAGAGATGATGAGAAGTTGCGAATTCTGCGTAAACAGGCGTAAGCCTGTTGTTTGTTTCGTAGGATTAGGGGACCGTAGAGGGCGACTGGAGGATATTATCCGCGAAAGCATGAGTCGTTGGGTGAACATGGTTGACAGTTCTGTTGAAGGCGTGGGGGAGGCACGAGGGTCGAGTGACGATCCTTCTCGGCAAAGCTTCGGCGGTTTCTCAGATCCAAGCCCTAAATCCGAGCTCCTAGTAAAAGATCCTTAACGATAACATATTTGCACCGGATATGGCACAATCAGCTCAGCCCTCCCCACTGCAACTAAGCCATATTCCAGAGGGCAAAGAATGTCTTGCACGTACTCTCGATGACCTCCTAGAACGCTATCTACATCTCCTACATCGATACCAGGCCCTACACCAAGATCTATGCCGTGACCTTTCAGCAGTATGTATTTCTTTAACGTGGCAATTACTGGCAAAGCATCAATGACATTCCTTGCTTACTCTGACCTAAGGGATACATATCTCTTGCCCAAGCGAATTTCTCGAACTCAAATCGCATCCGCTACGGCCAGGACTTCTACGACGAGAGAATGCAGGCCAAAACTCATGTGTACGAGACCACCGCCTATGTGCACATCGTCCTAGATTTGTAATATGGGCTAACTCTGTTTCCCAGATCCGTAGGTGTTATAAGCCCAACCTTTTCCATTATCCTACCTCCGAACATCTCATCAACTCAGCCATCGGAAGACATCAGTGCAAAAAACCTGCAATTAAAGCCCAATGAAACACTGGACGATAGGGACGACTGCGCGGAAACGCCAAAGAAAGCATCTATTCTTGAATCCGAGCCGTCTCCACGTGATCCTCTGAATTGGTTCGGGATTCTGTTGCCGCCAGCGCTGAGGCAGTCTCAAGCGGCATTTAAGAGCGCAGCTACTGGCACCATACCCTCATTAGCAAGCACTGTCAAAGAAATGAAAGATATCGAATTAGAGGTGCGCAGAACGCGGAAGAGACTCCGTAGAGCGGGATGAACTGGATCTCAGAATGGTCTCCCTGAGAACTATATGCCAACAAGTATGACGGAGACCTCGATGCAGCTCCAATATTATTAAGAATTGTCTTGGGTAGGAGATAACAAAGAGTGCTGGAAATGCCAGCGAAATCCCAAGATCGCTAGGTCAATCAATCGCCCCGCACCGAGTGATCTTACGAATCCATTGCGGGGTCCAAAGCAAAATAAGTACTGTACTCGTACTTATATAACGTCTACCATGGGCCACGCAAACTCACTTGAAGGAAACAACACTTCAAGACGAGCAAGGCTCATCCCGATCTCGCAATGACGCAGCAGTCCCTCCTCAAAGTCATGGAAATCACCGACATTGATCTTGTGCCCTATGAAGAGCTCTACAAGCACTTCCACTCTCACCCAGAACTCTCCCTCCAAGAGCGCGAAACCGCCGCAACCGCTGCCTCCCACCTCCGCAAACTCAATGCTGGCTTTGAGATCCACACCAATATTGGCGGTCATGGACTTGCTGGCGTCCTCAGAAATGGGGAAGGCAAGACCGTCCTCTTGCGCGCAGATATGGATGCGCTGCCTGTAGAGGAGGATACTGGACTCTCGTATGCCAGCAAGGCCACAATGCGCGACTCGGACGGTGTAGTGAAGCCGGTGATGCATGCCTGCGGGCACGACATGCACGTCACTTGTCTACTAGCAGCAGCAGAGCAACTATCTCGTATCAAGTTCGCCTGGAGCGGCACCCTAATCGTGGTCTTTCAACCCAACGAAGAGCGTGCCGGTGGCGCACAGGCAATGATTGACGATGGCCTCTACTCTAAAATCCCCATCCCTGACATCGTCCTCGGGCAACACGTTATGGCCGATCGCGCTGGGCACGTGGGGTCTAAAGTCGGCACTATCATGGCCGCAGCAGACAGTTTCAAGATCACAATATACGGCCGTGGTGGACATGGCTCCATGCCACATAGAACGATCGATCCAGTCGTCATGGCCGCAAATATAGTGATCCGGCTACAGACAATCGTAAGCAGGGAAGTCAATCCAAGCGATATGGCCGTCGTGACGGTAGGGGCGCTGCAAGCAGGACAGACGGAAAACATCATCAACGACAAAGCAGAGATGAAAGTGAACGTACGGACCATAAACACCGAAACGCGAGAGCGAGTCCTAAAAGCCATCAAAAGAATCGTTAAAGGCGAATGCGAAGCCAGCAACAGCCCAAAAGAGCCACTCATCGAAAACACCTCAACTTTCCCCATGACAGTCAACAATAAAGAGATAACCGACCAGCTCGCCGCCTCCTTCGCCGACGTCTTTCCCTCCTTCGACGCGGACGCCCCGCGCGTCAACGCCTCGGAAGACTTTTCCATTCTTGGAACCGCCGTCGACCGCCCGACGAGTTTCTGGTTCTTTGGCGGCGTGGATCCGGAGAAGTGGGATGAAAAGGAGAAGGAGGGCAGGTTGGTGGAGGATATACCGGTGAACCACTCGCCCTTTTTTGCGCCGGTGGTGCAGCCGACGTTGCGGACGGGGGTAAGGGCGTTGTGTGTGGGGGCGATGACGTTCTTGACTAGGAGGATATTGTAAAGTTGGAGGGCAGTGAAGGAAAGGGGATATTAGTGGTTGTGGGAGGGGATGTTCCGTATATGTTCTATAGCGCCCTGAGCATTGGCAATGTTACCAAACTCTTCGAAAAGCTATCTCGATTGAGTTCACCAGCAGGAGGAGGCGAAAGCAGTATCAAAACCCCAATAGCTAGGCCGACTACAGAAAAATGGGCAATTCTGTCAAGGAAGACCCTTTCCAAGTCCCTTTTTCCATTTCTCCCAGTTGCACATATATGACAATTGAGCCCAACACAACAGCGACAATCTTGTGAAAATCCTACAATACTGATCATCGAATTGAAGTTGTTCAAGTGGACAAACATGGATACTTGCAACAATATAGCAAGACTTTGACTTGTCCAGCTTGACAGCCTGGGCCATGCTTGCTACAAAAACGTGCTCTTGTTTACTGTCTTTCGACAACGCCTAGCGAACCGCGAACGTCAAGGATGTTACATCGACCTCGCATTATGAAGGAATCCGAGAGGTAGACGGTAGATAATCGCAGTTTTGGGCAGGGGTTGCAGCTTCCGTTCTAATTGTATGAGCATGGAGTATTGGCTTCAAACCAAGGGCAGGAGCCTTACCAAGAAGATGGTGATGCAGGATGAACGTCTGACCTAAAGCCCTTTTGGAAGCTCATTGAGTGGCAATGGCAATCTTAGTTGTGCCTGAAAGGAGTTGTTGAAGCCTTCCTCAACGGTGAAGCGATTGACGGTAAAGCCCTGATCGATCGTGAAGTCCTTATTAATGATGTTCCCTTTTTGTAGCGGCGATGCACTTCTCATAAGAGCTCTCCCACTTAACCACTTGCAACGAGAATTGACGGTCGAGGCTTCATGTATGGCTGAAAATCCCAATGAAGTTGTCCTCCTAGGTTGAAGTGACTCCTCGATAACAAAGTCCTCCTCAGTTGTAGTTCTTTCGTCATGGTGATATTTACCTCAGCAATAGCACTCTTCCTCGCTGATATGGCCAAATGGTTCCAATGGCAATGGTGCGATTCTAAACCGTCTTCGCACTCCTTCACGGTAAGAGGATAGCTGAGGTGGATCATCGAACTTGTTGTTTAGGAATTACGCTTGTCCAAAGACCTCTCCAAACTGCCCAGAAGATCTTCTTCGCCACTTGGGAAACGTACGTCTTCATCCATAGATTCACCGCTAGGAACTTCCTTCGGTACATCAGGTTCAGTAAGACCTTCCAACGAATTGTGGTCTGGGGGAAGCTCAGTGTTCACCAATGGCTCGTCTGTACTCGATAGATCTTCGACGGCGATGGCACTAGAAGCAGGTATCTGATCTAGTGCTGGCGCTGAGGATCTGACTGTATCTTCTGCTGGTTCGACTTGAATCGTCGGAGCTATAGAGCCTTGGCCGGCAGCAGCTAACGGAAGATCTGGCGAGCTGGAGGGCTCTCTTTGAAGTGGCGCTGCGGATGCTGTAAGATCAAGTTCTAGTGCTTCGGCACCTCCGTCTGGCTCAGCACTTGGTGTAGGCTGCGGCCGCTTAGATGGTGAAATGGACAGAGAGCTTGGCGAAGGTGAGAGTTCTCCTTCCTCTCTATCACCATCGTCTCCCTCTTCGCCTTCCTCATCATCCTCACTAGCGTCTTCGCCGCCATCGTCGCCATCCTGTAGTACAGAGTCTTCTCTCATCTCCACGTCTTCTTTGGCGTTTCCTTGCCCATTCGCGATTTTGTCTTCACCAACGCCCAGCGTCACACTATCGGGCTTCCTGTTAACGCCCTGCATTGCGGTCACGGGTACGAAGCCAACCTTCTTCTTCCTGCCCCGGCCGGGGCCTTTGGGCTTCCTCTTCGGAGGTGGTGGTCTCCTCCTTGGAGGTGTCGGCAATACTTGATCTCCAGCAATCACAACACCTTCGGCATTTGCTACTCCAACACCGTCCACGACGGTGCCTGGTGCTAGCACCTCGGTCGAAGCAGTCTCTTCCTCCACTATTTCTCCCTCAACGGTCTGGCCCTCAGGCACTAGGACATCCAGCACTGTGACATTTCCGGAAGCATCAATTTTTCTGACCTTTGTCTTCCTCATCTGGCCGGTGCTGCCAACCACCCCGGTGGCCCCGCTATAAACCGAGGGGAGGCCTTTCCTCCTCTTAGCCAGAAATTCGGGTTCCGGTCCCTCGAGATGTTTTGGCACGACCGCCCACCGCTTTGCGACGAAGCCTGTATCAATGTCTCCTTCAGCATCCTCTTCTTCTCCAGGCTCTTTCTCGTCCTCTAGCGGCGGAGGAGCGGCCTTGTTGACTTGGCCCATTCTCGCCGCTCTAAGCAGGGCTTGACTCATGGGAGAGTACAAATTCGCGTCTCTCGGCATGGGCAGCTCGGGCCATCCCACTTTACCTCTATTGTTGACACTTACGGTATCGCGTTGAGGTGCTGCGCTGACGGTGACTGGCGCTTTACGCCAATGGCGCACAGGCAGACCATCAAAGACATCATGATCGATTTGAGTCCGAGTGGAGCGGGCACCGACGCGATTATTCCGGTACTATTCGCGGTCAGCATCAGTCTTTCAAATTGCGACTTTGACAATACAGAAAGTAGAGGGTTGAAGTGATTTGCCTCGTGATAAGGAGTCCTTAACGAAGGATACATTGTAATTCACGGGATTGACAAAGATAGAAAAGCGGCCTTTGGCTCGAGGGCTGACATGGAAAGCGAGAATCTGACTTACTGGAGCCATCGACCACGACCTAGGTTCAACGTGGAAGGAGCGACATCGAGAGTCTCAATTCGAGCGAAAAAAGAAAAAAGGTTGTCGAGGAAGGCGACACTTACTCCGTACCGTACGGAAGTACTGTACAAATAGATACAATGCTCGATCGTCGGTCGGAGAAAGGTTGAAGGTTTTGCCGGGCGAGCAGTCCTCGGCGCTTGTTAGTCACGTGACTCCCAGAATGTCCCCCGTTGACAAATTGAACACGAGAGAGAGTAAGGTATCGGTATCCTACAAACCAATATCAAGTACGGATTAATGGTCCCCTGGCAGATGAAATTGCACCTGCACAGTGTAATGGTCGCCGTTCACTGCCTTCCATCGCTTCGAAGGTGATCTACAACCTGCAGAAAAGCTGGGCCGCTCCCTCTCCCCCCCTCTCTCGGGTGGTCTGGACGCTTGAATGACGCCTCGCACTGCAAGTGTCCTAAAGGTGCGAGGAGGCTGTCGTCTACTCTACTGTGGCTGATTTCCATGTTTTTCTGTGTCACTTGCGTCACCTCTGCCTTATCATCATCGGCGTCTACAGCCTTGTCCTCCTTCCATCCTTATGTCTGCCTGTCCTCGCCCTTGTTTCTCCCATCTTATGCCACCCCCGCTCTGCTCGGCCTGAATGTCCATCTGTTTTTCAATCCTTCTATGCAGAAAATAAACACTCGACATGGGTCCACATTTCAGGGACGACTCAATATGGGAGCTCGGTCCGATAGCCTCAAGGACTGAATCACCCCTGCCCGCGGATAGAAGGCATTCATCGTCGGCCAGTACTTCCTCAGCGTCGACAGAGAACCCACCGGGCACCCCAAATTCAAATGGATCGCGCGGCCGAAGAACACGACCTTCGGTGTCGTCAGCCCAGTCAAAGCTCCCCACTGTACGCGAACAGCGGGACCAGCAGAGAGCCCTGTCCTTGGACGTCGGACATAGCCAAGAAGGCCCACCGCGACTGGCCTCGGACGAGACTGTAGTAAGCTCTAATCACGTCTTGACGAATTTCGAAAGGGTGGCTGCACGGAATCATGAGGGAGAAGTATTAAGGCAGAAACAGCTGCAAAGATACAACACCGAAAACAATCGGCAACAAAGTGTCTACGAGCGCCTGAAGAGATGGGCCGACACGGAGTTCAGAGACATCAAGCACGTCATGCTATCATTGGCTTTAGACAGCTATAAAAGAGAGCCCCTTCCAAGGATGGAGGAGCTCGTCAAACTTGCTCATCATTATTACCCGCCGCGAGGCCAGCTGAAGGTACAAGTATGTGATTTTGGCGAAGGTCGTGCCGAGCACAAGGAGATTACGCTCGGAGAGGTCGAGGAGTGTTGGCAGCAAAAGCCGGAGTGGGCCGACGTCCGCTGGATACATGCTCCACTTGGACTTGGACTCACCCATTCCTCTATTGAAGACATATTCCTCCACGACGGTTCTTCTGGTAGAGCATTTGAGAAAGCGGGCAGGAGCGGTTGGCCGTACCTAGAGACCGAGATCCTGAATTTCCGAAGTGAGGGCAACTTCCAAGAGATGCGAGATGTCTACGTACTGCTCAAGAACCTGGATGGTCTGCGAGAAAGCCTCGATGAAAGCATCTGGAACGGCGATAAGAATGCAAGTCTTCAGTCTGACATTGACTGGAGAGCTGACCATCTTGGGAACAAGGTGAATTATTGGAATATGGTGGACTCCGACATGCCCTGGCAACTCAGCGAGGGTCTTTGCATGGGGGGGATGGGACCCACGTCAGGACTTAAGCCAGTTGTCCGCCACATTGACAAGCAAGCGATCTCGCAACACCCTTTCTACAGAACGTCTCAACTAGTCAGGAACCCTCTCCGGTGCTTCCACAGAAGCGATGGGTTCTTATTGACACTCTCGCCCATGGCCGGAGTAAACTATTTAGATAAGAACTTTTCCAAGCACATCGCTGAGCCTATCGACGCCATGTGGGATAACGAGAACGCCTCAGCTATAGGCCACGTATTCCGCGCTTTTGCCGACCAAGGCTCGAGTACCTGGCACAGACGGACCATAGAGTGGTTCGTAACATACCTCATAACGGAAGTGGGTGTCACCCCTCATCACCTGCGTGCAGGTTGCAGTGCGCCGGCGGTCGAGGAAGCGTATTCTTCCGTCATCCAGGACCTTAAACGAAGACGATACGAACCATGGAGAAAGGACGAGACCGTCAAGCTAGTTCGTGATTACCTCGCCTGTATTGACGAGCTTACCACTATCAAGCTTTCGTTACAGAAGAAGCTCGGGCTGTTCAAGGGTCTGCAGGAGGATGTCAACAGGTTCGAGACGGACGATATCCTAGCACAGAAGCAGCCGGACAACCCCCTGGGTGAAAGCTGTGAGGACCGTGTGGCATTTGCTCTGAATATGGTCAAAGAGCAGCATGACTGTTTCGAGAGGCTGTTGATTGACTGCAAGCAATCAATGGACGCTGTATGCTTTCAGTTGCCTTCTTCCCTCCAGCGTAATCTCACTGACCCACCCTCCAGCTGTTCCAACTGCGCTCCATTGAGCAAAACGAACTCGCCATCGTCTCCGACTCCCAGAACAAAGCTATCCTCATCTTCACTGGCGTCACCATCGTGTTTCTGCCCCTCTCTTTCTTCACTTCTTACTACGGCATGAACCTCGCAGGCATCGCTACTACCAACAAGGACGAAGGCTGGTTTTGGAAGATTTGTGGGACTGCCGCTTTCCTTATTGTACTCGTCGTGGTAATGGGGGCTTTCAGGCATCGGTTGAAGAGTACGTTTAGCAGGAGGAGGATGAAGTATACGAATGTGGTGTGAAAAAGGGATTTTGCCAAGGGCTATGGCACCCCAGAAAAGAACTCGTCTCAGGCAACGCCAAACGTCCTATAGCTACCACTCTTGGAGTTGCTGCAGCATCCAATGGAGCGCTTTGCTGGAGCGTTGAAACCACAGAGGCCGGATTTTCGGTGTTGATCGGAAAGCTTTCCACCTACCAAAGGGCCCAGTGGGATCGAAACGGTGAGAAACACCCTATTACGATTTGCTCGACAGCGACTAGATACAACGTACTCAATCGTTCTGCGGTAGCTACACACCTTCACCCTAACGACTGCTCTCTTAATATACTTTCCCTGACTGCAACGTTGTTGGTTTCATGTCCTTTGGCGTTGATGAGGCGATCTTGAGGGTGTTTTAGATAGAATCGTTCGTTTATAACGCATTCTTGGGAATGACAAATGGCATGGTATGTTTGCGTGCTTTGTCTGGTTTGGGAAGCGGGTGGATTAGGCGCGTGGCTAATGATAGATTTTTGTTAACGTTTGAGTTTTTGGGGGCTTATATGATAGTATATATGTATAGGTACTGTAGAAATAATGACTGCTTGTTACTATATTGGGACTTCAGGCATGTCAAGGAGATATCCAGTTAGAATACGTAACTTGTGATATAACACGCCAGTTCCTCGCATAACGTTCTCAGCGATTTGCACCTTGATACCCTCAACTAAGGTAGGTATCGACTACTGTAAACCATGCTCCAGTAAACAACAACCGATAGTCAGTGGACATCAGACTCACTCAAGCCGGATAGGCAAGCTAGACAAGAAGCCCGTATGATGGATGACTTGATCGGTGTCATATGTTCCTCGTTGCCCAAAGCTTCTTATAGTACTACAGAACGTGCCGTTAAACCCTTTATACTTTTTCTAGGAATCTCGTGTCTGATACTTTATCTGGGATATCCATGTGGTGACAGGTTGGTTGTTCCCAGTCTCAATTCGCCTGGTCATTGTCTTGTCGATATCCGCAAGGCTATCTATCACAGGGTGATATTAGCTGATAGTCCTGGTGATCCTACGTATTTCGCCTGCAAAGCCTTCGTTTTTATTGCTCTAGGACCCTCACTCCTTTGTGCTCTTCCTCACCATCACCACTCTGCCAAATTCCGTAGCCTTCACTCAGCGACCTTGCATAATGTTTTGGTAGCTTTCACAATCATCCACTTGATACGGTAGAATCGAGGTAATGGATTAACTATCTACTACCGAAAATTGTGAAGAGCCCGAAATGGGATGCTTCAGTAAAGGCAACACCCACATTCGGACATGTCCCTTCCGAGGCCCTTCACAGCTCACATGTCTCACAGCTCTTCAAAGATGTTCCTCATGCTCCTCTTTTTTCCCATTGGATACGCCGCAGGGCTCTTCCCACTCGCCACCTCGCTCACCTCCTCGCTCACCTTTTCAGTCACCTTCCCGTTCCACATCTCAATGCCTCCCAAGTCATCACTTCCCCTCTCAGCCCACGTCCCCTCACCCATCCTCACAACCTCACCCAAAGCCTTCATCAATAACCCATTGTTCTTCCCCCCGCGTTTCCCCTCAATCTCACTCACCAAGCACACAAGCGACATCCGCAGACCCACCGCCAATCTCTCAACGCGCTCTCGGGTCCACTGTGAGGTTTTGCGTGCGGAAATCCGCACAGGTGTGAGAAGTGGGAGCCCCAGTGTCTTGCAGGCTTTCTTGGGCACGATTTTCGGCATTGTTGGTGAGTTGTCTCGAAGGGGGACGAAAATGGTGGAAAGGTAATGGAGGGCGAGGTAGGTGGCTTGGAGAGAGTCGAGGCGGAGGGTTGGTGCATTGGGAAAAATTTCGTGAAGAGCGGAGAGGGTTGGGTCGCCGGGCCTCGCCGGCGTAGAATTATTAAAGCCGGTGCTGCACGGTGGCGATCCAGGTGGGGCATTTGCTGGGTGGCTGCCTAGGGGACTAAAGCTGGAGTAGCCGCTGTAGGGGCCATTGACGGAAGGTTGGGAGAAAACTGGTGGATGTTTCTCGGAAGACGATAGGCGTATCGCTTGGATGCATGGAGAGCTTAGCTGGAGCCTCACTGCTGAAAAGCCAGAGGTGGATCGTTCGACCTCGTTAAGGACTCGTTCGATGGATTCATTGAGCGGACGGACGGAGGTACCCGTGGGGCTTGGGCGCTGAGAGGCAGTACTCAAGATAGGTGGGCTCGGAGAAGACCCATCCGTCAAGGATACCTCACTAGGTGATGCTGTTGGGATACGTTGCAAAGTATCCTTGCTTTGTGGGGTTGCAAGGCATGAGCTCGGTGGGGTGATCGGATAGGAGGGTTGATCGTTTGGGACATCCAGATTATGTTTCTGCTTTTGTAGAGAATGCGGCGTTTCTGGCGGCGTGTATGGGCTGAAGGCTGATACAGGCTTTGGCGGTTGATCCGGAGTCGATGTTTTCGAGGAAGACTTGGAGTTTTGGCCTGCAACTGAGATCACTGATGGGCTGCCGTGGCTGCTCATGGCCTCTAAGTGCTGCCCAAAAATAAGTACAAATAGAACGGTACGTACTAATCGCTGTTGACCTCAGTAAAACTTACCGCATTTCCAACGTGTACTTTCGTCTGTGCTTGCTTGCTCCAGTATGCGTCACTGACCTGGTCGTCGTGGTCTGGGGCGATCCACAACCGGGGCTTGCTGCTGGATGCCTCCATGCTGTCAGGTTTTCTCTTTGGAGTTTGTCGACGCTTTGATGTTCCAAAGGTGTCTATCCTCAATCGCGGCTTAGAGCGTGGTGGCACAGGACATTCATCGAGGTGTTGTGGGCGGTCTGTGCTCGATATTCCTCGAAAGCTGGGAGCATAATCATCGGCTGTTGTTGAGCAACCGATTGTATGTCTGAGTTCTCTAAATCCTGCTGTTCTATGGAGAGATTTGCTCTCCGGTGTCTGCAAATGTTCTCCATAAGACAGTCTTCGTCTAGGGGTAATTATCCGGCACCTGTCAACTGCGGACTCTAGAGTCACTCCTTGGTAGCCAATGCTGCTACCAAAACTGCTTTGTCGTCCAATTGGTTGCATTTCGTCCTCACAAGGAAAGCCCCTTTCGCTGGAGTCCGAGAATATGCCAAGCCCCTCACAAGTTGTCCGGGCTGGAGAAAATTCATATCTCTGGACGTCGTCGTATGGACAGGGATATTTATGATACGCATAGTCGAAAAAAATGGTTGCGCTCCCCTCAGAATCTTTATGATCTTCTCGATCACTCAGCTCTATAGGAGGAAGCAATTCTCTCGGCCCGCTCTGTTGCGGTACGGGGCTGAGTGCTGCTACAAGATTCGGAATATTTTGCACCTTATACGGGAAATCATGATTCAAAGGTGCTATTGGGGCCTTCTGTTGCGAGGCCTCTAACGCTAGATCTCTGGTGGGAAAATGAGGGTTGAGTTGAAGTGAAGCAGTTGGTTCTTCCAACCGTTGGTCCGAGCGAAACGCAGAAGGTGGGCCTGATGGGGAATTCCAATCCTGGACAAATTTTTTAGGTACATTTTGGTACGACTGGTCAAGGCAAGAGGAAGATGCAGGTCGTATCAGCAGAGAATAGCTGCGTTTATGGGTAAGTTCCCGCGAGAGGAAAAGGTTTTCATTCTGGGATTGCCCTTCGACCTGGATAGGTATGCCTCCGCAAATGCTTGACTGGTCGAAAGATGAAGAGAGTAGAGAAAGAGAAGGAGTCGAGTTGCTCCAGGCAACATGTGACCGAGCCATAGTGGAATGAAAATTTGGAAATTAATATTTGACCCGAATGAAGACCGTTATGAGACATCCTCCAAGATATGAGGAGGGCATTCCCATCCTTTTAGGACCGTGAACAAAGGGATGCACAGTGAACCACGAGGGAGACATCTTCACCCAAACATTCCTCAGGAACGCGGGGCTGTTCCGATCCAGGGTCTCCATGAGGAGGGAAACTATTGACTGGTTATGCAAGGCACACATCAGTAATCGCAGAGTCGTCAGTTGGATCAAGGGATTCTGGCCCTTCAAGAGAGAACACCACACTGGCGGCCCTGGACAGAAGGACTGTCATATGTTGTGCGGCAATTGCGGGGGGTTAAGCACGCCTAAAGTAGGTACAGTACAGTACTGTGCCTTGCACAGCACATATGGATCGCAGAGCCGGCCCTAGTCACGTGATGAATTGGATCAACCGACAGTCCATATCTACCCACCTACGAGGTCAGAAAAGAAAGTATTCGGAATGGCCACCGTACCGCAATTGCACTATACACGAACATCAAGGAAGATGCAAATATTCAAATATAAGGACAACAACGTCAAATATATATAAAAACGTCAGATGATTTGACATATTATACAAACCTATTCATGAAAGCGATTGTCATCTTTTTTTTCAATGATTGGATTCACTCGATGCTTCTGCCTCAATACAAATGGATTTGCTGCTCGAAGCCTGCGAAGTAAGCGCTAACCTGAAGGGGCTTAGCTCAATTCAAGTGTGAGGTACTGATACGTCGTAGATACAAAAGCTTATGTGATTAGGGCTAGAATAAAACCGTTTATTCTACAATAAACGTGTTTAAAACTCACTAGCGGTTTATTCATGTTTGTTTATTGGTTTTATATTATGTAAGCAAGCCAAACCTATCTGGTTTAGCTCGGGGGGTTTGATCTCGCTGTCACCATTGCTCCATGGAGTAGATCTATCTTCCTACCAGGCTACCACCAGCTATGCCTCCTCAACGCGGTGGCAAACCTCGCAATCAGGCTGTTACTGATGCCTTTCAGAGCATAATCCTACCAAACCGAATCGTTCCTGCAGTGGAGTGCTTATACTGTCACCTTCAAATGGCCTCCGGAACCAGTCGTCAGCAGACTCATCTGAATCAATGCACTGCTTACATCAACCGGCCTTTCAATGGGCCAACTGCACTAGTTCAAACGATGCTACCATCAGCAGTTAAACCACTATCTACCGCAGTGGTTAAAGCATTAAATCGAACGGCAGCAATGGCAGTCTACATAGCTCCGTCGATGGTCACGTGCTCATGGAACAGCCAATTTAGTTGATACTATAAATATATACCCCCCCTCTTTGACCCCCCCCCCCCCTCCTCCCCCCCCTGCTACTACCCCTGTGTTTAAAACATGTTTTAAACATGTTCGTGCCCTATATGTGATAAGGAGCATTAGCTCTACGTTGGCCCGCTGCGTTATACGGAGGCCATTCCGGATACTTTCTTTTCTGACACCGTAACTACCTATACCAAGGTACTGACTGCTTTATTATTCTCGCAAGACAAAGCGCTTTGGTCTTCGTACCTGTTCGATTGTCTAGAGTACTCAGCATGGACCTCGGTCGACCTCATCGTATGCAACGAAGAGTGGTCGTCGAGTTCCGATCGTGCAATGTCACGCCATTCCCGCAAAAACAGGGACGCCTCCATCAAACCACCACTCACTCACCATTTCTTCAAAGCAGAAACTGGGGACTTCAAGATGACAATGATGATAAGACTGCTCTGTTGGCTTGCTGCTCTCAGCGAGGGTTCAAATCACCTCATCGTTACAGACTACAGAAGCTTCAACTCCGGAACAATTCGTCGCTTTGTCATTAATCAAGACTTTAGCGGCAAGCACGCAATTCCATCGCCTTTTTGGCAATTTCCAAAATGGCCCACAATGAATAATGCAGTGGTAGTGTTGTAAGGTACTTCCTATTAACTAGTGTGATCATTGCTCTCTGCTGTCTCCTTCTCTTCAATCATCTCCACACCTCATCGAGCTCTCCTAACTGTCTTCCTGTCCGCACCAAAGCTTCTCAACCCCCCGAGCTGCCACATCCAGAAGCAAACGTCATTTCATGTCATTCCTCTCTTAATTGACATCCATAGCGTGCAATATGCCTTCCAGGTCTTCTCCTATTTACGAGTCGGACAGTGTATCAAACCAAGATGTCGAATCTGGCTATGTTAGTGGAAGTGGAAGCGAATCGAGTACCCCTGATGTTCTATTCACAAAGAAACATTTGAACTTCCTAAACCGCCAATTGCAAAATTTGGAGCCTCAAGGTGCGGAATGCTTCTTTTCTGATCTTGGTATATCAGACTGACACATACTGTAGAGATATTACAATGGTGTATAGTTACATTCCCTTCGCTCTTCCAAACCACCGCGTTCGGACTCACCGGCCTGGTCACTCTTGACATGCTCTCGAAGATGAAGATCCCAAGACCACAGCTTGTCGATCTCATCTTCTTCGATACGCTCCACCATTTCCCTGAGACCATAGATTTGGTCGGCCGAGTACGCCAGCGATACCCTCTTGTCAATCTGCATATCTACAAGCCGCAGGGATTGGCAGCTCCAGAAGACTTTGCTCAGAAATATGGTGAAAAGCTTTGGGAAACTAATGACGAGCTGTACGATTGGGTTGCGAAGGTTGAACCCGCGCAGCGAGCCTACAGAGAATTGCAGGTCGATGCTGTCCTGACAGGCCGCCGGCGAAGCCAAGGGGGCAAACGAGGAGACATAGACATCATTGAGATCGACGAAGCCGGTCTCATCAAGATCAACCCTCTCGCAAACTGGAGCCTGAAAGAGGTACAACAGTACGTTGACGAAAACAATGTCCCTTACAACGAGCTACTGGATCGCGGTTACAAGAGTGTGGGTGACTGGCATTCAACGCAACCAGTCAAAGAGGGCGATGATGAACGCGCTGGACGATGGAAGGGTCAAGAGAAAACAGAGTGTGGTATCCACAACCCCCGCTCGCAATTTGCCCAATACCTAAGAGAGCAGGAGCTGAAGAAGCATGAAGAGGAATTGCGACAAGCGCTGGAGTCACGCTTGGATATCTCATCATGACCTGTGATGTGGGATGAGTTTTGGTTTCTTGGAGGCATAGCGCGGTGTTTGGGAGATGATATTGCATGGATAGATGGTGCACGAGGATTGCTGGCTTTGGCCATATCGCTATGACAATGAATACTCCGATAGACAGCTTCACTGTGTTCAAGTAACAGCTTCTCGTTAACTGAGACGACTTTTCTTTACGGGCTTCTCAAGTGGTTACAATTGTGCTTGCAATGACGGAATAGGTCACGTGGAACCAAAAAAAAACCCTAAAGTATTCATGTACCTTGGAGCAAGACCTTGCACTCGGTGGAAGCGCGATAATGTCATCGTACGAAAGATCTTCAAGTACTCGTACAGCACTGACGTACCACTGCCGAGATTCTCCAACGGTTTTGCGCACACAATAAGCGATGTGCCCCCAAATCAATATTTCTTTTACAAAAGTCGACCTGACTGCTTCGTGCCTTCTGCCCTTCCCTCTCTACATAAACCAGATCGAACTGTCCATTCGTTGTGACTCTTGTTGCGCATCGTGAGCGTCTCTTTCTAGCCTTCTCTGCCATGGCCAATCCCCCACATGGCGGGGTCCTCAAGGATCTTCTCGCCCGCGACAACCCCAGGCGCCAGGAGCTCAAGAGTGAAGCCGAGAAACTACCAGCCATTGTGCTTACGGAGAGACAATTATGCGATCTGGAACTTATTATGAGCGGCGGCTTTTCGCCGGTAGAAGGTCTGTAATAGTACTTATTTGTTTGTTGTTCATGTACCTGATCGACTGTACCCTAATGCATGCACGATCATCTACGGGATAATATCACGCAATTGGAAACCAACCATCTCGTGATGGATAGGTGCTGACCTTGGGGGTTCCGTAGGATTTCTAAACGAGAAAGATTACAATGGGTTCGTTTTCCTTGACAATGGTCTGGTCGAGCTGATGCTTATCTGACGCCAGTGTGGTTGAAAACCTGCGCCTTGCCGATGGCAACCTCTTCAGCATGCCGATATGTCTCGATGTCTCAGAGCAAGTCATTCAAGAGACTGGAGTAAAGCCCGGCGCTCGGATCACTCTGAGAGACTTTCGCGATGATCGCAACCTAGCAATTATCACAGTCGACGATGTCTACAAGCCCAACAAGTCAGTTCCGATATGAAGAGTCATACATTGCAAGATCCCTAACATGGAAATAGAGAAAAAGAAGCTAAAGAGGTGTTTGGCGGAGATGACGAGCATCCAGCTGTCAAATACCTTCTTCAGACTGTTCAGCAGTACTACATTGGTGGAAAAGTGGATGCCATTAGCAGACTCAACCACTACGACTATGTCGCTCTTCGTTACACACCTGCCGAATTACGTGTCCACTTTGATAAACTTGGATGGTCACGAGTGGTTGCTTTCCAGACAAGGAATCCCATGCACCGAGCACACAGAGAATTAACAGTCCGAGCAGCTCGATCACGGCAAGCAAATGTGCTGATTCACCCGGTCGTCGGTCTCACCAAACCTGGAGATATCGACCACTTCACCCGTGTCCGCGTTTATCAAGCACTTCTTCCCCGGTACCCGAATGGCATGGCAGTCCTCGCTCTTCTACCCCTGGCGATGCGCATGGGTGGCCCCCGAGAGGCAATCTGGCATGCAATCATCCGCAAGAACCATGGTGCTACGCACTTCATCGTTGGCCGTGACCACGCAGGTCCAGGGAAGAACTCTGTTGGTGTAGACTTCTACGGGCCTTACGATGCACAACATGCTGTGGAGAAATATAGACAAGAACTCGGTATCGAAGTTGTGCCTTTCCAACAGATGATTTACCTACCAGATAGCGATGAATACAAGCCTGATAATGAGGTTGCATCCGGGATTCGCACTCTGAATATTAGTGGGACAGAATTACGCTCGCGTCTACGCTCCGGCCGCGATATCCCGGAATGGTTTTCGTATCCGGAAGTCGTGCGTGTACTACGAGAATCACACCCTCCACGGTACAAGCAAGGCTTCACAGTCTTCCTTACTGGCTACCAAAATAGCGGCAAAGATGCCGTAGCCCGCGCTTTGAACGTAACACTAAATCAGCAAGGAGGACGTCCAGTCTCATTACTCGTTGGCGATACTGTCCGTAGTGAGCTCTCATCCGAACTTGGCTTCTCAAGATCCGATCGCCACAAGAATATTCAGCGCATCGCCTTCGTAGCCGCCGAGTTGACCAAAGCGGGCGCTGCCGTGATAGCAGCCCCAATTGCACCGTTCGAGAATTCGCGCAAAGCTGCACGCGAGACAATCGCACAGTACGGCAGCTTCTACCTCGTGCATGTAGCTACAAGCCTGCAGTACAGCGAACGCACCGATAAGAAGGGCGTGTATGCGAAGGCAAGGAGAGGGGAAATCAAGGGGTTTACTGGGGTGGATGATCCGTATGAAGAGCCGACGAAGCCCGACCTTACGGTAGATGTGGAGACGACCAGTGTGCGGAGTATTGTGCATCAGATTGTGTTGCTGTTGGAAAGTGAGGGGTTGTTGGACATACTGTGAGGGATGGAGCTTTGAAACGGGATAGACAGAGAATCTGGCGAGAAGCACTCAGGACAGCTAGAGCGTTGAGGTAGATGACAGCCTTCATGCATAAATACAAGGGCTCTATTGAATTGTCTATGCTTCTTTGGTACCTGTTCCCATTAAGGTCCTGTACTCCCAGATGTTCTCATTGCCGTAAGGGTCAAGCGCAGGCTTTCCACGGCTGCTGCTGCTGCCGTCCATCCCGCTCCAAAAGCGGTGGCGGCGGCGGAGAAAAGCAATCGCCGAGATGATCTACCATCTGAACTTTCTCAGCCATCCGTAGAGTCAATACTCTCTTTGGATAACTACTATTTGATGAGTCACCTGGAGATCAAGCCCACAGCCTACCAAAACCGGACACCCTCGTTGCTTGATCTGTAACAGCACTCTTGCCCCGCAAGCGTACCGAAGCTTCAGCGGAGCATGTCAATGACCGCACTGAAGGGAGACACCGCCTTTCGAGCACGATCACTGGTCTGTAGCACCTCTCTATGCTATTATCCTATACTAGACCATTTCTTCCAGCTACCCATTCTATATCGAAGAGCTTCACTGAACGATCCACTTTTTCTTTTACGACCACTAAGCACCTCACAGTTCCGTTCCCTCCTCCGCCAATCCAGCCAATTCGCCGCTTACAATTTTCGCGAATACGCTAAGCGTAGGACTAAAGATGCATTCCGGGAGGCTGCGGCTGGGGGCGTAATGATGGAGGAGAGCAAAGCGCAGGAGCTGATAGAGAAGGGCTTGAATGAGCTGCAGATGATGAAGGTGCGTCTACATTATTCGGGACGAGGTCCGCGGGCAGGTGAAGATCAGGATGTTTGGAGGATTTGGGGGCGTAGGGATGCAAGAGTTTGACCTAGGCGAAGAGCGTGAAGCGGATTTGGGGGGGTTATTTTTCAGCTGGTGGGAATACGATTGTTGCAAGGAGTCATGCTTATGCTTTTGGGGTCTACAGAGGCAAACCGTCGTAAGCCAATTCTATCAACTAGACAGGCTGGTCGTCGAGGGACAGAGAACTGTAAGCGGCCCCCTCCGCTTTCCCCTTCACTGTCAGTTGCAAATACCCAATTACAGCTGCTGACTTGGTGCTACATAGGGCAAACAAACGGGCAATGAAGGCGGCATAGTACGTGTCACGACGGAGTAACCTTTAATTCTGGTGTTGTGGCGTTGGAAGCATTGTCACGAATCTGTGTTGGAGACATCATCGAGGGTTGGGAGGGAACATTGTATGACGAAAGATCCGTTTACTCATGTAAATCTTAGGTGCTATTGGGATCTAACAACTCCACCAGCTCTCATCTCTACCTTTCTGTCCTTCTTCCACTATCATCAAACCTCCGCCTTTCATGCCCTAAAGCCTATAATTCCGCAATTGTTTACGCAAACAAACCCCTTCTCTTCGTATCGCCTGTCTCCTTAGCAAACCATCCATCCATCATCCTCTTTCCTAAAACATCCCCTGCTTAAAATACCCCACAGCAAGGAAAAGCCCTTCAAACCATAGCCACCCTTCACCTCCCTCCCCCCTCTACGCAACCCTCATAATCCCCTCCCACCCCACTGGGCCCTCTTGGAGACCACCATGTCTCCATCTGACGCCAGTATATGAAAGTAGCAACACGCAAGCTAACAACCCCCATTCCAGCAACTTCAAACATAGGCGCAGATGCCGGCGTCTCGTTTGGAGTGGATGTACTGATGATGGCTGCGGATAGACTCCGAATCTTGTATCATTGCTCGGTAGGAAGGATTACGATATCTGGGATAATAGGAAGAACTGAATTAGTCGATTCTGGGGACGGTGAGATGGTAGAATGCATATTGAATAACCGAACCTTCACGCTTCATCATCCTCGTATCCCCTTATGGGAGGCAAATATACTGGGATAGTGTTCCATATCTAGAAACATGACCATCCGAGATTTGCACAAAGAATCCGGTCCGAAAAATCCGAAAAAATCACCCCTTCCCGCTACTGCTACTCGGAGAAATATATCCAATCCCGATTTCATCCGGCGATTCCAATCGTCCAGGGTATGGGGTTCCCTTGGATAGACAATGGCTCGAACAATTTGGACTATTAACCACTCATCGTCTGAACTCACACAAGTCAAGGCCGTCTCGATTTTGACCAACTGATTCGTATGGGTGACAAGAAAGTGATGCATTCGTGGCCAACCTAAGATCAGCCCAGAAACTACGAGATAAGAGATTTGAAATGCCTTTCAAAATTCCAGAGGCAGTACGAACGAGGGCGGAAATGACTCAAGAAATAGATACAATTGTAAGACCGAAAGGATCTGTTGGACGGATCAGGACCCAACGCCAATCCACGACATGCATAACGGCCAGGCCCAAAAGAAACTCGAGAAAGAAGATAGATTACTCCTGGAATGACCGAGGTCAGACGCCAAAATCACAATGCCGTGGACATGCCGTGCGTGCAGAAAGAGAAAAACCGAGATATATCCACAGTTCTTCTAATACCCCCTCACTCGACCTCATCCCTAACAACCCTAATCGTCTTCTCCCCATTTCCACGGCTCGACCTCCTCAAAGTAGTGACGACATTCTTCCGCACACTGGCTGCGTTCTTATTCATACTGTTTGTACCCTTCCGTATATTCGATGTATCCCTCTGCGTACTCAATGCGGCAGCTTTGCTGCTGTTCCCCTTGTCTGTGGTATTTTCTCCCTTGATACTCTTTGTCGTTTCTGGCTCTTCGACTTTGTTCTCGTTCATATTCTCCTCGCCTTTCTTCATGAATGTACCTGCAGACGAGCGTCGTCGACTGTAGGTTATGATAGTGTGCTTCTTGAATTTGTTGGGAGTGACTTCAGAGGTCGTCATCCGCTGCACTCCCCTCAAGGATCTCTCGGATACCCTTTTAACCAGCCCCTCATTCTGCATGGTCGATGACGCGAGGTTTTTGGATTTTGTCAAGCTCTCGCTTGCTTTCTCGCTCAACACCTTGACATAAGCATATCCTTTCTTTACCTTCTTTGGAATAGCCAGTTTTCTCTTTTTAGTTACGGTTTCGGTGACGGTCTCGACGACATCTTCAATAACCTGTTGAAACTTTCGCTTACCGCCAGTAGTAATGGGCTTCAAAGCGTCTTTAATCTCTTTCGGTTTGGGACCAAGTACTCCGCGGCAAGAGGCGGAGCCGCAGCGGCATTCTTGGACATTTTTGATGGAGTAGGGGTTGAAATTATAGTCGTACGTGAGTTCCTCTCCTGTCATGATACCCCTATCCCCGGCGAAAAGCGCCATGCGTGGTTTGCCGGCTACAGTCCATTTAATCATTTTGCAATTGGGTTCGCAGGAATGATTGATGAAGCGAGCTATAGATCCTCGGGTAGCGTCCAGAATCATGTGCTGGTCGAAGTCCATGAGATAGTAGCACTGTATATGATTAGCGTGTATGGCAAAATTGCCAATATAACTCACCTCAGCATTCTTGTATCGTTTGTTCATTCTATCATCACACTCATCCTGCGTTATTATCTCGCCTGTATACTCCACGATAATCTGGTTAGGTTCGAATGTACGATTGCTTCGCACTCCGTGTCCACGATCGACAGTCTTGATAACCTCGACGCCAATGTTATACTTGCCCCCTGTTTTAGTTCGTTCTCTCAATCCAGCGAAGGAACGGTTCGTGCAGTGTTGATCGCCAATATTACAATTACTGTCATCACACTCGTAAAACATAAAACGATTAAAACAATCCTCGTCACAGCCGCTCTCAGGCGTACATATACATGTCGATGCCTCGAGAGGTTTAGATTTCTTCCAAATCGCGGCGGCATCACCAATAAAGACATCTGAAGCTATGGTTAGTATGGCCAAAACCACGGTTATAGACACACATACTCTTATGGGTTTTCTTCCACTCTTCCGGTTTCGGCTGGTATGCTGGGAGTGGCGAGAACACATCAAACGGCAACTTGAAATCCCTTCCCATCTCGATCATCCTCTGCCCTGCAAACATCGGTAAAGGCAAGATCTTGCGCTGTTGGCCAGTGGATCGCCTGGTTGTTGCCATCTTCAGTTTATTCTTAGTCTCCGTAAGCCTCGGATCGAAGTCTGGATCTTGTCCTACGTAGAGCCCCTGTGAAAGCCAGTGTTTAGTTGCTGGGGTCTTTCCAACTTTACGCTCTAATTCTTGCGGAGGAGAGGTATTCTTTGCTTTCAAGTCTGTCCCATCTGAGAAACGTGCTCGCTTCTTGGAGGGTCCCTCTTCAAACCTCGGGATTTCAGCTTCCCTTGGCCTTAGGCTTGCCCTCCTCCCCCCTTTCAGAGCTTGTAGCTTTTCCATTCCAGCTTCAGAAGTCTCCCTTCCTCTTTTCCCAAGCACACTTTTAGTTCCATCAATCCCCTCTGACGCTTTCTCAAGGATCTCCAACCGGGTAGACTTCCGCCTCTTAGACTCTCGATTTGCTTCCATGGATTTCCTCAGATTCTCCCCAGGCATAGCACCTAACGTCCACTCCCGATCAAGCAGTTTCACACTCTCCTGCACAAGTCGTTCCTGAGCGTTGTTGATATCTACCAGAGTCTCATCGGAGATGTCAGGCCCATCTCCATCTGCCTTCCTCTTCCGATACCCGTGTTTGGCAGTACCAGAAAGTACGTTCTCATTGTAGCTGCCAATGCTAGACCGAATGTGTTGGAGGCGCTTGGAACTTCGCCCGCGTGTTGCTGCCTTTGGTGTCGCGTCGGTAGAAACGCTGGCCGCGTCTGTGTTGCTTGTTGCAGGTGTCAGAGAAGGAGTCGAATCGCTGGTAGAAGTATTGCGGGCGATACTAGGGGTAGAAGCAGAGTCCATTGACTGCGAACGCGTCATGGTTGTGTGCGAAGAGTATGACCTCTTTCCTAATTGTTGTAAAAAGGACAGCATTAGGTTTGGGTAATCAGAATGAACCAAAGTATTGGGGAAGAAATGCAAATGCTGGTGTGTGAGGATGGAAATGATAAATCAGAGGGTTCCCCAGCTGACAGAAGCTATGTCAAGGAAGTGGTCTGGTGGACAATTTCGAGGTTCACATGGGAATTGTGGGTTTGGTAAGATTTATGCTCGCGAGTGAGAGGCAGGTGCATCGGGGTTTGTTCTCAAAACAAAGCTTCTCAGCCAATCAATCTCCAGCTTGCTCATACCAAACATTCCAGTAGAGTCCAGTCGCTCCTCTCGGCTGCTACACATAGCTCCATTATATACAGGGAGTGTTGGTTCCAAATCCCAATAATTAGATATTATTATATGGTATCCGAGCCCCTTAACTGAAAGCCGCTCGCGGCCCAACCCATACCTACTAATGGGGTATATCAAAACGACGCAATTATTAGGCAAACGCTCCGACGCTCGTAATCGCTAAAGACAGCAATACCAGATCACGGACTTGTGACGGTCAATTAAAATAAGTGAAGGTAAATAAACATGTTCAACATCTTCACATGCCGATTCGGGCCTGCTTTACAGCAGTAGGTCCTTGAAAAGACGGTTTCGAGCCACCAACGTTCTGCATCTCTATCCCACCGTACTCATGGTTGGGAGACTGCCTCTTGCTTCTGCGCATTCCAAATCGCTGATCACCTGGCTCATACTTGTGCTTGAAGTGAAGAAAGGTTGGCGGTCTTGGCCGGAGAAGCACGACAATCCAGTTCTTGAGAAAATTCCCTTGGGTGAATGGCCTGTGCCGATCTTTCTTTAAGAACTTGTGAGAATTCAAATACTCCCGGGTCGTTTCTCCACGTGCCATCAAGTACAGATGGTATCCCCAGAGAGATGTTGGATATGGCGTAGCTAGAAGTCCATATATCATCATAGCAAAAGGTACCCTGCAGTAATCGATAGAATCACGGAAAGAGGTACCTTTCGCAGCCTGGTAACGTAGGCAGTGCCCAAGACTCGCAAAGGTGAGGAAGAAGCCAAGGATCGAGCCCGAGCTTACGAAAGCAACAAAATATCTATAATTCCGTCGGCCTACACAATTATTGATCCAAACACAATGGTGATCTTGGGTCTCTATGCAGTTGTCGCAGACTCGGCAGTGATGACAGCGTGGCGGCCGCCAGATGTTGCACGTTTTACAGTACTTGGTTGGGACATCCATCGCGGCAGTCGCGGTCCCAGATGACTTGATCATGGTCCATTTTGTAGTCGGCGGCCCCAACGTAAGTGGATCCTCAGAGTTCTTGGGCGGCTCCAGCGGGTGCAGATTCCGAGGTAATATCTTCGATGATATGTTAGCTGGAGAAACCGTATATTGGACAACATGGACGAACTTACCCCTGGATCTGTGACGGATGCATGTATGAAGGATGATATACAAATAAAGAAAAGGTACGCGAAAATGATTGTCAAGGCAGGTGACACGTCGTGCCATAGGTATGGTCCACTGATAATGATCAGTAGAAATCATTGTAAAGACCTAAACGCTATCACTTACGAATACGAAAGGAACAAGACTGAGGGTAGTACGACGAGGATTCCGGTAGCGACATTGATAGGCCTGTCTCGGGTGTTTTGCAATCTCCCTCCCCAGCAAAATACCGTATTGCCAGCAAAATACTGATAATTGACTCCAGATTGCGGCTTCAGGTCTGGATGCTGTTTCGATTGTCCAGGGTTGGGAGAAGATGTTGACGAAGATAAACGCTCGTGGCCCTGGTTATCGTCATGCATAGGGGTAACCCCTTTGGAGGGGTGGAAGAAGTTGGTTCGAAAAGACTTGGGTGATTTCTGCGTTGGGGACGATCCAGCATCGACTTGTTTATAATTCCTGGCAAGGTCTAGATTTCCTGGCCGCGGGTTCGAGTATCTATTGTGAAGTGGACTTTCACTATCTCCAATACTTCGAAGTGTAGCGTTGCCGGTCGGACTAGCAGTAGCCGTACCTCGATCTTCGGGTTCTGTAAATTCCGTGCCTCTCGAAGGTGGTGGAAAATCAGTGTCCTGGTGTACGACCGGACCTTGCTGCACTGTTGCATTAGATTCTAAGCTCTGTCTATTCGTATTGCTGCCAAATTCGCTTCCGTAATCTGGACGAGAAATGGGCGGCTGCTTAGCAGTGGGACGTCCTGCTCTTTGCGCTTGGAGACGCTGAGAACTCATCGGATGAAAGAAAGCGTGGGACGCCAACGAAGGTACATGTGTCTTGCTTGTTGAGTTTGTAGAGCTTTGAGGTCTGCTACTATTTGTAATCATCCCACCTGGTCCCCCAAATGCACCACCAGACCTCCAGCTTCCCATCAACGGTGAAGGAATATTTCGCCTTGATGGCGGTGTTTGAGTCCAGGACCTAGTTTGTGAAGACCTGGCGGAGGGGGGTCGCGCTATGTCATTGGAATGTCCTCGAGAATATGCTCCAGCCGCTGACCGTCTGCCACTTGCTGCGCCTTCGGTTCTAAAATCATCGCCATCTTCAGAGACGACATCGGCCATGTGCGAGGATATGATGCTCGGGGCTTGGTTCGAATCGGACGTAGGCAACGGTGTGGAGAAAGAGTTACTGGTGAGAGAATGGCTCAGGGACGCCATCGTTATGATTTTCAATCCAGTTTAGCACTCTCCAGTAATTGTCAGTTGTGCAGGAAGCGTCAACCAGGTGCATCTCGAGGCTAGACGGAAAGTGCCGATGTGCTAAAGGCACATTGGGGTAAGAGACCAGAGAAGGCGACGATTTGAATAGAGCATAACGAGGATATCTCGGATGAAGCGGTTATACAACAAATGAAGGGTCGTGCATCGCAAATATTGCAGAGTTCCAAGTGATGGATGAGGCGTTCATAGCAAATTACCCGGGACTAGGAATCAGCGCTTAACGTCGGTATCTTTGGCCATCTCGCGCTTCGCAACCGCTTCCGTCGTTAAAGCCAGGTATGGTACTGTACTGCACTGCATCTTAAAGCCTCCGGAAAAACCCAGAATATTACATCTATAACTACTTCTCTACTCTGAAAACCTTTGATCGGATTCAACATGTCGGCAGTAGCAGGACGTGTGGCAGGTAAGGTTGGCAGTGCCGCAGGAAAAGCTGCTGGAAAGGCCGCAGAAGCCGGCAACGGAAAGGGCAAAGAGAGCGTTTTGAAAAAGGGAGCGAAGAGGGATCCGGAGCTATATGTATGCCCCTGGTTCAATCATGTATTGATCAAGATCACGCCCTCACATTTATCTCCAGATCCTACTAGGGATCATGTCCGGCGCTTTTGGTCTCGCTGGGTACCATTTTGGTGGCTTTCTCCAAGTCTCATATCACGTATCCCTTGGCCGCTAGACTAATATACTGCCAGGCCGTAAACCTACCTCGTCGTCCTCCGAAGCCCCTGTGAGTATAGCCGAAGGATCCATGCCTTGGCAAACTTCGAGCGCAAAGGGTAAGAATGTCGATGAGCACTTCAAATATCAGTACCACCCAGGTGGAGATAAGAACAAGGCCCCTAAGGATGCTCCAAGCGCTTTGCACAGCGTTATTGTTCCCGACGTGAGATTACCGAAGGTTTGTTCCTCTTCCAGCGTCGCAAGAGCCCAAGAATTACGACGTAACCTTAAGATCAACTGATGCCGGCGCAGAGGCTACATGACAAATATAATAAGTGGGGTAAGGATGGATACTAGACGAATGCATCACACTAGGAGAATTTGGGGACACTTGGTCGCTGTAGGGTTACGATAAGCAGGATGTAAATAAGGATAACGGAAATTGTGGTCATGGCGTTCTACGAATTTGATCAAAAGCTTTGACTTTCAAGGTTCCTCATAGCATATCAATACGACGTGATGATTAGAAATTTTAAGGAAAGGTGCAGATGAGTTGGGATCATGGAGTTAATTCCACACACTGACACAATAATGTATTCACGCTAGTAATACATGACATTAGGTTAAATCAAACACACAATCACTTAGTTGCCTCGTTGCCCTCGCTTCCAGGTTTTGGCTTTCCTTTATTCTTTTCCACCAACTTTTCCTTACTAATATCGTCGTTCTCGCTTGCTGTGGCAGGATATTCGCGCCCATCATTTTCTGGAAGGTCCGCGGCCGTTTCAGGTATTCGATCTGCATCTGGATGAGGAGGCGCAAACCCTTCAGCACCGGCCGGGCCATCCGCGATTTCGTTCCCAGCGGCGTCAATGACCCTTGTCCTCGTCTCGTAGCGAGTCTGGAACGACACCTTGCCCTCCAATGAAGATACTTGCTCTTCGTTGAGAAGGTTCCCATCTTGATCTCGATACTCGACCTTTTCCTCACGCCTTATCGATGCCTCGTCGACTGATGGCTGTGGTGTAACATTCAGATTCTGGGACTTCCGTTCTTGCGCTTGTCCGTCAGCTGCCACTGCCGCTACAGGGGCCTCTGTCTGCGCAGCATCGCCTGCGTTCGGAGCCGAGATCGAGTACTGATCGAACTAGAGATGTTTGTTAATAGAGGCTTCACCATGACTGGGTTCTTTTGTTGACCCACCGAAGTATGGAACGTGCTGCAATCAAAATCCCAGGTGTCGAAGAGCTTAACCTTGTTACACGCATCCTGAATCCACATGTTGCCATAAGATAACGGGGCGTAGAGAGTAAACGCAACAATGCTGACAGCCAAGAAAACTGCGATACCACTCCTCCCAATGGCAGGTCTCTCCCTCAGCCCTAGGCTCGAAATCCGGTTCGTAGCAAAGTCGTATATTTGACACAAGGTAATGATTGCGAAATACAGGGCAGGGAAGTAATGATGCAGGAACAATTGACGTTGCATAAGGTAGAATGGGAAGTAGTGGAAGGCCCATCCCAGAACTGAAGTCCCAATTTCATAGTCAAAACGCTTGAAGTTAACATCATCATAGTCCTGGTAGCCTCGTTGCCAGCGGAGGACCGATAGGCTCTTGAAGATAACATAGGTGATGATAGCAAATGTGGAAGACCACCAAATCACCGGATTACCAATGAGGTAGATCTGGCGATGATCTTTTCCCCAGAAATTAATCCCGCGGCGGAGCATAGGCCATGATGGCGGCCTTGAATCCCAGGCGTGCGATTCTACTAAACCAGCGTTCGTGGTCCACATAACCTTTTGCAACTCCCAAAACTTGCCCAGGAAACCCGGATTCTTGTAGTTGACTTTCTCCGCATCGGGTCCGAGCATAGGATGCTCGTTCTGTTCCACATACCATATACTGTTAGGGAGAGTACCTTGTTTAGCGCAGGTGACTTCTTGCTGGTCGAAACCCCAATCTGGTAATTTAACTTTATGTGAGAAGAGAGCACATCCGGTCATGATGTGGACGAGTCTGAACTTCGACTCGATAGTGCGGACACGCGTCTTCGCAGCGGTTCCATCCGACATCGACTTGACAATCTCCACCCTGAAATAGTCATTCGCGTCACCCTCAAAACCCTCGTAGCCATAGGCAGATACTTCGTTTTGCCAATCGGCCTCGCTGACAGGTGGGCGGACATCGTGAGAATGAAGGCGGCGATCCGTGACAACATGGTACAATCGGAGGACGGTTCCATCCATGATTGGCACAGGTTCCATAGTATCCCAAGCTTTAAGACCCATTACGGGTCCGTCCAAGCCTTCGGGTTGAGTCTGATTCTCGAGCAGCCAGACATTGTTCTCATCCTTGTGCGGGTATAGAGTAATTTGCTGCTGCTTACTTCCGGTAGGGTACATGTGGTTATGCGAATGCAGATATCCTCCGTGTGTATTGTGATGGCGAAAACTGACACGACTACCTAACATTACGTCCGCAGGCACGTCCTGCATCGCCTTCGAATTCAATGTAGCCTGGAATTCAGAAGACATGAAGCCATCTCCATCGCCTGGATTGACAAGGCATAAAAAGTGGATAGCGAATAAAGCCATGTAGAACGTAACAGGGATCATGACAAGACAGAAGAAACGGGCCAAGAAGTGCTTGAACCATAAACGCTACAGAGATCTCGTCAGACGAAATTTTGAATACAGCAATATAGGAGGTGGCTTACAGGCGTTACTGTCTTACTGTCCCCTAGGAGAACCCACAGTTGCAGGATTGTCAAGCTTCCAACCCAAGCAATAGTGAACAATCCGACCCATTTCACGCTGACTGTAGCCCCGAGACCAACACCTGTAGCAACCAGCCAGAACCACCAGCTGGGATCAAAGGCCTTAGAAGGGCCTTGCTCATGCTGGTTTGTGAAGCAAGTCCAGGCCAGGGCAGTGAATGCGGTGAAAATAATCAAGGGTGAGTCCAGAAGTATCAGACGGGATTGGGTCAGCAGACCGTTCTCTACATATTTGATAAGTATAAGGCAATAAGTTTCTGATTAATTTCATACCAAATATTACAAGCCCAGCACCCATTGCAGCGGTCATGGTCCTACATCCGGTAGCTTTGAGCGTGAGGAATATTGTAGGTACAGTCATGACCCCCATTAGAGCTGGGAGCAATCTCATAGCCACGTAAGGAACACCAGGTTCGACATAGTCTTTCCCAATGTCTTTGAAATCAAACTCCCCATCGAATCCGGCAAGCCACCCAGCAAGTGTGAGAAGGAGCTTGGCGAGCGGGGGATGTACGTCCATGAAGAATTTGCCCTTGATATACTTAGATGCAAAGCCGCCAAAGCTATAAAGGTTAGTGAGTCTCGGTTTTTGGATTGATTGTAGGGCGCAATCTGAAGCTTACTGGACTTCATCGAAGACGACGCTGTTAGGTTGGTATATTCTGAATAGACGCACCAGAGCTGCAACCGCGGTCAGGAAGCCCAGAAGCTGAAAATCAGACCCAGGCAATAGGAAGATGTCATGGTCAGTAACTCCGTGGGACGTATAATCGGTAGGCTTGTCGTTTGTTAATTGATTCGCACCGTTGGGCGATCGCACAACCCCTTTCTGCTTTTCAGCTTGGTATGCTGGTGATGACCGTCTCGCAGCCATATTGTGGGTTTTGGAGCTGGAGGAATTTGGTTGCATAGGAGTATGCCGTAGCGTTGAGTGAGCTCTTACCCGCACCCCTGTGTCTGAGTATTAAGATAGTATAAAAAGGACTGTGATAAGGACTGTGAGAATGGTCTTGGAGAAATCACGACATGCTGCAAAACAAGGAGGCTGAATAACTTGTGCAGCGCTGGATAATGGTGGTAGAGGAGGAAGATGATTTCTCCTTTCCCATGCGGCGCCTGATAACACGAAGCCCCAAACTTCAGCCGCAGCCTCGAAGTAAGGATGAGCAAGTAGCGTGCCAAGACACTAGTGGCATCCCTTCATCGACTCCGTACTTATCTGATATCTGAGGAGTTGAACATGCAGATAGAACCAACCACCCCCGCCCCTCGTCCTACAACTCGTTTACCCGATTCGAAAACAGTCGTTAAGCGGCAAGGCTTCCCTAAGCATCTAGCTGACTACTCTAAAGAAGCCAATCACCACGAACACCCTCGAGGATTGTGGCGGTAACATTTTCGTTGCATGACATAGACGCATAGGCGACTACCAACGTGAACCTTGGGGTTTATCCAAATGGCACCGTCCGCAACCAACATCAACATTGATAGTTCTGCTATTCCCACACTACCTGACGAAGTTAGCAAGCCACCCGCAGGAGTCGTATTGCCTCCAAGGGATATCCGAGCCATCGTTGAGAAGACCGCCGGCTACGTAGCACGTAATGGTGCTGTGTTCGAAGACAGAATCAGAGAGAAAGAGAAGCATAACCCGAAGTTTTCATTCCTAAGCATCAACGATGCGTATAACGCTTTCTACACATGGCGACTGCTGGAGATAAAGGAGGGACGAGGCACTGCGGTCTCCGCTGGAAGAGTGGGAGAAGCTGCACCAATTGCGGAGCCTGAAATACCACAAGGTCCTGCGGCGCCGCCAGAGTTCCACTTCTCCGCTCGAATGCCAAATATTAGCGCTCAGGATTTAGAGGTCGTCAAGTTAACTGCATTGTTCGTTGCGAAGAATGGGAGATCTTTCATGACTACTCTTTCACAGAAGGAAACCAGGAATTATCAATTCGATTTTCTACGACCTCAGCACAGTCTCTATCAATTCTTCAGTCGTTTAGTAGATCAATACACTCTGTTACTACAGGCTGCTAGTGTTGAAGCGGAGAAAGCACAAAGAGCTCGGATGCTGGACTTAGAGAAAAACGCGAAAGACCGATTCAATGTTTTAGAGAGAGCAAAGAAGAGGGCAGAGTGGGTAAAATTCCAAGAGGAGCAGAAACAGAAGAAGGAGGAAGAGGCGGAGAAGGAGAAGCTAGAGTACGCGCAAATCGACTGGCACGACTTCGTCGTTGTGGAAACAGTCCTTTTTGAAGAAGCGGATGACCAGGCGGATCTACCTCCTCCAACCTCATTAAATGATCTACAGTCCGCCTCATTAGAGCAAAAAGCAGCCATGTCCTTACAACCCCACGACCGACGAATTGAAGAAGCAATGCCCACGGGCGAAGATTACTCCCTCTTTTATAACCAGCAACAATCCTATCCCATGCCACCACCGCCCGCCCCAGTGGCCTTCAACAACACTTACAATTCGCAACCGCAAGCAATGGACTACCAAATGGCTTCACAGCCCTCCTTAACCGCTCAAGAAGATGAAGAAGAACGCGCCATTGCCGAACGTACCGAAGCTCGGGAACGTGCCCAAGCCGCCCAAGCCGCAGCTAAAGGCAGCGCGAGCCAACCCATGCGTATCAGAAACGATTACGTGCCTCGCGCACAGGCCAAAAGACAGAACGTAGCAACGGCATTGTGTCCAAACTGTAAACAACAGATTGCCTATGAAGAGTTAGATCAACACATGAGAAGTCTGTCCCCTCCCCATCCCCATCCACAATCCCAAATCTTCGACCAACTAACTATTACAGTCGAACTCCTTGATCCCCGCTGGAAAGAACAACGCGCCAAATCCGACCTCCGCCAATCCACCACCAACCTCTCCACCTCGGACGTGGCCGCCAATCTCAAACGCCTGGCGTCCCAGCGCAGCGACGTCTTTGACGGGGTAACGGGCCAGCCGGTCATCAGCGAGGAGGAGGCGGCGCGGAGGAAGAAGGCGGCGACGAGCTATGATGGGCAATTGGAAAAGGGCAAGGATTTGGAGAGGATGCAGGGGATGAATATCGAAGAGCAGATACGGCAAATCCATCAGAAGTTCAAGTCGTAACGGTGTGGTGGGAGGGGGTTGGTCCTGGCCCTTGTTGTTGTTGTTGTTGTTGTTGTTGTTGTTGTGATAATTTGTAATCAGTACGAGAAACGTTATACCCGAGGCCAATGCGCTATCATCCACCTCTCACACTTGGTTGAACAAAGTGTAGGCGAAGAGGGCTCCTCGGCGAGATAAGTCATCGACGACTCCGTGCTTCGGTAGCCGTGAGCGTTCCCTTGAAGGCGATTTATCCATGTCGACCATAGGATGTTTGAATAAATCACCCTCTCGATATTGGAAAGTAGGTAGTTGGAAAGACTGCCGGAATACTAGTTTCACATAGATACCCAATTAGACGATTAGAAATTCCGAGTTGTCATATACATCAACTGAGTAGAGAAGAGGCCAAAGTAATCAGATCAAAGAAAAGTCAAGCAGTGAAGTAGTCATGTATTGCATGTCATAATACACAACTCACATGTTACTCTATTCCATTATGACTACGTTAGCAGCGACGGTAGAATCGATGCTCGTCTCTCATCCCTACGTGGAGCCTGATCCGTGCCTCATGATCCATCCTCCTTCCCCTGTTCTCACTCCCCTAATGCTGGCAGTAAGAATGCCGCGTGATGAAGGAAATCTCGACTCAGCAATCGTAGCCAGGTGCTAAGGGGGCATTGCCTGATCCAAAAATGGTAGATGAGATATGTGCTGAAAAGGATGTTCGCGTAGATGGATTGAAGTCTTCTTTCGGTGGTCGCAAGAAAAATCTAGTGGATGTTCTAGAAATCGAAAGCACCGGGAATGGTGACAGATAGTCTCTGCTCACTATTGGGTTTAGCCAGGTCAGGGCGTATGGTGTTCAGTGGTGGAAGTTTGTCGCTGGCGGAAGGAGTATTGTGAGCAGACAGGGGAGCTTTATTACTGAGCGAATCTTCCAAATTACTTTGAATATGCTTCGCTATCAATTCGTCATCCACAAGGGAAAAACCCTTTTTGGACTCGCCAGGTTCCACGGGGTCGACGGGCGTCTCTTGAGGGTCGTCGAGTTTGGACCCATCTTCACGTCGCGGAAAGGGTGTATTGCCTACTAAGGCGTGTTTCGCATGCGAAACAAAAGGATCTGCGCTTTCCCGGGGTGCGAGCTTTTGCATGTTAAGGCCTCCATTATTCGGGGTAGTAGTCTGTTCTGCAGCACTCGAGCTGACCTCCGCTCCTTCAACCGAGCTCCGCGGGGAGTCCCGAGCGCGTACAAATGCTGGGATCACGCCTCCCCCTACCCTGGCCCAGAACATATGCTCCCGAAGACGCACACTTTCCTCCCAAGCAAGCGCCTCGGCTTCGACGCCGTTTGCCCGCCAATGCCCATCCTTGACCATTCTTAGGAAGCCAAGGAAATCACAAGATGCTCGCATGCGATTGAGGCAATAGTTGCACAAAGGATATCTTTGGGCGTTTTCGTTGTCACTGGTCTTGAACCGATGGCTTCTAGCGTATTCATCGCTTTTCCTATTCTCTCCGCAAAGAGAACAAGAGCTAATGCAAAGCCTTGGTACAGTTGGCGTAGGCTCGATGACCAGGCTTCCCTCGGACATGCTGTTGATTACTGTTCTTCGAGCAAGCCACGATAGGCCAGGGGCGGCATCAAGACGTAGAGTAGGTTCGATATCCTCTGTTAGTACTCGCTTGTAGAAACGTGTTTCTTTCAGTAGCACACTATTGAAAGATACATCGCGTGAGGAAACACTCGAGTTTGAGGAGGAAGGAGTAATAGGGGTTGATTGGTAAGTTCCAGAAGTCGACAGTGAAGAATTCGAGCCGTTCGATGGCATTTGGCTAGTTGGCTGCGATTGCTCGCGGTTGGAAAGGTTTCCCAGGCCCACTACACCAAGGCCACCATAAGTGCCACTTGTTACACGGCTTGAAGGTTTGCGTGATGTTTGAAGAAGTGAGTAAAAGTCATCGTACGCAGGAAGATCGTTTCGCAAAACCGGATGCAGCAGATGGGTGAAGCTTGTAGGTGGTGCGGGTGGTATCTCATCTCCGCCGGGCGTGGTGGGGGATAAATGCAAAGCATCAAATATCCTGTTCAGGTGCTCATGTGTTCCTAGGCCGGGGGTCGAGGGAGCTGTTGACTCGTTCATATTTGATTCGGGCTCGCCTCGCTCAGAGGACATTTGCTGCATCACGCTCTTGAGTTCAGCGAGTTGCTCTTGATGGGACGCCAGAAGTAACTCGGTATCGTTTAGCTGAGCTCGAACTTGCTCGCTACGCTTCTCTGCAAGTTCACGTTCTTTTCGCGCAGCTGAAACCATCTAGTCAAGGTCAGCAAAACCTTCAGCTACAAACAAACTCAGGCATACCTCATTCGCTTCCTCGAATAATGCGGTCGTCAGGGTCTCCAACTCCTGCTCGATCCCTTTCTTATCCTTCTCCACGACGCCTCTCCGCTTCCTCTCATCGGCCAAACTTGCCATGAGCTTTACGGTCTTGTCTTCCACGTCCTGCTGCTTGACGAGCACGCCATTGGCGACCATAGTTCTATAGTCGTGTACTTCGCTTTCCAATTGCCGCACACGCTCTTGAGACGAATCTAGTTCATGTCGCGTTTCCGAAAGAGTGTCATCAAGGCTTGTTTGGTGGTTTATCGCACTGATGAGCTTATTACTTAATGTAGCTACCTCGCTGTCCAGGTCCGGATGATGTGGGGACTTCGAATTAGTTCTAGACAGTCCGGAGGAAGCAAGCGGACTTCGAGGACCTGGCAAAGTGCTAAGCTCGTCTGAGGTAGCTGACCGCGTTCGAGAAACCGGGAGCCCCGGCGCCATTGTCACAGCTGCCATGTTGTCCGACGAAAGATGAGCTACAGATATCAGCCCCCACTCTGGAAACTCTGGGTGTGAAGGCTCGATTTTATAAGCAGGAGCGGCCGGCTAGTGAAGTCGTGGAAGAATGATGGGAACCGGCACCGGTGATGAGGATTTTGACAAGAAAGCATTCACCCAGAAGTGTCAAAATGTTGAGCGTTCTCCTCGCGCAGATAGAGTGACATGCAGTCCACAAGCTCAAATCATATGACGGTGGGATCGGCGATAGAGCTGCTACTTCGCCGCTCAGGCTAAAGAAACAAACATGGCGGTATTTTCCTGGAAATCGTTACTCATTGGGGTACCGCAGAAACCCCGTACAAGGCGCACAGTCTCCGTGTCGTGGTGTATCAGATTGATTCTGGTTGAATTGGCAAAGCAAGGTAGAGGCAAGCTGAGAAAGAAGGAAACGGTCTGCGAGAAGCAGAAAGTGTACGGACACGACGGAGGACCGGCATTGTGGATCCGCGTAGGATTCCGCTTATGTAATGAAGCTAAGAAAGCGGTACCTTCCTGCGTAGTCACCCGTGAACTTAGCCAATCAAAGGGCCCGAAGTGAGCACTATGTAGAGAGGGACAGAGAGTCATACAGAGTCGTACGGAGTACTCCGTATGGCATCTGGCACTCCTTTTTCGTACGCCCGCTATAGCCGGCATCAAATACCTAGGTATGATCGTAGTTTTGTTTGTTTAGTAGTACTCTCCGTACCCAGCTACCTACGTACTTGCCCAACTCACCATAGCTATCTCGTAGAATGTTGGAGTATAATGTACCGTACCTATCCTCGCTAAGAGGGCTGACTCGCTGCAGATAGACGGCACGAAATCGATTATTACACAGGCCATCAATGCACGATATATGTGCCATGTACCTCTTTCCCGCCTGCTTTACACTGCATCGCTGTTGCACAAACACTCCTTGAATAACGCCTCACGGTATTCGTTATCAGATGGTAATAAGAGCATAGAGCTTGGACTGTCTATGCGGAGATTTGTCTTGTAAATGCGCTCAAATCACACAACAGCGCGAAGTAAAAACCTGCTACGTCCGTACTGCCCTGACTCGTAGGCTGGAACACCGGAGATGGTTCAACTCAGTACGTTCATAGACAGCAATCCTTCAGGTTGGGATCAGATGAATGTGAACAATAATTAATCACTTTGATTTGCAGAAAATGCCTCGTTCTTGACGACACATCGACATCGTAAAAGTGTCGAGGAACAAAGGGAAACTTTAAGCGAACAGTCCGGCTGCCCTTAGGAGTATTCCCGGCCCGATGCACGTTCCGGTCCCGTGCACACCCCACTTTACTACTTTCATCTTTCTTCAAAAATCAATTACAAATTCAATATGGCTTCAATTGAGGCAGCGCTTGCAGATC
>JAABUS010001035.1_pt1 | contig 64535 bp, 46 predicted proteins | sample 5560161 | NCBI WGS metagenome assembly JAABUS01 (sample SAMN10711885, study PRJNA513376) | rock metagenome | isolation source: Antarctica rocks | place: Antarctica: Victoria Land, Trio Nunatak nord | collected 2016-01-04
CCCAAGCCCATCCCCCTCCCCAGTCCACTCCATCAACTCCTCCGCCGTCCTCGTAACCCACTTCCCCCCTCCACCCTCCTCACCACCCTCCACCTCCCCTTCCGCCGGCAGCGTCCCAGCCGGAAAAAACGTATCACATTCAAACTCCTTCTTCAACCTCGTCCACAGAATCCGCTCACAGCACGGAAGTGTAAGGGCATGAGCATAAATCTCCGCACCACCAATAACGAACACGCGCCCAAGCGGGAGAGGTCCTTGCTCTTGCCCCTCCGACGCATCCTGCAACCTCCTTAAACCCTCCTCAATACTCCCCACCGCCATCACCGCTTCCTCTCTTCCCTCCTTCTCCTTCTCCATCCCATCCAGCCCCAATTTCTCCGGCGCCCGGCTGATAACGACGTTGATCCGCCCCTTCAACGGCCGGAATTTAGGCGGGATACTCTCCCATGTTTTGCGGCCCATGATGACTGCATTTTTGGAACCCCGCGAGGTCGATGGAGTCCGTGAGGCTGAGGAAGTTTGAGAGGGAGGGGGAGCGCGCTTTGTGACGCGGGCGAAAAAGGCGAGGTCGGATTTTATGGGGGGCCAGGGGAGGGTGCCGCGGAGGCCGATGCCGAGGGAGGGGGTCGTTGCTACGATGAAAGTGAGTGGGGGGAAAGGGAGAGCGGGTGGCATTGGGGAGGCGGTTGGAGGTGGGTTGGACATGGTGCTTTTGGAGAGGAGGGAAGTGAAGCGTGGGTTGAGATTTAAACCTATCTCGGCATTTACACAGATTTGACTTCTTTCATTATGATTCGATTGATAATTATGTATCCCCCCCGTTATCATGTCCTTCAAACTCTTCATTAGTGTCCATCGCTTCCTCAGCATCTGCGCTGGGAGCTTTGGGCGATATCGCGTTGGCAGTGGCCTTCCCTTGCAGTCGACTCAGTCCCTCTGCGACTTTGGCGGCAGCTAATTCTGCTCTCTGCTCTGCTTCGCTAGTTCCTACTGTTTGCAGTTTGCCGAAGAGCCATTGTTCTTTGAGAACTCGTGTTAAAGATAATATATCTTCTGCTGCTCGGACCTGGAGGAGGGGTTAGTCGCAGCCTGATTTACAAAAACAAACCAAGCGAATTCTGAAAACATGAACCAACACGTCGAATGATTACCGGATCAAGAGCGAACGCCATGGGGAGCTAAGATCTGAGCGTAGAGAAAGCGTACGTACCAGCGCAGCAGTCTCAACCTCCATCTGATAAGCCCCCACCGCAGCAACAACATTTCGATCCTGGCTCTCACCCTGAAACCCCAAGTCAGCTTCCCACTCTTTCATCCTCCATCCTCGGTAGACCACCCCAGTCGACACCAATTAGTTCAAAAAAAAAAAGGATTAGTTCACCTCAATGATGGCGGTTCAAATGCTCACCACTGGGTTCAAAACCCCCCACAATAAACATCCCCACCCCACACCCCAGTAAAAGTTCGTACGCATGAGATAGTAGACAAAAAGGGCAGAGAGGCAGAAGAGGACTATCCTTACGGGCATGTAAGCGATTATGTTTTCGAAGCGGCGGAGGAGGGAGGCAATGTTTGCGTCGGCGCGTTCTGACGAGACTGCTTTAGTACTCAATATCGTGGATACCATGGCGGCAGGTACGGGATTCTAGAGGAGCGTGGGTGGGGGTGGGTTATATACCTAGAAGAGAGTTTGAGGTTTGTTGGTTCGGATCCATATTGTCGTTGTGAAACGTGAAGGAGTGTGGATTTGGGCTGTGGTTACAGTGGTGGGCAGTGCATGTGGCAGAGGAAGAGAGTGGAAGGAAGATGAGACATCTTTATTGGAGTTTTCGTCTCACTTCGGCATATCAAAATTCCAGATAATGAGTGAAGTGTCAAGGAGCGAATCAAAACTGTTTGAGGCGCCTCGATACGGCCGCAGTAGCGAGGGTCTAGCCATATGTGCAACATTATGTATATCATAGTGCATCACATTATCTGATGGACTTTCAATCGCTTTTCAAATTGTATTGCAAGCTATTCTGTTCTTTGTCGTTGTGGTAGTTCGAAGCAAGCACTATAGCTTGATCGTCCGCCCGTATTAAGGCTTTCCTCCTTCATGAAGTATAGGCCGTAATGTTCGTAACCAGCATGATCTAATAACCAGAGTTTCCACCCGAGCCACTATCGCCACCATAGCCTCCTCCTGAGCCAGAATCACCTCCGTATCCGCCTGAGCCGCTATCACCACCATAGCCTCCTCCTGAGCCAGAGTCACCTCCGTGTCCACCTGAGCCGCTATCGCCACCTGATTTCTTGCCCATCATGCCTTCGACCTTGCCCATCACTTTGTCTTTGAGGCCTCCTGTAACACAGGAATGTCAGTGGAGATTCAGTGTGCTGCTGACGGGGAAGGTGGGTCAGCTTACCGCCGCTGCCGGATTTACCTCCAGAGCCCGAGTCACCCCCATACCCTGCACCAGATTGGCCCCCACCCATGCCAGAGCCAGAGTCGCCTCCGTACCCTCCACCAGATCGGCCACCCATGCCAGAGCCGGAGTCACCACCGCTCATGCCACCGCCCAAGCCGGATCCAGAGTCACCACCGCTCAAGCCACCGCCCATGCCGGAGCCAGAGTCACCTCCGCTCAAGCCACCGCCCATGCCAGAGCCAGAGTCACCTCCGTAACCCCCACCAGATTGGCCACCGCCCATGCCGGAACCGGAGTCACCACCGTAGCCTCCACCTTGTTGGCCGCCCATGCCGGAGCCTGAGTCACCGCCCATACCTCCGCCCATGCCAGAGCCTTGGTTGCTGCCCATACCTGAGCCTAGCTGGTCACCCTGATGAGACTGTAAGTGAAAGCCAGATGGTAGGGGATATTAGTCAACATACACCGTAGCCACCTCCTGACTGCTTGCTGCCTCCGTAGCTTCCGCTTCCCTATGTTGAAGTCAGCAATGGAAAGGTTTCGGGTAAGGTTGGTGGTGGGGTACTCACAGAGTCACCAGAGTCACCGTAGCCAGACATGATTGTTGAGGAGTTTGTTCGGAATTGATTTGATGGTTGTAGATAGAATTGTTTTGAATTGAGAATTGTAGTGTGTCTGTAGGAGGATTGATCAAGGTAATGTGGAAGGTGCGAGGTGGAAGAAGTTGGGTGTTTATAAGTGCATTGGCGGGGTAAAACTGAATATGCAGCTATGCAAACTCCAGACCCTGGCAACGGCAAGAACGAGGCTAAGGTAGTGACGAAGATAATCTACTCCCTTGGAATTCACGCATCTCGATGATTTGTCCGATCATATGCGGCGTCTCAAGCTTGCTTCACACTTGTTTGGTGTGGTGGGATGTCACTTGGTTTCGTAGCTTCAACCCCTCCAACAGGAGCACGACCCCGCACTGACGATGGAACAGAAAAAACGCAAGCCCTGAGCTGGTATGCCGTGCGGCAAAGCGCCGGCGTTAATGTCATTCAGCTGGGGAGGACACATACGAGACGTTAGAGTTGGCAGGTGAAGTGGCAGACAGATGGCAATGACAATTTCCAGTGATGGCATGCTCAGCTGATTGATACTTTCCACACAGCTCACCCTGCTATCTCTCTTCCTCGGGCAAATGTGGTGGAGGCCAAACCAATCAGCTCGGCAAGCCATTCACGTCCCACGGTTTATGCTTCAATGGACCTAGAAACACAGGCTCGAAGTTTGGTGATACCTCAAGTAGAGCAGTATAAGCGATGGACCGCAGCATCCCACTTTGCCGCCGAAAACGATCGTCATGTGATCAGCGTGTGCTGCATCAATGAATATCGTATTTGGAATCGGCACAGTTGATCGTCAGCTTGTAGACATTCCTATGATTTCAAGCCCAGCTTCGTTCGCCGCGGACCTGCATGGCCGAGCATTTCCATACTGCAAGGTAGAGAAGACCATGTTGGCCATATACAAGGATAACAAGCTTCGTCTGGTATGGATCACTCCGTATAGCCTCAAGAACCCATCGCCTCGCTCTGCGCTGGTACCTGCAGAGTGCTCCGCGGCGATTGTAAGGACCAAGACCATGTCGGCCTACTGGAGGTCTGGCGAGTGGAATGCTGGGTGAGATTATTGAGGGTTGGTACTAGGTAAGGCAAGGGTGTAAACGGTACTTTAGGCCTCATCGAACGTATTTGCTCTGCTTGTTTGTCAGCGTTGGCCAAGCTGCCTTTTCTCGCAAGATGCTCACCATGAAGCGTTTGTGGAAGTCTGATCGGAGGAGGTCCTGCAGAGGCATCATCAGCATTTGCACTCGACAGTGGAAGGTAGCATCGACATGCATTGACGAATTCTTTCTTGCCCTTATTTTCCGTGCCTCGGGCCTGGTTCCTGAATACCACGTCGTCATCCCACCTAATGAACATGTAAGCAACGACTCTAGTGAGACAGGGAAAATGAGCATTACCTTCGCTTGCTTTCTGCGTCCTTTGTAGGCATAAGAAGAGGATTGCCAAGAGCAATGTCTTTCTCTCGCTGGTCCTGCTCTATGGCAGCCTTTTCAAGTTCTTCTTTCTCCTTCTGCTCAGCTCGTTCTCGCTTTATCTTTTCAAGTTCACGAAGTAGCTCCGCGGTTTCGTCTTCCTCGTCATCACTAAGCGGACACGAATTAGCACGCCATTTCAACATACCAATCGTAGACACTAGAGTTAGACCTTAGACCTACCTATCCTCATCACTACTCTCGATCCCAACCCCATCCGAATCAGCGTCTACATCCCTAGTCTCTTCCAGTATCCTTCTTCTCTTCGCCTCCATATCCTCCTCCTCGCCGTCACGCCCCGGCCCATCCTCAAGTTGACGCTTGCTGGAGGTAGTATTCTCCACAGCTGTAGCAGCCTCAGGATTCGTTTTTCGAAAGTGCGCAGCTTCTGCCTCCAGTAACTGCGCTCTCAGATCCCGTACTTGGGGATCAGCATCTCCTCCTTGGCCGGGTTGTCTGGTCTTGAGCTGGGTGTGGGCGGGCATCAGGCGTTGATGATAGGCTACGCCTCTCTGGGCTTCTTTCCCGCGGGCGGGGTCGAACGTGGGCCTGTGAGCGGTCGTCATGTTGGCGTGGTTTTTGGAGGGTGGGTTTGTAAGGATTGTAGAGGGAGGATTATTTGATGGAGAGAGGTCCTGGACTTTTTGGGTAAAGTTGATAGGGCGACAAGTCTTGGCATTTCTAAAGAGCTTCAAACCTTTGCTACACTTCTCTCTCCACTGCATTTCCTTAAATTCTTCGACGTCTTCGCTTCCCTCTTACAAACGCCATTCCCATTGCCAGCCCACCATGTCTCGTCATCACCCGTCAGTCTCCCCTACCCATCCCCAGCCCAAATTCCTCCACTTCCCTCCATACCCAGCAAGCTAACACCCAAACCAGCGATCTAGTAATGTGCCGCAAACAACCCGGCATAGCCATCGGGCGTCTCTGCGACAAGTGCGACGGCAAATGCCCCGTCTGCGACAGCTACGTACGCCCCACAACCCTCGTCCGCATCTGCGACGAGTGCTCTTTCGGCAACTACCAAAACAAATGCGTCGTATGCGGTGGCGAAGGGATTTCAGACGCTTTTTACTGCTTTGAGTGTACGAGGTTGGAGAAGGATAGGGATGGGTGTCCGAAGATTATTAATTTGGGCAGTTCGAGGACGGATTTGTTTTATCAGAAGAAGAATTTTAGGAATCATTGAGGAGCTGAAGGTTGAGGGTGGAACACTTCTGAGGTTCACGCTTGCACGGTGTCGGGCTATAGTGTGCCAGGCGCCTTTGGTAAAGTGAAAAGCTGGGCAGAGAAGAAGTTATAAGATAGGTTCGGCCTCGAACATTTCCTCTTGAAAGACCGTGCTAGATTCAGGGGCCGTTCACACTACCTCTTCGTTGGTCCCAGAAAGGAAGCGATTCGGGCCCGTCCATATAAGCGACCGGGCGCGTGCTGGACTCTAACCGTGGCCATATCAAAGACAAGTATGCTGGCTACCTTTCAACGAATAGACGTGCTTGGCTCACAATATGATCAGTGTACGGGCGAACGACCCAAATGATCTGCAAAAACAGAGAGGCGAACGAATGGGACTTCAGGGCAGCGGACTGAGAGACTCAGCAAATAGCGAAAATCTAATCTTCCTTGATATCTCATGGGTATCCTTGCTCTGAATCATTCGCTCAACTGATCATCATGTCTATGAGTCCAGCCTCTCTCCATCCATGAGCTAAATGTAGCTGACTTTCACCCCCATACCGACAGTTCTCTTGACCTTGTCCCAGCCAGCTCCTGTGAGCCTCCCCAACCTATCTTTCACGTCCCTCCTACTGAATGCCACAATCAATCCCATTAGAAAAAGCACAAATCGCAGCAGTGCCATTGGGTTCTGTGCCATATGTTCAGTCATCCTTGAGATCATGTGCTGTACGGCTGTCATGAGGGCCACGCTGCGCTTGTAGATACTTTTGTTGGCTGGTTTGCGAGGGTAGTTTGAAGGTGATGAGCGCGAAGGCTTGGGCTGCGGATCTCTGGCCTCTTTCGTGATAGGTCTTGGATGTGGAGAGCTCGCTTTGAGGGTATCTGCTGGCGCACTATCGATGCCGTAGTCTGTCTCACTATATGTACGATGGTGCTGAGATGAAGGCTGCTGGCGTACCGTATCTATGCTTTCTCTTTCTGTGTCTTCGGCTGGATGGGGATCTTGTTGGAGTAAATCGTCTTGTTGTGGTAATGCATCCTCGAAATAGTCTCCTCCTTTGGTTTCGTCGTCTTCAAGGCTTTGCAGAGCTTCAAGAAAGGTCTCCCTGACCTCCTCGTCCAGTACCTCGCTATTATTGATGAAACCCCTAGCATATTCCCATTCCCCGTTCCTGGGCAAAACGTGCAATGTGAAGAGCTCTATCAATTTGATACGAGTGTTGAGATCCTGTGGAGTATCTGTTCCATCCTTGCGGTGTATTCTGTCATTGCCTTGTCTATTGGATGATTCTGACGGCTGAAATCGATCCGTCAAGTCCAGGCTCGGACTACTCGATGCCGAAAGATATGATTCCAAGCGTTCCTGATTGTAAGTCTGCGTAGAGGATTGAGCTAAAAGTAGTGTTGCTAGGTTGATGACCACATCAGCGTCGACGTTCCCTTCAATGCCATGGTATCCTATGTTAACGACGTCCTCCCAAATCGTGCCCTTTTGGACCTTGGCGATGAGGGTCCTCCATTGCTTGTTGCCAAAAGTTGACTTGCCCTCCTCTGGATCTAGCTCAGCGACTGCGTTCAGTAATGTAATGTAAAAGCTCCAGACTTTGATTCGGTCCTTTCGAATGGCTGTTGCAACAGGGGCTGGTTTGGAGTGGGCTTCCTCCTCGGTGCCTTCTTCAGGAGGTCGGAGTACGGTAATCAATGGTTCGATAGTGGAGAAAGCCTCTGAGAATTCTCGTTGAAGGAACAGATAAGAGGCTCGTTTATGGACCTTCGAGATCTCTGAGGTTCCTCTGCGACTCGACGAGAGTGAGCCCACGGATGAGCCCAGCAGGCGCGAGGATGAGAGCGCTTCCTCCGCAGGGTCAACCACTGCCGTTGATGATCCGTTCATCTTTTCAGGTCACAAGGTATTAGAGCCACAATCAGGCTGAGGAGGTCAATAAAAAATTTGTGGACTATTATTGACCTGACTTGGAGAGGTTCGGGAAGGGCCAATGGAATGGAGCCTCGGATGAGACTAGTTCTACTGTAAATAGCGGAACGATCTCGGACCGACCTGATTAGATCTTCACTAGCTTAGTCTGATATCAACTCTTGCTTGTCTCGTCTAGATTGTTATACATGCGGCCGGCCGCTGGCAGTGCAAAGACTTGCAATATATATACCTTGTAGTGTATTGAAAAGGTGTTTTCCATAGCTAGAATACGGGGTGCATGCAAGTTTGCATGCGGTTTCTTACTTAGTAGCTATCAGGTGCTCTTGCCTTAACACTTGCTGCATATGCGTCTTCACGTTTCCTTCACTATTTGTCATTTTGAAATACCAAGATTCTACTTTAGCATGTTATCCAGCATCGTTCTTCCTATCCTCTATCCCGGATCACCAACAACAATATGGAGGTTAATGGCCTCGCTTTCCAAAGCCAGCTACCTTCTATACTAAGGGCCATCGCGCGCTCTAAATTTGTCGCGTTTGATCTTGAACTTTCTGGCATACCGGGGAGGCAGACAGGACAAGCTAGAGCGCCCGGTCGAAGTGAGGATGGGAAGCAGACGCTTCAAGAGAGATATACAGAGACTAAGAAGGCTGCTGAGCGGTACCAAATCATTCAGCTTGGCTTGACATGTGTCGAAGAAGACCTAGAGAGGGGCGTCTATGTTACAAGGCCATACAATTTCTTCCTCAACCCTGTGCCTGGAGGAAGATTGGGTATTGAGCGCGACTTCACATATCAAAGTGGAGCGGTGGAGTTTCTCCTAGGATTTGGCTTTCGTATGGACGCTCCTTTCACCGAGGGTGTCCCGTATCTATCACGAGATGAAGAGGCTCGTGCAAGGTCCAATGCTATCGCTCGGCAAGACAAGAATCGCTTTGAAGATATCTTTATTCAGGATAATGATCTCGAATCTCTGCAATTCATTAGGAGAGCACGACAAGAAATCTTCGAATGGAGAACCCGGACTGCACCGGATCCTTCGTATTTGAATATCGCTCCCCTCAACCATAGCAGACCAGATTACAATGGCCGTGGCCTCAACGGGTACCAGAAGCGTCTGGTCCACCAGCTCGTCCGTGCGGAATTTCCTGACTGTGTTTCTATTTCGAAAATCGACTTCATTCAAATCTTGCCTTACGATCAACAACGCGAAGATATGCAGTTGCAAAAGAAGATGGAATGGTTTGAGAGGGGCTTGACATGCCAGATCGGTCTGCGATGGATTGCTGAGGCAATCTGCCCTGACGTCAACCGCGTCCTCCAGGCACAGCATGCGCCTCCCAACGCGTTTGGCAATCTTGAGGCTGTAACCCCCTGGGTCTCCCTTCCACTCCCAGTTACCGAAGATGAATCCGAAGCCAACGCTCGTCGATTCCTCGGCCTGATCGACACACTCAGGGCGAAACGCACCGTCATAGTCGGCCACAATGTCTTCTTGGACTTGATTTACTTCTTCTCGTGCTTCTTTGGTCCCTTACCGGATCGAGTGGAAGATTTCCAGAACCTCATCGCCCAGCTGTTCCCTCTGGTCTTCGATACGAAATATCTTGCTGACAAGATCAACAACAATTCTCCACTTTACAGGTCGTCTCTAGATGAGATCGACCGAGAACTTTCCAGGCTTCCGGTTCCCGTCATAGGTGCGTTTTAGCAGATAGTATTTCTTTACAGACCCATTGTACTGATTGATAGCAAACAGAAACACCTCCTGAGCACAGCAAGTATACGTCAGATTCGCCAATTCACGAGGCCGGCTTCGACAGCTTCCTGACAGCCAAAGTTCTTATACGACTTTCAGCCCGAGTTGAAGGAGAGGCCCAGGGAGATCTATTACCAGCCTCCGATGATGAAGCCTACCACACTGCCTCGGAAGACGGCGGTGTTTTTCTCCTTAGCGAGGATGAATTGACCCCACGAGCACACTCGAAAGGCACAGCACGACAACTCAATAATGAAGCGGGACCATCAAGCTTCTCCCACGACAATCCATACAATCTCCTGAGCAACCTAAGTCTGGAGGATAGCCCGCAGAAACCCCCCACTCGCCCTCATCCAATCACTCCTACAATGATGCCGCATGAGGGAAGTTCCTTCTGGATCCGCTATGGTAACAAACTGCGGGTCAACGGTACGGTCGAGGAGGTCTGCGTTGTTCGGTGAAGCTTCAAGCCGTATTGGATCGTCTGAAAGCTCCGCATGATTCAAGGTTCCGTGCAGTCTTCGTGCACATGCGACAACGTTCTAGCCTCTTGCATGACCATGTTCCTCTTAAGATGATAGCGAAACAAAACTCAATTCCGCAATGTCCTGTGTCACTTCCATGCCTTTGAAATCCCTTCCCCACTCTGACAAGCCTAAGTAGCAAACAAGGTATCCTCCTCCCTCAAATACTCCCCCACATCCGCCTGCCTGAATACCGTAATACCTGTCGGCTCCAACCGCCGGGCCTCAGCGGTACTCCTCGCCGTAACCCCAAACCCCAACGGCGTATCATCCATCTTCAAAACCACTACACCCTGATGTTCTGGGCAGTCCTCGCTCCAGCGGCCTACGTGGGCTTTGACGATGTTGCCGCCGTAGAGGAAGGGCATTTCGCCGTTGGGTTTGACCCAGACTTTGTAGCGCGCGTGTGGGGCGATGATGTCGAGGGCGGTTATGTGCAGGCGAAATTTGGAGGTTTTGGTGAACTTGCCTGGGAAATGGATGTTAGCTTTCGCGCTGGAGTGATGGTTCTGAGTGGATGGTGTACTGACCTAGACAGGTGCCGACGGAGAGGAGATTGGGGCGTGCGATGCTGGTGGCTAGATTGGCGAGGGATAAGGGCATGTAGTAGACGCGCGATTGGTGCACTCGGAATACATATCGGATTTCTTCCTTGGACGAGGAGGAGGGGACTGGCGTTATGAGTTGCTTGAGGGAGGGGCCGGTGTAGTTTGCTAATTTCGAGAAGAGCTGATATGGAGTCAGTAGAACCACAAGCATGGAATCTGATAAGGCGTACGGTCTGGGTCTCGGGTTCTGTAAGGGCGCGCATGATGTCGAAAGATTTAGCTAAGTAGACGAATTATTTGAAAGGTTTGAGTAGCCAGACCCTCGGCTAAAACTCGGGCGAAATCTGGAATAGAATTTCGGTCCATATCAGTGACTTTTGATCAGGATCGGACCGCATATTCCTATTGAAGCCCAAGATCTTTGCGGGTCTAACTTTGAATCGCCAGTAAAGACTAGCGAAAAGATACACGACCTCTGACTTCCAGCCTCCTTGTTTTTGTACCTAGACCTCTGATGCTTACACCACTGCGGAAAAGGTTGTTGAGACACCTTTTCTTTATGACTCTGCCATAGAAACTTCTTCCGTAGGACCCATTGTTGTTGAAATATCTCGATTGTCGCGATGCCACGTTGGTTTTTTCGCATTGCCCTTCCACGCCCAAAATCGACCTAGAACCCTCCCTTCAATAAAAACCCTTTTTGCACTGCCTTAATTGACCTTAAGGACGGCTCCAAGGCAGAGCGTAAAGAGAAAGGAGAGGGTAAAAACGCGTGTCGAGCCGTCACGCGCCACAAGTATTCAGGGACTCGAAAGAAGTCTCGAAAGCTAGAATGGCTTCCAGGAGTGCCCGAGTGGGCATCTGAGTATAAGACAGTAAAGCAGCTATACATCGCTCACGGCTGGCCAGTCAATCCCAAGCCAACGGCTTTCAGAGTTGCAAAGATGACTCGATGACTCAGGAGAAAGGAGCTGAGCGTATGTTCGGCCTTAATTCTCTCTCACGAGAGGGTAAAAATACAAGCGAAGACTGATGAATTTCTTTAGGTCTGACGAGTGTCGTGTGGGGTACTCATAGACCAAAGTAACCCACGACACTACGTTAGAGGAGCGATCAGAAGGAGACTTGGCAAAATTGAAGCGAGCTTGCACCGCAAGGTCGGAAGATCAGACTCTAGAAATTGCAGATGAGAATGGTGAGGATCTCTGGAATGCTTTCTGGCACCGCGAACCTTGATTTCTCTGTTCGACAGCGCTGGAGGCAGGACTATTTATTCCATGTACTTGGCTCGCAGGCACGGTCTTTTGCAGACAGGAAGATCCCCATTTTCGAAAGACTTTGCTTACCAAAACTTCGAAATGTCCTCGATCTCGTGTGGCATTTTGTACCAATGCTGCAGTCCCTCATACCCCTTCCAGGTGACATCTAGTCCCAAGCATATTAATGTATTCCGCCCGCATCTCTTTTCCCCCGCCGTCCGTGCTTTCATATCCTGCATATCATGTCCCAGAAAAACGGGGGTAGCAAAACTCGCTAGCCCCTGAGATGCAGGACAATCGCTGAGATTGGTACGGGGACTGCGTTACTCACGTACTCAATTGCGCGCAGCCTTCGGACGTGTGGATCTTTTTCCGCCTTCGCGACATTATCCATCTCCGTCGAAAGGGCATCCAGCCCCTCATTCCCACGAACCCACCTAATTTGGAACCAATGTTCAGAAACTCCCAGATACCCATAGCACATCCTTGACTGGAACCACACAATGCCAGATCCTCCTTACCTTGCCGGAAGAGCTCCAAAATTGCCATCTCGTCCCTTATTGATTTGCACAGATATGTGGTAGTTTCCGCCACTCCCTCTACCTGGTTCTCTTCGCCGATAGTTCTATCGGTGATGGTAGTGATGTCAAAGCAAACCTGCATCATCTTCCCATCAAAGGCGGTGCATCGCCGAGGAGCGCCTGACGGAAAGACATATTTGACATGGGGGAAGGCCTGTGGAAGGGTGCATCTTGTACTATTTAGGCCGGTCTTGATGAATTCGGTGCCAAATGAGACACCATCCGTACTCAGACCGTGAAGCAGAATAAGAGTATGGGTATGAGTCTTGGTCGATAGGATGATGAAGGGTTTCGAATGCTCCGTCTCTGTCAACTTACTCGGAGTGTCCAACATGAATGGACGAGACGGAACCGGGGATGTGACATGACTAAATCGAAAAAAAGACAGAATGTCTATTCACTCGCAACTGACGGAGCCCTTAAACGTAGCAAGAGGGCACGGTAGGGTGCAATTGTGGATGATCAAATAGATCTGAAAGTTGTGTGGGCTCAGAGCTTTGCCAGTGTAATTCGTAAAGTCCGGGAAAAGCAGCGTACCGATTTAGTAAAGTCTTACATACTACGCTCGGAGGTGCTCACAGTCTGAGTCTCGGTCTCAGCGACGGCCCCTCGGGCGCTTACGATTGCAAAGGAATCTTGACAAAAAGACGAAATTGGGATAACATCGGCGGAACCTCGGGCGAGATCTTGGCATTTCGATGAAAACTTCAATAATCCAGTCTTGTCAGCTCAACATGGCAGTCGTCCATGCGGCAAAGCGCAGAAAGCTGTCGCCACCTGGGGAGAGAGACCACAAACCTCTGCCGGTTACATCAGTAGCAAATTCTGCTACACAAGACGACTTTTTTGAGCAAGCAGCAGGATGGAATCTGGAGCAGGACTACGAGCAGAGGCCTCGGAAGCAGAAGAAAAAGGATAAAGAGCACACCAGACTTCCAATTAAGACAGCTGAGGGGAAGATTGAGCAGCTAGATGTCCCCCAACTCAAAAGCGAGGACAAGGATAGCTGGCTAGGCTATGGAGATGAGGGCGGTCAAGAGCAGGTGCCTGATAACGTCAAGAAGGAGGTGAAAGTACCAATACGGCAGCAAATCCTAGATTCAAAGGAGGAGCTGGCGCGGATTGCGAGCCTGATCAATGAGGACCCAGAAGAGCATGCAGGGGCGTTTCGTACACTGGGCTCAATTGCAGAGTCGTCGAATCCTACAATTAAAAGATTGGCCCTGGCCACACAGCTTGCGGTCTACAAAGATGCGATCCCCGGATACAGAATCCGACTAATCGCCGAAGTTGATCAGACCGAGAAGGTATCCAAGGACGTGAGGAAGTTGCGGGCATTCGAGCAAACGCTTGTTGGCTCCTATCAAGCATATATAAAGGATCTAGCGAGCTGTGCAAAGCCTACGAAAGGTGCGCAGTCCGAAACCGGATCGAGCCTTATTGCGGTTGCTATATCATGTGCTTGCGCTCTTCTTCAGGCAGTACCCCATTTCAATTTCAGAGGAGAGCTTCTCAAGATCCTGGTCGCAAAATTAAGCTCAAGAAAAATCGATGAGAATTTTCTCAAATGCCGAGAGGCACTCGAGAACCTCTTTCGCAGTGACAATGACGGTACTTCATCGTTAGACGCAGTGTCTTTGATTACAAGAATGATGAAAGCGCGGAATTACCAGGTCGATGAAAGTGTGCTGAATACATTTTTGCATCTACGTCTCTTGACTGAATTCTCGTCGAAAGCATCGCAGATTCGCGTGGACAAGCCTGCTTGGGAAAACGAGGTTCGAGGCAAGAAGCCGCAATTCAAGAAGGAGTTTCGGACGAAAACACAACGCAAGATGATGAAGGAGAGGAAAGTTGTTGAAAAGGAGTTTCAAGAAGCCGATGCTATTGTCAATCATGAGCACAGAGACAAAATGCAAGCGGAGACACTCCAGCTTGTCTTTGTGACATACTTTCGAATCCTAAAGGCTAGAGTCCCCAATTTGATGGGTGCTGTGCTCGAGGGTCTGGCCAAGTACGCGCACCTAATCAATCAAGATTTCTTTGGGGACCTCCTTGAAGCTCTCAAAGACCTTGTCTCGGATGCGGAAGCTCTGCTCAATCAAGACAGCGAGGATGAAGACGAGGACGAAGATCTGGGGCCAAATAGCAAAGGCGTTCGGGACTCTATTCGCGAAGCACTCCTTTGCATCACAACTGCGTTCGCCCTTCTCCAAGGCCAAGACGCTGCTCGCCCCGCTCCGTCTCTTAATCTCGATCTGACCTTTTTCACATCGCATCTCTACAAGTCTCTACATGATCTCTCACTTAATCCTGAGCTCGAATTTTCGTCTAAGTCTCTTCGTCTACCAGACCCACATGCTTCACCACAATCAACGAGTATATCCGGAGCTCCGAAAGTAAACCTCCAAACCACGACTGTTCTTCTACTACGCGCCTTGACCTCGACATTGACCCCTCGGGCTGTTCCGCCTATACGGTTGGCAGCATTCACAAAACGGCTCTTCACATCTTCTTTGCAACTACCGGAGAAATCAACGCTAGCGATGCTAAGCTTACTCAACAATGTTACGAAAATCCACGCCCGGAAGCTTGCATCTTTGTGGAACACAGAAGAAAGAAGAGGAGACGGGATGTTCGATCCGACAAGAGGAGATCTGGAGGGTAGTAACCCTTTCGCAAGTACGGTCTGGGAGGGAGAGCTGCTGAAGCTGCACTATGCTCCCGCGGTCAGAGAAGGTGTTAACGGCATCGAGAAAGCTGTTGGCAGCGTCAAATGAAGTGTCCTACGTTAGTAAATGACGAATGATATCGGTTACGAGCAGGCCAGGTGATTTCTGCATGCGGTTTACATGTTTTTGCTTCGGTGAAGTCATCGTTTGTTTGGATCTCTTTTGTAGAATGACCTCTCCCAGACTTACGCTTACCCGCAGAACGTTTTAATCGGCTGAACGTAGAGTTCTTATTAGGTTGTTGGACCGCTTCGGCTATTGTCAGCTCTCCACGCGTACCACGCGGGTATTTGGGGGTATCGCATCCGACGAGTCGAAATTTTCGTCTCAGTTGGCTTCAGTCACAAGAATGCCTTTTATTTTGCTTCGTCTCCAAAATCCACGGGGTTGAACGAACGCTGTTGAACGTATCAGCAACAACGACCAGGACCTCGTTACCGAATGCCTGCCTCTTTCGAGCCTTACTATTGATCGGCTCTTTACATTCCGAATACGTCCTGAGAGTAGTATTTTCGCAGAGACAGCTATGCATCGTCTCACTATCCTCCTCCTCTCGCTCCTCGCCCACTACACCCATGCACAATGGGATGCAGCAGAACTGACAGCCCAGCCCTCTGCCGCGCCAAGCTTCATCGACCCTGACGCCGCCGCAGATTCAGCACCGTCCAACATATACACCCTCCCTACTGCCTCCTCAATCGAAAACCTCGTCCCAACTCAGCCCCCGCGCGACCCATGCGGCCCTGTTGTCCAACCACTCCCCAACCCAGCCGGCAACACCTGCAACGCCTCCCTCCTCAATTCCCCCAACGCACCCCACCCCTACGGCGTCCGTTGCATTTCCGACCCCTGGGCCGCAGACGATAAGATGGATTTCGGCGCCTGCGTCGCACAAACGATACCGGCGATTTGTGACCAGCTTACCGATCCAGCGGTGCAGAAGGGGAAATGGATTTGGGCGAGCGCGACACCCCCAAGTGTGTGTTGGATGGGGTTTTGGTTGCCAGATGATGGAAATGCTGCGAAGCCGATTACTGATGTTGATCAGTGCAAGAACGTCATCTTTATGCCGATGGTGGGGTTCTGTAACCCCTCGGGTAGTACGGGAGAGTATGATCTTGGGTCGGTGAATATTGTTAGGGTGCCGGATGTGTTGCAGACGGGGAGGCAGGTTGATTCGGGTTATCCGAGTTATGTATTGGCGACGAGGAAGTTGACGGTTGGGGGAGCGGGTGGGTGAGGAGGGCTTGAATGAGTGGAGGTTGGGGGTTAGTGGTCGGAATATTCAGAATGTAGATATCTCAGTCTTTCGCTACTAGTTTTGGTATGCCGTGACATTTGGGTGTGATTCGGTTGCTGGTTCTCTCGATGGAATGGCATTGTTTTCCAATCATGGTGTTCGCTGTTTGTCGCGTAAATGGCTTTGTTTCTTATCTTACCGTCCAGTGCAAGAAGAGCACGCCGAGGCCTTCGCGTGAACAGTTTCAGATATTCCGAGCATACACTGCCACATGTGGCAGTACTCCTATATCGCATTGTTGTGAAGAAGAGAGCCCCTTTATGATTTGTTCGCTGTCAATAATAATCACTATTAGTAAAGCCAAAAAGCTATACTTTTTTGTGTTCTGACGGCTGTATTGAATGCAAAATGCTGTCAAAACCCATCCGGAGCATTGCTTTATGTGCTATACGCGCTTTCATCGCGTCGTTACTACTAACGAAAGAAGACGCAGGCGGTTCAATAACCGATCAATCTGGCGATTTTCATCCTCTGCAGCAGAACAGTCGTTTCAACCTCACCTCCCAACAATTCAACGCATCTACCAGTAACACCTTAGTACAGTGCGATGGGGCCACATAAGGCACTGGACTATCGATCATTGGATGCAAGCAGGGCTTCTATGTCATCAAGTAAGATTCAAAAATTGTCACTTATGGACAACAGAACACGGGCGGTGGTTATAACGTAGGACTTCCCATCTGGTGGGCTAGTAGTAAATAACGCCTTGCTGATCATCCTTCCAGTAAGCGCTCGGGTCGATGGTACGTCTAGCCCATAGCACGAAATGAGTAGACGATGCCACATGCATTATTGATCTCGAACTGGATGGGAACAGCGTCTCAGCTAGTGCCAATGGTGTAACGATAGCTCAGGCTGCCTTCGCTGTCATAGAAACTTGCGTTAGCAGAAATGGTAATCGAGGTAGTATCCCTTCCACCGGCGATGGGCTCGTTTAGGGCTGATGCCAAGCGAACGAGCCCATCCTGCGCCGGTGGAAGAGATAGCAAAAAACATTGGTGCGTGATGCGAAGCCGATATTAACTCGGTCATGAATCAGCTGATAGAATCTCGAGGCGGTGGCAACAAGCTCAACGTAGTCGTGAAATCATACAAGCCAGCACTCGCTGACGGGTGCGGGGGCCCTGGTCCGAACGCCAATCTTACCACCCTTGGGATGTTATGCTGATATTTACGACCAGAAGGCGTGCTTAACAGATCCTGCTTTTATCTCCAGCAAAATATGCAAGCCAATTGAGTATCGCACCACAAGGTTCATGCGTTGCAAGCTATCGTAGCTGAATTATACCAACGGCTTATGCGCCACTTTTTACCTGCAGATATCTGCAGATTTGAAGGAAATGTCAAAGACGAAAGGACAAAGGCTGCGTACAAGTTTTATTATGCAGGCCTCATTCAGTCGTAAATGGAAAGCTTTTGGCTGTCTCTATGGGGTATCTGGAGCTTTTAGCTGTCAATGATCTTCTTCATCTCATCAATGCTCTTGGGAGTTGTGGTCAAGCTCTCATAACCATCCTTCGTGATCAGAACGTCATCTACAGGGTTTACGTTAGCAACACATCCCCTAATCCACGAAATACACATACCTTCAATCCTCACGCCACCAACATGCCAATACTTCTCTAGCTCCTTCTCATCAATGAATCCCTTCTGTTTCTCATCCTTTAGATAAGGGTCGATAATGAATCTGCAGAAGTATACTCCCGGCTCCACCGTGACGACACTACCCTCAGGCAGCTTCCCCCTAACCCTCAAGTACTGAAACATCTTATCCTGATCCTTATAATCCGGCTTCCCACCAGTATCATGCGTATCCATCCCCAAATAATGCCCCAACCCATGCGGAAAGAATGCCACACTCGTCCTCGCCTCAAAAATGTCCTTCTTTTCCCCCTTCAATAATCCTAGCTCCAACAACCCCTCAATCACAACCTCATGCGCCTTAGTATGCACATCCTCCCACTGCACCCCCGCCTTCAGCATCGCTAGGCACTGCTCTTGCATCCGGTATGCGATTTTGTAGATAGCATCGCTCTCCTCATCAAACCTCCCACCCAACGGCATCGTCCTCGTAACATCTGCACAATAACATTCCCACTCTGCTGCCGCATCAACCAACAAATTGGACCTCCCACTCAGCAGCTGATTGTTAGCCTGATAATGCAACGTAGCCGCATTCTCCCCGCTCCCGAAAATACCATGATAAGCCTGCTCTTTACACCCCAGCGCTATGCACCTTTCCAAAAACACGGCCTCAAGCTCCTGCTCGTTCTTTGCATTCGTCAAACTCTTCATCACCGCTATGTGAGCGGCAGTAGTAACCTCATTCGCTCTCCGTATACTCGCCACTTCATACGCATCCTTCGTGACCCGACACTCATCTATCACATCATGTAGTGAACTCAAATCCCACGGTAAAAACACACTCTGCGCAAACTGGTCCTCCGGCAAATGCCTCTTGTCCGCATATGTCAGCGGCTGCTCCGCCTGTCTGCGTTCCTCGAAGCTTAATTGCTGGGGCACTTTTTGGCCGAGGTAGTCGTGTAGTTCGGTGCTGGGAACGCAGGCGTCAATATCGTATTTCGCGAGGGCGTCTTTGGGGAGGAGGGGGAGGCCGGACCAGATCACGGAGGAGGGGTCAAGAGGGGGGATGAAGAGGGTTAGGTGCGAGGTGGGGATGTGGTAGATGAGGTGGCAGTCGGGGAGGGCGCAGCCAGTGAGGTAGAAGAAGTGGCGCCGTTGTCTGGAAGGGTTTATCAGGGATGTGCTCTTGGGTGGGGGGTATTGACAAACCTAAATGGTTGGGGCTCGTCGTTGTCTTCGATCATGCGAGTGGTTTGCCCTTGAAGGTAGATTCGCGAGGGCTCATTGTGCTTGGTCTTTGCCGCCAGATATGCAGCGACTCTTGCACAGTGGGCTTTGGCAGGGTACTTGCCCTTGAGACTTGAATCGGTGTCTATCATGACTGTCTTGTTGGTTGAGAAGAGTCGCGTCTGGAGAGGAGATTTGAAGCAGCTTGGTGGGGCAAAGCGAGCTGTGCCGATAAACAGGCGGATCCTTCTGCAGCGAGGTGACATTTCACTCCTTAGTTGCAGTGAACCAGAGGGTGAATACATGTATAATGTTGTTGATTTTATTACATGGCAGCCATCCTATCATTGTCTATTATGCTTGGGCAGATGCCCATGGACGCCCTCTGATGCCAGGAAAACTCCTCTGTTTTACATCATAGATCTAGGACGCTATTCCTCAAACGCTGAAATACAGCACTAGCGATTATAGACAATATGATTTGATCTCTTCAATCCCTCCAACGAGCCAGGTACTTCTGCATGTCTCCCTGGGGTCCTGGGGCAGGTGCAGCCTGTACGTTTTGTTAGCCAACATAAATGGACCCTTATATAGCATCGGGTAATGGAACAGTGGATTAAGTACCGTATTCTCTTGGCCTGGTATACTATATGTTGCGCTCAGGGTTTGTGTGGTGACCTGACTCGGCGTTGGAAGGATAGTCGTAGCCATTCGCACCGAGCTCGTTGGATACTGTGGAGTGGGGTTCTTCGCGGTAATCTTCGTGCCAGGCTTGCGTTGCATCGGAGCATACTTGGTGAGGCCAGTCTGCGCGGTGTACGTCACAGCATATGGTCCCCCAGCTCCACCAGCAGTTGGTACGGCGGCAGCATTGTCAATGTTGTTCTCCGTTGGGGGACCGCCCGTTCCTGTAACTCCTGCTATTCCCGACACCACGTTTGGAGGGAATGTTCCCGTCATTCCACTCAGTGTAAACCGATCCGAGTAGTTGATGACCGTACCACCAGCCGCAGCTGATATCATCTTTAAAAAACTGTATGATAATGATATGAGCATTCTGATACAGCGGTAGCACAAGAGTCCCTACTATGCGTTCTTCGTTGGCCCTCCTATGTTCACTGAGACCGTCCCTGAAGCTGCATTACCCGTGCTGAACTGTCCATTCGCGGCGATTGGGGCCAATTGAATCTAAAGCAGCGGCTAGATCAGTATTCTCCTTGCCTTGAGTCCCGAATCTGTGTCAAGCTGGGTTGAGTACGCACAAAGCTGGTTGCTTCGTTTCCTCCAGCGCAGAGAAACAATTGGTAAGTCTTGAGGGAGCTTATTGGAGGCGAAGTTCCAGAGTCCTTCCATGCAACTTTCAGGACTTGTCCACCGGCTGCTGTCGCGCCTGCAGCAGGAGTTGTAAATTGGACATCAGCGAAGGCGTAGGGAGCGACGGCGGCCAAAAAAATCAAGAGTCTAATGAGCATGTTGGGAGCAGGCGAGAAAACGAGCGTGATGCGATCTCAAACAGGTGATTGATCTGGTGAGTCGATAAAGACAGAAGTAACCGGATTCGTATGCGGTCGCCGACGCTCAAATTCGTTTGATGCTGAGGTTGAAGGTAACGATTAGCGTTCACCTTAGCGCGTTTCCCGATATAGCCGCCAATCAGCATGCAACCTATTAACGCGACAACAGCATGAAAATTTACAAACACGACTGACTAAAAAGACACCACCTCAGCAACTGCTCACCACCCTTTCATCCCCTAACCACACACACTATGGCATCCCCCGCGCCCTCCAACATCGCCCTCGACACAGACGCCACCAAAAACGGCAAACCAGCCCAAGAAAACATTACCTTCAAATTCTGCCGCGAATGCAGCAACATGCTCTACCCCAAAGAAGACCGCATGACCAACAAACTCATGTTCGCGTGTCGCACGTGTCAATTTAGTGAAGAAGCATCCTCAAGTTGTGTGTTTAGGAATACGATTCATAGTACCGCGGGCGAGACATCTGGGGTGACGGATGATGTCGCGACTGATCCTACGGTGAGAAATGGTGATTTTGCTGTTGCCCCTTCGAATGTGAATGAATCAAAGGAGAAAGATGATGCTGAGGAGATTTGTTGTACGCTTTGTGGGAGGGAGATTGAGTGGCATTGTATGCTTTGTGGGGAGGAGTTGGAGATAACACAGCTGGAGGTTGGGCCTGCTGGAGTCGCCTGCGCGAGCGACGATGAGACAGAGGCGGGAGGAGTGAAGAACGTGCAGGGTTTGACCTTAGAAGAGATGAGCAGAATGGAGGAAGAGGGCGAAGATATGGACTGGGAAGAAGACACAACTTGCGATACCCTCCGACACGAAGACGAAGAGGGCGGAGAGTGGGAGGCGACGGTGTCTTCGCATCCTGCACACCCAGCACATGCGTCTTCTTGACACATAGGCTGACGTTGGACTCTAACATCTAGCTCCCACGATCGAACAAGCAGTGTCCGAATTGCAAGGAGATGGAAGCGGTGTTCTTCCAATCGCAACAGCGGTCTGCGGAGACAGGCATGGTGAGCATCGGTTTCCCTAGGTTTTGTTTGTCTGCGCTGTGCGTGCGCTGAGGGGAGCGATGCTAAGGGTCGTGAATGCAGAAACTTTTCTACGTGTGCTGTACTTGCGGAAATATCTTTCAATAATGATGAGATGAGGTTGTTCTGCATCTTGCGAGGCGTTCGGAATCATGCCAGAGGGTCCTGGCTAGGACTTTGGCGTTGGAAATTAGATTTGATACTTTGTCATAGCGATGGCGTTGGATCACCCATAGAAGCCTGCTTCTGATTAGTTAGGATTCGAAACAAGAATCAAGACATCTACTGTTGCTACTGCTTTACCACTACTTTTCCACACTGCCATTCTACAATCAGAAGAGTGGAATCGCTTTCATTATCCTTAGGATCTATGTTTATGTCTAAATATGCCTCCCCCAGCGCCGACGCTATGCAGATGTCTATTTCGAGACCATGACGCTCGCTAAATGCAAGGACACAAGGCCTCCGCTTCTATCAACGGTCCATCAATCCTGTCTGCTCCCAATCATCCTCCTCCTAACACCACTATTCACCAACCCACCGACCCCAAAAGCCGGCAGCACTCGTCCCATCCTCGCAAGGCTACTGCCAAGCCAGTCCCTACTGACCCTCCCCACCCTCGCCCTCCATCCCACGCCGTTCCCCATAGGCCGGTTATAGAGATCCAATCCCCAGAGATGAAGCGGTGTACTCAATAGCTGTATCCCCGCAGGCGCGAGGAATTGCGCAACGCTGGCTCTGCTGACTTGCTTCTCGACCTCCTCCGATATCGGAAGGATGGGTGCGATCAGGGTTGGTAAATTGAAAGACGCAAATATCGTCAAGCTATCCCGTATAGCAAACAGTGCATAGCTAGCAGCAGGCATGGCCCTCTTCACGGTCCCAGCGACTCCAGGCGGTGGTCCAAACATCCTCGCAAACTGGGAATCCTTGTAGAGACAGAGCGACATGTTTACGCTCGTAGTAGCGAAGAACTTTGCGGGGCCGGATGATACAGTCTCAGGGGGCTTATCCTTGATAGTGCTGCTGAGTGTGTCGATTGTATTTGCGGTTGCGTAGGTGCCGAAGTAGAGGGCGGAGATTAGGAGAGCGGGTTTCGAGAGCAGGAAATGGTTGGGGCGAGTAAGGAGGGAGAGGGTGGAGGCGACGAGAGAGGCGCGGAGGGTGGAGCGGTTGGAGGCATTTTCTATTATCGCGCTGGGATGAGGGTTAGTATATTGCATATGTGAGCTGGATAAGGCTGCCCGAGAAGGCTTACCGGTCAATTATAGTTATTAAAGGAGAGACAAGACCGGAAGCACAAGCTGCGGCGGTGATGTCGGATATGACTCGCCATGGCAAGTTCTCTGTACTCCAACTCGCGGTCTTGAGAGAAAGGGATGTGGTAGGTTTTGAGGCCGATCGAGGAAGGATGACGTTCGGTGGAGGTTCGAATTGGGGGTGGTCTTTGATTGATCCTTGGAGACCATTGCCTTCGAGGTTACGCGTCATAACCTGCAAGAGACCTGTAAGACCGTGCTACGCCCCATTCTATTTGTTGAGGTGGGAGATGCTGCTGAAGATGATAGTGCGAAGCGTAGAAATTGTTTCGCAAGTAAGGCACGAAATCTTAGCATCGAAGACAAGGGTGAGCTAATCGCATTTAGGCATAAGGCACGCGAGCATTCTCTACAGGTTTTCCGGATGAACCTTGCTACAAGTTGTCTTTCATATGATACGAGTATGAGCATTAAGGATTCAATTGGCTTTTGGGGCTAGAAGATATTGTTCTTTAGGGTATCGAGCTTCGTAGGCGGCCCTTGTTCAGCAGCATGGAAACCTTCTGGTGTGAGATTGACCGCTCCAGCTAAGACGAGCTAGAAAATGTCAGTATTGACCTCTGGAAGCATATATATATATCACTTACAGCTCTGCTCAGATCGTCTATCAGGTCATCTGCGTCCTCAATCCCCACACATAGCCGGATGATATCCTCTGGCAGCGCCCTCTCCTGCCTCGTCTTTGCATCAATACTCGCGTGACTCATACGGCATGGCATGCTTATCAAGCTGTTGACACATCCAAAACTGACGCTGATCGCCCATAATTTTGCTGCTTCCACTATTCGCTCACTGACTTCTACGCTTCCTGTCTCGAATGAAAGCACAGCGCCAGCACCACGCGCCATCGAGTTATGTAGGTCGTACTGAGTGTGCGATTTCAGTCCTGGGTACCGTACTTTGAAGCCGTGAGATTCTAGGAATTCTGCTATCCGCTGGGCGTTCGACTGCTGTTGGTCCATGCGGACTTTCAGTGTCTTGATTCCTCGCATAAGGAGCCATGAGTCAAATGGCGCAAGACCGCATCCTGAGGCATTGATTGTAAAAAAAAGTTTCTCGCCGAGAGCGTTGTTGTTCACAGCTAGCACGCCTGCCATGAGGTCGTGGTGGCCGGAGAGATACTTTGTGCCGCTCTCATAAACGATATCCGCTCCTAGTTCCAAGGGGTTTTGTAAGAGAGGCGACAGCATAGTGTTGTCAACAGCCACTAGTGCCTTGGGATTGGCTTGATGTGCAAGTTTGGCTACCGCAGGGATATCTACAATCTTGATCAGAGGATTCGTCGGAGTCTCCAGAAGTACCATAGCGGTCTTGGGTCCTAAGGCACGCTTCACTGTCTCTGGCTTTGTAGTATCGACGTGGTGGACAACGATCTCGCTGTTCGTAGCCAAGTACTTCAGCAACCTGTTCGTTCCTCCGTATAAGTCGTCACCAGTCACTACCTCATCCCCTGGCCGTAACAGTCTTGTAATGACGTCCAAAGCACCCATTCCTGAGGAAACAACAAGAGCTCGCTCGGCGCACATGATCTTTGCAAGATGCCGCTCGAGGTGTGTCCGTGTAGGGTTTCCAGATCGTGTGTAGTCATATTCGCCCCCACCTCCGCCAGATGTTTGCTTGAAGGTGGCAGACTATGCGAGAGGAATTAGTACGTCCGAATTAGAGAACGAATGCTGGAGATCCAGATCACAACAAGAGGCGCTTGAGCCACAGATTCCGAAGCTGTAGATGTGAAGCAGCATACCTGATATATTGGTGTACTGCTGGCGTTATACTGATCTGTGCTCTCCGTGTATACGAGTTCTGTGGCCAAAGCATATCTTTTGCCGTTGCGGGGGCTTGAGGGGGCGGGGGAAGGTGGTAGGTCATGTCCGTCTAGGTCGAGCTTGGAGAAGGCTTTGCCCAGCGACTTTCCTGCAAGTGACGAGCTTGACGCTGCGTCGCTGCCGTTTCGGTCAAGCGCCGAGCCTGACATTGTCGTGGAATTTACGCGGCGTAGTGGCTATGGCTTTGCCTTCAGTTTGAATTAAATCTGGGATTTCTCTTGCCAAACTTAGAACGTGTTCGTCAGCACAAGAAGCTTTGCATGGGCTGAAGTTGGTCGAGCGAAAGTTGAGACGGGTATCTTACTAGGCACTTCAAAATAGATCGTAGAAATACAATTGTCGTTGCTGTAGGTAACATTGCATTTGCTCAGTTCTAGTTCTAGCACGCCATTTCGCGTGCTACAGAGACACCCCCTTTGCCTACATAAACACCCCCTAGATCGCTAGATAGACACCCTCCATATCCGGTTAGTCGCCGCGGTCGCCGTAAGCATACCGACGCGAATTGTTCGGGCGACGTCGGGGTATAGCGGTAAGGCTACTACCTTATCCTTAATACTATTAGCGATAACGACATTATAGATATTTAGATTCTAAATAAGTAGATCTTTGAATATAATATATATAATAGCCTTACTATTATACGCCCGCGTCGCTTGAATATTTTTGCGATGTTTTATTACAGCGACCGCAGCCACTAGCTGAATATGGGGGGGGTGCGTTTGCTGGGTTTCAATGCACATCATATTGGGTTCGATTCCTAATGGCGCTGGTTCAATGGTGTTGTGGTTTTGTTCGTATTCTTTGGGTGTCTACGGTATGAAGGTAGGGTATCCCCGAAACGCCAAGCCTTATGCTTGATTTGAATTAGCCTCTTGGCACTAGCTATGTATAGGAGCAGCAATGGGCCATACATGATAGGAGCAGAAATGGGATATATATGGGAGTATCCATGGGCCATGTATGCGCGCATGTATGGGGTCAGCAATAGGCCATATATAAGAGCAGTGATGGGCCATATATGAGAGCAGCAGTGGGGGCAGCAATAGGCCATGTATCCGCAGAGAATGGGCGTATACATGGGAGCAGCAATGGGCCACATATGGGGGCGGCAAGGGGCTATATATGAGGGCAGCAAGGGGCATGTATGCGCACATGTATGTATGGCCCAGTGCTGCTCCCATATATGGCCCATTCCACATAATGGCCCATTGCTGCTCCTTTGTATGGGCCAAATATAGCTAGTGCTAAGAGGCTAGTCCAAATCAAGTATAAGGCTTGGCATTTCCGGAGAGCTTTCCTAATCTTTGTACCACTGAATGGAGCGTGTATGCGCGATAGGCCATAAATCCGCGCATACATGCGGTACATGTGCACATACATGGCCATATATGGGGCTAGCAACGGGGCATATATGGGGGCAGCAATGGGGCATATATTCTCGCATACATGGCCATATATGGGGGCCACATATGGGGGCAGCCCTATAGTCAGCCCTTTCCTTTGTACACCTGATCATCTCCTCCGCTCCCTCAGCCATGTACGGCCCTTGCCTAACCGACCATTGCCGATCGGTCTATCTCGACATTGCACGAGGTGTTTCGCCAAATCGCCTTCGTATCGACCCCCGACCCTCTCATCCTCTACCCTGCCCTGTTGGATTCAAGGCTTGAACGAGCGACAGAATCTTACGCTCTCATTCGCTACTCTCTGTCTCCCCGCTGTTGCTGCAGCTCCAGTCGAGCGGAGATGGTTCCACTTCGGGACGAGTTGAAGGCCTCAGCTGACTTCCGAGTCTGCGACGGTATTGATTTAGCCAGCTAACGTTCAGCAGTTTGAGAACACTCCGCCAGGCCCTCGACTACGGCAGATATGACGCTTGTGTGAAGGGACAACTTGATAAGAGAACTCGGGATGATCGCTGGGCGTGGGCAAATATTACTCTCGCTGTACGGCCGTTAGTACAGCACTGGAAGAACGTCCGTTAGAGCGACGAATTTCACGCTGGATTTGGCCGTGAAGGGCAGCTCAAGATTATTAAAAGCGTGGCAATGCTAAGCGTGGTCGCTTTGATAATAAACAGCATCAAAGCAAGCCAACAGATACTCAATCTATCCGCAAAGTACACGCATGGGGCGCTGTAGGACGGAATTCTAAAACACCGAACCTCACATACTACACAGTGTAAGACCCACAAGGAGGGATCACCCACAAAGCATACGTTGAACAGTTTCTTGATGTGGAAGTGATTTCTCGGATTGAGCGAGGCGATACATTTATACTAGAGCAGGACGGCGCCCCGGGTCATGGAGGAGGACCACGAGCAAGGAAAAATAATCCCGTGTTTATACGGCTACGAAAACACCGTGTGGAATGATTCTTTAATTGCCACAATTCACCAGGTCTCACTCCAAATGAGCATTGTTGGCAAGCTCCCAAGCAATACCAGAGGAAGAGACCTCACTGGGGCATATATACACTCATAAAACGGCTCAAAAAACTACTGGATGAGGGCTGGGAGAAGGTAGAGCAGCCGTACATCAACTATCTCGTAGAAACAATGCCACAGAGGCTTCATGATTGCAAGTGCTTGGAGGGAGGCAAGACGGGACGGTAGTTCTGAATAGCTTCATTATTTTTCGCATGCTTTGCGCACTCAATATGACATGTGTATGTATTTTGTAGGCAAATGAAAGGTATTTGGTGGGGTCGCGATCTACGCCCCCACATTAAACTTTTTCTACAACGCCAAGCCCACTGATTCTTCAACTATGCTCCTTCTTCTCCTCCTTCTTCATCTTTTCCTTCGTCTCTTCAACCCACACATCATCGTAAGGTTTACAATAAGCTTTGTAACGTTGTCGTCTTTCTGCGCGGGCAAATCTCTTTTAAGTGGCTTGACATGATTATGGCGACCCGTCTGGTGGTACTAATCTCAGGCAATGGCTCTAATCTTCAGGCTATAATCGATGCCATCGCATCTGGCGTCCTACATGATACGGCAATCTCGTTAGTAATCTCAAACAGAAAGCATGCATATGGGCTTCAACGGGCGCGCGACGCTGATATCGAAACCGCTTATCATAATCTTATCCCTTACCAAGAAAGGTTTTCAGATTCAGATACAAGATGTGGACGACAAGCTCGAGAAGCCTACGATGCCGATTTAGCAGAGATCGTACTTGGTGCAAAGCCGACTATGGTGATTTGCGCGGGATGGTAAGTAGAATACGCTATATTACTAAAAGTCAACTGTTTCTAGAGTTCTATTGTTTTTGAAATTATTGAAAATCTTTGCTAATTCTTTAAAATATACTAGGATGCATGTAAGCTAATAAAATTTGGTTTATTGTCGATATTCTACAGAGGCTAATACTATCAGATTCTTACACATACTATCCTTGATCCCTTAGAACAAGCGAAAGTACAGATTTTAAATCTTCATCCAGCCTTACCCCAAGAGTACAATGGAGCGAGTGAGTCCAACTCTATATTACACTCGAAGACGACTTTAAAGAATTAGGGGCAATCGAACGGGCGTACGAAGATTTCATGAAAACAAAGATTACACGAACAGGTGTAATGGTTCACTATTTGACTCAAAATGTCGATCAAGGTGCACCCATTATTACTCAGGAGGTTGTGATAGAGTCTGGTGATAGATTGGAAGATCTACAGGTAAGTGGATCTTGGAGCTATTTCTATGGGCAGCTTGGGCGTACTGTAATCTGTCTTGAGAGTACGAAACGTGATAAAGGAAAAGGCTAGAACGTTCATCATCCTTCAGAAGCCTAAGCCTGGAATAGTAATACTGATTTGATTTAATTTAGGAACGATTACATGCCGTTGAGCACGAATTGATTGTTAAGGGTATCGAAATCGCTTTAGAGCGGCGACTTGCCGCACGATAAACAACATCCAATCATTGCTCTGGAATTCAAAATTCGGGTTCTCTGAATGTGCTAAGGTCTTGTCCGCTGACTCCATCATACGCCCTATTCAAGTATTCTCCTCGATTGTCAAGGGCATCCTATGATCTTCAACTTCTTTCTTTTATCGCGCAAAACTTTGGAAGCTTCCATTAGGCTCCAATTCGCTTCTTTAACGCCTGCTGCACGTAAGATAGAGTCTGCCTCTTCCAACAGCGACAGTATCGAAGGCATCGCACGCTGTCTGCTCCGGTCACCATCTATCCCCCTTAACCACAATTGCAGATCAAAGATACTCAGCAGGCAAAGTATACTAATATCCCGAATCTGCAAGAGCCATTGCTGGTATCTGTCACGGTCGATCTTTACCCTTGACGACTCAGCTATTGCGATCAAACTCTCCGGACTCTTCGATGCCAGCTCAGAGATATTAACCTCTTCCAATGGTACTTGGAGCCGTTGGCGCATGAGGCGCTTGACTTTCGTTCTATACATGGAACGTTCATGTACAACGTCTACCACCTGTATTGATAACGAGGAAAGTTGATTGTTGATTCTTCTCCGCTCAAGCCACGATCGCGCTTCCTTGCCACCCTCAACTGCTCGATTCTTTGTTGCAGCGTATCGAGCTCTCGAGCCTTCAGCTTTCTTAAGCTTTCTCTGCTTAACCTGTAATCGCGCTCCCTCATTACCTTCGGCTACTAGCTTTCTTGTTGCAGCGTTTCGAGCTCGTTCGCTTTTAGCTTGCTGAATGTTTCTCTGCTTAATCCACGATCGCGCTTCCTCGTCACCTTCGGCTGCTTGCCTTCTTTTTACATTGTATTGAGACACTCCTTGGCCTTCAGCTCTCTTCTCACTCGACGGTTGTCCTGTCTTATCGCTTTTTGGAGCTTTTGAATTTCTGGCGGAAATATCCTCTTCTCCACGAGGCTGTGGTGTTGTCTGTTCGGTTTTGAAACTGCGTTGCTGGTCGGTTATTCTCTTATTATTCCGCAATCGCGCTTCCCCATTAGCCACAGCTCCCTGCTCACTTATTGCAGCATATTGAGCTCGTACAACCTCAAGTCTTTCTGTGGCTTTTGCTTCCCTAGCGGAAGTATTCTTTATCCATTGGGCTTCTTTTCTGATCTCGAAATTGCGGTGTTCATTGGCCTTCTTCTTTTTCAAAATCAATCGCGCTTCCGTATTACCTTCAGCTGCCTGCTTCTTCGTTGTAGCATATTGAACTCGCCGCGCTTCTCACTCTTTCTCCAAGAAGGCTTGTGCTTCCTTATCACCTTTGGCTGCCTTTGCCTTTATGGCGTGGCGATAGATTTTGTGTTTTTGACGGATCTTTTTCGCCCAACTAAGCGCCAACTCGTCGCCAGATCTCGCTCGTAGTCGCATATTCGAAGTTACATTTAGCCAAAGGGTAGTGGACTTGATGGAACTGTCCAAGGGTTCGAAATACTCTCTGTGATTACAAGCATCACAGAAGAAATGTCTTCTTACGTACGTGCTCTGCATGCTGTATCTCGGCTCCACATGAACGAAAGTAGCACGGGGATCTCGGCACTTCCTACAGATGATTTCAACGCGCAACTTATCGCCTTTGGACGTATTAGGCTGGCGGACAGGAATTTCCTTGAGATGTTTTGATATCCACACTCTCCGTTTGAAGGTACGAAGGTTGACACGTCTCGACCGCGCTGGCTCTTTCCCGTGGGCGTCGAGGCCACGGCGGTATTGATTGAGGGGGTATCCAGTATTGAGCGGCGTCCAGGCATACTCATCGGTAGGAGATTGCTTTGGCAGGTATATACGCAGTATTTCCCCGCGTATACTGCGAAAGCCAACATGGTATAGAATTCAAGGATATTCAGCAGCATTGGACACCGATCCTCGCCACCCTGAAACGGAATCCTTTTGATTGTACCGAGTACAAGCCAAAAGTCTTGGATGCCTTCTTGGTTCCAAAATCTATAAAGGAGGCCCTCCTGCGACCTGGTTGAATTCCCTTATGTACGGAAATGGGCTTATATCCGATCGGAAATGCACGTGCTCGTTCGAATATAGACACCTGTGACATCGCTATGATTCGGATCGTACATGACATGCATATAAGCTCCCATTCTGTTGCAGGCCTTCGCATCTCTTTTCGTACACGCTTTAAGTTTTTCCAGATCTATACACCTTTGATCTAGAAAATTTCTGATATCAGCGTCTAAGGCTTGCAACATCTCGTCCTTGATATTATGTGACCCATAAGATTCCACAAAGCGTTCGTATCTGATGATGAGTCCATTCACCAAGCCCTTCGGATTCGCAAGATGATCGAGTAAAGTCGCTTATTTTAGTATGAAATCTCAACAGTATATCGGTCTCTATTCAACGCACCTGTTGCATTATGGTCCCGGTGAGGTCAATGATGTACGGCCGCCATTTGGCCACGGCAATGTCAAGAAGGATAACATGGGTTTTGAACGGGTTGAGTGATGGGAGATCTGAGCAGCTCCTGACATAGCGGTCTAGGGCTATTTCTGTCCTTCGAGATGGAGAGATCATAACCCACGTTGAGGTCCGAGACCTTGCTCTATATTTGTGGTAAATCGCAGTCTGCCGATTTGACCATGATTTATGCCCGACACGATTATTCAACTCCACATATCTAAGTCCATATGCGCAGTCTGTGCGAGTCAGCGTCGAAAAGACAATCGAGGTTATAAAGCTACCAAAATCTGCAAAGCAGCGAGGCCTTCCCTCACGCCCACTCTCAGGAAATGCTCTGAAGCGCAATTGAGGAGGACCAATCTCATTCTCTGAAAATTTGGAGCCGAATAGCAGTACAAACTCTCGAAATCGTTGTAGGATATGCAATTCGTCCATCAATGTACCGAATAGATCCCGTGTCACAGAGAGCCGACTATGCGAGTTGCGCTGTCGTATAAAACTGCCGTCCCGTAGTGGCGAGTCAGCCAGGTCATGCATGGCGTACTAAGGATAGTAAACACCGACCAAATTCGGAAAAGATTCTCTGATGCCTGCATATCACTCATGTCAGTCATTCCGGTCCAACTCGGTGCGGCAGGAGGTCTGACTTTTGCTATTCGAACAAATTCGTCCGTGTTTTCAACGTCATGTCGATGCAATCCAAGCAGGCCGCTGTGACTCGGAGGACAATGCCGCCGATAGCGAAATGTGTCCAGGGGCGACAGCGGCACAGAGCAAGGCTCGCTCGTCAACATATAGCCTGACTTCAACTTGTGGGGAGTCCCGAGAGATTCTTCCGAGGCATGTGGTAGCGCTGGTTGTTGCACATAGAACTCGATGAACCTTCGCCCTTCTTCTTCGAACAATTTGTTGGATTTGGCCTCGAAGAATTGATCTACAGCCGGGCTTTGCTCATAGAAAAGCGTCTGTTCGAGATAGGAAGACGTCTGCATATTGGGACCATGAAGCCGAATCCACATGATGTGGCGTGAAATTCAATAGCATACAGAGAAGATGAGACAACAATGCATCCGACAATATTCTGAAGCGGCCAAGCATGATGCAAGGGACTCGCATATTGATGACGGTACAAGGCTACATCCTTTGCTTCTCGCGCCCGGTTCAGCCTGCAACCACGAAAACAGGGCGCACATGCATGAAGGCTTAAGCATGGGTACATAAGAATTGCTACGCCTTTCTGACTCTCTCACCTCAAATTGCTACCTATCTGCCTGCTTTAACAGCTCCAATCAAAGACAGAACCTACCTACTTTTCACAACGCTTCTTTTCGCCCAGATAGCGCCCACGATGCCGGCGCAACAAATAATACAAGATCGATATATTGATGCAAAGAAATTGCAAGCTACGCTGGCGCGCAAGTATAAAAGTACCGAGTACTCAGTAACGGTGTGTCTCTCCCAGTTAGCGAAATCCCTTTCGCGACCATTGTTGACCACCTAACAGTGGAAAATCAATCGATGGATAATTACAATCCCGGAACTACTCAGTGAAGTTGGTCAGGACTTAGTGATTTGGCCTCCAGTGCGCTAACAGCAAACAGTCAGAGCTCGATGAGCTGACCATCTGACATAATGACCCTCAATGTGGGTCGACGAGTTGGCAGTCGACGAGCTAGGATATTGGGGGAGTAGATAGCGCCAAGCAGTATCGTCGAAAAGTCAGCAACGATTTAGCTTTGGGCAAAGGATGGTTCATAGCAGCATCGTGGAATGCGCGATGATGCAAGAAAATGACAATCATCGTATAAGATAACGATGCTTGCTTGCCCTTCTTCCCCGCAAGGGCTACCTACAGACAAGGATGGACAAAGTTACCAATCGGAGTGTCAATGATTTGCCTTCACCTAAATGATTGGTGGATTTTATGGATACCATCGGTAGAGGTGCATTTAGGATGTATGTACGAGGATATCCATAGATACTCCTGTACTTTAACGCCGTGGGGTGATGCATGGGTATCTTGGTCTAATCCGTTGACTCCTCATCAGTGGTTACCTCGGATGTCTCCGTGTCGGTAAGCTCTTTAGTCACTTTTCTTCTCATGGGTTTCTGCAAGACCTGTATACCACCTGCTGACCCGAAGAAATCCTCTGTCCTTAGACCTCGAACGTCCGTGGGTCTCACCGCATCCATATCAGCTCCGGAGGCTTTCTTTTGCCTTATGTATTCTCTGACAGGGACCATAGCAGCGTCCCGGCAGGCTTCTTTTATGTCACTCCCTGACATGCCTGCTGTGACCCGCACTAAGTATTCAAGATCGAAGTTGTCCTTGTCTACCCTTGTGTCTTTCAGAATAAGACCCAGTATACGTAATCTCTGCTGTGCAGAAGGCAGGGAAATGGCGAATTTCTTCGGCATCCGTCGTAATATAGCTTCATCGATGTCTTGTATTCGATTGGTTGCACCTAGGATCAGTATTCTTTGAGATTCCCCCTCGGTATTAGCTGATGTCAGACCATCCCAGTGCGTCATGAATTCTGCCTTGACCATTCCACTGGCTTCGTGTTCTCCACTTCTTCGTGTTCCTAAGACCGCGTCTATCTCGTCGATGAAGACGATACTTGGTTGCAATTTTCGCGCCAATGAGAAGACCGCATTGACGAGCTTGTTCGAGTCGCCATACCACTTTTCAGTCAAGGTAGAGATATGTAGATTGAGGAATGTTGCGCCGCTCTCATGAGCCAAAGCTTTCGCGAGCATGGTCTTACCGCAGCCTGGCGGACCATAGAGCAGGACTCCAGAAGGCGCCGATAGCAGTGACGACGAATGAGAGTAGAGCTCTGGCATCGTTAGAGGGTAGATGACCGATTCTCGAAGCTCTTCTATGATGTCGCCGAGGCCCCCAATATCTGCACCATGTTAGGGTTATCACAACACACAGAGCGGCATGGAGCCCACCTTCGAATGCCACAGGTATATCGTCCGGTGCAACCACATCCATAGCGATCATCGCCTCGTATTGATTGAGAATCAGATCCTCTTTTCTCGATCGCCTTATCCGTCGACCATCGCCACTGGTCGTTTCATCCTGGTCCTGTGGATCGAGTCGCCGTAGAATCGCGGCAGCTGCAGTTCTTCTTGTTACTGACTCCTTGTCATTTTCCAGGTCGAGACGATTGAGTGCGTATCGGACTAGATAATAGAACGATCCAGTCTATAGGTTGGCCGTATTAGAAACTGTGCAAATGACCACATAGACGAGAAAATTCCAAGATTAGGTCGCTGTACGTACGGCTGCCGCTAATAAGAGCAGGTCTGGAAAAAATAAGGACCAGCTCCTCTGTGACATGACTTGATGTGTAGTCCCTTTTTCCGTGGTACAATAGGTACACGTTTGGCAAAGACAAATAACTTGGGAAGATGAAGAAAGCCATGATGCTCGCGTTAGGCTCCGCGCTATAAGTACCTCCCATTAATAGGGGTGTTCTGGCGTTGGCTAGAACACCCCGCGCCGCCCTTTTCGTCTAACGTCGAACGCTATCGAGTGTCCGGGGCTAACAGCTCGGCCTTGGCATTGATGGCGCTAAAATTAAACGCGAGCCTTGTGTGGCGCGATTCCAGACCGCATTGTTTACACCGTTTTGCAACACAGCAACGCCAAGCAGAACGATCGAAGTACAGTGACTAGGGAAGGAAGGTCTCACTATGCCAAAAGCAAAGCCAATTGCGTCGCTCTCGGGCCTGATCGATACCGACATCGAGGACGATACCTTAAACATGGAAGCCGACGCGTTTCCAACACCGGACTCGAACCAAGAGAATGCGCCAGCCAAAAGAAAGGGTAGCAAAGGGAAGGCTACTTCGAAGAGATTCACAAAAGTAAAGCCTGCGTCAAGACGCGCCAGCGGCGAGTCAATTGCACCTAAAAAGGCAGCGCCCCAGAAGAAAGCCGCAAAAAGGAGGGCACCTTTGAAAGAGCAAACCAATGTCCAACAAGCTGAAGATACTGAAGAGGTAGACGAATTCGTTGACGAGAAGGAGCCGGAAGATGCAGTGATGGATGAGTTGGTCCAGCCCAAGCAGCCCGCGAAGCGAAAGGCACCAGAGAAGAAGTTGGGCAGGCCACCAAAAAAGAGCCCAATCCCGGAGGTGAATGCAATGGTGAAGGACGGAGAGTTCGAATATACACCCACCGCTGTTCGGACCAGGGGTACAAAGAAGAGTTCTGCAGCACAAGCCCAAAAGGCCAATGCTAGCAAGCGGCAAGGATTCGTAGAGCCACGGCAACATGAGAAGATCATCCCAGAGACCCAATTGTCAGTGGATATAGACCCATCAGAGCTCCCAGAGGAAGAGGCAGAAGATGAGGATGCAGTACCCCAGTCAGTGTTCCGACGAACGAACAATGCTCGCAATAACACCCTCCAACGCCAGCTTCCTGTTGCAAGGAGGCGAGCTGGCAGTGCATCAGATACTGAACGAGGCGGCAATGATCCAGCCCTCAGACGCAAGCTAGGCGACATGACCAAGAAATTCGAGAACCTCGAACTCAAGTATACGAACCTCCGAGAAGTTGGCATAAAGGACGCGGAAGCGAATTTCGAGAAGTACAAAACACAGACGCAAGCCAAAGCCAAAGGTAGGAAAATGTTTCGCCACTTCCTCCTGCAAGTATTGACAGATTCTAGCTGCGGACGATTTGATAGCCTCCCTCAGAAAAGAAATCTCCACCCAAAGATCGATCTCCCAAGACTCCCGCTCTCTCCAGAAACAAATCACTATTCGCGACACTGACCTAGCCAAAACGCAAGCTCTAGCAGACCAGCTTTCTTCCTCTCTCTTCGAAGCACAAAACGAGAATAAAGCTCTCCAAGCCAAGCTAACCAATTCCCGCAGTGCTTCCGCAGCCGTTGAAAGCCTCAATTCGAGGACCCCTGGCAGTGTCATGAGAAGCAAGACCCCTGCCGCAAGGACCATCATGGTTGGAAGCGCCGAGGCAGCTCATGCGGCGCAAGTGGCTCAATTGAAAGAGGATCTGTATAGTGACTTGACGGGCTTGATATTACGTGGTGTGGAAATAGGGAGCGAGGCGGATGTCTATGATTGCATTCAGACCGGTCGCAATGGCAGTAAGTGACCCTTCACGCCCGAACAGAAAACATGAATACTGACTTGGGTTCGTAGCACTCCACTTCAAGCTCGCAATAGCCAAAGAAACAGACGGCGGCTACGAAAACACCGAATTCCAATACACACCGCGACTCGACAGCAATCGTGACCGTGATTTGATTGCACTATTGCCCGAGTACCTGACTGATGAGATCACCTTTTCGAGGACGAACGCTGCAATGTTCTATGGCCGAGTAGTGGAAACGCTGACGAAGAAACGGCGCGTCGAGAGCGAAGAATAGGGGGAGCATGGGGCTTCACCTTTGGCGTTTCGGTGACATGGTCAGCAGAACGGGCGTTGGGATAGGTTACGTGGTCCGATGTATCATTGTTGAACGGTGTGCTTGCACAAGTGAAAATCAGCCACGCTTGGTATCAGAATACATAGTAGTAGCAAGGGCTATCATAGAGCGCGAATTCTCCCAACACGAAACTCCAGACTAGCAAAGCACTCCCCTATCGGTGCTCAAGATGAACCGTAGTTGCGTAATCATTGGCTTTTAGATGGGCTCGAGTGCCTACTTTGTTGCTCGACTCGACGGCGTTCTATGCTCAAGTCGATCACACTCGCATCCAAGGCTGCCACTTAAATTGACACCAAACCTGGAGAGCATTATTTATTACGGGTATGTGGTAGCTGGTGCACAGCATCTATTATGTATCATCAACCTCCTTGCCCTTCAATGTCCCATTACCCTCAGCGATGCCATGCCCATTCGCTTTCAATTCCTCTTTGCCCACTCCATTCCTATGCTTCCCACTTCCCTTGCTCACATCCCCTCCAACTTCTACCCCACTTACAAACACTTCACTCACAAACTCCAATCCCGCCACAAATACACACAATAAACTCGCAATACAAAAATGGCTGATACTAGTCCCAATGTCCAGCCAACTCCCTTCGTCCCTTACTAGCCAAAAGAAATTCATAGTCAGCACATCACTGATTGCCATTACAAACATGAATAAGCTACTCGGCGCAACACCTAGCCTTCGATTCAGTATACCTAGATTGGCACTGATGACAGCGAATGGCATAATGAGCTTCAACATGAGGAGCGCGCCTTGCGAGAAGGGATCGAAGACGGGGATGAGGCGGTAGACGGAGTCGAGAGAGAAGGAGGAGACGGAGGCGATGTTGCCGACGGAGAAGAAGGCGGATTGGATTAGGTAGAGGAAGAAGAGGGAGATGCGGGCGTCGGAGAGGGTGAGGGCGCGATAGGGCGTTGGCTTGGAGGCGGCGGCGTCGGAGGCGTCTTCCGAGGGTGATTGGAGTTGAGATGAGATGTCTGTGGCGGCGGTGGAAAGAGGTTTTACGGCTATTGTCGGTGAGGGTGGAAGAGAGGCATTGGCGGTTTTGCTGTAGTTGTAGATGTGGTGTTCGAGACGCACCCAGGTCACAAGGGTGGCGCAGAAGGCGAAGTAGAAGAGACCTTCGTATGAGATGGTGAGGATGATGAAGAATGGGGAGAAGGCGAGGAAGATGATGGCGAGGCGGTGGAGGTAGTGGTTATTTGGTCGAAGACTGTGGAGGAACGGCACAGAAAGCGATGCGACTGGAAAGATGCAATCAGTAAGTGACTATTGGTGGAATGGATTTTCATACTTAGGACCATCCAACCCATAACCTGATTGCCAAGGGGCAAGCCTCGCTTGGCTTGGATGGAGGTGACGCTTGACCTTGTAACGACCATGGCCAGCACGATCAAACCGACTTGGATTCCCAGTACGGTCCTTGAGAGACTATCGAGTGTTGTGGAAGATTGTGATCTACTCCCCGTCGGAAAAAGGATGCTTTTTTCGAAAAGTAGGTATAAAACACCGACCGACCCCATCAAGAAGCCCCCAGGTAATCTGAGGCAGCTATGATTAGTATGCGATGTCCGAGAGAGAGCGGAATAATCAGACCTTGGAGGCCCGGACAAAGTTCAAGTGTAAGCCGCAAAGAAAGCACTAACTCACATTACATTAATGTTCTCCACCTTGAGAGCAGGCAAAAGCGTAAACACGCTCATTGACTGGCAAGCAACAGCCCATGTCGCAATCAAGCCCTTATTATGCATTATGAATTCACGCCCATAAATCATAGGCCAAAATGCAGCCGCTACAAAACAAATGGTATACACCGTTCGATGAAAATAGGATAATACCTTCCGAAATCAGTCAAAGATTCCAAGGGTATAATAGTAAGACTTACAAGGGCTTCTAAGAAACCTACAAAGGCCAACGCCTTCATTGCCAGAAACAATTTTTCCTTTCTGGATGAGACACCCTTGAGAAGAGCTCGTCCACCCAGCTGTACGGCGTCTCTTCGCGCCGCAACTTCTTCCCAAAACAGCGGTGGGAAAATAGCGTAGAGGTAGTATGTCATTGGTGCCTTACGCACCAATAAAAAGGAGAACAAAGCCACAAAGACAGCACCGAAAGAAGCGGATGTTGCAAAGGTCCTCGAAGTTTGAGTCTTGCCATGTAATACATGCATGTCAATGACAGTGGTAAGGGCAAAGGCAATCCAGCCCAGGTAGCCAGCACTGACGAGTGCTCGCAGAAAGAGCCAGTCATATGTCTGAAGATAGCGGAGCCCGTCAAGACCCACATGAAGGAGATCTTGGCTCATCTTGATTGCTTGCTGATACTGTCCCTGGTCGATGGCTTTCTTAATCTCCATCACGCGATGTTCCACTGAGTGCTGCACATCCCCAAGTGGAGTATAGGCTTTGTAGCGGAGTTCGATTGCTTTTTTTTGTTCCTCTTTGACACGATACATTTCGAGTACACCTTTGGCGTTGGCTAATGCTGCCTCTGCTCTTTCCTTTGGATCTCCCGCTACGTACGGAAGTGGAAGCTCACCCACAGAGTTGACTGGATAATCAAGGCCAGCTAAGTAAGCCATGAGCGCTGCAACATCTGCCTGATCAACGTCGTTTCGCTTTACTCGATTAAGGCCCCAATCTGAGGAGAAACCATCCTCATGTCCAGTGGCATTTCCCGTTGCGCTGATGATAGGCTTTGCAACACCAGCGCCCCAAGCGACTAAGGGTGTTCGAGTATTGTCTGGATGGCCATCCCCGTGGCTGCCCCAATCGCTCATGCCATGGTCGGCAGTGAATACAAAGGCTGTCTTGCCATCGCCATAAAATTCGTCAACGATCCTGGTCATCTCCTTGACTCCTTGATCGACGATTTTGATATTGTGGAGGTATTCCTTTGAGTAAGGTCGGTACGCATGTCCGGTCGTATCCAAACCAAGCAAATGAAGAAAAAAGACGTTCTTGTCTTGTCGGAGGGCATGGTCGAGAGTGGAATTTTTGGCGGCGGAAGCGAACAAAGTTCTAACCTTGTCGAAGACCCATGTGTCCAACTGTGTAGCATCTGCTCATCATCAGCGACTTCCAGTACAAACCTACGCTCGTGGACACGTACCCTTTGTAAAGTCCTCGAACTCTTCTCCATAGGTGTCCGTGTGTACTCTTCCTGGGACGGCCCCCTCTTTGAACATTGGCAGAATATCTGGGCTACCCCAGCTCCAAGTATGCCGGCTTCTGTTGAACACGCTGTCAAAGTTGACTGGATTGAGCTTCCAGCCCGTAGTGACTGAGGACACATCCTCGTACAGGCCCGCTATCAAAGCAACGTGGCCAGGCCTAGATTCTGTAGGTACTCTTGTATGGGAGACTCCAAAGGTACCACTCTGGAGAACACGAGACCGTATAAAGGGAGCCAAAGGACGGGGCTCAAGGGCGCCGGGGGCATTTGGGCTCGATGGGGATGGGTCAGGGAACGACTGGAATGCCTTGTCGGCTCGAAGTCCGTCTCCAACAAACAGAACAAGTCTCTTGGCTGGTGCCTCAGCTCCATTGCTTCTCTCCACTCCGAAAGAGCTCATACCATGGACAATTGGGCTGACGAAGTAGATGTCGAAGATTGAAGCAATGTAGGCTATGTGGAAGACCACAGCCACCCCAAGGAAGCCGAACCTCCCGAGACGCGCCATCGTAAGGAGCGGAAGATGATCAGCTCATCAGATCAAAGTAGACCGTGAGGCCAAGTCCAATTGGAACGATGGCCATGGAGCCGATGGGAGCTTCGAGGCGCGAAGACAATTTGTCTATGTCTCGAAGACGCAATCGCACGCGAGAAGTTCGCCTGATCTTGCCAATCTCACGACTCGCGTTACCCCTATTTCAGTAATGATAGGCCAAAATAAAAATTTTCCCGAGTTCCGATACCCGCCCTATAGTAAATTATATACGCGAATTATTTACTCTTTTATTAGCCTTATAACCCTCGTTACCCTCTTAAATAACTAGAAATTAAAATTATATATAGTTATAACTCTTTTAAATTATAGGATCGTCCCGTAACCGTAAGGCCCCTAGGAAAAACTACGCGAAACTCGTTAATTATATTATTAAATAGGCCTACGTATTTTTATCGAAGAATAAAAAAGTTATTATTTTTAAAAAAACTATTAAACGAGCTTTTATTATTATTATTTTATTAAGAATTTAATAAAAAGTTTCTTTAAAAAGTTTATTTACTTTAATTTAATAAAACTTAATACTAGCGCTACTATTAATATACTTTACTATTTTATAAAGTATCTTATAAAAAGAGAAAGAGATTTAATTAAAAACGTTTATATTAAATAAATTTAACTTTTATTATTTTAATATTATTATTATTAAAAAAGTCGAGGTAAAGATTTAGAAAAAAAAATACTATATTATTTTAATTAATATTATAGTAATAATAAACTATTCTAGCCCGTTTAAAAATATATTATATAAATATAAAGATTTTAATTTATAGGAGAAAGTTTATAAATTAATAACTTTTTAGATAAATAAAGAAAAAAAGAAAAAAGTAATAGTTAAAATTAATTATATATATAATAATAAGGTTAAATTCTTTATTAAATCGTTATCTAACTCTTTTAAAGACGAGAAGATAATTAAAAAGTATAATTATAACTATAGTATAGACGAAGATATATATAATAGCGACGTCTTTAATATTTTCTATTACGGGAATAAATATATTAAAGTTAGAGATTTAAATAGTAATATATTATTCTATAGAGAAATAATTATAGACTAGTTAGAATTATTAAATAATAAGTAGTATTAAACCCCGGTATATTAAACTCTTTAATATTTATATAATAATATACTCCCTCTCTTTAATACTCGCCGCGAGTATATTTAATTTATAATATAGTAACTAGGGTTAATAATCGGTAGAATATAAATAGTACTAGTAGAATATAAATAGTAACGGAGATATTCACTTTAAACGGAGTTAACGATCTTCGTCGTCGTCGATAGAGCCGAGTTTTACTTTTTTAATTTTATCGCCGATTTTATTCGTTTTTAATTTTTTAAAATTCTTTATAATTAATAAAGCGGTATTTAACTAAAATAATTAAAAAAGTAATTTAACCGAGAAGTTATTATCGGTATCGAAAATCTTAATTAAAGACGGGGAGGTAAACTTCGCCTAAATTATTAATATAGTAAAATAACCGGGTTTTATCTTATATTAAAAAACTCGTTTTAATATAATAGAGAATTTATTAATCTCTTTTTATATTACCGCTCTACGGTTTTAAATTTTATATATTATTATTTTTATACGGAGCCTCTCTTTCTTAAATACTTCGATTATAATATTTACCGTAGTATCGTTATCTTTAAATAAATTTATTATATTTTTTAACTCGTTTATTATAGCCGTTATTTCTACCTCGTAATATTAAATTATATAATCGAGGCTCTCGCCGGTTAATATTAAATATACTATCTTCTCGCTTATCGCTAGTACTATATCCTAGTATATTAGGCTAGAGGAGTATATAGATTTTTCTTTATAATTTTTATAATTTCTTCTTTATTATTAAATAACTCCTAGCGCTAGATAAAATTTATAATTAATATAACGGGGTTAACGGGGTCTTCTAGTATAATAATATTTTTTATAATAATATTTTATACGTCCTTTATAGCGGTATTCTTTTAGATTAATATAGACGCTTTTTTCTTTTTATTTATTAGAGGGAGTTAGGGTAATAAAGTATATTATAAAAAAATATTTTCTATTATACGTCGTAAAGAGGTAGTTTTTAATTAGAAGGTATATCGTAAAGAAGTAACTCCCGTTTCTAATATAATACCTTTAATTAAAAAGACTTTATTAATAATATTTAGATTAACGCGTATATTTATTTTTATTTCGAAAAAGAAAGTACCTCTACTTTATATTAATTCGGGGAAGTTTCTATAAAAAACTTACTCTTTATAATTAATAACGCGGTTATTAATTAACTAGGTATTCCCGTAGTTTATATAACTCGGGCTACTTTTATAAAGTTCTTTATTAATATTAAAATCTAATAACTAGTTTACGGACCGAAATTATTTAGAAAAACCGAACTTTATAACTAGTCCGAGCGCTACGTTATATAATTTAATTTAATATAGAATAATAATACTTTTTATCTTTATATTAAAGACGACTAAGTCTATATTAAACGCGTTAGTATTTTAGTATATCTTAGTTATTATTACCTCGTCGGGGTTCTAGTAAAATTAATCTTTATAATTATTATTAATTATTACGCCGGGCTATTATTTATATTTATTCTCATTAATATTTATAACTATTTAATTATTAATCTTTCCGTTATTCTTATTTATTATTTTCTAGTATACTATAAGGATCTAGATCTCTATATCTTTTATATTAACGAGGAATTTAAAGTTCGAATTAATATTAATTAAAAGAGTAAAATAGTAGTGTAATATATAAAGGAATTTCTAGTTAAAATACTCGAAAGTCGTATCGTAGAGGTTAGTAAAATAGAAAGAGTAAATATAATAAAGAACTAATTTAAATTAAAGATTAAAGAATTAATAAAGTAAATAAGTGATTTAGAAAAAATATATACTTAAAATTAAATTCTAGATTCATTTCGTTATAATTATAACTAGTTAATTTATAGTTATTTTATATTCGTATAAATAACGTCTTTAGATTTATTTTAAAAAGATATTAATTTTAATCTATAGTAACGGCGCCTTAATATTTAATATAAAGGAATTATTAATATTTATTATATAGGTTAATATTAAATAGGGAGGGTATTAATAAATAAAATAAAAGTAAATAGAAATAGAAATAGAAGTAGAAGTAGGAACGGTACGATTTAATTTATACTAATAATGAATATTCTTATTCGTATTACTAACTTTATTTTTTAGTATCTTGGTATAAATTAAAATAGATCTTTTATAGTTATATTTTATAAGGAGGCGGTACTTTATTATTAAAGTAAACGGGTTTATATACTTTATATAAATTCGCCTAGGCTATATCTATAAAAGTGTAGGGTAGGCTTTAAGCGCTATAAGCGCTCGTGAGCCGGTTAAGTTAATTTAAGCGGGGTAATATTATATTTTAACTCTAAAGCGATATAAGCGCCCCTAAGAATCTAACGCGCTCCTAAGAATGTTTTTGGCTCGTGAGAATACCTAAATTTAGAATGCGCCACTAATATGGCCCCTATACATGGCCCCACTTATGGCTATGGCCCTATTCCATTCATAGCCATGGCGCATTCCATTCATGGCCATGGCGCATTCCATTCATGGCCATAGCCCTATTCCATTCATGGCCAAGGCCCCATTCCATTCATGGCCAAGGCTCCCACTTATGGCTAAGGCCCTGTCACCGGCGCATCCTATAGCTGTACCTGGCAGAACGTCGCCATATATCCAGTATCGCGCAGCCCGGGCGCCACCCCCGCGTAGATTTCGCGCGAATCGATGAAATCCGGGAATCAAAAGTTACTAGCGTTGGGGGTGGTTCCGGGGGGTCGCTGCCGTCGATAGGGGCGATCATGGAACATCATATATACGCGTATGTATAGGCCATAAATGGGGGTATGCGCGCATCTATGGGGGCAAGAATGGCCATATATGCGCATATCTATGGGCCATGTATGCGCATATCTATGGCAGCAGTAGTGGCCATGTATGCGCGTATCTATGGCAGCAGTAATGGCCATGTATGCGCATATCTATGGCAGCAGTAGTGGCCATGTATGCGCGTATCTATGGCAGCAGCAATGGCCATGTATGCGCATATCTATGGGCCATGTATGCGCGTATCTATGGCAGCAGCAATGGCCATGTATGCGCATATCTATGGGCCATGTATGCGCATATCTATGGCAGCAGTAATGGCCATGTATGCGCGTATATCTATAGTAGTAGTAATGGCCATGTAAACAAATAATCCTGAGCGGCCCTGAGCGGCCCTGAGCGGCCCTGAGAATATTAAGCCGGTATTGAGAATCCTAAATAATCCTGAGCGAGCCTAAGCGAGCCTGAGCGGGCCTAAGCGGGCCTAAGAATTTTTACCTAGCTTTAAGTTATTTTAACGCTCGTAAACGGGCCTAAACGCTCCGAGTAAACCAAGATTCTCAGAATCGCTTATACTTTTATAGATGTATTTAATTATAATTAAATAAATAAATATTAATAATTAAAAATTAATAAAGTATTTAATATTAATAGTTATTATAAAGTTATAATTTAAAATATCGGGAATAAGTATTATAATTAAACCTAGCGCCCGTAACTTAACTCTATTATAGAAACTATATAATAATAATTTATCTATATATAAATATTACTCTATAAATTATAAATATATAGAAACGATACTAGGAAATAAACTTAACTATATATAAAATAATTATTTATACCCGGAATATTATTAAATTACTTTTTAAAATTATATAAATATATATTAAAATATCTACTTCGATTATATCTAAAAATACCTAGTATTTAATTAAATAAATCAAAATTTATAATAATAACTTTATAAATATTTAAAATTTAATTTTTAATATACGTTACAACCGGCCCTCTCTATTATTATAAATAGAATTTAATCGAATAAGAGAATTAATTATATATAGTTATATATATTAATAGAAAATATAAATCGCGGTAATTTAAAAGGCTAGTATAAAAGTATCTCGATAAATAATAGAAAATACTTCTACGGAGGTAGAATTTAATAATTATTCTCTATATTTTAAACTTGATTTAACGCTAGAAATATAGAAGAAATACTATTAATAATATCTAGATTATATATACTAGGGTTTAAAATTAGGCTAGGATTTAATTATCTATATTAATAAAATATTAATTAAATTAAACGAGAATCGAGATTAAATATATATTATTAAATTAAAGAATAAAAACTAGGAACTAGAGTATATTAAAAAATAATTTTCTAAATATATAATATTTATATTCTAAAGAGTAATTATTTAGAATTAAAAGAGTCTATATTATATTTATTTACCGGAAGAGTTAAAATTAAGGAATATATTTATTCTCTAGTTTATAACTACGGATATATTATGAAAATAAGCGGAAAAGATTATATATATAGAGAGAGTTACGATTCTTCTCGAAGGGAGGGTTATATATAGCCGGGTTTTATTCTATCTTAGATATTTTAACTTTTCTCTCTATAGATATTTAAAATATAATAGAATTATCTAGTACTAGTACTAAAAATATATTCTAGAACTACTATTACTACCGGTATACTACTAGTTCGCTAGATTATACTCTAACCGGCTAGTATACTTTATATAAAATAATATTAATAATTATATATTATAATAGTAAAAATTGTTATTTATTTAATATTACGTTAATTTTTTAAATTAACTCCGTAATAACCCTAATTTAAATCTTATTAAATATATCTAGAACTTTATAAAGAACTACGTAGTAACGCGCTAGTTATTTAATAGAGAGAAAAAAGTATTAGAAATAACGTAGTTAAAAGAATAAAGAAATTTTAATAAAGAAAACGATATTTATTTATTTATTAATAAGTAGTAATATTGTTATAATTAAGTTTTAGAGTGTAATAATAGAAATAACTTCTATAATTAATAAACCGGGATTAAAATATAATTACTTTATAAATAAACGACTCTTTTTATTATTTACGCGTTAGTAGTAAAAAGCGATACTCTATAATCGCTCTCTAGTATATCTCGGATACTTTAAATTATAACCTCGTATTAAGACTAACCGAGACTAAGATAATTTAGTTATTATAAATAAAACTCTTCACGACCTTAATAAATAGGAAATTAAATAGAATTATTAATATTAAATATAAAATAAAACTTTATAATAATAGTAAATAAATAGAGGCTAGATTAGATATTAATAATTTTTAACTTTTTATAAAAATCTACCTTCAATACTCTTTTTCAAAGATTAAATATTAGAGTTAAAATTTAAAGAGATAAAAGTAAATATATAAACTCGTATATTAATCAGAGATTTATTTCAATTTATACTAAAACTCTAATATTACTATAAATCGATTATAAATTATTTTATACGTTTTTAATCTTTCTTTAAAGTCTAGTAGTTTATTTATAAATTTAGAAGTAGGTATTAAAAATTTATTAAAATAAAATTTATTAAAATAAAGTTAAAATTATTCTATAAAATTTAATTATAATTCTAGACGGTTTACGACTAAAAGTAAGTTTATTATTATTTCTAGAAATAACTAAATATATATTTTCATTTAAATTAACGGAAGATAAATTAATAACGAAGAAAATTCGATATTTTATTTACCCGGGTTAGATTTATTATTAAAGAATTTAGATATAATATATTAAAATTAGAAAAGAGATAATATATTATATATATTATAATTAAAATTATAAATAGAATTAAGAAAAAGTAAAATTAGAGAGGATTAAATACGAGAAATAAATATTAATATTAAGACTTTTATTTAATAATCGAATAACTCAAAGTTACAAAAATAACGAATTAAAATTAGAAGTTATTAATAAATTTAATAAATTACTCTTGATTCGTTGAAGTAAATAATTTTAACCGCGGCTCCTTAATTTAAGAGATTTAACTCTATATTCTCTAATATAGAAATTAAATAATATTTAATATTAAAGATTTATTGAGTTAAATTATATATTTTATTTATTAATATAATTTTAACTTCGCTATAATCTCTTTAAATATATAGTATTTAAGATTTAATTCTCTAATATTAATAATATTTATTTAACTTCTTCGAAGTAATTAATAATTCTATATTTAAAATATTTAATTATTATAATATATTTTTAATCTTTTTCTTTAACCCTCTAATTAGTTATTATAATTTAATTGATTTTATTTATAATATATTATTTAAATTATATTTATATAATTATTTAATCTCTTTATTAATATAGTTTTTATATATATTTTTTATTCCCTTTTTCGAACTCCGTAATCTTCGTATTAAAACTAATTTATACTTCGATATTATATATATTTATTAAAAATATCATTTTTATATATAATTTACCGAGTTTTACTTTATTATTATTATTATTAATACCGCGAATATTATATTAATTTTATTAAATAACTTTTTATAAACTCCGATCGAATATTTATTTATATATTTCGAGAGAATATATTTCTTCCCTAGTAATACTACTTGAATACAAAAATCATCGCTATTAATAATAAAATATATTCAATATAATTTAATTAATATCGGTAAATCTCAAAAACTCCTACCAAAAACCGAGTTACCGCCTGCGCGGATAGGGCTGGCAGCGTCCTGTCAGCAACTTTTCTTGGTAATAGTTACTGACAGGACCCTGCTAGCAGCCCTAAGTTACGGATAGGGCTGGCAGCGTCCTGTCAGCAGGTTTTTTAACCCTAATTGCTGATAGGACGCTACCAGCAGCCCTAATTTACGTATACTAGTATACTGACAGCAGCTCAGCCCTATTATAGGGCTGAAATAAATGAAGTTCTATGATCGTCGCCATTAACGGCAGCGACCCTCAGCGACGACTACTAACGCCAGCGACCTACCGGGCCCGGAATAATGAGTTTTGGCCAAAGTCTTTACGGGGGCGTCCCCTAGGCACATCCGGGGAGAATGCGCACATGAATACCATGTTATGTCGCATACAATGGCGCATGCCTTGGCGCATGCCATGATTGAGCATGCCATGGGGGGCTTTCGTCTGATGTTTTAGGGGCTGCTGCGAGGGGCGCACATCGCATGCTATCCAGGATACCTTTGCGTATGCCATTCGCATGCCATTCAATGGTATGCGCAAGTTGCGCACGCCATTGCGCATGCCATGGGGCTTACTATGGCCCATACTATGGCCCATACTATGGCGCATGCCAATGCGCATGCATATGCGCATGCTATAGGGCATATAATGGGGCCATTCGTCTGATATTTAAGTTACTGATGATTTACCGAGTTGCTGAACCTGCTGAACCTGCTGACAGATAGTACTACTTGCTGAAAGTAACTTACCCGGAACCCTGAACCTCGGGTCGGTATTTGATATGGTAGACAGCTTTCTAACAGGGCTAATAGCGCTTGGAGTATACTAACATTTACTTCTAAGATTTACCGATAAAGATTCTTAATTTATTCTCTTAAAGTATATTAATAATTAATAAATAATAAATAACGGAAATAATAATTCTTTTTAATATATTTTAAAAACTTTTCTTAATATTTACTTTTGAATTTACTACGTTTAAATTACTTAATTAATTTATAATTATCGAGAAAATATAATAATATCGCGATTTAAAAAATATAATAATTAGATATAGGAAATTTATTTTAAAATATATAAATTAATATTAAAATAAAGAAGTTATCTCTATAATAGAGTATTATTATAAAAGTATAATAAATTAGATTTAAAGTCGAGGTATTAATTCTAGAGATAAAAGCTAGTTTTAAAATAAAAGACTTTTATTAGAAAATTAAAACTAAATATAAAAGTTACGGAGTTAGAATTAAAATGAAATTATATTAATAAATAACTCTGTATTTTAAATAAAAGACGGGTTTTTTATTTAATTATTTAATTAATAAATTCTATATTAAAATATATATATTATATAGACTCTTTTATTTAATATAATAAGATTTAGTAATAAAATTAATAAAAATAAAATAATATTATAAATAAGTCGAGTTTATTTCTAGGTATTATTTATATAATATATATAATAGTTTTTAATAAATAATAATCGAATATTTATAAATATAAAATTAGTATTTAACTTTCTAGCTAATTTTTTTCTTCTTCGATTATATTATTATTATTATTAATCTAGACTAGATATTTCTTAAATATATAAAGATATAATATTAATAAATTCGGAAAAGCGGCTCTATTTCATTACTATTTAATCGATATTATTCTACGTATTTTATATTTTTAATAAAATCTAGTTCTAAGATTATTAAATTAGAGTTAAAGTCTATATAAGAGAATTAAAATTTATTTCAAAAATAACTTTATAACTTTTTAAAATAACGTTAATAAAAATTTAATTAAAGATTTAAAATCTAGGCTAAATATAAATTTAATAAAATATATATTTTTATATAAAGATACTAGTTTAAATATTTATAAAAGTTAAAAAAAAAAGTTATTTAATCGCTTTTTAATCGTTATTTAATCGATATATAATATATATTTTAAAAACTCGATATAAATAGATATATATTTCTAGTATTTTATATATTTTCGATAAAAAATATATAAAAAATAGGGTTTCTAGAGTTAGTAATAATAGATAAATTATTTGACTTCTTATACGTTAAATAACTTCGTTAAATATATTACTTTTTATAAATAATATTAATATTTTTATAATAATCGTAATTTTATTTAAGATTTATAATTTAACGAAGGCGATTTCTATAAATTAATTAAATTAATTACGATTATTCTATTTTTTTTATTTAGGATTTCCGTTATTTTATCTACGATCTTTTAATTTCAAGTCTCTCGTATTTTAAAAGTCGATAATTAAATCAAATTTACTAATTTCTTTAAATCTTTTAATTCGATTAGATTTTATTTTCAAATTATTATATAAACGATCTTTTTTAATATATAAATAAATTTAATATAATTAATATCTTAGAAGTAGGATTTAAAATCTAAATTAATTAAAAAGTTTCGATATATTAGGAACTCGATAAAAGATATTATATCTCTTTATCTTTAGAAATATTCTTGATATACTTTTCGATATATTTCCTCTATTTAACTTAGTTAAAGAAGTAATTTATTTTAATTATAACTAGAATTATTAAATTATCTGAATTAAATAAATAATATCTCGGAGAAATAAATACTCCGCCGTAGATAAAGAAATTATATTATAGAGAAATTATTTCTAAATTTTCGAAGTACTCTCGATAATAAATACTCTATTTTTCTCTATTAGTAATTTATTCGTTATATTAAAACTATAGTTCTAAGAATTCGTAGCGGACCGTAAAAATCTTTTTATAATAATTCTAAATATATCTCTACTTTTCGATATTTAGTTTATTATAAGAGAAATAAACCCCGTTAATTATTCTTTATATATTTAAAGGATATAGAGAAACTAATCTTTTATTATTAAATAAATATATCTCTTTACTTTTAACTTGAGATAATATATAATATCGATTCTTTATTAATAAAATATAATTATATTATAAAGAACTTTCCGATCTTTATTATTATATTTAAAAATAATATTAAATAAATTATAGATTAAATATTCTTATTCTAGTATAATATAATAAATATAAAGAATATTATAATACTCTTTTAAATTATTACTATTGATTTTAGAGTTTATTTAATCGTAGTATTTAATTAAATCAAGTTTAGTAGTAGTTACCCGAGTATCGCGACTAGTCGAGTAACGCCTAGTTTTTACTATAAAAACTAAATATTCTAGTAGTTAATATAGTAATACTACTACGTTCTAGTAAGTTCGTATCTATTTCGATAAAAAACGATAAGGATTTTGATTTATTCTTAAATCAATACTAGTAAAAAAATCACTTATTAATATATAAATATAGATAGTAGTATATATTTGAAACTCAGTTTTAGATTTTTAGAAAGATATATAATAGATTATAATTAATTTTCTATTCCGTTATTAACGTACTTTACGGTTAAATTTCGACGAAAATTATACTACTTTAATAGAGATTATTTAATAATAAGGGCCTAATATTTATTTATATTCTTTAAAAGTATAAGTAATAGTTAATTTTAAAATTATTTAGATTTTAAAACCTAATCGATATATAATCGTTTTATAGTAACTATTTATATATAGATTTATAATTTCTCGCGATACTCGGCTAGTCGCGACACTCGGGTAGTTACTACTAAATTTAATTTAGTTAAATACTACGATTAGTTAATATATCTAATAAATTCGAGGTTTATTTAAAATTAATTTCCTTTTCTAGATATTTAATATATTTCGATAATTTTTATTATTCCTCTATTTACTTTCGAGTTTATTTAGATTACGAGTTTTATAATTATAAATTATTATTTGAAAACGTCGTTTATATTCGACGTATTTAAACTCTTTATCGATAGTTTTATACTAATTATCTAGCGCGATTATACGAATAAATAGAATAAATTCTATCTCGGAGTTAATTTTACTAATAAGCGATTATAATTCTCTAATATTATTTAAAAACTAAGGGTATATATTAGAGTATATATATATATAGACCTATATATAAAAACGGCCGTCGAAGACTTCTAGAATATCGATTTAGTTATAATTATTTATTTATTTATTTAGTAAATAATTAGTCTTAAATATTAGTAGTAAATTAATCGATTTTCTTATATTTCTAAACTACGTTTTAATAATATACCCCGATAATTATTATTCAAGAATTAGAGCCTATTATCGACTATTTATATTAAAAATTTTAAAATTCTAGCGCTATAATACGTATTTCGTTATTAACGAGATAATTTAGTAATTAATATATTAATAAATTTAGAAACCCCGATTTCTACGTATTTTATCCTAGAAATAAATAAAATACTAGAAATAAATATTTATTTATATCGAGTATTTTAAATATATTATATACCGATTAAATATTAATTAAATAGCGATTGAATTTTTCTTTTTAATTTTAATTTTCAAAAATATTTAAACTAGTATCTTAATAATTTTTAATTAAATTTTTATTAATATAATTTTATAATTTTATAGAGTTATTATTAAATTAAACTTAATTCTTTTATTATATTTTATTTCTTATTTAATAATTTTAAGGCTAAGATTTACTAAATTTATAAAGTAAATAAAATATATTAATTAAAAATTAATTAAATAGAGTCGCTTTTCCGAGTTTCTCGATATATTATATTAATTCTATATATTATCTCTTTTATATAGTTCTTTAATATTATTAAATTATTAGAATTAATATTAGAGTTCTTTAATATATACCTAGTTAAAATAAATAAATAAATATTAAATAAAGACTTTCGTCGTATATAAAATATAAGAATTTATTTATTTTATAATTTTAATACTCGAGTATAATTTCTTATTATATTTAGAACGATTAGTTTTTTAAAATTTATTAAAATTTATAATATTAATAATTCTTTTAGAGTAGTTTTTACGAGTTTATTAAAAAAATTCCTAAATATCGTTCTTTCGATATTAAATATAACGAGAGAAAGTAGATATTGAATAAATAAAAAGATACGAAAATAAAATTCAGAGAAAATTAGAATAAAAGAGAATAATAAAGTTAAATTTTTAAATAAACGAGTAAAGATATAAAATAATCGATAACTTAATAGGATAAAAATAAATTATATAATATAAATTAAAAAATAAATAATATAATAGTAAAGTATATATATAATATAATATAATAATATTAATATATAAATACGTAAATATAGAGTTTAATTTATTTTGAAGAATTATAATTAATAATTTATTTAAAGCCGGAAATAACTCCCTCTAGTATCGTCGAATATAATTAAAGAAATTAATATAGTAAAGTTATTTATTTTCCTCTACTAGTATTCTAAATAATTATACTATAGGGTATAGTTATTTAATATTTAAATAAGATAAATATTACTTAAATAGTAACTAGAGAGTAGAGTATAAATAAAGAATAAACCGAGAGTAAATAGTATCTAAATAAAACGGTAGGAGCTAATTAACTAGATATAAAGAAAAAACGGTTTATTATATACGATTATATATTATTATTATTACGATATATACGTAATATAATTATACCGATTTTATTATAACTAGATTAGTTCTTTAGTACCGAAGGCTATTTATTATTCTAATTCGTTAACGACGAAGACCTAGTTAATTTAATTAATTATTACTACTTTATAGAATATAACTTTATTAATTAATAGTAACGGCTTTTATATATTTTATTAAATACTATATATTATTTAATAGACGTTTCGATCCACTAGTTACTACGTTATAATAACACTAATTCGTCGAATTAAAATTATTGCGACGGCGTTCTTTTTTTCCGTATATTATTTATTCTATTTACTAGATTCGATCCGACGGAATATTCTCTTCCTATCGAAGTATCTAGCCTAATAGTCCTACTATATTAAAATCTATTATATTAAGATTTAAAATAGAAATATTATACTCTAAAATATTATATCTAGTTAATTAATATAGTTATTAAAAGTTTCGGTAATAATATATTTAAATTACGAAAATAACTATTATAATTATATTTATAATTTAATTATTTAACTTTAACGAATTTATAATATTATTTATTTATATAGTAAATCCTATAATACCCCTTCGATAAATTTATTAAAATCCGATTTTTTTTGAAATAAAGAAAATATTATTAATTTTAATTAAATCTAGTCTAGATTAGTAATTTATCTCCACGATTTAAAAAGAAGAACTTTTTACTAGAAAGTTCTTTATATTATTAAAACCTATATATAATCGTTTTTATTATTATTTATAAGAGTGTTTAATTTAATTATATTAAATTTCTATCTTCTTAAAGTCTAGCGAGACTATCGTTGAATAAATTCTATTTTTAATTAAATAAGAATATCGAGCGAATTATTTTCCTTATTTCGGCGAAGATTACTATTAAGATAATACTATAATTAGTATATTTAATATTATAATAAAGATTTCTATATAGTAGAAAGTTATTATATTAAAAAATAGTTTATAAAACTCTTTAAGAGTATAACTAAATCGATAGTTTCGATTCTTTTTTATTTTCGTAAAATTATTATTATAATATCTAGTAATATCGCTAGCCGTAATACCGTAGTTTTAGTATTCTAGCTCGACGAATTTATATAATCGAGTTATATTTTCGCCGGCGAGGTTAACGATATTATTTATTATATTATTAATTATTTTATTTAACGGAATTTCCGGTTTATTTAACTCCTTCGTAGTTTTAATTTTTAAAAATAACGAGAATAATTAAAATCTATTAAGGTACCGAGTTAATTAAGCGATTAACTTATTAATATTATTATTTTCTATACTATTATAATACGTTTTTAAACTAGTATTTAAGCGACTCGATAATTTCTTAAAATATTAATATTAATTAAAAATATATTTCTTTTATCCCCGCCGACGTCGGTAAAATAAAAAGTGACTCGATTATAATTTAGGGCGCTCGACGAGCGCCCCGGGAGATTTAAATATAATATTTATCTACTAATTTAATAAACGCTCGAGGTATATAGTTAAGGGGCCTAGAGTTATTTAAATATATATTAAATTAATTTAAAACTACTTTTAACGGGAGTTAAATTAGAGGTATATTATTAATTTTAATTTCTATTTATAATCTTTATTTATAGCCTAGATTTTATTCTATTTATAATTATAACTCTATTCTATTTATAGTTATAGTATATTCTATTTATAGTTATAGTTTTATTATTATTTTATTTTTATAATTATTATTATTATACTTTTAAATTCTTAATATATATTTTAATATATAGTTTATATTTTACCCCCGCGAGGATTTCGCTTAAATCGATCGATTCTAGGTATTAAAACTTACTAGTATTAAAAGTCGTTCTAGAGGGTCGCTATCGTCGATAAAAGTAATTATAAAATATTAAAATTTTTTAAAATTTTAGGTAGTAAATTATATAATTTCTAATATTAAAGTTTTTAAAATTTAAAATTTAAATTATATTCGTAGAGAGCCCGACGTTTATTTTATAATAATTTTAAGCGCCCGTCGAGCGCCTATTAAGTAATTTAATACTCGAAGGGTACTCGGCGGGTATTTAATAAATACTCGAGGTCGTTCGGGTACCCCGAGTTTATTTTAAATATTTAAAATAACTTATTTAATAACCCCGAGTTATTAAAGCCGGTTTTCGATTTATCGACGGAGTTTTAAATAAATACCTTCTTCGTTATTATTAAATTCGATATCGCTATTAAGTTATTTTATTAAATAGATTTTTATAGAAGAAATAATTTACTAAAGACCCCTCGGATTTAATTAACGATCGTAGTAGTTTTCGACTATAATTAATAGGGGCTTTAATAAAATATAATTTATAAAACTCCGTAATTTTATTATAAATTTTATAGTAGCCTCTTTAATAGGCTCTTTTAAATTATTAAAATTATAAAATTTATAAAATTTCTAAAATAATAATATTACTTCTATTATATCGAAGTAAAATATAATTAACCTCGGATTCTTCGACTTTATATATAATAGTAAATTTATTAATATAAGGTTTAGTCTCTAGTATATTAATAAAGAAATTTATTTCCGCGATATATATTTCTTTATCGAGCGAGTTAAGGACCTAGTAATTATTAAAAATACTATAATATATAAAAATCTCTAGATTTACCTCCGTAGTATTTTTTTAAAATAATATACTATTAAACTTTTAAACGCTAAGAAAAGACTATCGAAATATAATATTATTAATATTAATATTATAGAATAAATCTAATTATTAATAAGAAGGTTTAAAGAGTCTTTAAATATAATTATTAATATTATTTTTAAAGAACGTTACTTTATAAAAGATATTAATAACTATTATAAATTATATAAATATATATAGAAGATTTTAAGGTCTATTAAAGATATAGGAATATTATTATTATAAAATTACTCTAATATTATTTATAACGGAATTAACCTCGAATTATAGCGTAATATTAAAAGACCCGAGAATAATATTATTATTAATAACTTTCTAACGAGCTTTAATAATTATTAATATAAATAATAAATTTATATATTTAGAAAATTAAATAAATATAATCGAGTAATTCCGCCGAACCGTAATAATAATAATAATAATAATAGTAGTAGTTATTAATAGCGTTAACCTTAGTAGTATAGTTAGTATTAAAACTCTCGTTAACTTTTCTCTCTTTATTATTCTACCGAAGGCTTCGATAAAGATTATAGACTTTTATATAATAATATATTTCTTTATAAAAGTAATAATACTTCCTACGAAAATAATTTATATAAGTCTTTTTCGTTATCTTCTTTTTAGAATAATATTAACTAGTAATAATAATAGAATTCTAACTACCTATAATGTCCCGGAAGATAGTTATAAATAATAAATATAAATATAAATATATTATTTAAATAGAAGATATTTCTTTTTAAATCTTAAAACTAAAACTTTAAAGTAGGAAAAAGTTTTAATAGAAATTCTTTTAAGAAACCCTTTTCGATTTAAAAAACCTATTATATTAAAGATTAAGAAACTATTAAAAATATTAATTACGACGAAGAATAATTTATAGAATTCTTCCGTTAAACCGAAGGTCTTTATAATAAAAACTAAAATAATTATTATAATAATTACGAAAATACGTTCTATTAAGGCGCTATATAGGCTAGCGAAAATCTTAACGATATTATCGATTTAGAAGAGTTTTATAATAAAATAATTAATAGTCTTTTTATCGGTTAAGAGTTTACTATTAAAGTAATTACTATTATTATTATAATTAATCCTTCTCTTCTAATAATAAACTATATATATATATTCGATAATATCGATTTTCTTTTTTAAATACTATAGTTTCTATTTTAATAAATTCCGCTTTATTAAATTCTATATTATTAAACTCCGCTCCGTTAAATATTATTTTCTCGGCGAAATAAGTTATTAAATCTATATCTACCGATAAATTTATCCGCGGTTATATATTTCGTAGTTACCGCTATACTACTATTAAAGTCTCTATAGAATTAAATAATTAATTCTACGAGTTTTATTTCGATATTAAATATATTATAAACTTTATAAACTAGTAGTTCTTAATAAAGTTTATAAAACTTAATTTATAAATTAAAGTTTATAAAATATTTATTATTATAAAGGTCCGTAGCTTAGGATCGAATAATTATAATATTAATAAATTCGTTATTATCTCTATAGATAGTCCTAGTAAAGACAATAAAATCGCTTTAATTATTAAGAAATTATATATCGTCGATAACCTATTTATTAAGATTTTAATAAATATCGATATTATAAAACTAAAAGAAATTATAATTAATACCGGTAAAGATTTTATTATTATTATATTTTATAGTAACCTCTACGTTCTTATTTCTATAACTACGAAGAGTACTAAAATAAATACTATTATAATTAATAAATTCCGCTATACTATACTAGTATATTTAGATATAGTTATTATAGTTAAATTTATAAAATCGGATTTACTCTAAAATCGTAATTTATTATTTAAACCTTCTTAATTTAATATATTAATAGTGACCGCGTATATCTTTAACTATAATATAAATAGAATTATAATTCGGAATAATACTGATTTATTAATAATTATTAGCCGATATACTAGACTAGAGAATATTATTAAATATAAAGTAACTAGATACTTTTAGATTATTTTCTTTTATATTAATTTAATTATAAAACCGCCTAAAGATTTAATATCGAAGTTTTTTATTAAATCCTACTTTAAAGCCGGTTTTATTATAGTAGTAATCTTTAATATAATAATAACTACCCGTATATCTAATTCGATAATATCGAGTATTATTTATCTAAGTTTTATAATATTTTATTTAATATTTATACTATTAAATTTATCTTCGGCGAACCTCTATTAAAACGTATTATTAAAATATATTTTATAAAAGATTTTTATAGCGCCGAAGTAAATATTACTAAAATTTTTAGTAATATTAAATATTTTATTTTAAATAGAGATATTATACTTTATAAATATTATAATTTACGGGAACGATATTTCCGCCTTTATAATTACCGACGTCGTCGATTCGTTTCTAGATTTATAGAAAAATACTAGAAACGTAGTAAATATCTCGGAATCCGAATAAATAAAGATTCTTTTTATCGATAACTAGAAAAAACTTTATAAAACTAGTTAAGCTCGTATTTATTCGTTAAGGAAATACGATAAAGAAGTTATTAATAGTGTTTTTAATAAACTATACTAGTAGAGCCGAATAGAATAAATAATTATAATAATATTATTTTCTTTCTTTTATTTTATTATATAAAAAGATATTATTATTATAATATAATTTTACCTACCTTAACCTAGTTTAATTTATTTAAGATTTAATTTAAATTTAAACTAGTTTCCCTATTTCTATCCTAATATAGTCGGGATAGGAAATAAATAAATATTTTATATACTAGCTCCTATTTAGATAATAGTTAACTCTATTCTAATTTTCGTTCTTTATCTTTTATCTTAACCTACTTTTATACTATAACTAGATTATAATTTAATAAACCTAGTCGTTAATTTAATAAATCTTTAAATATTAATCCCGTTTTTTAATATTATAAAAGATTAACTACCTAACTAGTACTCCCTAGTATTAGGATAATTATTATAAAGAATTAATACCCTAACCCCGAAGACCGCGTATAATAATTCCTCGCCGAAGTTTAGAATAACTCTATTAATTTTCTTAATACCTTCGATTATTTATATATTTAAGCCGAGAGTAATTCTTTATTAAATACTTTATCTTTATTTACACTTCCTCCTCCTCCTACGCTAGATATATAGTCCCTAGTTTATATTATTATTTAGGTAATAACCTAGGCCGTATTTATTATAATTTAAACTATATTTTAACCCCCGCCCTATATATTCGATAAGAATACTCTTAATAATACTATTATTATAGGCCTATATTTATTTTCTTCTTTAAATATTTAATAACCTACTTCTTTACGATTTTAAATACTTTTTAAATCCGAAAAGTTTTTAAATATCTCGAAATATAAAGAGGACTAAAATAAATTAGATATTTAGGAGTAAACGTTAATATAGCGGATATATATTAATTATAACCGCTACTCTATCGATAGCGATAAGATCGTTTATATAAAATTTAAATTAATTATCGGTAAAAAGGCCTCTAATTTAATAAATTATTATTAAAAAAAGAGTCTCTATACCCTAACTAGCTTTACCGATTAACGAAAGAAACTACGGGAAATATATAATAACCCGTTTAAATAAAAAGATACTCGGAATTATATCTAGGAATTTAAATAAGATTTTATATTTTTTAATAAATATTTTAATCTTATTATTTAAAAGAAGGAATATTCTCGAATAAAGAATAAATCTTTAATTAACGTTATAAAATATAATATTAATTATATTACTTAATAGGCCTTTATCTCTTAGAGGAAAATTAATAATTAACGGTTATATACCTTCGATAAATACGTCCGTATATACTCCGAAATTAACTAAAAACTTTAATAGATTAAATATTATCTACCTCGTTAGAGTATTATTTTTACTAGATTAGGATAAACCTTAAAGAGGTCTATTATATCTTTATTAACTTTTACCTTTATAACCCGCTTTATTATAATAAATATTTTTATCCCCGTTATTATAGCTCTAATCTTTTTATTTAAGGAGTTAATAAACCTCGATTCTATTTAAATTATTATTAAAAGTAAATTAACGAGAACCCCGGCTATTAAAATTATCTACGAGAAATAAAGACTTTATTTTTATTATAAATTATTTAGATATAATATAAAAGTTTATTTAATTAAACTAGCTAGCCTTTAATCTAGTATTATAATTATCGTCGATAACGACGAGAATATTATAAAAGGAGTTACTTTAGACGTGGGAAAAGAATAATCCCGGTATAAAGTCGCGTATTAAAAGTATAGGTACCTAGAACCCTATATATATCTTTTTATTTATCGGCTATATTATTTAATTTACCTTCGTTATTAATTAAGTTTTCGTTTAAATCTATTATATAGCTTTTTAAAACCGACCCTACTTTTCGTAATAAATATATAATTATTTTTTATTAACTACGGAATAGTTAGTCCCGAATTTAAATTAAAGTTTTAATTAATATTAATATATCTAGTTACTTTTTTATTAATTATAATTTTATATATACCTAGTATCTACTCCTTCGTTTTCTTTATTATCTTTATATCGTCCGACTCTTTAATAATATACCTACCGTTATAGGACGTATTATTTATATTATAGAAACGATTTTAAATATTTATAGTTATTAGGAACGAATAGTTTTCTTTATTATTAAATTTAATTAATACCCCGTTATAATCGGCCTATTATACCTCTATTATTATAGAGTTACTATTGATTTCTTAGATAATTCCTTAACCTTCGTTTTATATTTTTATTTAAGAAATTATACCCCTAGTCCCGTAAAAGTCTTCGTAGAAAATAAACTCTTTTTTATACCCTAAGAAAGTTTCTAGATTTAAGAATCCTAGTTTTTAATTTTATTTAATACCCGCGTAAGGTAAGCCCCGACTTAAAAGGAATTATTAATATATAAAGAGCCGTTATTATTTATAGACGATAACTTTATTATTAAATAATTAATTCCGATTCGAGAGAAGTTACTTTAATTTTAGATTTATTAATAGTATATTTAATCCTAAATTTATAAAAAATAAACCTCGATTTAAAAAGAGTTAATTTAATTTTAAATTTATTAAAAATAAATCTAATTCTTAGCCTAGCCTAATATTTATATAAAATAATTTAGAATTTAAAAGAAGTTACTTTAGTTCTAGGTTTATTAATAATAAATTTAAATTTAAAAAGAGTTTTCCCCGCCCTAGTTTTAATTACCTATTCCTATAGGAACCAGTTATAATAACGAGTATAATCGTATTATTATTATTATTAAATAAGGAAAGATACTTAAAATTAAATATCGTAGCCTAGCCTCGCTTCGTTCTAAGTTTTAATATTATAAATAACGAACCTAGTACCTAACTACTCTTAATATATATAAGATAAAATCTCGATTATTTACCCGGTTTATTATATTTAATAAATAAACCGTATTTAATTTATTATTTATAGAAATCGATTAATTCCTAGGTATTCTAAATGAAATCTCGACCTTAAATATCTAGTTTTATTAAGAATTTAAATATTATAAATCTAAGCCCTACTTTAATTAAAATTTTAAATTAAATATTTATAATTAAACCTAAAATTAAATTATATTTAAAATAAATAAAGAGTTCTACCTCGCCGTTATTATTATTTAAAAAGAGTTTTAAGTTTATCGAGATAATAAGAATATTAACTTAACTACGATTTTACCTATACGGTACTATAAATTCCTAGATATTTTTTCGAGAAAAGACGTTAATACCTTACCCCTGTATCGGTTATATAATTATATTATTAAATTTAAAGAAGGGCTATAACCTCCGTTATTTAGTTTATATAATATAAATTATAATAAAATCCTAAAACTCCGCCGTTACCTAGATAAAAACTTTAGTAAAGATTTTATTCGAGTTAATTAATTTTATACCGCGTTTTTTATCCTATTCGTAAAGAAACTTAACGGAGGCCTATATTTCTACGTTAATTACCGAGGGTTTAATATTATTATTATAAAGAATAAATACTCTTTATCTTTAATCTTAGAAACTTTAAATCGATTAAATTATACTAAGGTATTTTTTAAATTAAATATTATATTTATTTTTAATCGCCTCCGCGTTAGGGAGGGTAATAAAGAATTTATAATATTCCGTACCCGATTCGGCCTATTCGAATACCTTATTATATTATTTAGATTATATAATAACCCTACCTCGTTCTAGTACTATATTAATAATACTCTTCGTAAATTTCTCGATAAGATTTATATTATATACCTCGACGATATTCTAATTTATAGCGATATTAAGGAAGAGTATAAAATCTATATTAAATATATCTTTTAGAAACTCCGCGAGGCGGGGCTCTAAATAAATATTATTAAATATAATTTCTATATTAAAGAAGTTACGTACCTAGGATTAATTATTATTATTAAAAAAATTAAAAAAAATTTAAAGAAAATCGATATTATCTTAAATTAACTATAATTAATTAATATTAAGGATATTCAAAATTTCTTAAAACTCGTTAACTTCTATCGGTATTTTATCTATAAGTTTAATAAACTCGTTATACTATTTATAACCCTAATTAAAAAAGGTACCGTCTTTAAGTAAAATACTCGATATTAAATAACTTTTAATACCTTAAAAAAGACTTTTACCTCTAATATTATCCTAGTCTATTTCGACCCTAACTATAAAATTATAATAAAAATAAATATATTTAATTATATATTTAAAGGGGTTTTATCCTAGTATAATAATTAAAATATTCTTCGTCCTATTATTTATTTTTTAAAGAAATATAACCCTACCGAGTATAATTATAAAATCTATAATAAAGAGTTTATAATAATCGTTCGTGTATTTAAGGAATAGCGTTTTAAACTAAAGGGATCTACTCTCTTTATCGAGGTAATATCGGATTATAAAACTTTTAAATATTTTATTTTATCTAAGATATTATCTCGTTATTAAATGATATAGAGCGAGTTTTTATCCCGTTTTAATTATAAAATTACCTACCGGCCTAATAAAGAAGGTAGTAAACTTAATATATTAATATATTAATTAAGAGACCTCTTTAAAAAGGGGGATAAATTAAATCCTAGATATTAATATTAATATTAAATTATATTAAAAAAAAAAACCTAGCCCTAGAAGTTCTTAAAGACTATATTTATAATATATCGTTAAATATAACGACCCTAGCCTTAATTTTAATTACCCTAACTATATTAGTAATAAATTTAAAGATTTTTATTTAATTCTTTTAATTATACTTTATATTAATTTATATAACCCCGATAAACCCCGATATAAATATTAATTTAGAACTTTAGACCCTATCTATATCCTATAAACCCGAATTAAATAAAGATTAGTTTATTAATTTAGATAAAGACTTATATAATACCCCGATTTATTAATTATAGGATATAATTAGTTAAATTAATTAATTCGCCTTTAGAGTCCTAGAAATATTATATTTTAAAACGCGCTATTATAACGGAATTCCCCTCGTTAAATACGAAGATAGAGATAAAGTTCTCTACTTTTAAAGAAAGAGATATATTCCGAATTCTAATAAACTACGCCTTCGTTTAATCTAGTTAATTTATAATAGTATCGCGGGTAATTACCTAGGTTATATTAAATATTACGAATTAATTAGTCGGGCCTATTAGTAACCTAACGTCTATATTATTATCTAGCGATTCGTTAGGAATTATTATATATACCGAAGAATTAAATCTTCCCGTTAATATATTTAAAGATAATTACGTTTATTACCGCCCCTGTAATAACGTTAGAAAGATATCTCGATAGATTATATAAATCCCCTACCGCCTTATACCTTTATAGGAATTATTTATTAATATATCCTAGTTTTTATAGACCGCTTAACTAAAATATAATACCTAGTATTAATTATATCGATAAAAATAGACGAAGTCTACGATATTTTCTATTAGAATATATAGAAGCTTTATAAACTACTAGATATTTTTATTTCGGATCGAGGATCTTAATTTATATCGGAGTTTTAAAAGGCCTTATATAAGCGCTTTAAAATCGATTAATATATATCTACCGGGTACTATCCTTAAACGGATAATTAAACCGAGTAATTTAATACTATAATAGAATACTACCTCCGTATATATATTAATTATATATAGGATAATTAGGTGAAATAGCTCCTTAAAGCGGAGTTTTTTAATAATAATATTAATTTTTCTAGTACTTTAGCCT
>JAABUS010001036.1_pt1 | contig 64510 bp, 56 predicted proteins | sample 5560161 | NCBI WGS metagenome assembly JAABUS01 (sample SAMN10711885, study PRJNA513376) | rock metagenome | isolation source: Antarctica rocks | place: Antarctica: Victoria Land, Trio Nunatak nord | collected 2016-01-04
TCTGCAAGCGCTGCCTCAATTGAAGCCATATTGAATTTGTAATTGATTTTTGAAGAAAGATGAAAGTAGTAAAGTGGGGTGTGCACGGGACCGGAACGTGCATCGGGCCGGGAATACTCCTAGTGTGACAGTCAGATAAGATAAGATAAGATAAGACAACATCTCCTCGAGCAATAAGAGGTACAACCTACCATATCCAAGGTATCCTTATCCTTTGTTAGTACAGTGGCCACGTCCAAATGGTCGCAGGCAACAAGACCTGAGCGATGGCTTGGTGGATGCTTCAAGTGGCGCCGAACCAACACTACCTTAGCCGTACCAAACCTCCGTTACCCTCCTTGGCGTGTCGTCAAATCCGATGTTCAGCCTGATGAGGATTGAGCTATGTTCTATATCCCAGAAGAGTTATACAGGGTGTAAAGTACACCTGTTCTTTCGAAAAGTACAATCCCCAGCATTCATACCTATGCGATTGGGCATGGGGATGCGGGACCGTTTGAAAGTCTATTAGACACGATATCAGTGCTGGCTATGCTTGGGTAAATAAACATTGTACTTCTAGTTCCAACTATGTCTTGGAATGACCTCTACTTTCTAATAGGACAGGTAATACAAGAGACGACTATGATTCGACAGCCAGACATTCTTCCAGCAGCAGGGAACCCCCCGTCACCCAATGGCGTACCTGTCTCATATGCTTGAAGGTTGAATACCTTGGCTCTGACTTCCGTTCATGTCTTTCGTACGGATACCGATATCTCTCAGTACATATATTTGACCATAGGTATCCGTCACGTTGCAAAATAGTTTTACCAGCAGTGCCTTACGAGCATCGCTCTTCGCTTCCAGATCTTTCAGGCAAAGGTTCATGCACGAGCGTTCATGACGAGCCAGACACATAACGCTCTCCTTTAGATCCTCTTCCAGACCTTGGTCTGAACGCGGTATGCAAGTAAACTCGGGAAAATTGACGCTGTTCGGATTTTTCTCTGCCCTGTCGCGCATCAAGGAGCCGTAATCGTTGTACATCCTGCACAAGATAGCAACATGCCTGCACAGATCTTGTCCGAGATATTTATCCTCTACAGTTCGAAAGAAATCTTCACCGCATCCAAGAAGACACGCAAAAAAGGCGAACGAGTAAGGGCAGGATGTGTGATCGGCCGAAATAGTATGGACCCAATCGTGATACGACCCACGAGGAGTGTCAAAAGTGGTGTTGCTAGACAGTGGAACCTCTTGGAGCTGAAAGCGATTGTTGTCTTCGACTTGTGTAATGTGCGCTAGTAGGAAGGCTTGTAGCTCAGCACCCAATCGACCACGATCGTAAGAGCTTGCGGCAGTGACACTCGGGTGCTTTAAGATTGCATCGACGAATTTCGTTAGGGTATGTTGAATCTTGTGGATTGCTGCGGTAGCCTCAGAGTATCCATCTTCATTGGTTGTGCTCTCAATGGCTGTATTGCCATTGGCCAATAGGCCATCGGCCTTTCGAGTGGCTTGCACTCCGTTCCATAGGGTGTCACTACTCGCTTTGTCGGTGCCTTCGCCTTTCAACTCTTTGAATATTTCTCTTACAACATGCTGGACTTCGTTCAGCGTACCCTTCATTTTATTATCACCAACAGCCCTTTCCATGAACTCGTCGGCTTGATAATTTAAGAAAGATAGAACCATCATTTGGTGCAGAGTTTTTGGACTGATCGGAACCTTCTCAAGACTGGCAGAGGCAATCCACGTGAAAGGAATATACTCGAAGTACTTGTCGTTTCCCATACCTTCTTTTTGGAAGATTTCATGTTTCTTGCGCTGAAGTTGAGGTAAATTCAGGTAGCTTTCAACGAGAGACGCACGCAGCTTCCACTGAGGCATGTTTATGAATATAGGCAACTCAGAGAAGAATTCCTGAAATTTGGTAATCTTGGCAAGAGGGATTGCAGTCAAAGTGTCGACGCCGAGCTCTGTCTTACAACGCTTATCGGCATTCGATACGTTCAGGGCTGCTATAATGTAGGAGCAGAATAAGTTCCTTGACCCATACGTGACCTTCTCCACCCATATAGGGTCTGCATGGTCCTTTAGGGATGCCGCCTGCGCCAGAAAAGTTCGGCCATTCGTGACGGCCTTGAGCACAACGTCAGTCAAAGGTTTTATAAAAGGCAATTGCTTCAGAGCTGCAAGGGTCAATAATCCATATGCAGTGGCCTCAAATTGTGGACCGTTTCCCCAAGATCCGTCAGCGTGTTGGGCATCCAGAGTGCTAACTAATGCCTGAAACAGCACGATGAGCACTCGATCTTGCATCAGATTCTCGTTAACGGTTGGCAGATTCCCCTTACTCCACAATACGACAAGTTGTGTCAATGATAGTGCCATCAGCATCATGGCATACTGTGGACATAAGTTCCGCTTATCCTCAATATCGGCTTCACAAGACCACCAACGATTACAGATAAAAGTCGTCGCCTTTTCGATTTGCGGCAAATATTGGAATATGTTCGTGTCACACAATAATGCTTTCAGAATGTTGCAATTCGCGCTGAAGCTTGGATTTTTCTCCACACTATAGGTCTTGAAACGATCGAATGTCTCGTATACCCGAACCATGTCTGCAGCGGATGTGGGCCTACCGAGGAGATTCAACGAAACGATGACCTTGGCTGTATCATCGGCATCGGCATCCACGAGATGCGCAAAACCAACTGCGCCAGACCGTGCACGGAAGGAGTCTTCGAGGATATTGGCGATCTTTTCACATTGTTCATTTCCGAGGACTTCAATAACAAATCCGCTTTCCAAGAGCGTGGAGATTACCCAGGACATCTCGAATATGGTCGTTGGAAACGCACTTGGTACAGATCCATTACCAGCTCCTTCGCATTTATCAATCACATGATGGAGGTACGATTCGCACTCTTTGTCCCGTGTCGAGCAATTCATCAGATACGCAGCTGTAGAATACGGAGATGCCATCATGCTCCCAAACCTTTTTCGGTGGCTCAGACGATCAAAGTGAAGGCGGCCTACCAGTCCTTCAAGTGAGTGTACCGCAGAAGATTCATTATCACCATACAACGACTCAATATTAACCTTTGCGAGCTTACGGTCTCTTAATTCCATCAAAACTCCTTTTCCGGGAGATTCGAACGCTATTCCTTCATCCTCGAGCATATCCAGATGAGCAGGAACCAGTACCTCAAAACCGACGTGGACCGTTGCTAGGACATCCCATTTTTGTAGACTGGTGATCAAGAATGAAGTGGCCCGGGATCTCCGTGATACCAAGTCCGCTTCACTCTCCGAATTAGAGCCCACCCCTCTCTTACTTAAAGCTAATAGAGCAGCCATGGTGTTGAGTACACCATCAACCTAAGTCGGATACGCCTGCCAGCCACCATCGTCTTGTTGAGAACCTAAAAGGTATTGGAAGCTTTTAGGAAACAGTCGCTGTCTATGACCATTCACGTCGAAGGAAACCATAGCCACCCAGGCGGTATCATAGACAGAGCAAGTCATAGATCCCAGGCCATAGTACGGATCAAATTTATCTATCATTTGCTGGAGAAGCCTGCTGGCGCCGTCTCCCAGAGATTGTCCGTGGGGAAGAGACATGATAACAATGTTCTAAAGACAGGGTAAGGAAATAGAGATTTAAAGACAACGTTGGGATAGTCCAAACAGGGAGCCTTCAATTTGTGTAAGTACAAAGGAGGCCAAGAGATACTGTGGTAGATGTTACGCCTTTCGTGGTTGCATAAATACCCCCACTGCGGCTTTCACCGCAACTAATGTGCGTAGAAGAATACATGCGGTGTGCTTTCTACACGGAAGACTAAAGTAGCTAAGGCGTCGGCCGGTCTAGAGTTACTTTTCGAAAACGGCAGCTTGGGAACGAACGAGTGAGGAGGGGTTTGTCATCACTAGTGGTATGTTTAACACGTCTTCTGATGGATATTATACTTGATAATCTACGTATCTGCAAGACCACTCACTATTTCAACTCATCCGTAATTTAGAAGCTGTTCGTAAAACTTAAGGAACACGTCACGAGGATCGCTGAGATTTCGAACGATGGCCTCCCGCAAATCTCCCTACGTGGAACATCTACGGACTAGCCAAGCCGTGTCCAGAAAATAATTCAAGTATTCGTTACACAGAAGAAATTCAAAGCTTTTGCACTCGATACTCTTAATAGGACATAAGGTCGGCCGTTTCAACGTAGAGGTATAAGTTCGACTCTGAGAGGTTTCCTTTCCCGCAATGCGTAAGTCTTTTGATCTTCAAATATCAACCCATCCTTCTCAGGCAGCCCGTCGCGAACGATTGTCGGTGTTTGTATATCGAAGTTCCAAAGTAGACGGCTGAGAACTAAGCGCATTTCTGCGTACGCAAGGTTTATGCCAATGCAGGCCCTTGGACCTACGGAAAAAGGTTGTACGACGCTTTTAGCATCATTCATGAAAGTTGAGTATGTGAAGGGGGGATCAGAAGCCGAAGGCACGACCAGCGCGGAGGATTCGGGAAGCCATCGCTCGGGAATAAAGGTGTCCGGATGTACAAAGTGATCAGCGTGGTGATAAGCGGCATATTGTGGGAGCCCGACGAAAGTCTGTGTGGTGCCGGGATTTAGTATGCTTGCAGCTATCAACTTTATGGAACGAAAACGACCTACGTTTCCCGGGAGATTATGTCCACACACCACATCGCCTTCGGGAGGGACGATGCGAGGTATCTGCGTTGGCACAGGCGGTGCCATACGGAAGCCTTCTTGGAACACTGCTTTCAGATACGGCAAATGCTCCAATGCCGACATGGTCACTTCGGATTCGTTTTTGAAAGACGAACGGATTTCCGCTGCAAGTTTCTCCAACTTGCTGGGGTTCCGAAGAAGAAAATTCGTCGTTGCAGTAAGCATCGTAGATGTACTCTCAGATCCGGCCAGAATGATGATGGATGATGTCGCTTCGAGCTCGGGAAGGGTCATCCCGTCCTCATTTGCTTTCAAGATATAGGACAGGAAGTCTTTACGATCTGTCTTCAAGGCTATACGTCGGGCCACTTTCTCGCTGCTGTATGCGAAATGCGCCAAAGCTGCTTTGTAGGCAGACTTTGGTATCATGGCAAAAAGCAATGCCGAAATCCAAGGGTAGAAATTAACGCTCGCTGTCAATGCGCCATCTTTGAGATGTCCGAACAAGAACGAGACCCATGGATGATAGCGATCTCTTTCAAGGCAGTCGAATGGCTCCCCAAACCCGAGATCGCCCTAGTATCGTCAACCAATTGCCCAAAGGTTCGAAAGGGGGCAACATACGATAATATCGAACGTTGTCCAATTATAGTAATCCTTCATATCTACAACAGAGTTGCCACTCTTGACACGCCTGGCTAATTGCCTTAGGAGTAGATCAACATACCCTTGTATCAGATTTTCCTGTTCCTTGAGCGCCCTGGTACTAAACGCCGGCACCAAGGGCTTCCGCATCCTGGGATGGTCTTTTTCTGCTGCGTTGATAAGAGAGTGAACGCCGTTGGGAGCTGGCTGCGCCCATATTGGGTTCTTGGTAAACTCCTTGTGTCCTCTCTTGCGATGACCATAAATGTCTTGCCATGCCGCAGCATCGATAAAAGACAACTCGTTCTGTGCCAGGCGAACTATCTTCCCGTACCTGTCATGGAAGGCCTTGGTATCATGGACAAGACGCCCTGATTGCAAAGAAAGGGCGAATGGAATCCGGCTGATGGTCCATAGTAGGGGACCTGGATATCGAGACAGCGGATGCAGATGGTAGTTGTAAAACACCACTCCTACTCGATACTGGGAGATGATATGAGACAGAGTCCCGGACAACTTCTAGCGGAGAGAAGGGACATGGACTCGCCAGAGCTACAGCAACGGCTAAATATGCAATTACACCAAAGGTTTTTGCAGAGAACGAAAAGCTATTTTCAACAAGAGAGTGTACCATCTTGAGGTGAAGATCTCTCAGATGTACTGTTGACAAAGGAGAGCAGATCGAGAGCTGGCTACCAAGGAGCTTATGGTACGAGCATAATCTTAGTCAAAGAATCTGTCGACAGCTTGTGTACTAAGTAGTAAATACTATTCTCCATAACAGAAACATAAATTTAGTACTCAGTATCCACCATGTACTTGAATGCTGTAATTGAAGAGGGTCTTCGCATTGCTCCTCCTTTTCCTGCCGGGCTCCCTCGCGTCGTGCCCCCAGGCGGAGACACTGTATGTGGGGAGTGGCTTGAAGCTGGTGTACGTACTTGACATTCTCCGGAATGCCCCCTTCTCCCCTTTTCCCCTTCCCCCCCCCCTTCACTAAATACCACCGCAGACAAACGCGCAAGTCAACTCACAGGCTCTCCAACGCCGTCTCCGACGCTTTCGCCCTCCCCGAACCAATTCCAGCCCTGATTCGCTGGCTTTCTCCCATCGTCCAACGACCGGGGATGATTCGCCATTCGCGAAACGACGACACAACCGCATCGCAGCGATTCTCCGTCGTATGTGCCTGGGCAGGGAGCTCTGGCATATGGCGGGAAATCCGAATTGATACTGGCGTCCGTTGTGTATGGCTTCGATGTTCAAACATGTGGATAGCCCGGCCCGGGGGGGTTGGGCTGGGATGAGCAGGAGATGTATGTGGTGGTGGAGGAGGAGCCGTTCGAGGTCCGCTTGGTGGCGGTACGATGAGGGTTAGGGACGGAGTAATTAGAACGATATCATGCAGTTTATCTAGAAGCAGTGGCGTTGATAGCAAAGCACAACTGTATCGATCACGAAGTGTGTGCTTTCCGCAACCACCACCACCACCACCAATAGACGCGGTCCATCAACTTGTGCTCCCAACATCCAAAGCAGCCCCTTCCGCTGGTTCCCTCCCGCGAAACCCAACCCGCTGCTCCCTATCCGGCCAAATCCTCTCGTCCACATGCACATTCGCGGGCCTCGCCGCCTGGCCCTCGGGGAACCGAAACTCATAGTGAACCAGCAGATGCGCCAGGATTAGCTTCATCGCCACCGCGGCAAAGAACCGGCCCGGACACGCCGAGGCGCCGTACCCAAACGCCAGGTTCGCCGGCCCCGTGCTGGTGAGCTGGTGGCGCGCTTTCGCGTCGTCGGGGCCCCGCTGGCGGAGCTCGTAGAACCGGAGGGGGCGGAATTCGAGCGGCGAGGGGTAGAGCGTGGGATCGCGGGTGATGCAGTAGGTTGGCATGGAGATGAAGGTGCCTGTGGGTAGGACGGGGCTGTTGTCTGAGAGTTGGAGGGGGTGGAGGACTTTGCGGTTGAAGCTGACTGAGAGGGAGGGAAGAAATTGGGATTTTTTTAGTTACAGATTCTAGGGGGGGGAAAGAGTGTAGGGAGATGGGGGGGAGATAGGGGAGAATATACATAAGCCTGGGTGGTTTAGACGCTGGGATTCTTTGAGGAAGCTGTCCAGCATTTGCATGCGATGGATCGCAGAGAGGGTCCAGTCCCCTTCCTGTGATAATGCTCCTTCTATCTCTTCTCGGAGCATGTTCTTGTACTCTGGCATCGCACATAGGTCGAACTAGTTCGTGCAGAGTTAGATCCAACTTGCGTAGTTATTGTGGGGCATGTAGTGTATCACTGTCGACATGACCGATGCCAAATTGAGGAAGAGCGTTTTATGTGCTAACTCTTGGGTGCTCTTATCCCTACCCTTGGCTCCATCAATCATCCACTGCAGTACGTCGGCATGCTTGGTGTCTCCCGGGGTTCTCTGCTTAATGATTGGAGCTAATAGAACATCCGCTCTCTTCAGATGGTGATAAATACGCCGTCTAGCGCCGAGAAACATGTAGACGAAAGGCCGTAAGAGGCGAGATCGGGGACGAAATTTCGCGGATATAGTAAAAGCATCCGTTGCGTAGCCCAGGGTTGTTTGGAACCACTCGTCGTTTCGACACAACGGGAGTCCTACAAGAGCTCGATTGACTACGTGGGATGATATCTTCAATATAGCAGTATTTGCGACAATATACTGGTAGTCTGATGGCCGTATCAATCAGATCTTGTGCTTCGTATCAGGAGCGAATGGATCAGATGTACCTTGACTTCCGGAAGTGGACCTCCTGACTTCAGTCGAGAAAGCATGACCGACCTCGGCTGCCAAATCACTCACCATGTTGCCTACCATATTGCACAATTAGCATCTGATATATTTTTTGGACGTTTGCGAGATTTCTCAAAACCCAATACAAACTTACCCAGGTTTTGGTTGAGCTGAACCCGCGATACGTCTACATGCAGTTTGCTGTTCCTAACAACATCGAGGGTGTTTCACCAAGTCAGATGTCTCTCGCATTGCGCATTCAAGCTGCTTAGTTGACTTTCAGGCAAGGCTCGAAGCTCATTGGCATATTTGCTCGATAGAATTATACGCTTCATGTCTGCCGTTTGGACAACATACATGGAATCGTCATACTGGATTGCGTTTTAGCGGATTCTTCCCACCACCATGGCAAAAGACCTTGCCTTCGAATAGCCCTCTTCTGCCAAGTGTCGTCCATTGAGTAGGAAGTCCGCTCTTGCTTTTGCCAAGCCAAAGAGACCGCTGGGGGATTTCCCAATCCTCGGGACTCTCAGTCGACTTGCTCGGCTTCGGATAACGAGAGCAATGCAAATGCAAACAAGGCAGCAAACGATGAAACCCTGTACAATGTTACTGTTGACGGCGTAAAACTGACGGCCTAGTTTTTGTAACATGATTGGAATCAACAGCGAATACGAAAAGCAAGAACATTGCAGGACCAAGCAGAGAAATGGGAAGACTTCTGGTGATACAAACAATACAGGATACGAGACATCAAGCACAAGGTGTACGACTTGTATTGAAAACCTAGTCAAGCAAACAGCATGTCCTAGCTTAGGCTTGCTTAATTACGCCGAAGAAGTAAACTTGGTATCTAGGATCTCGATACATGTTGGACGCGTGGCTAAAGGATGGGGACGAACAGAAGGGTACCGAGGAAAAGGAGCGCAATGCCACGCCTGGCACGGACCATACATATTGCATGTGCAACCGCCAACCCAACGGTTAGGTCCCTGGATCCCTCGGTGTAGGGCGTACACGTACTTCCGTACAGCGTGTATCATTACCTCTGATTGCGACATTGATGCAATTAGTGGGGTAGCTGGGGCTGAAACGGAGGTGTTTGGAACTGTATCATATTCGAATCACGATCGAATCCCGTATTGTTCATGCAACGCACTCCTCTCCCCTGCCGTCACATTATTTGATTCGCACCTGCTCTGCATCAACACCAGTTGTGTTCATCTCAAGTCGAAGCGAGACGGAAAAATAGAAGGCATGCCGGTGGGGTTGTAGTCGCCTGATTACGTTCGTCCCTACCTTTCCACTGAGTGATTAGGCAACATCCACGCCTCACCACCACAGAGGTGTGGGACACATGCAGTACCAGATCAGTTAACAGTCGAATCACTTCCGTGCTGAACAAGTCGGTTGAAGAATTAATTCTTACGGTGGATCACCCAGCGTTGTCATTAATCTCACGAGTAAATGGATTAGCAGTATACCCACCTCGAACACCAGCTGAGCGAGCCGTATCTTCGTCTGATCTTCTCTATTTCTTGCACCTCGCATGGCCTCGACCAACTTTCAATATTTTAACCTTACACAGCTTTAAATACTGTAGCCTCTTACCCTATATAACTTTGGACAGAAACTCACAGCTATTGACCGAGAACATGACTTCCGTTTCACCCAAGGAGCTTCTTACGCAGCTCAAAGCTCTCAAGTCAAACATGCCATCTGAGCTCTCCTCAGACCAGGATCTTCGCTTTCAGCTCTGCAGTGCAGCTAGAGAGGCGTACCTGTCACTCGAGCAGCCCACTGATGTGGTTGCACGTATCCTGCTCTCTCAGGTGTGTTGGTCTTGTAGCTTACTGCTGTTTTCGGGGTCTGAAAGAGGAGCAGCCAGTAGAAGGCATCGTTATCCGCATCGCCACGGATCTGAATCTGTTCACTATTCTCGCGGAGAAAAGCGGTCCGATGAACCTAGGTCAGTTAGCAGAGGCTACCCAGGCTGAGCCGGTTCTTCTCAGTAAGTCTATGCCCCAAGGAATTTGTATGATGCTTCTAAAGGTTTCCAAAGGACGAATTCTCCGCAGCTTGGCGTGCTTTGGTGCTATCCTTGAGGTAGGCTCAGACGGATATGCATCGTCTCCTTCGTATGAACTGTACGCGAATTCAGCATTTGCCAAAGGACTTGCAAGCTGGTAAGTCAGATGTCTCCCTTGTCTTCCTCTCATCAGATTGTGTTTCCTTCCGATTTCTGTTCCTTGCTTACATTTGTCTGCTCAGTGCCGAATTTCTCAATCCCGCCTATCAAGCCTTACCTGGCTTTCTTGCTTCAACGAAATACAAAAGCAGTCCAACCGACCCTGCTGATACTGCTGTTCAAATGGCGTTCGAGTCAAAGGGGAAAGACCTGATCGGCATCTTGATGGAACGTCCTGATTCAGCGCGCGGCTTCGGTACATTAATGAGCACATGGGGCGAAGGGCACTCCCTTATCCAAGACCTTTATCCCGTCAACGAACGTCTCCCCAAGGGGTTCGATGATTCGCGTGATAGCGTGATGTTCGTAGACGTGGGTGGAGGTTACGGTCAGAAAGCCATCGCTCTCAAACGAGCGTGTCCACAGCTGCCCGGGCGATTTATTGTGCAAGACCTGCCCGGGACGGTTGCGAATGCTCCTAAGGTGGAGGGTATCGAGATGATGGGACATGACTTCTTCACGGAACAGCCTATCAAAGGTGCTTCCCCCCTCTCAATCGATGCATTACTTCAGCTGAAGACCTATACAGGTGCCCGTGCTTACTACATCCGGCAATGCCTCCACAATTGGCCCACCGAGAAGTGCCTGACTATCCTCAAACACATCCACGACGCCATGAAGCCGGGGTACTCCAAGCTCTTCGTACACGAACTGATTGTGGCCGAGCGCGGCGCCAGCATCTGGTCCACGACCCAAGACTTCAACATGATGACTCTGTGTGCCACCATGGAGAGGACGGAGGGCCAGTGGCGCGAGATGTTGGGGCAAGCCAATCTCAAGGTCGTGGGAGTGTATCCATCCAAGGACGGAGAGTCTGAGGGCATTATCGAGGCGGAGAAAGCTTGAGCTTGCTGCCAACGAGTGGTACCGTGAGCTTCGCGCTTTGTGCGCCGGTAAGTTCTTAACAAGCGCACGCCTTCTGTCACTCTTTGCTACTATCAGAGAAATCAAGGCATTAGCATTAGTGCCAATTTCCCGCTCTCGAGGCTTTTCCCAAGGTATCCTCAAAATACCTTGGCATCCACCTGTCGATCATCCAATCTCAACCATTAAATTAAACTACCAAACTACCAAACTACCCCCCCCGCCGCCACAACAGCCATCCCCATAAGCGCCAAATGCGGCACCCACCACCACGTCCCCACCAGCCTCCCGCTCCCGTCCTCCCTCCCCTCCCGCACATACCCAAACGTATACACCAGCTTGCCCGCAACCCACGTAGCCCCCAAAACAGCACTCGCGCGGGGGAACCGCAACCCCGCGACCAGCAAATTAAGCACGAACGTAGCATGGTTCTCCGTGAAATTGGCGTGCGCGCGCTGGGCGCAGTTGAAGCGCGCTTTCGCGGGCGAGGCAGCCGCGTCGGCGGCGGCGGAGGCGTAGGCGTTTGGGTAGGGCACGTGGGACGCGCGGCGGGCGTTGGAGGTGATGGTTGTGTGGACGACGGAGAGGAGGGTCGAGGATGTGGCGGCGAGGAGGACGTAGCTGGGATGGGGGGGCAAGGGCGCGGTGGAAGTGATTGGGGGGGAAATGTTTTTGGAGGGGGGGGCAGGATGATGGGTTTTTACCCGTAGTTGTCTGGGAGAGAGAGTGTGAGAGGCATTGTGGACGGTTTGGTTTGAGGGAGATGGGTGAGAGATCTGGGATACTGAAGAGGGGAAATGATATGGACGCGATTATTCTTGAGGGGGATGGGGTATTTTATACTTTATATCTACCTTAGGCTGCCGTATGCGTAAGTCTGTCGGTGGGACCAGACCGGCTGGACATGCATGCGAGTTCCTTAAGCCCCCGCGCGCGCGTGTGTGGGGCAACAACTTGCAACCTCTTCATGATTTATTGTTATTATTATGTTTAGAAAACAGGGGAAATACAGCCTCAATGCATGCTGTTTTCGGAGGCTTTCACTTATCGGTTTTGGTATCTGAAATGCAAAAGACCCACCTTACAGTATTAAATCAGTAGTTTGTGTACTGTATTATTTGAGTTGGTCCGACCAGAGACATACAACCAACCCTGTACCCCTGCCTGAGTGTTCAACGACCCAAGCTTGAAGTTCTCAAAAGACATATGATGAGATTACGGTATGTACATATCCCACAAGGAAAAACAGCCCGCATCATGTTTTCCGACCAGATCTTCCACAACGACGTCTTGAAAGCCTTGTTTTTCGAGCATACGATGCAGGGCCCCCCATGTAAGAAAGACTCGTTTTGCTGGCATCGATGCTCTCTTGTTGATATGTTCCATCGACTCGTCAAAGTTCTTTTGGAAAGACTTTGGAAAGAGCGTTTGAAATCTGGATGATCGTATTTGGTGCAAGACAATCGAACCCCCCTCCCTGGCTTGATCACGCGGAAGAATTCTCCCAATGCTTTTTTCGGGATCTGGTGCATGGACCAAAGTCTCCGTTGTATAGACACTGTCAAAAGGTCCGTCGGCCAAGCATTCTAGGTGGTGATGATCCATCAAACGGACAGTGACAGTCGTCTCGAGTCAATGTGTCTGGATCTCTCGCCGTGCCCGCTGGATATGGTTTCTGTGCTATCTACATCTGTAGTATCGGGTTACTCTAGGATATACGGACACTGTTACATGTTATTAGACAGCAACATCGCAAGGCGCAATCAACAAGAACAGTCATTCCAATATAGAAGCTTTGGCACTCAGTTGATGCTATTAGGTATTATCTCTCTCCTCTCCCTTGGTTAGGAGGTCGTGCTAATATTACATTTCATCCTGAGCGAAAACGCCAAGAACATTCAAAAGAGTAAAAATCTATATCCGGCTGATGCCAGATCAGGTGAAGCTATGTATGTGGCATATCGAGCGCCATGATCAATTTGCATTGTGTACAGGGTATCTTGGCGACGCCCGTATGTGCCGTCTCGATCTTTGATTACTTGACGGTATTAGCACGGGGAGTGGTAGTGGGGTGAATAAGACTTTTACCTTTCTGAATCGTATGTCTCGATGGGGGTGTACGACACACTAGTTGCTGAGTGCGAGTAGGAGTTGCTGTACGAAGATTTGGTGTGGTAAGGTTCTTCGCCATCGTTGGTGGTGCCATTGTACATTGCACTGCAAAGCGGTCAGGTTTTGCTTAACAGTCAGGCTGGGAAAGGAGATCTCACCCGTGACCGTTAGTGGGAATCTGGGTCACAGAGCCGTTTAGGTTCAGCGGGTCGTGGACGTTGCCCGCTGCGTTCCCAGCGGTTGCCATACCATAGGCTCGGCAGTTCTTGAGGTGGTCTTCTGGAATCCTCAAGCCTTCGAGGTGATCTGGAGCTTCGATCATGGTTGCTACTAGGCCCGAGGAGACGTGCCATTCGATGTGGCAATGGAATGCCCAGACTCCTGGGTTGCTTGCGCGGAAACGAATCACAGCGTAGCTATTGGGGTTAACCATAATGGTATCCCTTCGGACAGGAGTGCTGGATAGGTTGCCTGAATAGGTACTGAAAGCTCCAGCTTGTGGGGGTGATCTCTCGATGACCTGGAAATTGTGTCCGTGAAGATGCCATGGGTGCAGATTGTTGTGGTCGGTATTGACATTATTGATTACAATTTCGACTACCTCGTTGTACTTCAAAACGAAAGGGTTGACTTGACCATAGACAATGGGGTTGGAAGAATACTCCTTGCCAACTGTCAAAGCCGTATATAGAGAGGGAACCTTTTGCATCAGATAAGTGACATCGTTGATAATTGCCCTACACAGGGTCAGTTTTGCGGTTCAGAAACTCAAAGGCGTAACTTACCTATTTACACCACTGAGATTCGCGAAACCAGTGTTTACAACGATTTGATGATCAACCTGGCTGAGGATGGGCTGGTGATCGTAAGGGACTAGATTCATTTCGTCAAAGAAGTCGAACCCATGAATATCAACAGGTGGCGGGAGCGGTTTCTTGTCGTCGTAAACCAGCCATGCTGTGATATTGGGATTGTATCCAGGAGGAGGGATACCCTTGGGTGGAAACATCATATTGATGTCCAAAGTTGCAAAGATAGCAAAGTTTTTGTCGGTACTATTCTTGGTATCGACGAGGAAACTCCATCTTTGTCCAGTAGCAATGCGTATATTCTGAGTTCCTATGAACCTTGGCTCCACATACACTCCATCTATCTCAACAGCGGTGAAAGGATGACCGTCGAAGTAAATGGCGTGACCAGCGAAATTGCCAATGTTGACGATATGGATGAGATAGGTCCTGCCAGGCTTGACCGGGATCGACACATTCTGGCTGTCGTTGATTAGGCCACTATCAGCATCAGGCTCTAATCCTCCTCTGATATTCTCGTCCCTCGTGGACTCGTAGTAGTTGAGAAGGTTTGGCATTTGTTCGTGATACCAGTCCGAAAGGGTCATCGTAATCTCCTCGTCGAATTTACCAGCATAAGGCGCCTTAGCATCATGAACAACGATAGGACCGCGAAGACCATCTCCCATCTGGCCCATGTTGTGCGAATGGTACCAGTATGTGCCGGGTTGGTTGATCTGTTTCTGCGTTAGAATCTTTGCCAGTGGTAGGAATAAGAGCCTGCGTACTTCGAAATCATACTTGAAGCGGCCGCCTGGAGGAATAGGGCACTGGCCGATCCCAGAAGCCCCATCCATCGTGGAACTGCCCGTCTGAAATATACCATGCCAGTGGAGAGTGGTAGACTGGTTACCAAGGGCATTGTAAACATTGACGACGACCCTATCCCCCATATCGACGTCTATTTGAGGGCATGGCCATTGTCCGTTGATACCTATGACAGGCCTTGCAAACCCATCAGGGCTTGCAGTCACCCAAGTGATATCCCAATCGTAATGTACAGTCTTGGAGAATGACAAATTGACAAAGCCAATCAACAGAAGAGCGAACGCGAACATGGTGACAAGGAAATACTGGCTAAAAATATTATATACCCTAAATGTGGAAGGAGGACTGGGACTGTATATACATCGTCCAAGTACACGGACATGTCCGGATTGAGATCGGACATGGCGGTAGTGACCAACGTCACGACCCGATCAAACATGTTCTTGGAAGGGAACTGGATCTGGATTGCGAGGGAACACGGTATGGAGGAGATTTGCGGTCTGCACGGTCTGCACATGGGCCAGAGCAAACATTCTCAAGGTGGCGAACAGCTAGCCGAAGAGAGTTTTCGCATCGCCGAATCATGCATACATATGTAGTCAGCCTTAATCGAAGCATGGGGTTAGGCGTGGATGACCCAGGGAGAAGACACCACGCAGTGGAAATAGCATAGCAATTGTAAGAAGGTTAAGGCAAAGAGGTATCAGCGTGCATCATAGACGAGATGTAGCATCGTGGCTGTTCTGTAGCAGAGATTTCATGGAATAGCTCGATTCCCGAGTTGTATGCAGTGGGGAGATTATTGCGGTGCATTGCCACGATTGCATGATTCCTAGAGTGTCTGTATCTGCATCTGCATCTGCATCTGCATCTGCATCTGCATCTACAGTTGTGTTCCCAGTGGTACGAGTACTTGTCAGGCCTTCGACGTGGAGGATCAGGAACATCGAGAATTGAGTTAAGCTTTAGATTACTCGTCGCTAAACGTATCGGGTAAGGCGCCAGCCACCCTTCAATCTCTGTGCGACAAAGTGCGAGATGAAACTACCACTTGAGGAAGGTTCTGCCTGTACGGAATACAGATTCAACGACGCGAGTAATCAGATTCTTCGATCATCGGCTTTGATAGTCTGCTTTCATCGAAGCTTATACTCTATATCAGCAGACCCATGAAAATGTCCTTTGGGCTGGGACACCAGCAGCCTGGTACTTTGACCGAGACCTGCATCAACGTCTCGAATAATCTAGAATTGTCTATGTAGCTGTTGAAGTCATCCACCGCATCCTCGACTAGAGTTGAAGTGTACATTGGCAGACCGGAAGCCTGCCTACTAGGTACGTACACAGTCGGTTTTACTTCTAGACGTGACGCTATAGAATCCTCCATATGTTTTGGCTCCGCGTGTGTTCCATCGCAACAGCTCTGCCTGGATGTTCTCCGTGGCGTCCAATATCTCGGTCTTTTAACATTTCAACCCAAGACTTTTGGTAGTGAAGGGTGTCTATGGATTTTGTGCTCAGAGTATATAAGGTCCCAGTATGGGAATGTCTGACCTCAGTAAAGGAACACCTGCCACGTACCGCGCACACATTAATAGTTCCAAGTTTGAAGTGACTTGCAATTGACGCGCCGTTGGCGCATTACCCATCAAGTTTTGAACCGCATTTGTCGCGCAGATTCAAGAGGAGCTGACCTGATCGTAGTGCAGTGGCTCAGCAGAGAACTAAATGCTGCCAATATGATAACTTACGCAACAGGTATCCTGCCGAGTATTGGTTCGAGAAAAGAACAGCCGTGGAAAACTAAGATGATTCCAACTACTGCTCACCACGCTCGGATATCAAAGAGGCGGATGTAGATATTACAATTGAGCCTATGGTTTCTCTAAGAAATGGACAATCTGCTAACTCCTTCGGATGTTGCTTCAAATGCTCGCCATGTCCTTTACAGAAAGGCTCTACCGGATGAATGCTCTCTTTCCCTTTGAAAAGGTCGGTGTGCACTGATCTACTGGTGTTCGCATAAATAGCCATCTCCATCCTGAGTGAAGGGTTTCTGGCTTCTGTCCACATGGATCTCCTTATTAAAGCACCCAAGGGGATGTTCATGAACATGGACGACAGAACCAATGAATGTTTTGCTCCCTTGCTTGCTGGCAGCGTTTGAGGCCCTCCCGATACATATTCTACATCCTTTGCACATATCCGTGATAAACTTTGATTATTGAACCAGATTACAGTCTGCCCGAAAAATGTTCTTTTTGCAAGTTACTCACAACAATAATTGACAAACAAATCTGGGATAAGATTTAAACGGCATGGTGGACATAAGGATGTAGTGAAGATAGTGGTCAGCAAGTTGGATTTCACGTCCTAATCTTCCTGTTACTTCTGATACATGTCGAACAATTTGAGGCTTCTACTTCTTCTCAGCATTGAGAAAGTTGGGAAGCGCTTCCTTGAAGCGTGCCAGGGAAATGGTTTTATTAATCAATATTAATAGACTGGGGCAAGAACTATGATCGTCTACAAACAGCTTATTGTGCTCCCCCAAGGGCTGAGGGATTACTTGTGACATCCCCATGGCGGACAACGTTTGTTCGCGACGGTGAAGAAAGTAAAATTTCATCGCAAACTGGGAGTTATGCCACAGTACTCGTAGATCTACCTTAGGTAAGCGCCGGGGTGGCCCCGAGGCTGAAATGCGAACTCACCGTAATTTCTACTCTCTACAATAATAAGGTAACTCACTCCACAAAGCCATTGGGTTGCCCCCAACACGCTCCTTACGAGAATTGGAATTTGTGGACGTCCGCCTCCTTCTTGTCCAGCAGCCCATCTGCAGTCATCACATACCTTGTCTGTACCTTACTTGTTCGGTCGAGCCCTTAGACGTTCCTTACTCAACTCTTCGATATGTCATGCTGACTACCTTGCCTTCTCGCGCAACCAGAATACTGCGACAAATGGCACATAGTAGTGTGACATGTGGGAACTCCCATCGACTGTGATTATCATGATTATGGGGTGGTAGACAAACATTTCACATCAACACCATGGATCGACCAGACTACCGTCACCTTGCACGCTTATTCCCCTGTCGGAGACGACCATCATTGTTCTCGAGGAAGAATCACGAAACAGGTGAACAACCCTGGGTGCAAAAGGCGCTTCTCGACCAGGGTGAAGGCTCGAATAGTAGTTCCTTTTGCATGCTAGCAGAGCTTGGCGGAGAGGACCCAGATGCTCCGAATGCAAAGAATGGGTACCGAAGAGAAAACGATGAAACCAGCACAGCAGGTCTGTTCTCTTCGAAGCCCGGTAACGGCATCCATGGACAACAACATGCAATCGAAAACAAAAGTATTCTCCCCTGGAGAACTACACCAGAAAGGTCCAAGAGCTTCCATGGATCACCTAACACAGAGCCGCAGAATAGCAAGGGGCCGTCGAAGAGCTTTTGGAGACCATTGAAGGGTATTACTTCGAAGCAAGATCCCGGTCCCTCACCAGCACCACGTGGATGGCTCCGGAGGTGCATGAGTACTACACTTGGACGCCGTCATCGCGCCCAGAACACCGCCAATCCACCACGTGACGGTCACCCACTTCGAAATAGAGCTGAGATGCTACCAATACCCGGGATTGGCATTGAACCGCCTCAAGTTCCAGATAGTACCACAAGCGGGGCGGCGGCAAGGGCAGCAGCCGCTGCACAAAACGAAATGCTTGAGTCCACAAGGAATATGAGACTTTCGGAGCCAATAGTCACTAAAGACTGCGAAAGTGGTATTGGCATAGAAGTGCGAGATCGAGGAGGGGAGAGCACAGATAGTACAACTCCAGTTGTACGCAGAGGTTTGTGATTGAGATCCTTGGTTGTGGCCCGTGGTGTTGACATTCATTTAGACCCATCTGCTGCACTGCCTGAAGAACTCGTCGCGCAAATCCTCTCCTACCTTGATGCCACCTCGTTGACCAACGTCGAGCTTGTTTCCCATAGGTGGCAGCGCTCGGCTAGCTCGCGTCATAGCTGGAAGCATGTCTTCCACCATGAATACAAATATACACGACAAACTCATCCAATTCCATCGGCTGTTGCTCAAGTTGGGGGCCAAGGATTGGGTAAAAACATTGGAGATCAGGATTGGAAAACGATGTGGAAAGCCCGGAAGGCTCTCCACCAGCGGTGGGCGGACGGCTACGCGGCTGCGATATATCTTGAAGGACATACTGATTGTGTCTATTGTGTCCAGTTCGATGAGTATGGTACCCAATATCAACTGGCAAGTTGCTGCTGACTTCAAATAGGCACAAAATCATCACGGGCTCTAGAGACCGAACTGTACGGGTTTGGGACGCCCATACTTATGAATGTATTAAAGTGCTGGGAGTCCCAAGTAGAAGTGAGCCTCCTATTGCTCCTCTCCCAACCAATGTGACCGGCCGTGGCCACAGACCATGTAATAAGGTCTTCTCCCCATCTAGCGTGTTTGAGTACAACAGTGGCCCGACCTCGGAGTATCACCACGGTTCAATCTTATGCTTGCAATATGACGAAGAAATTATAGTGACTGGTTCTTCGGACTCTACGTTGATAGTCTGGGATATCCGGCTCGGCTATCAGCATGTCCGAAGACTTTGTCATCATACTGCTGGTGTTTTGGATGTCTGCTTTGATACGAAACACATCGTTTCTTGTTCTAAAGATATGACGGTTTGCCTATGGGATCGGCGTACAGGCGAGTTTCTTCGAAGCCTGAATGGACATCGTGGACCGGTCAATGCAGTACAACTGAGGGGGAACCTAGTGGTTTCCGCCAGCGGTGACGGAGTTGCGAAGCTTTGGAACCTGACCTCGGGTCTTTGCATCAAAGAATTTCCCAGCAAAGATCGAGGTATGGCTTGCATCGAGTTCAGCCCAGACTCAAGAACAATTTTAGCCGGCGGCAATGATCAGGTTATCTATCAATTTGATACGAACACAGGAGAGCTAGTTCGAGAACTTAAGGGTCACAAAAGCCTTGTCCGTTCACTACATCTTGATAGCGCGAATGGAAGAATCATTAGTGGAAGCTACGACACAAGCGTCAGGGCCTACGACCTTCGCACTGGAGATACAATTGTTGATTTCACGGGATGGACTACGAGCTGGATTCTCAGCGCCAAAGCGGATTATCGACGCATTATCGCTACGAGTCAAGATAGCCGTGCGGTCATCATGGATTTTGGCTACCAGCTACCTGGAGTTCAGCTACTGGAGGGATAATATTACGGACGGATAGAGAGTTGACCTTATACTGGGCGAGGGCTGCAAATCTTCTTGCATTGGCATAGACGTTAGACTGCTATCGTAGCATTTGTGAGCGTGCATATTGTGCTTCTTACCTCCTTGTACTTATATTTGTCCTCGAGCTAGGGGTCTTTCCTCGGCCTTCTTCATAGAACCTAGATGCTGTATATGTATTGATAATTTCCAAGAGTATGCCACTCCCATTTGTCCCAGGAGAACTTCAGGTCCCGGGCGAACAGGGCCAAAGAGAAATCTTCCTCAAACGAGTGTTTAGAATGAGGGCTGTTCTAGCGGTCGCATATCAATGATTGGCCTGGCGTGCCTGGTAAGCGCCATTGCAATCCATGGTACATTGCCGGGACAGCCCTGACGTGATGTTCGCGACAAACAAGCACTGCTGTACAAAAACTTTTAACACTGGGGGGGGGAATCAACAAACATTCCATCCTTTTTGTCGCTGAACCTCGAACTTGGCGGCACATCTCCGATTTGAAGTTTTTCTCCCTCCAACTTTCTCCGGTGGTTACATTCAAGGCATCGCCCATCATGGGTGAATCAAGGTACAAGGCCAACTCGCCTTGCTTTCTGCCAGTCTGTATTCTCTGCATTGCTGACCCACTCAATCCTGTAGGCAGGAATTGCTGTCGTGGCTTAACAATCTACTCCAACTGAATGTTACCAAGGTCGAGCAATGCGGGACTGGGTACGACTGCCCACTGAATCGTCTATGAACAGGGCTGTACGGAAGGGAAGAGCGTAAGCTAATAGTCTCTCGATCTGCCAGAGCAGCGCTATGCCAAATATACGACAGCATATTCCGTACGTACAACAGGCATTGCCATCCTGTGGGTACGAACCTTACGCTAATTTGTTGCAGAGGACTTACCAATGTCGAGAGTCAAGTTCAATGTCAACACGGAATATGCATACTTACAAAACTTCAAAATTCTTCAAAGTAAGCATTGCCTCTGTCCAAGCTCGTTGGCAAAAGGCTCACACCTATGCACTTCGATAGATTGCTTCACAAAACACCAAATCGACCGCCCCGTACCTGTCGAATCACTCATCAAATGTAAGATGCAGGATAACCTAGCGTTCCTCCAATGGTCAAAGCGATATTGGGACCAATACTATCCTGGTGGAGACTATGATGCCGTAGCACGACGGAAAGGTTCAGGTGCACCAACCGCAACTGCAGCACCATCATCTCGTAACTCCGGTGCAGGAGCAGCCCGACAAGGCACAACTCCGACCGCTGCGCCAGCTGTAAGGGGCGCGCGGGCAACTGGTGGAGGAGGAGGAGCATCTGCAGCCGCCATGCAGGAAAATGCGGCCCTCAAGGAGACGGTAACAGGGTTGGAGAGGGAAAGGGATTTCTACTTCAGCAAATTAAGAGATATTGAGCTGCTATTGCAGCAGGCAGTGGAGGCGGATCCGGAAATTGAAAAGGATGAGGATGGGTTGATTAAGCATATTCAGGCGATTCTATATTCTACAGAGGTTAGTTTCTCACTTCCGGATGGTGAAGCAAAGTTGACGAATTATCTCTAGGAGGGTTTTGAGATACCAGCGGAAGCAGAGGGGGCTCAGGATGACCAGGAAACTTTTTGAGGGAACTTTTGACCATGCATCAAGCTATTGGCATTCGCTCCTTGTTTTCTTCGTGACTACGGTCTCGAGACGGGGGAGAACAACCTACGCAAAGGGTAGAATCATTCGAGCCTCAAATTATGGGCACAGTCATTTTTCTGGAGGAGATTCTTCATCATACAATGTCTCCAAACGAAAATAACCTAACAGGTATTCCCCGTCTCATGACCAAAACCCTCTCTTCCCCCCCATCAATCCCCATCTGCTGCCTCCTACCCCCCTCCTCCAATCGGGCCTACCAAAGCCTAACTCACAGCCCCAACATTCACTCAATCTCGACGTCCACCCTCTCCCCAAGCTCTGCACCCCCATCATGGTTCACACTCTTGGAGTCCTGAACCTCATCTCCCTATTAAGGCTCCACATCTCCTTGCCATACGGAGCGTGTATGCGCCATTGGTAGGCCGCTGGATCGCTAAAATCGGATGGAGGTTGAGGATATGGGCGAGGTGTTGTGGGTGGAGGGAGAAGATGTTTTGGGCGTGGGAGAGTTTCGGCGTTGGTAAGCCTTAGGTACCTACCTTAGCTTCATTGTAATCAAGTCATGTGATAAGCATGGTAAACACGCGGAATCGGCCCGCATCTCAACGTCATCCGACCCTGATTGACCAGAAATGCGATTGTACCTTTTCCAACCGTGAAGTACAGAATTAAATCGACCATCCATCAATCTATCTTGTTATTACAAGATACTTCTTTTAAGCCAGGTCTACCACGCATGCTGCCTCGCAATTACCAACGAGCTCCACAAACATGGCCTCTACAGTCGAAATCTCCATCCCGAACACATCCACGTCCGACACCTCCAAACCCTATGTGCTGTACAACATCAGCCTCCGTCTACCACTTCGTTCTTTCACTGTCCAGAAACGCTACTCTGAATTCATAACTCTTCACTCACATCTCACATCACAAGCAGGAGCCCCTCCACCTGCAAGTCTTCCCCCAAAATCATGGCTCCGGTCATCCTCAAACCCTGAGTTCATAGAAGAACGTCGCAAAGGTTTGGAAGCGTACCTACGTACAATAAATGGAGGAGACAATGACCGATGGCGAAACACAAGTGCATGGAGATCGTTCCTCAACCTCCCAAGTAATACAAGCTCCAAGTCCAGCTTAGCTTCTACTTTACACAGCGCGATAGTTGGCTCGGGTAGTGGAACGCCCATTACCGATCCAGTGGTCTGGCTAGATCATTACAGAGATCTAAAATCTCAGTTACACGATGCCCGATTAGCACTTACCAGAAGAGATCAAGCCTCGACGCCACAAGCCCAGCACGAGTGCTCGGCACAGGCGAAGAAGTGTCTCGTAAGGGCCGGGACGATGATCATAGCGTTGGAACAAGGCTTGAAAAACTTAGGGCAGAACGCCTGGGGAAGTGAGAAAATGGGAGAAGGGGAGTTACGGCGTAGGAAGGATCTGGTAAGTAGCGCGAAGCGGGAGAAAGAAGGTCTGGAAGATCTACTCAGTGCAATGGTCGCAAAGGCCCAACTCGATAAGGCAGTCGCCAGTGTCCAAGATAAGCATGCGCTTATGGGATCTGCGGCGCCGAAGCAAGCTGGGAGAGTGCTTGGGAGGGAAACGGATAGGACGAGGGCACTGGATAACCAAGGTGTCTTACAGCTGCAAAAGCAATTAATGCAAGAGCAGGATGAAGACGTGACGGTTCTAGCGCAGGCAGTGCAACGGCAGAAGGAGTTGAGTATATCGATTCAAGAGGAGTTGGCAAGGGGAGACGATATGTTGCAGATGATGGATGAAGATGTTACGAGGGTGCAGGGGAAGATGGATGTGGCGAAGAAAAGGATTGCGAAAATATCTTGAAGCATTGACACGGGCCCTTTGGTAATGTCCAGTGGAGACACAAGGTTCCTTGCAAGATGAAGTAATATAACTAATTCAAGCGGCCTTAGACACGAACAGTGAGCAAGCTTCGTTCTATGGTGATTTCTCAGATCTGGGAAAAATCCGTTGCAAGCCCTGAGTCATTTTTCGTACACTTTACTTCACTCATGTCCTTTGATTACATTTAAGAGCTCTAAAGTCTCACGTTGGCATCCTTTTCCATTTTCAAATCTATCATGTACAATCTGCCTATGTACCAGCTATGCCAGTTACGCTTCGCCAAACAAGATCTGAAATAACCAGGTAAGCAAGCTCCGAATGCACTTAAGCGAAAGATTGCCATTGCTGACCTGATCTAGTGCGCTTGGTAATAGCTATACCAGTTCATCGTTGAATCGTCATTCATGGTTCAGAACAGGGGAAAGATGAAGGTCGCTGTGACGTCTGCTGTGTCTGGACTGATTCACTACGTATATCCTGTCTCTTCTTCAAGCTCAATACCTTGACAGGGGGGAAAATAACATGATTGTACCTCTTAACAAATTCATTGGGCAGAAATCTAAGTTTTCGCTCCCAAGGACTTCGTTTTCTCCAGTATCTCCTTCTAATGTCATTATATTCTATATACAGTCGTTCTTTGGATCATCAAGATACCATCAACGTATAGTACCCCCATCTCCCAGGTGACCAGGAGCACCAAAGCACCAAACCAATTGTGGACACCTAGCTGGCTCCGGCACCTCACTGCTGATAACAGGGCAAGGGAAGCGTAAACAGCTTCTTCTGACATGTGGAGTCCTACACCAAGAACATGAGAAGCCGCAGTTGAGAAAACTCAACAGGAAATATTCTGAGGTGGATTGGCTCTTCTTAAAGGCAGAAGCAGATCAAACTAGACATCGGCAAATGCAGGCACAGCATACAACTATCGGTTTTGGAAGAAATGCAACAAGAACCACTTGGTGACCAGTGTGCGACGCCAGTTATCGGGATATGCAATTGGAAATTAATAGATTACCAAATATACACTCAAATGGGAGAACGTTACAGATTCGTGTTATTGAACAGAATATCGCCCGCTGAGTTTGCTCATTTATCGAATAATCTACCTCTGGAAATTGGACGAATGCCTTGCACAAAAAACCAACTTGTGATCGAGCTTCTCGAAATCGAAGACAGTACTTTTATATCATTCAGCATGAGGACCAATTTCCAAGACTACTATCAACATTGTTTTATACGTAATTTACCTTCTGATGTTTAACGTAGTCGATTACGACTTCTGAACACCACAAGACCGCCTTGAATGTGTACCACAAGGGTGTTCCTGTCAAGGCAGAGAATCGATGCACATCAGAGTGAAATGCGCTAAACCATTTAAAACTCAAACATGGTTCTGTAGGTCAGCTGACCCACGCTAGAGCTCGGCTGACCATGCAAAATGTCCGAAGCTAAGAGCCACGCTAACGCCTGAGCTCAATACATCGGATGAACTTTACACCTACAACTACCCATCCATCAATCCATAATTACTACTAAACAATCAACAATCAATATGCCATCAATCAAGGATGTTGAATGTTACCAGGTGTATCAGACAATCTCGACTAGGCCTGATTGACATTCAGCATGGCAGAAGAATAAGGATTATAAGGTCAATGAATTCTCACCTATATGAAATTAATCTAGGATTAATCCTACTGATTAATCTGAACCGTCGTTGTGTTTCCGGTCAAATTTATGGAAGAAAAGTTGATTGATCATTGACTGATAACTTATTGATCGATGATTAATTTGAGAAGGAATTAATTAGTGATTGATAATACTGATTAATATGAATTAATAGGACGGAACTCTGCGACTTCAAAGATGTCATTAGCTTCGTTTCTAATAAGTTCTGAATATTATCTTTGAAAAGAAAGACACATCTCAGACGTCTTGGCACAGAAATGATCAAAAGACTTCGACTTGATTCATCAGCTGTGAAAAAAGATCTGATCATTATAACATGATATCATGAATGCACAACAGCTTTGATGTCAAATAATTGCAAGCAAATCCATGTTTTCATTTCATTCAAGAACAAGATAGAGCGCATTTATGTACCCTGAAGGATGAGGCCTGGGCCCTGGCATGGTGGACTTGCCCTGGGAAACAGCGCCACTTCACGGTTTTCCTCATCCCGGGCAGCTTCGCAGAATGAGGAAGTGCATTATGCCTCCGCGCTGATATGTTTCTATACCAATATTCACCAGGTGTGCGGTACGCAAGGCGCTGTGCATGTTGGATTTCGAATACTATTATCCTTATATATAATTACGCTCTGCTTCAAGAGACACATTGAGAACTTTCGGACGAGGTGTGATCAATGTTAAGGTAGAAATTCCAAAGGCCCTTGCTTTACACGTGGCTCCTCCCCCAAAATTCACTCTATATTTTTCGTTCACGTTCTACGGAATAAATTGCCGCACATTATCTTCAAATGTTGTATTCCCTCAGAATCTCGTTCAAACTCCGTTCAAGTCAACTTGGTGGCTTTCTGCGCGCTGCGAGGTCTCAAGCCAAAGTCAAGAGGATAAACGCTTCAACGCTACCATAAAACATATAGGTCATACCACCGTCACACTTGGGATCTCCAACGATGTTGTCGGAATCGGCTATTTGCCTAGGGGAAAGCTCAACTGACGCAGGGCTCGGTCAGAATATATTTGTCGTCGAATCTCGACCGTCACATTATTTTCCGTAGCCTCCCACAGCTAGAGCTACCTTTACAGTATAATGAGACATGGCGGATCTCATGAACGCAAGAGCTCCATCTGGTCTCCGCTCTGATATTCAGCGTCTTCAGGAACCGTATCGTCGATCTCCTATTCAACACTGTGGGCGCTCAGACTTTCTCAATTGGAAGGAAGTCATATACTTGAGACCAAGGCCAAACATTCCAGCAGCTAAACATTCATCTTACATGTAGGAGTTGGCGACTTCATTGAAGTAGCTATTGAGATTAGTGACAGGTCTGTGATATATTAAGATTGGGTCAATGATTCTCGGAGCCAACAATATTCGTTAAGAGGCAAAAACTATTCCTCTATTACTATCCTTTCCTATATCTTGGGAAAGCACAATCATTGCTTACTTAATTAACAATTGACATGGTTTTCCATGGAACGAGGCGGACCATAGCATTTAATGCTGCAGAATGGACAATCCACCAGGTATTGAGCAGTCATTTCATCATTTTGCGACGTACTCTCAACTCACGCTCTTCTGATACAGCGACTCGAAGATAGTTGCCTTACGAAAGTTCTGTCACCATTCAAACCCCAAAGACGGATTTATCATGCATACTTCGAAGCTCCGAATCCCCAATGTTTCGTCTTAAGAGACGACGAGTTCTCAGATCTCACAGTTCCATCGAAACAGAATCATTCATAGACTTGAACGACGCACACCAAAAAGCATCAAAAATTTCTCAAAGATCTTGAACTTCTATAGTCATGAAGCTTTGAGAAGTGGCTTTGTGTCAGCGGTACATAATGGTCATTCCTGATTCTATCTGCTACTTGAAATCCTACTCATTCATAATGTCATCCACTACCTTACTGTTATGGCAGCTCCCAAAGCATCATCGCGTAAAGTGGATTAGACCTCGTCTCTTTCCGTGGAAGCCTCGCCATGAGCAAGAATGAAGAAATCTGGATGTGTATGCAACTTCCCTCCGAGCAATAGTATTAAACGACCCATCGTTCTATTTCGAAAAGCCGAGGATGTCAACGAACTTCTCTTATGAATTTGGCAATCTTGATTCGCTGTGATATACCCTGGCTGCTGCGGAACCCAGCATAGCGGCGGCCATCTCATACATCTCTATCGTTCCTACTACTCCTCCATCAAAGAAAAGTGCGATAATGAAGAATGACGAGGGACTAATAGAAGATGTGAAGACGTAAGATGTAAAGCTTGTCGCTCCTAGAGCTTTATGACGCGCCGATGTGAGAATGGTCTTTCTTAAGCTGGTGCAGAACGAGCTACGCAAAGACCTAGACCTTGCGAGTATCTAGGGCTTGGAGTCATGGGTGAATCCTGAGTCATTCGAGCCTTTCTTTGAAGAGCTCTTTGACTTCCACATCAATAACGACCAAGACTTCGGCGACCAAATCTAGCTGCAGTCGAATCAACACTGTTGGCTGGATACTTCGCAGGAGTCACAGGTGAAGCCGCAGGGCACGAGACTGTATATAACTGGGAGGGAGCGTCAGGTCAAGCAGACAATCAATCAAAGCCTCACGTGAAGAAGAATTGTTGGAAAGAGTTGGATCACTCTGCAAGATTCCTCTACCAGATAAGATAAACAAATCCGATGGAGCAGGATGGTATAATCCGTCACAACGACGGAGCTACGGCACAACAGGTGGGGCAGGTATATCAGCGAGCCCCGTATGCCTTCCATGCCAAGTCGCAAACGACCAAATTCGACCTTCTTCCGAATTGTTCTAAGCCGGCCTCGGAAGGTGAACAATTCCCAATTAATGCGTATATTTGAGCTAACATTCAACAGTAAGGGACGCGCGTTCTGTTCACTCCTTTAATGAAAGTGATGTCTCTTCGCCCATTCGGCCGCTTCACAGCCGGTAATATAAAATCAATCAGGCTAGTAGTCTTTTATACAAACTCTTATCAAATACTTTCTTATAAAATATTATGGAATTCCTGAGATCCTCGAGGATCATACAGAACCCCTTGAACGGCCGAACTAGACCATTTATAAACCAAGTCTAGTCATGGTCACTGCAGCTGCGGTTTACACCTTGCCACAAGTCCACTAAGCTATCATCGTGACTTTCACCGACATATGCGTCTCTTCACGACTCACCACTGCTGCTCGCAATTGGGGACGTCATTCACCCACCCCCACCATCAGCTGCAGCCGCCCTGATGGCAGTAAAGATGTTAAAGGAGAGAAAAGAGCGCATCATAGCGAGACTCAACAAGCCCAAGTTGAAGGGGGTGTCTTGCTCAGTGCAACTTCTGCCATCAATTGCCGTCTGCTCCTAAAGGTCTGCTCTCCTTACCCGAATAACGGCCAACATTAGTGCGACGGATGCAATAGAGGTAATCCAGCAGGAAATTACTCAATGAGAAGCAGATGGATACCTGAGAGAAGAAATATTGAACAACTTATAAGCAACGTAGTTGCTTATAGTGACTGATTTTGACCCCTTTTCCTTAGCTTGAGACAACCTTATTTTAATTCTTTGTAAAACTGTTGGCTCTTTTACCGAATTTAAGCATTCAATTTTCAATGAATTGTCGGTTCTTCTATACCCAAGGGTCAATCGGGAGGCAAGGGTCAAGGGAAGAGAAAGGCAAGGGTTTCAAGTTCGCCAGGTACAAATTCAAACGCTTTCATCTACGTTGTTTTCGAATGTTCTAATCCGTGTATTCTAAGTAGAGTCGTCCGATGATGAGCCGCGCATCACAGGGGCGAATGATTTTCCCCATATGAAGGTGGTCGTCACTGACAATCGAATAAACCACCTGGGCAACAACATCATCTTTGGGGTGAACTCAAGAAGCCGTGGGCACTTTCAAGTTTTAAAGCCTGATCCGAGGCGTCTCGATGCCTTTAGACGTCTGCCGGCCGGGTTTGACAACCTGAGGCCTCGCGTCGACACGATGACCGATCTTCGCAATGCTGAACAGATGAACGTCATGATGACACTGTCGACGAAAGATCTGATGATGTGATGGTTCCGGCATCAGCAGACGCAGAGGAACGCTTGATTCTTGATTGTTTTTTTAATTTAGTTTAGTTATTTCGTTTTCTTATTCGATTTAGTTAGCTCTTTGACAATATACTATCTGAATGATCATTCGCTTGTTCTTCTCAATACATCATGCTTGAAAACGTGTATTCTTTTACCTCATGATTATAGTAAAACTACGCTGTTTCTTTATACTTGAACTGATATTTGTTAGACACTATACCACTTTTTGATAATCTCTCTATCGAGATTGTCGAGCATGATGACACAGTGGTCGCAATCTTCATTCCAGAACATCTTGTTCCGAAAATCAATCAGAAGAATTCACTGAAGCTGCGGTCAAAGATTTTAAAATACGAGATCTTTCGCAAGCAGCTTCAAGCTCTACCTAGTTCTGTAGTCAGCAGTAACGGTCAAATAGTTCTCGACGACTTCAAGATGATCTTGAACTTCGATGTCATGTTTCAGGAAGCACTGCAGCACATGTGACAGAGAGGTCAACAGCTTCGTCGTTTGATCTTTTCAACGAGCGGATTTCGTTGACTTCGCAAGCAAAGACCAAACCGACTGCAAGATTAAAAAGTATAGTTTAAGTTAGGTTCTAAAACTAGATCAAATATAGTTTATCAGCAAAGCTCAAGATGTCTCTTCATCTAGCGGCAGCCGCAGGTACTTCTCTAGCAGGATCAAGCTTTCAGCTCACTACGTGTAAAAGTTCTCAGCTTTTCCTTGCAGAAACGATCTGAGACTGACATATCAATAGCAGATTCAACCTCACCTCAAGAACACGAGAAACGTCATCGAACCTTCTCTTCAATTCTACTATGGAAAAGAACGACTCTGAGACTATTCCCAACCTGTTCAAAACCCTTTCGGACCAGTATAATGACAAAACCCACGAAAAATAGTACGCAGAGTCTACTACTCTATGAAAATAACTTTGATAAAGAGCTTGATATCATAAGAAGCGTCGAAGAAGAGTATTATGTCAAGACGAAGATCATCTTCGAGATCATATCAAACCGAATCGTCGTCGTTATATTCGACTATGTAAAGCTTCACTTCGTGACATCAGTTGAAGAGCAGAGTGTCAGAGACTCAAGCGTGACACTGTTAATAACTGAGTCTTCTATAATAACAGCAATTCAATGATTTCGGAAGATGTTATCATTCACGAATATTTGAAGTAACAAGTAACAACAGAACTCAAAGTCTTGAACTGAGAAGATGTATAGGCTGCAACATACTAATTTCGAAGATGAGATGCCATGATTAATATTAGAGGCTATGAACAACTAAGCTTGCTTCAGCTGAAATTTCAATCAGCGATGGGCCGATGGCTCAATTCAGTGAGATTAAGCTTTACATATGATAAAAGATGTCAGTGATCATCTTGCACATATACATTGTACAATCTACGATCTGTTTATCACATCTGTCAATCAGAAGGTAATCATCGCGACTTTTGTCTGGCAGTACTGCGCAAAATAATCAATTTCTTGCTCAATGAAGAGTCTTTTAGCGCTTTTGTGAAGCATTATCAAGCACGTATCCCGGTCGTCAAATTTTTAGCAAAGACTACCTAAACGTTCATGATTAGCAGGCTTTCAGAGCCACATTAGGAAGGTCGGGTCCGGATCACCATCTAGACCACTATGACCCATGATTAATACCTGAAGTCGTATACGAAACGAGGCTCATTAGAAGAAAAACAGATTTGTACGGCCGCTACTATTTAGATCACTATAAGCAACGAAGCCTCGCTCTGTTGTTCAAGTAAGTTTAGAATATAGACGCCGAGGACGCGGCCAAGATTATAAGAACCTTCTCTAGACTAGATGATGGAAAGGTATAGAAAGAACAAAGCAAAGCGAGCGGAGTCTTTTCTCACATAAGGCTATAGCAACCATCAAAATGATACAGTGGAGAATGTCATGCCAAAGATTCCAGACAGTTAGAACATCACAGGAGCTAAAATAACCAACGTTCCGTCAAAACATAAACCGACAACGCTCTTCCTGGGATATTTTTTAATTGCGGTTAAATAAGGGGAACGATGACGATAGAGGACGGTGTTCCAAACTAGGTCATGACCTGCCACATGTCAGTGCCGAAGTAAAGCCATTACTGGATTCGCGTGGCGTGGCAAAGGAAACAACTTTAATGTTAATATAAGTCCTATGGTCTCTGAAAGGAAGCCCGAATTGGTCGCGCAAGAGCAGCTGCTGAGTAGATGTGCCTCCGCGAATGATAATAAGAGAACTAACTGCAATTGCAAAGATGACAGTTTTCGATATCTTTGAGGTCCTGCGGTCAGTTTTGTTCCTTACCCAATATGTTGAGGCACCACTTACATTGTGGATTCTTCGATTCCTTGATACTTCTTGGTTCGGCATTGAAGGTCATTACCCCAAGAAGGGAATATTTCGCGATTCTGAGTGGGCATAGATGGTTCGACAGCCCAGCGGTTGGGAGAGTATTAAAGAGGCTATTTGATGAAGAGGCAAGAAATCTTTTTGGTAAGTAGACCATGACTCACAACGATTAATCGCAAATATTTCAAGGCCCCATAAAGGTCTCCTTACTATGTCCTTTACTTTCCTCTCTCTTCCTTCATCAAGACATCATGTCTATTCTCGTGAGCACTTCTGTCAACGCTTTTAGTAATTGGCTTGTCTCCCGCCTCCTTGCCATCAAGTTCGCACTAGCGATAGACAGATCATGTGAACGATTCTATCCTAGAATATGGCGATGGAAGAATTCTAGGTCCGGGGTATACATTTCAGAGGAAATATAATTCTGGAAGCCAAAATTCTAAGACCACGGCATCAAGATTTGAACTGAAACACTTGAAGGTCTGAATCCTGCGCAAGCCAGCGGGAAGGCTATCTTTATGTCAATGGCTCATGATCTATCGTGGCAGACAGTCTAATCGAAAGGATCACGTCTCGACAGTTGCGGAGAAATTTGTCAGACAGAGACTCAAGTCATCAGATTACAACTGAAGATTGACAGTCATGACAGAAGAGACGCTACAAGTCAGAAACTGTGACACTGCGCAAGAAATATCTGATGCGAACATCTCAGCTCTGAAATGAACTCGCAGATTGATTTCGACAGAATAGGAGTTTGCCCCAATTGGCGCTAGCCCCAACTAGGCTAGCGGGCAGTGTAATGGCACCGCAACTACTTTGTTTCTAATTGGACCTACTATTGCTCCTACTACAGCTTCTAATGCTTCAACACAGAACGACTGGGAAACTGTGTTGCATGTTGACCAGTTACAACGCCATTAAGATACTGTCAAAATTGACTGCCAAGAACCCTTGTGGAAGAAAGGGTCACCATGTCACGAAAAGGATGTTACTGCGGCTTGAAAGACAGGAATTTGAAAGTCCTCTGGTGTGTTAACAAGCTGAAAAGAGACCACAATTTTTTTGATGATCAAAACAACATATTTGGGTGTAAATGTATGTGAAGACGTGCAAGATGCTGTCATGGATGGAGGACACGGCTCCTAGCTGAAAAGCTACCCACAATCATCAAAGAGGACGATTTCTAAACCCAGTCTCCTCCCGACGGTTCTAAAGTCAACAATCAAATTCTTGCTAAAACCAGAGCTCAGTTCCTTCAATGATCGCGCAATAATCACTCAGCCATCGAGAAGGTAATCTTCGATATTATGGTCTACGGCGAATCACGAGGTTTTCTACTACCTTCGCTAAGCTTTACTTTCATCGAATTCATTGAATATCTTTGCAAGATCAACATCGTTCGCAACGAAACGATAGCAGCATTAAAATCTAAGCCAAGCATATTCGACCAAGCCCGCGCAAAATACAAGGGTTATAGCAAGGACCCGGTGACAGTGTTCCAACATAAGTGCAAAAACAGCCCTTATGACTTGAGAGTGTGAGCTCTCATATCGTTATTCGGCATCGGCTCGACAACAAAATATACTCTAGCTCTAGAAAGCGGTACGACAACCTATTGAGCAGAATAAGAGTTAAATCTAAAACTTGAACGCTGATGCTCTTTGAGCCAGATCATATTGTAGGAATAGAAAAATACTAGACGCGCAAACGTGTGCATAGATTCTTATGAAATGATACATCGAACAAGGTAGTTATAATACACGACTACTATCATCCCACGGCCCAATTCGCAAATCTGGCATTGTACCACTAAGAAAGTAAACAACTGATTCAAGAGTTTCAGATTCATAAAACACGGACGAAGAACTAGACTTTAGCAGTCGATCTCGAGTCCTCGGCTCGATGTTGGAGACTGAAGATCAAGACTCCAAGGTACTCGATATCTGAAGACATCTGATCACAGATCCTCACTAAACGATAGCAGACGAGAACCAGAGCCGGATATTGACTGCTAGACTGTCTCTTGCGATTCGCTTTGCTCTTTATCACACTGCATATATACCACGGCATCTTTTCACACGGGATATATTTCCATGAGCTAATATCTCACCTTTACCGAGCACGCGGCGTGGCCTTCTTTGAAGGGAGGCAGATATCACGAGGCCAGTGCAGTTTCCGATTTTCTGCTTGACTAGCTTTTACCACATTCAAATCAATGTCTTCTAATTTCATGTAACGAATCATGTTCAGTTCTTAATAATTGGTAGCATCAATACTGAGCTTTAAAGTAACATCGTCCAAGCTGAACGCCGGTCTCAGGTGAACAATTAGAAGATTCTATGAACATCTCGAAATAGATGAAGAACAGATAGCAAAGTTGCAGTCTGAGTTTCGAGATGCAAGGTCCGGAAGCTTGATTGAACGAAATGATAAGTGAGAACTTGTTGCAGCAAATGACCTCTATGTTTCTCGAATCTTCGAAGAACTGAGGCTCTGTTGCAAATGAAGACGTCAAACATTGGCACACTCCTGTTGCAATTTTTGGGCATCGCTCTGAAAGAGCAACTCAGGACATTCGAAGGGGTCAGAGATGTTTAGCCGAATCTCGATACCGCGCAACACGACTCCTCTTCGACAATGATGGCCCCAGGATCGGCCAATTCTGCGCCTGGTCCCTAACGTCCAAACAAGCATCCGATGGTGACACCTGAACTATTCTCAACAGGAAATAGCTTTTCATGTCAAACAGTACTAAAGAATATCGAGCTTCTCCCCAATAAACCGGTTGAGCCGTCTAGAGCGCGAATACACCGTAAAGTGCCTAGGTTAACTCTCCACTAGACCTCAATGCAGACGAAAGAATTTTCAACATATATCGAATGCTCATGTTCCTCCCGAATCTGTTTCCGAACGTTCAGAGACCATCAGCAGCAAAGCTTCTTGAAGGCGCCAAGTTTGACGATTATATGCGCGCGAGCGTACAAGAACACTTTGGCAAGTATGAACAATGTGTTCAAGCCAATTAGCTACATTATCTGCACGAGTGTGTCGGATCCAGGACGGCAAGCAACGAGCTGGCTGCAAAAGCCGACCGACTCCTTCCTAGCGAGAATTGGCCACAGTAGTCTTATCACTTACCTATTCATAGATCTTCGCCAAGACGTCACACTCATGGGAACGATTCGCAAAAGCTTCTCAGAGCAATGGCAACCCGAACAGTACAATTCAGTGTACGGGGTTGTAAAACCGCCCTCAGCAGCTTTAAGTAAAATTTCAACTTCCGAAATCGCCCCTGAATGTGCCGAACGTTAGATTTGGCTGAATGTTTTAGGGAGATCAACATTTTACTCCGTAATTGAAATAAAGTTCTTGAAGATGAATATCAAAACATCTTCCTACCTAGGTATTCATCATTTAAAAAGAACAATGACAGATTCAGCGGTCGAGAGCACAGTCATGGCTGTTCCAGGCACGCTGCTATAATCGTGATCCTGACACATTTTGGAGTGTACATTTGAAGTTTGAAGCTATCATATCGGAACGACGAACTATACTTCCTCTTCTATCATCAGAGAGCTCTCCAAGTTAAACTATCTTGATACACATAGTTCATTTATAAAGTTTGTCTTGAGATACGATTAGAAGACGACGAACTTGGGAAAAGAGATGATGACAAGCATATGCGCCTTCTAACGACCGACAGGCTAATGACAGGAAAAGTCAAAAATTGAGTATGTTAAAGAGAAGAAAAAGAAGGAACCTCGACCGAAAGTAAGATTAGCCTACCAGGTCTAGAAGTCAAAATCTCAACTTACAAACGAGGACATGCCCAGAGGCCGCTTATTTTGTTCTTCCTGGGCTATCGGCTCAGGGCTTTTCTCTTGCTTCCTTCCACTTCCCAAGAACTTACATGCAGCGCCCTCTAAATCTGCCAGTGCCAGTGGATTAAGCCCGGATACTCCCTTCGAACCTCTCTTCTCTCCCTTTCTAACAACATTAGCCACATCGCCTCCGCGAGCAACCGACGAATTCATTGGCGGAGCTGCCAAAGATCCTCTGCTTACACTATTCAGGATCCGCCATACTGGATACTACAATAGAGGTAGAAAGTGATAGTTGAGCTTGCTGGGGGCAGTAAGCTAGGATGGGGGGAGCTGAGGGAGGAACAAATGACCGAACGGAGGAACCCGGGCAACTAACATAATCTGTTTTACATGCCTCGGGAGGAGGGCAACAGCACCCTTTTTTTCTCTTTTCGGTCCATCCATGTACTTAATCAACCATAGGCCAGTCAAATCAAGCCTATTAGAAGTACATCCGTGCGTTTGTTCTTTGGTGGACAAACGAAAAATGCCCGAGCGAGTCCGACCCCCCAAGAGCCACAAATCTTAAACACTTAAAGCAAGCAAAAAAATCATCAACAATCATCTTGCAAGACTACAGGTTCAATGGAGGATGTATAGTCAACAACATACGCCTTGCATTGCAATGATAAAGTTTCAGAAATTAACAAATTCCAATTCCAATCAAGGGCCAGGAAAAACATCATACTCACTGCTTCTCGAACGACTCTTGAACACGTTAGATGAAAGCCTCCGAAACATAAGAACTTGGCGACTACTGAGGCAAAGAACAGAACCGGAAACGAACAATATATCAAAAGTCGTAACATCATCAAAACCTGTACCGAGCTCTTAAAATGCTTCAAAAGAGGAAGCTATCAGAGATAGAATTCACAAACGAAATTTTCTACTTTTGGCATTGGCATTGCGGAAGATGCGTCGAGTCTTCACCGGCTTCCGTAAAACAACAACGCCATCTACGCTTTCGCTTATCCCTTCTTATCCCCAGAAAGTTCGTATCGTTCGTGGTCTCTCACACACGTCAGATCATCGAAGGAGGCGAGTCGAGATCCCTTTTTACTCTTGAGCGAAGAATTCCGTGCTCTCGACTTGTGTTTGCCACTTTCCGCTGGTTGAATAAGTTCTAGTCTTGAGGTTTCTCGGAGAAAAATCAAGATTTAACTGGGGAGAATCCCACAGAAAGACCTCAGCAAATCAATGCGGACACGGCGGCGGGGTCCAAAATGGTGTGCGAATATGCACGACATCTAATTACGAAACCACCCAACCCCGCATCCTTTTTAATTCCCTCATCTCTTCCCCTTCTTTCCCCCCTTCCCCCACTCACCTACCTTATCCCCTCCCGTTCTCTCCTCCGCTCCCTCCTCGCTCCTCAATCATCCAATGTAGCTGTGGGCTATACGTGCCCGTGTTTCTTAGCTACCTCACCTTACAAACTCCCACGCTAATATACGTAACGAACGGTCCCGAAGCAAACGATGGCTTGATATTGGATCAAGTAAGGAGGAAGCGAACTAAAATACATTGCATACAAGCTCGAGAAGGCGATTTTGTTGAGGGCGGGAGATGAGAGCTTCGCGGATGGTTTCTTTGAATACGAACGTGAAAGGGAGAATGGATGATACGACTGTTCCTAATAGAGATCACCTCAATAGAAATAATAAGAAGGCGGAAACGCTGAAGAAAGCAACGAAAGAGAATGAATACTGAGACAAACGACATCAAAACCACTTCACCCATCTCTACAACCCTGCTGGATGCCCACAATCTCTATAACCTTGACGCGCGCTTCTGGAACAGAGACGTTCGCTAAATATCCATGCCCCCTTTCAAGTCCCTTGCACCTCTTTCTCTTAAACCTACAACAATCTCCAAGTCGTCCAACTAACTTACGAAGTACTGCCCTATGGCTAAAACAAATCATGTCAACATCTCTTACTCTAATAACCCTCCTTCCTGAAATCCTACTCCACCAATCCGCCTTCCCCAGCCCCCACTTCCTCAACCCTTACAAACCCCCTCTTCGCCCCCGCCGCCACACTTATCTTCCCCTACATGCCCTTCCCCACCCCCAACCCCCCTACCATGCCCCAACAGCAAATCTGCCGGCATACTCGCCGAGTGGATCTGGAACGACGCGCTCGCAATCCTATTCGCCAGCGTGATAACCGCACAAACATCTCTCGTGACAAAGTCAGAAGATAGCTAATACCAGGAGAGCATTCCGCCGACGGTGTTGAAGAAGGTGGAGACGCCGACGAGGGTTTCTTTTTCCTAGTTGGGGTGTTAGCTATGGGTGAAGAGAGTTTGTTTTTGGGATATAGGGGTTGATTAGGCTTTCTGTGCCGGCTTTATCGGCAAGGTCGTAAATCGTCATTGCACACCCGGAAAAGGAACACACGGTCTCGACACCCGAGCTGGTTTGCGTCATGGGCCTCCTGAACCCAGCATATCCTTTGTCTCTGTTCTTGTAGAGAGGTGCAGAAGTCAAGCCTCCGACGCCCGTGTGGAGGGAGTTGAAGATGTAGGCAATGGTGTCGTGACTGGGTAGACCGTTTTCTGGAGCGAAGTTGAGAGGGATGACTGAGGTTCCTGTATGACCTTGGAGGCTGATGGTTTTCTACCACATGCTGGCTTGGACGTTTTGTTTCCACATGCTCTCATCGCAGATTCCGTCGGCTTTTCCCACATGTGTGAAGATATCCGTGTAGAAAGCCCCGATCGATTTGATGATGGCAAAGATCCCAAGCGATATGTGTATCTGCTCCTTTTGATCTATGGAAACCGTGTTTGGGAGGTGAAGCCACGGAGAATGGCGCTTCGCCTGCGATGAATGTGTACAACAATGTGAACGGAGCAACGGCAACCAGGGAGAACACTCCGTCTAGGGTATAATTATCGCCGTCCATGAGATACGACGTTCCTGGCCCTCTGTAACTCCGCCCTTAAGCCTCCCTCGGCCTGCCCCTTAATCATCTCTACCTCTCCACGCGCCTCTCATTCCCCTTGTCTCTAAATTGTTTCTGTCGTTTCGTATTCCTGCTCACAATTATCCCTTCATCTGGCCCTATCTAGTGCTGTGTACCCTTGCGCCTGCCCGCTTCTTTGTACCCTAGCCGCTGCCTCACTATTTCCATCCGCCCCTCCATCTTTTCCTTCTTCGATGTCTTTTCTCCCTTTGATATCTCTGCGCTCTTGATTTTACTCATCTTTATCAGTCTTGTCTTTCAGGTTTCGCTATTCTGTCCAGGGTTTTATTCTCTGTTTTCCGTGCGCTTTGGCTCCTTTCGCTGAGCGCATCTGCCCCTCTATGTGCCGCTGAGTGTTTCGTTTGTGCTCTTGGATGCTTTTGCATCTCGAGTACTTTGCCCCTGAGTTTACCCCGCCCGTGAGCACGCTTCTGTGATATTACTTCTCATGTAACTTTGTCCCTCATTGCTTCTTCTCATTGCTTGACTCTCTGCGCTCCGGTCTCTATCGTACCCTTATCTCTGCTCATCTCTGTCTGGTCACTGCTTCTGTCTTCGAGTGCTCCTCGTGTCAGTTCCTTCATCTGCCCGCTGAACAGTTTTTGCGCTTCGATATTACTGCCCTTCCCTTTAGCTTCCTACCACTTCACTTTCTTTGAACACTTTATCGCACTTTATTCAGCAGCACTTTCACATTGATTTCTCTATCCAGCACACTACAATGAAAGACTCTGACGGGCTTTGCATGTTTTGATTTCGCAAGCATACCGCTGGTATACCTCTTTTATGTTGAGAAGAAAGGGGCATTTCTGGAAGATATCAATTTGCTGTTCGTTACAAAAGTCTGATCAGAGTGCGGACGAGAAACAGTTGGCAAGGGTATTCACAGATGCTCGTCGAAGTGTTGCTATAGCGGAGAGGAGGATGCTGGCCTATCCGACAGAAATAGAGTCTTAGAAAAGGAGAGGTGGCGGATGAGGTCTATAACATCGTGAAAATGGGTCTGGATCGTTGACAAAAATAGAGACAGCCGTGGAACAGTGCAATTCAATTTCAAAGTATTGGTTGGAAAATAACCCCAATAGCCTACTACTCCTTATGCCGCCTTTTATTCCGTCCATCAAATCCCAACGCAGAATGAGTTCGATCGCGTCCTTCAATCGATTATTGAACATTGACCTGGAACAATCCCACCTCACCGGAAGCACCAAAGAACGCAAAGCCCACCGTAAACTGAACCTCGGTGGGTTCGGACACCTCGAATGCCATAGTTCCCGCCATCGAGTGATGGTAATCCTTGGCGATCAAAACATTCCAATCAGATACAGGGTCAGAGTCGTCGCGGTTTTTGTACCACGTAGTGACAGATGCTACAGCAATGTCGCAGCCGATCGAAAAGATATATCGAACTCCTGGGTAGACTTTAACCGAATTGGTCATTGCTCCGGTTGTACTCAAAGCCGTAAAGGCAAAATAAGAAACCATGCTACACAAGGGGGATGATCTTTCACCAGCTTGTCGAGGAACGAGGTTTTGTGGCGTAGTAGATAGTATCGGTTCTGGATCATTCTTCACGACTGTCGGTGATCGCTTCCCGGGAGACTGCTTCCAGTACAGTGGCATGGTATTGCTGTTGGAACAACTCTGCTGTCCATAAGGCATTGGCAGAGGCCGAGGCCGAGGAGGGGGTAGCCGGCGTCTGTCGAGGTTGCTTGTGGTGATCGGTGACGAGAGAAAGTTCTTTGCCGTTGGTGCCGTGAAAACCACGGGAAACGAGATTAAAACCAAGGTGAAGATGGAGAAGAACTGCATCTTGATCTTGATCCAGATGGTACTTGATCTTTTTCCAATAATTAACCTTGTTCCGTGCTGGCGGTCACTGGAATCATCGATGCCACGCTTGATGCGGGAGTTTCGCACATTTTTATATTCGTCGAGGTACGCTTTGTGCGACGGAAATTGTAGCCTCGTTGTCGGTTTTCGTCAGCCCTGGTCCCCCGCGTATCAATGGAGATTGCCACATCCAGTCATTGATACGACGGAGATTGTATTGTTGGTTGATTCCCATCTCCTTCTCATCGCATCATCGAACCTTCTGCATGCTCAGATCCTCTTTGGCAGATAGAGTTTGGTAAGCATAAAGCGAGCCATGCAATTGTTTCCCCCATATTTCTTGTTTTCGCTCTTTCGCGCCTCTGGTCGAAACGAACGACAGGTATATCACAAAGAGTCAGCAGCCGATATCAGTAAACCATTGACTGTCGCCCCGAGCGGCACTTTAAGCATAAGCGTGAGATCGCCAATATGCAGGTACTGACGGGGAGTTGTCTGTTGAAAGCGGCCTGTTGGGCCTAATCGTGAAAGCCCCGAGCGTTTCTGTACGACGTCTTTGCGTGCTAAATAATGCCGGCGGATTGCGCACTAATCATATCTATGCGGCCTCATTTCCAATTCGAATTCCAAATTCAAAGCGATTGAGCTTTCAGGCCGCGGTTAGCTGTGGCAACGATTAATGTCATCAGGTAGTAAATTTGTTGATGTCGCATCAAGTCAGAGGTACTGGCGGCAAAGGGCAACTTTTCGAAGGATACAGATTGTGGATCTGGAATACGTTGAAGACCTAGAACTATCGAGAATGAAATCTCATTAGACAACAAAGAACACCATCCGTTACTGCAGAAACCAGGTGTTGATACTTGGCAAGACCGTACGAAAGTGACAGCTTCCAAATCTCCGCCACCTGTGTGATTGATGCAATGAACAGGTTGACTCAGGTACTTCAAAATAAAGTGATGCTTGCATATTCTCACAAGAGTACAGTCTTCTTGATGAGAAGACTATATTCGCGGACAGAGTTAAGACGAGCGACCAACAATGTGACAAGCTGACGTGGCATCACGTCTCTTGCGCTGCTTCTTTCGGTTACTGGCGAAAGTCTGTGCGGACGAAGAGGAGCGTGCACAATCGCAAGATGGCGGAAGATGGGAGGAGCATGAAAAGGGATGGGTATGCGGACGTTTGGCGTATGGGTTCCTTCGATTAAGGATGGGAAACCGAACAGTGGCAAAGTTTACTATGTTGCGGTAAAAGTAGTGTAAGGCTCTCAGCCCTACGTGAGATGCGCTAAGCCTACCTGGTAGCAACCAGCGAAGTAAATCTTCCACCACAACCAGAATGTCAATGCCAAGAATGATTGCCATCTTATTCCAGTACTCGGCCTGGCTATCGACTGGCATGCGCTGGCTTTTCGGCTCCCTACGATGGAATTTTTGTTTGCATGTAACGTCTGCAAGAGTTGTCATTCGTTCAAGATATACACATGTGTTGGTGTTTTGGTTGAGGACAAGCGGATCGGTGACCAGGGGACAGTCTCTTTTTGTGGAGTTTTCGAATTGTGGTATTTTTATATGTGGTACAAGAAGGATTAGTCGATGGCGTGGCCATGTGAACAGGAGGAGGTAGCTGTTAGGCGTACGTACTAAGCTCACGATGGATGAGAGGTGTTGTGAGTGGGCTTATTCGATGAGACATCAATTGGCGATGCAAGAGACATTGAATGCTCGGTATTCTGTAAACGCATATCGAGGGAAAAGAAAAGAACTGATTGTGGTTGGGAGTTAAGGTTATTGACATAGACACTAGCTGAATCGCTCAAATCCTCTAGAATGAGAAATTTCTCTCTGGTTGTGATGCCTAACTACTCTTGCTCGCAAACGAGTAAATAACATCCGACAACTCCGCCAGCACGTCCAAGCTTTCAAAATTATGAATTTATTGAAACATACTAGAATGATCGAAAAATGGTGTGTATAGGAAAGCATGTAGATACAATGAATGTGAATATAAGATAAAGCAAAAGACCGAGTTGAGTGAATGACACTAGACGAAAATGCATTTACAAAAATGTTCAGCTCTTCATCGGATTTCGATCCTGCTGACGCAGAACTTTCAAGCCACTGTCTCTTTCTAGCAACAGCTAATATAGAAACCAGTACTGTTGTTGTCACAAGTAGGGCTATAGAAGTAACCTCTCTGGCAATACTTTGGGAAAATCTGAAGCGTGCCGTACTGATAGCCATAAAAGTCATCTTCGGGAAATTGAAGAATTTAGCCCGTAACCCGTAGCCCGTAGCCCGTAGCCCGTAGCCCATAGCCCTTAGCCCTTAGCCCTTTAGCAAAGATTTCATCGATCCGCGTATGGTCTGAGGGAAATCATGCGATGGGGCGCATCGTTTTGGCCTGCGATACGCAAGTCCAAAGCAAAAATAAGTCTCGGATATTATATCTCTGATGCAAGAGTCGTCCGTGTATTCCGTACTCATAAACAGAAAGACTTCGAAGGCTCGCACGACAGTGAGGAAAAGCAGACACGGGTCTGCGAAACATGGCCATCGGAAAGAAGGTCAGATGTAGGATTGTTGCTTTACAGTCCGGCATATGCAATAGAATCTCGATTCAACGAGAGCTTGATTTGCAGGGGAAAGTCCCATTCACGACTCTCCTGCATCGTCCCTCTATGTGGGTTTTTCGGATCTTAACAATGAACCCCAGTCTCGTTCGACGCGTTCCTCAACCCAGAACAATCTTTGCAGTTCGAGCAATTGACACAGTCCACGCAATACGAACAGTTGGCGAGGTTCTGGCAGCGCGTGCAAAACTTGCAGTTGGAGCAATTATCGCAGTTTTTGCAATAGTTACAATTTGAACAATTGTGGCAGTCTGTACAATTCTTGTTATTGCCGCTTTCTGACTTCGAATCCAAGAGCAGACGGGTGGTGGCGCGACGTTTATAGATGTTTGAAAAGGCGGCGTGAGCTATTCCGCAAAGGAATCCACCAGCTAGACTTATACAGCCCAGATAGAGGTAGCTCTCCATGACTTGGAGCCCAGCGGTCAACGAATTGATGGGTGGCATATTCTCATTAGACTGAAGGTGCGTACAGAACTCTTGATGAGTTCGGGAACGGGCCAAGACTGATGCTTCTGTGGGGATTGGTGGTACAGAAAAATCGGGAACAGAAGGTGAGGATGGATCCTCGGATGAATGAGCGACCTTATCGGTGACGTGGGTACGCTAGAGCAGTACGGTAGCTGCTCGCCTGCTGAGTCACAACCCTGATTATATAAGGTGATAAGGTACCTCAAGGTATATGGTGATTTTCTGAAAGGATAGAGTATCCGTACGAGGGTCGGTGAAAAAAGTCGTTGCGCACCAAAATGAATCCTCACCAAAAGGAAAGCGGTAGGTTGCCACCCCGTTGCCACCGGCTACCAACAGACCTCGGCAGCTAGGGAACAAGGGGATAAAGCGGGGAACAGGGGGATAAATAGGCGGTTCCCCCTCCTGTTACTCCCTTCATCCCTTAATATTCAGCCAGAAACTCGCTTTCGCCCCACCCACCCACTCCATAGACTCAGTCGCTTAGATAGAGGGAGTGCTTGACACCTCAGGGCGGCTTCCGGGGCAAAATTTAGCCCTAGAAACCGCCAGGGGCTGTCGAGTTTGCCTAAACAAACATAATATATATCTATAGTTCAAACGGAGTCGATGCCCGGTAGACGGCGATCAATTCATAACTATGAGACTTGGAAATTTCTTCAAACTAGCTAGAAATGCCTCTAAAAAAAGTAGTTCATAGCATGAAGAGTCTTTCAGTCTAACTATTGAGTATGTATCAAGGCAAATCAAGACTTATTATCTTTATGAGTACGGGTTTTGGTGAAAATCGCTTAATTTGGTCCGCAACGACTTTTTTAAGAATCACCACAACATCTTGAGACTCAAATAAATAGGAACGGTACCCGGAAAACACTTTCTGCACACCACACATTATCATTCCAATTATTGGAAACTACATTTAGACAAAAAAGCAACCCAAAACACAAATGCTGACTCGGGCCGGGCTTGAACCGGCGACCGCCTGTGCTCACAGGTTGTTAGACAGAAGTGATAACCAACTACCTGAATTTATTCATTAACTAGATGTTTCATTGACATGGAATAACGATACTCACACCACCGAGCCATTCATGTTGGACCAAAATCGGATTTATATTATTATATATACATTTGTTCAAGGACTTTCCAAATTTAAAACCAACAAATTTACAGCTTATACAACTGTAAGTTCGTGAGGATAATCGTTCGCATCCCAATTCTTTCAAGTGAACCATCTACTCGACTCTAGTTGCTAGTACCTCGCTAGCATCAGTTGACGCTTTGACATCTACGAACCTTTTCTTTATTGAAGTTTCAGAAAGAGGAAAGTTAGGGCTCGACATGAAGCAAAAAGGCGACGAGGCGACGAGGCGACGAGTCATAAGATATCTAAAAAAAAGTGACATTTTTCACCGAGATGCCCCGCCCCCTTTCCTCCGTCTTCAGTCCAACTTCTCTCTGCACAAAACCACCGCAGATTACACAAAGCACTCCTAAGCGATTACACCGAAGTTTAGAAAAGAACGTATAATAGAACAATGAATTAAATGCGACTCCAGCAATCGCATAAAGATTCAAATTCCCCATCTCGGAACCCGCTGAGCAAAACAGCCCACATACGCTCTTCTTCCGCCACGGGATCACAACAACCGACTATGAAAAAACGAAAACAAAGAGCCCAGATGGCAGATGACGGCTGTTCATACTTTCAAAGACCCAACAGCGCGGGAAAAGGTTTAGCGAAGATTTTATGCTTGAATATATATATATATATATATAGATTTCACAGCGAAGTCCTGATGAGCTGATGAGAGCGCAGTCAAGGGGTACCGCTTTGATCTCAATAGCCGTGTGGGTAAGAAGGCCATGGATGTATTCTGGCGTTTGGGGATGGCGAAGGTTGGCAGGGTATAGGCGACTGTCTGGAGGTGTGGTTGTATGGAGCATTTAGACATGGTAGTTGAAGCTGGCTAGAAACCCATCGACAAAGTAAGCATGGTACGCGAGGGGTGGGAGGCGGTAAGCCCCTTGGATGCAAAGCCTTTGTAATTGTGGTCCCAGACTGTCCGACGGTTATCGTATCAAGGCAAGTAAAGTCTCTTCCATGAGTAAAAAGTGTGATCGTGAGAGTAGGGGTGCCTGAAATCAAGAGCGAGATTTGTACTTCGAGTGTATCAGGTAACATGCACAATAGCCGGAATAATTACATGCTGTTCGCGGACCTTACTAACCACATGAGACACATCCACTTCTCTATCTACAGAATACAAATGTCCATGTTCACATCTCATCTGTATCAAGAAGCGCCCGCACCTTTTCCGCCGCTCGTTGTAACGCATCACAAAACGGCTTCGTCCGTCCTTTGGTGCTCTGAATATAGAAAAGGCAACCATCGTCCTCGATCTCATAATGGACGAATACGCTCTCCGGGTCTGGCATGAGGAACCCTGCCTCTTGCGTCATCAGTCCGTCTGTTGCATCTGTCTTGATCTTCCTTGGGCTATTCACCCGCATCATCTGCCACGTCGGATCCTTGAAGAGCGCCGGCATCGGCTCGTCCGCGCGCAACACATCTTTCAGACACTCAAGATGGCTCGCAAAGCCCTTTCCCCTTGCGATCCTGGCCACTGTGTTGGTGTGAACATTGGCCGCTTCCCTCAGCAGCGTACACTGCTGAGCCAAAGAAACGTCGTAGCCGGCTGCGGCTTTGCAGAATGCCAACATGGCCGGAGAAACCACTTGCATCCAGTCCAAACGGCCCTTTTTGAAAAGCATCTTGGTGATTGTCTCCCAGGAAGGATATTGCTGGCCGAAATAGAGGAGAGAGGCAAGCTGAATGACCAGCTGGTAGCCCGTTTTGGGTGGCATTTTCCGAGTGCGGAGGAACGTGTTACCGAAAGTAGAGAGATAAAAGTGGGCGAATTCGATGGGAGTGTGCGTCGTCTTAAAATGCATCTGGATACGGTCGATCTGGTCACTAATAGCTTGATTTGTCTTGAAATGAAGCTCTTTGACCATTTCTCCGATACCGGTGGCAGTATCATCAACAGAGCGGTTGTGTCCGAGAAGGGAGCCATCATTCATGGATCCATTATATTGATGTGTCTTCCCAGGAATATGTGCGAGAATGGCCTTCGTGACGGATGCATTAAGCTGCTTAGTTGAAGACGCATCCAGCATTGAGTGTTCACAGATGTACGCCGAGACGCCGTTTTTACAAACTACGAATTGCAAAGTTTTATCACTCCACCGGTTTGAGGGAGATCCCAGAAGAAATTGATTGCATCGCTGTGTCGCGCTGTCCGGGGATTCATCATCAAGACAGACGACGAACGCGGCATCTTCTATCAAGGCGATTAAGTCGTTGTTCTCCTTGTTTATTGATCGAATCATTCTGTGTAGCTCTGCCCAAGACTGTCGCGTATCTGCAGTCAGTGTAGCTACTGCTGGCCGCCTCTCTTCTGAAGTATCCAGTACCGTCTGGAACATAGCCCTCAAACCTTCATAAGAGGCATTTGCGCCACCTTGCCTAAGGATGACTTTAAACAGATTACCTCGTCTCAGAGCGACAATGTAGTCTCCATTTGTATGCTTGGACACCTTGTCGATATCGATGAAAGGCTTACGACTGGTGTTGAAGAGCCACTGTAACGAGTCCATGCAAAGTGGTTCCTCGTTCAGATGGTCTTGATCCAATCCACCATCGTTCAGACGCTGCATGAATTCTAGGGTGGCCAGAGAGATAACAGCAGCTCGTTCGGCCTGGCCATGTGGTATTTTCGTCAATTGATGGCTTCCATAAAAGATCCCATAAGGATATATAGGCTCGCGCGCTTTGAGGTATATGCTGCTGACCTGGAGATCGTACTCCCAATTATCTATTTCGGGATCTCTTGTCCGCTCCAGGAGGCGTTGCTGAAGCTGCAAACCAATACCTTCTCGGAACAATCGAACTGCATCACCGGTGTGTTCTAGCTTGTCCTCGGACAAAAAGGAACGAGCACGATCATAGTATAGCTCAAGAGTGCCGCTCAGGTCTGGAAGAGGAAGTTGAGGCAGCGATAATCCTGTATTCATATTGTGATTTGGTCCGCGCTTCGAATCTTGTTCCGGGTTCTCGTTAGATCCTGTTTGTACAAGTTTTGATCTTGAAGCCGCCTTGGTGGCTAACGCCACAATACTGGGTGCATCGAGAATCTCAGAGGCCTGGATTGCCGTGTTTAGGTCTTGCGCAAACCAATTCTTCAATTCGATAGCAGTCAAAGAATCCAGGCCATAGCTCATTAAGGGAGAATCTAGACTAATACTTTCGCGATCAAGCGCCACGAGTGTACATAGTCTTTGGACTATAGCTGTGATGAAAGCTTGATGGACTTCCACGGGGCTTTTAGAACTTGTTATGTTGTGTATGTGGCTATTGTTAGTCTCAGTTCTCATCGTACCGTCCAGAGAACCTCGTACATGGAAAAACATTGCGCTTCGTGTCGTAGGTGGGGCGTTCTCTGCCTCGTTCAAAGACATCCTATCAAATCCTATAACTGCTTGCTTACAGTCGTCTTCACGAGCATTTGGAGAAATCGCATAGTCCAAGACTGCGAGGAACTTTTCTAGATCGATTGGAATCCATCCTTGCCGAAGCAAATTCTGTATACGAGTTTGGCCTTCGTTATTGTTGTATACGGTAGTGCCTTCAATCATGCCAAAATCAAGGGCCATAAAATGTGTTTTTGAATTCCTCTGGTTTTGAGCAAAAGCATCCTGAAAAGTGTTTCCTGCTGCATAGTTTGCTTGCCCTCTACTGCCGACGATACCACTCAGTGAAGAGAGCATGACAAAGAAATCGAGAGACAGCTTTGCGAACGCTTCGCTGAGATATTTTGTGCCGTACAATTTAGTCAGCAAGGGTACATTAAAGTCTTCTGCGGTCATACGTTCAATGACACAATCCTGTTTATGATAGTTAGAACTTGTGAGACGTTTTTGAGATTCTCGAAAGACTCACCCGCAATACTGTGGCGGATTGGATGACCCCTTTGACAGGTGGCAATCTCATGTTTTCAAGGGAGGATACCGCCTCCTGAACCACTGGCCTGCGTGATATGTCACACGCAATGCTATAGACGTTGATCTCAGCCGATACCAGGCGAAGTTTATCTTGAAGCTCTTGCCTTTCAGTGGTACCCAGAGATCGCCTACTTAGGATGACAATATACTTTGCACCGCGGCTAGCTAGAAGATAGCAGATTTTTTGACCTAGATCACCTAGCCCTCCAGCAACCACATATGTCGCATTCGCATGAAGCTGTGCAACAGCGTGATGAGCACTGGGATTTGTGGCTTGGTTACTCTCCGTGACTTCAAGTATGAGCTTTTCCGGAGTCTTCTTGGATTGATTTAGGTTAACCACGTTTCTGATACTCTCCAGTGAAAATTTGACCACCTGCTGAGTAGGCACGAATGAGTCGAGCTTAAATATCGACATGACTTTGTCCATAATCGTAGCTACCTTATGTGGCCGGACGTGAAGAAGGCTAATTAGGTCGAATAATACAAACATGGCATTCTTACCAAGTGGTGGTAAAAATACCTGATCGTTGGAGTTATCTTGTGGCTGCGCGACCTGGACGAAACCCCCAAAAGGTTTTAAGCAGGCCCACGAGTCAGGAATAAACTCTGTGCTGAGTGTACTCAGAACAAAGTCAACTCCCCCCTCTTGTGTCAGCTGCAGAGCTCTTTTGTAAAGGTGCATTCCCTCGCCGAGAACAACATGCGTATCCGGGAGCTTGAATCTTTTTATTAAATCTTCTCGCTCAGTAACACTCAAGACAATAGCAATGACCTCTGCTTCAACATAAAGCGCAATTTCAATCGCCGCTTGTCCAACACCAGACGCAGCTCCGAAGATCATGATCGTTTCCCCTCTTTGCAGATCCCCAATTTCAAGAATACTGTAGTAAGCGGTCAAAAAGGAAAAGGGGATCGCTGCCCCGATTACCAGGGGCATAGATTCCGGCAGGTGATACACGTGCCTGCTATCGATTCGTACGTTGCTTGGGCATAATGCTCCGTCACATTTCCATGAGCAAACCCGATCACCTACTTGGAACCTTGCAGTTGCTTCCGAGCCAATTGCTTTAACAACCCCAGCGAATTCGCAGACCATGGGTGGTGGAGCTTTAGTTTGATCAAGGGCAACGATCAAATCTCTTCTACTGAGTCCATAGGCCTTCACAGCTATTTCCACGGCGGATGGATCGAGGCCTCCCCGAACCGAGTCATCGTCAACCAAAGAAAGGGTGTTGATTGAGCCCGACTCCTTAATGCTGAGTTTGAGTGCACTTTCAAGCTGCCCGTAAGTCGCTAAATCCACTGTTGGCGTGCTTGCCGTTCGTGTCATCCAATCGTCGATCTTCGAATCAGGTTTTAGGCGTGGGACAAGGACTTGGCCCTCCCGGTAGACGAATTCGCGTTCGGCTGCCTGACCACTTTGCATGGCTATGTCGAATGATGTTACAAGGATGTCTGTAATAATATGCACTATTTCTTGCGTCCAGGTCTTCATAGCGTCTTGTATATCAAAGGTGATCATATTCAAGCTTTCATTCTCAGCGAGAGCAGTACGAGCCAAACCTGTCACCAATCCTTTTGCTGGATTCATGGAGGCAGAAGCATCGTGATGAACGCCTATCCAGAAAATATTAGATGTTTGTCCAACCAGTGCCGAGATCTGCTTAAACCTCTCTGAAGTTGCCTTGGTCAATAATGGAGTTTTGCCGTTATCTAAAATAACGTATATCGCTTCCCTTTTTGAAATTTCATTGCCCCAACCTTTCAACGCGGCCTCCTTACCTTTACTTGTCAGCGCGACAGCTAGGCCGCGTGCCGAGTTTTGCATCTCTTCTTCTGCAATGATCTCGATGGGCAGGGCCGAGGTTTTGCGATCGGGAAAAATAGGTCTAGAAACAAGCATAGTCTCACAAAAGCCCATTAATTCGTGGTCATCAAGAACAAGCTCTATTCCATTAAACTGACATTTCAAAAGGGCGTTATGCAAGTGGTCTTTTGGATAGATATTTTTGTCATTGAGGATGACGATCAACCTTCCCATGGGCTTTAGAAGCTTGTGAATATGCTTGATGGTCGTCTCTAGGTTATCTGACAAGTAAAAAATATTGATAGCAATGATTAGGTCATATGAAGATTCTGAGAGTCCCTGCTCGGTCGGGTCTTGTTGCATATCCATTGGTTTCCAATGCATCAATGATTTCCAGTCTTTAAGAAGATTCTGGGCCTCATAAAACGACTCGATCGATATGTTTGCGAAGTGATAGCATTCGATGGGAACAGGATGATATTCATAGAGCAACTGCAGGACCGAGATCATCCCGTCTGGAGCTCCTGTCCCAATTTGGAGGACGGTTACTTCGGAATTCTTAAATATTAGATGCCTTAGATAGTCCTGCTTCGAGAGGGACCAAAGAGATCTAAGGGAAAGATAGTTAATATCAGGAGCCCACTCCATTTGATAGCTTATAGCACGCGTGACTGAGGACTGGAGGACGCTTTTTCGTACTGTCCCGAGTCCACGAAGCTCCATTTGAGAAACTTTCAACACTAGCTCACGACCCGTACCCACGTCTGCTCCAAAACAAGTAATTTCTGCCTTTGCGGATCTGAACGCGGTTGGAGACAGTGTGGTAGTTACCATGAGTCTTTGCCCTTGAGTGCTTGAAATTTGAGGCGAGACATAGAGCGCACCGATTGACACTGGCACAACAGACCCAGGCCCGTTGTGCTGTGCGTATAGCGGTAGACTAGAGTGCATGAGTGCATCTAATGTAGTTGGATGAATGACATGTGGTTGCATATAACCGAAAGGCATAGTAGAGCGAACATTAGGGACAACGACTTGGGCTATCGCCTGAAACTCCCCCAAGTGTAGTTCACTTGTGGCAGCAAAACAGGGCCCGTAAGAGTTCCCATTCGATCGAAGCTGGCCGTAAAGACGCTCTGAGCTCAAATTCTGCCAGTTTCCATCTCTACTCGTCTGGGAGATCAATTCTTCAGGAAGCATAGAATGATTTTCAGGATTGAGTGAAATATTGTCTATGAATACTGGCTCTGATGCTATTTGTATCAGACCACGGCAATGTTCATACCAGACGCCATCTTGCCCAATAGCATAAATTCGAAATTCGCGCCACACGATGGTGGTTGATCTCCGAGTTCTCAAGCAGAGTTGAAGTTCAATTTTCTGTGGAGTGGGTGGAATGACAAGGGCTTTGAAGAACGATATATTTTTCAAGGAAAAAGATTGGTAACCCTGAAGCGGCTGGCTTTCGGATACGATTTGGCGAATGGCCTCAATGGCCATACAAATATATCCAGCACCTGGGAAAACAACCAGATTATCAATTACATGTTCCGCCAGCCAGGGCAAGCTAGCAATACTAATAACATGTCTCCAGCTGGGCTCAAGTGGAGTACTACCAGGTATCCGATAACCCAGCAGATCATGGCAAGGATGTCCGCGAAAACGGTAATCTTGGCTCACGCGAGATTCGTGCCAGTAAGTTATGGAATGATCCCATGGATATGTAGGCAGGTCCTGCAGTACTCGGACTGAATGTTGAGAATAAATCATTGAATTGAGAGCCTTCAGATTGATCGAACAGCCATGTTCAAATAGCTTTCCAGCCATCTCCATTATATTCTTAATCGCGTCTTGGTGTCTCACCAACGTTGGCAGATAGACAAACTCAAACGACTCAGGTTTTTGTATCATCGTCTGTTTGATTGGTCCAGCTAAAACACTGTGCGGTCCTATCTCTATCAGTATATCAGTAGAAGCCATCGTCGATTCTGACTCTTCAAGTTGAAGACGGCAGTACTCCAGTAGGGTGCCCGAAAAGCGAACTTTAGAGACAAGATTGTGCACCCAATACGCGGAGCCGAAGTCTGAGATTTTTTTCGCCATTTCAACCGTTGACATGAAGATGATATCGTTGGGCGGAGCAATTGTCTCCAGTCTGTCTAAAGACTGAAGATATTCATGGGCAACCTCTCGCATGTGATGAGAGTGATACGCGGTCTCGACGTTCAATTTCCTGTTGAAGATACTCGTTCGATTCAGCATATCTTGGAACTCCAAAATGGCAGGTTTGTCGCCGGAAACCGTAGTACTCGATGGGCTGTTTACACAAGCTAGATCTATGATGCCTTCACGCAATTTTTTGAGCAAAGGCAGTACCTTATCTTCGCCGAGCCCGACTGCGAGCATAGCACCCTCGGTTGAAACAGCTCGCCTGCAAGATTTTGTAACGCTACTACGGCAGTAAGAAACTCTAAGTGCCGTTGCTTGGGTCAGGATTCCTGCTGCATACGCAGCAGCTATTTCTCCGCTCGAATGGCCCATGACCATCTGAGGTTTTATGTCAATGCTGGTGAGCAGATCTGTGAGTGCAATTTGAAGGGCAGTGCTGGCTGGTTGAGCGATTTCGCTTCGATTGATTCGAGAGCTCTTTTCATCCAGTAAGAGTTCGTCAATTAGACTCCATGAAGCTCCAAGCTCCTGCAAAATTTTATCTGAGACGACTAAAGACTCTAGGAACTTCGAGTGAGTCTGAATCAGCTCACGGCCCATAGCCGACCACTGCGCACCCTGACCGGTGAAAATAAAGCCAATTCTGATATTAGATGAGATCTTGTTGACGCGCAGGGTTTTCTGGTTTAAGGATGCCATCAATTCTTCATGAGAGCTAGCAAAAATGCTATACCGCCAGTGCATTAGGGATCGGCGGCTTGATAGGGTATATGATAAGTTGTGGAAGTAATGTTCATAGTCGTGGCGTGTGGATGCCCAACTCGCAAGCCTTTTCACGACTTCATGGATTGAACCCTTGGACTTGGCTGACAGGGCAAACAGCTGTGGCAAAAATGTCCTAGCAAATGCTGAGGCTTGACGTCGCTCATTATTATCCCCACGCCCTATCATCGCTATTTTTCCATTGCTCAATGGTCCCTGGGTTTTGTGGTGCTTGATACTACCAATGTCGTTAGATCCCGGTATCTGATTCTCATCACATTCGGCATTGCGGTCATTTTTCTTCACCCATGGCCTTTCTTGAGGGGCTGCTGGAATAGTAGTAGAAGCTGACTCAAGGATTACATGTGCATTTGTGCCACCATAGCCAAAGCTATTAACCGAGGCTTGGCGAATGCCTGCTGCTGGCCAAGGTTCGAGCATTACTGGGACCTAGAGCACCAAGTCAGCGAAATGGGTAGTGCAAGGGGTGGGAATGTACCTTGATTTTCCAACTCTCAAAATTGAGCTCCGATTTCCCGACCTGGAAATCCGCATTCGGTGGAATTAGCCCTCGTTCTAAGACCAAGACTGTTTTCATCAAGCCAGCCAACCCGCTCGAGCTTTCAAGGTGACCAATGTTCGACTTGATTGACCCAACGTGAAGACAGTTTGAGCGGTCGGTAGACTTGCAAAACACATTTGCTATGGCTTGCAATTCAGCAACATCACCAGCGGCAGTGCCAGTCCCATGTGCCTCAACGTAATGTGTATGACCTGGATCAAGGCCGGCGTTCTTATATATTGATTCTTGAAGGTTTTCTTGTGCTTTTTGGTTTGGTAAAGTGATTCCATTTGTTCTCCCATCCTGGTTGACTGCGGTATTGCGGATTACCGCCCGAACACAATCCCCGTCTCGAAGAGCATCATCGACACGTTTCAGGAGAACAGTGGTTACACCTTCGCCACGGCCATAGCCTGAACCCCTGATGTCAAAAGGATAAGATCTTCCGGTATCATTGAGCATACTAAAACCATCTTGTCAGCCATTGCATGATTTTCAATCAGAAAGATATCTGTTACAGACTGCAGCTTAGTCATTCCAAACATGTGATCTGGACTTAAGATTAGATTGACTCCAGATGCCAAGGCCATAGTTGATTCTCCGGTACGCAAGCTTTGACATGCTTGGTGCAAGGCAACGATACTCCCGGAGCAACCAGTATCCAGAGTCATCGAGGGGCCTTTAAAATCAAAGACGTAAGAGACTCGATTCGATAAGATAGCTTCTCCTGTTCCGGTGGTTTGATATTTTGGTAAATCGACAGGGTCCTTGAACATGTTGCGGTCATAATCTCGCGTGAACATGGCAGTATAGACCGCTGTGTTTGAGCCTCGGGCGCCGTCTATCGGAATACCGGCAATTTCGAATGCCTCGTACGTGGTTTCGAGAAGAAGACGCTGCTGAGGATCCATGGCCTGAGCTTCGATGGGCGATATCCCGAAGAATGAAGCGTCAAAAGCGGCGATATCAGGACTGATGAAGTGACCACCACGATGGTTTGTTGTGCCTTCATTTTCCGGATTTGGATGATAGAAAGCTGCTTCGTTGTACCTTTGAGAAGGCACCGGTGACCAGCCAACCCTACCCTCGACTAGCAGGTCCCATAGCTCCTCGGTGTTTGTAACATTTCCAGGAAGGCGACAGGCCATGCCAATGATGGCGATCGGAACTGGAATTCGAGCTGCCATCATAACTTCTCTCAGGAAAAACCGACTGTTTTTGTTGTTCTGAGTCTGATGTGCTCCAGAGAGCGACCCTACCGTAGAAGCGAAACACCCATGGTAGTATCCATCACGGTAAATGACATTCTCTCAAGGTCATACAGGAAAAGGTAACTCGAGGCACCTTGCAGTTCAGGCACACAACCTGAGAGGCAAAATTGTGATATCCATAGAGTATTCTAAGTAACACAGAAAAGGCTGTGCTGCTCTCCTGTATTATCCTTGCACATACTTCGCCACAATGAGCGCAGAGAGTCCTTCACTATTGTTTGGTTGCATTATTTTGCGATACGATCTCCACAGAAGCCCCGATCGGGCATTATATGCTACCCAATCCACGGCGTCCCCAGCGATGGGCTATGGCAAATCTCCCTATCAGCCGCTGCCCAGCACCATGGGTTGTGTTCCTTGGGCCCCACACATTCACGACTAAATCCTTGAACCCATAGCACAGACCAGATCTGCCAACGGCGTTGAGCCATAGATCACTCGCGTACTACGTACCCAGTACTAATCCGTGGCGTAGAAGCGACGTGACTCCCTCTACCCATGCCTTCCTTCGATAGCCCCCGACCTAAGGTAGGTGATATCGTAGCTGATTTATCCTAGCGATCCTATCGGAGCTCGAGTTGGGGTACTTTCAAACGGAAGCTCGAGGTTCTTTCGTCCTCCCGTACGGCCGCGTATTTACGCTAGAGTGATGATCGAAAATTACGCACAAGCGCGGTAAGTATCGAACTAGCGTGGAATTTTTTTACATAAGGTAGTAGCCTACCTTTATCGATAGTCGCCTGGAGAAAGCGAACTCGTCTCCAATGATGAATCTTGACTGGATAGGATCAAGCCAGGACCAACGCTTTTATTTGTAAAGAGAGGCAGAGCAAGACGGGCTCAGACATGCTCAATGCTGCAGCATTCGAGATTCTTACAAGGACACGAGCAAGCGATGCTGAACGATATATTTACATGGCTATATGCGAAGTATGCTATCTTGTAATGTATCAATGTAGCCAGACATCATGGCATGCTTTGGGTATCAGAAAACCTAAGTAAAGAAGAAGCCATTGCATCCTAAAACCTGCCACCAGAGCGTAAGTATCATGATCCTCTTTCGATATTCCCGTCTACAGTGATGTTCGTCGTGACAACAATCCGGGGATCACCCGCTCTATTATCTTCAAGTCGGTGGAATCCCTGGCCTTTGATACCTCTATCGTGAATAACAGGTCTGTTATCCAACGGTATGCTTGCATTCTGCTTTCCAGTGTGGTTTGGAGTGTATCCGTTTGACCTTTTAGTGGCTCTGAGCCTTCCGACAAAGCGGCCGTGACCAATACGCTCCAAAAGAGGTCGGTATGTCATTACACAGGCAGAGATAAGGTAAACGCCTGCTTCTACTTGAGTCCAAATCACTAGATCCACGGCTGACCAGGTACCGTCTGTAAAGGAGTTGTTATTGAAAAAGGTAGTAAAGCGAATTATGGAGGTTATAAGGCCACTATTGTAAACTAATAGTTAGAATTTGAGTCATACAAACACTGTCTCATGGTCAAGGGGCAACACGTACAAGCTACCAATTGCAAAGGTGGCAGTTAATCCAATCTTCAAACGAGTGGTGGTGTGTAGGTTCCATACCACCCGTATCGGCACAATTAACATAACAATGTCGGTGACAATATTTGGTATGCTTCCCCAAATGAAGAACGCTTCCTTGTTAATGCACACAGCGCCCGGCATGGTAGGGTGCCAATTAGCGGCATATGGTCTGCAAGCGACACTGACAGTCACTATAGTCGATACAGTGAGCGCAACTAGAACTCCTATAAGAACATGTATGACAACGCGTATGTTCTTCTTCGGGAAAAGTCGCCGATAGAGCGCCAAGATGGCAAGTTTAGGTATGTTGACGCTGCCGAAGTACAGAGTCGATATTGCGACAAGATACTTGCCCCATATCGTCACTTTGGTGGGATCGGTCTGTAACAAGTACTGTATATGGTAACCGACTCCAGCATGCTTGACAGAACCTACATGATTCAGCACTTTTGTTCAGATACGAGACGACACTCGAAGAAGAGGCCATATTTACCAACTGCAAGACCGGCCATCCCCAATTGCAGAACCAGTGAAGTCAGAACCACAATGTCGTCCAGTCCCCATGGTCCCTCTACTAGATACCGTGCGAGGTATCGTAGTGCAACACAACATATCTGGATGGGAACAAATATCGCGGTGAAGATTGTCAGTTTGGCTCCAGTGTATTCAGGGCTGTAGTCAGGCATCGGCGCTGGACTCGGACCGGTGACCATTGTGCAATATGATGGGTAGTTATGAGCGTTTCATGGAAAATTGGGACTGAGCCCGAAGGAAAATGAGAACAGGGGAACAACTGGTATTCAACGGCCTTTGTACAGTTACGGCGTGGAACATCGAAACAGTACAGAGTATAGTAACGCTAAAAGCATTCAAGGCAAGATTGTGGCATGGCTCAACAAAGCGTTGGAGCTAGGGAATGCAGCAATAGTAGCATTGCATACCTAGCCTTACAAAATGTATCGTTGCACGCAAGGTCCTCGCAAAAGTCGTTTTCAGCTGACATTGGCCATGGTGTGCTTGCTGCCATGCCCTGTAGCCCTCAGAAGTCCGCCCTCAGCCCCCGGGCGGAAGTCAATGAACGGTCTTCGTATAGAGCGATATTATCGCTTCTCTTCCCTGAATTCATGCTAGTGCCAGGGGCTTGGATGCGTCCGATATTGGCCTGATGGGTTCATAAAGTACTTACATATGGGCTATTGGGGTGGCATGAGGGAAGAAGAAGCTAAGGTACAGTAAGGCAAGTGTCCAAGCTAAATTTACGGAAGGAAGGGCCGGGACGGACGCCTTGGCGCCTAATTATATACTGCGTAAAATTACAGTACGAAGTAATCCGAAAAAAGAAGGTCTTAAGGTACCATTGTGCCATTCTGCCACACAAGGCTAATCAGTGGTGGGAGAAGACCATCGCTAGGTACCTGAAAATCGCACGTATAAGGTAAGGTAGGTAATTCGTTCATGCATGTGATGTGTCTCAATAACGCACCAGTTATGAACGGCAGTTGCTGGGCCACCGGCTGGCAGGAAAAGAAGAAGGCCCCATCGATGATGCTTGACATTGGTTGGTTCCTCCAAGGTGTTCTACCATCACGGCTATCTTGTAGCACCGAAGATCACCAGATTTTGTATGACACTGCAACTCAAGGTACGGAATCAATGCAAGCTATAAGGGACGTGCGTCAGTACATAGCCCATTACATGACATGGTCTCGTCAAACTTGATGCCCTATTCAGTGTTAAAGTCCGGAGAGGGTGCTGCCATAACATGGTCTGTTTACCATCCTCGCCGCTTATTAGTGCGTGCGTATGCCTTTGATACGGTGCTTTGGGAACTGCAGGCAGCCGTCAAACAAAGCAGCGGTGTAACCTTTTTTCAACTGGCTTCGCTTTCAGAGACGTCTACCAATTTCAGGTGGTAACACTCAGATCACAATTAGTAGACTGCACCGACTATATCAGTTACTGCAGGATGCCCTCGGTACCTAATTAATGCAACCTTTAGACGGCAAGTCAACGTTACTATTTTCGAAACCCTCCGCACATCGCAATCTAGCGTTTGCGCGGGTTTCTCTCTTCACATCCATAATTCAGTCTAAACATCAATGTCGCTCTTGCTAATCTTTCAATATAGTTGCTACTGGACTATTCAGAAGGGATCGCCCTGACCGTTACATCGATGTCCAAAGAGAAAGAAGGCTACTTACGTGAGCCAGAGAGCCTGAGCCGAGATAAATCAGAGGAGAGACAAGCAACGCCGGCCTCAGCTCCAGACACCGTTCCGAATGGAGGTTTGGTAGCCTGGGTTCAAGTGGCTGGAGCGTTCTGCATTTTTTTCAATACTTGGTAAATTTCCCGTGCCCCGATTTATGAGGTGAAGAGCACGACTAACAGGTCTTTTTATTCTCAGGGGAGTGGTGAACATGTATGGGGTATATCAGACGTTCTACCAGACCAACTTTCTGAGATCAGAATCTGCTTCAAACATTTCATGGATTGGCTCTCTTCAGTCTTTTCTCCTTCTGTTTGTTGGTGCCATGACAGGAATCGTCTATGATGCAGGCTATCTACGATCCTTGCTCTGGTTAGGAGCTGGCCTGTCGATCTTTGGTATGATGGTGACCAGTATCTGCAAAACCTACTGGCAAGTTCTTCTGGCCCAAGGTATCGTGGTTGGGTGCGGATTCGGCCTTCTCTTCGTGCCAAGTCTAGCTGTTGTATCCCAGTACTTCAGCACCAAGAAAGCCTTCGCAACCGGGGTTGCGTCTACTGGGAGTAGTTTAGGTCAGTAGCATGATGCCAGATCCTTCATTGATACATCTGACATTTTTGTACATAGGTGGTGTCATCTATCCTATCGTCTTCGCTCAGTTAGAGCCTCGCGTAGGCTTTGCCTGGGCCACTCGTGCGATAGCTTTCATTATGCTTGGTACATCAGCCGTGTTTCTATTGAGCATGCGGCAAAGGTTCCCGCCATCTACGCGTCGTGAGATCCTCGATGTCAGGGCACTTAGGGACTTGCCATTCTTGATGTACAGTCTTGGGCTGTTCTTCGGTTTCATGGGCATTTACATTGCCTTCTTCTACGTGCAACTCTATGCGACTACACAGTGCAACACCAATATCAGCCTCGCGTTCTACCTTCTTCCGATCATCAATGCGACCTCAACGTTCGGTCGTCTTCTACCTAACTTCTTTGCCGACAAAATTGGTCCGCTCAACACGCAAATTCCATTTGCTTTCGTTACCGCACTTCTGTGTTACTGCTGGATTGCCGTCAAAACCACTTCGAGCCTAATAATACTTTGCGCTTTATATGGTTTCTTTTGTGGCTCATTTGTTTCGCTCCCTGGACCTACTGTCGTTACCTTGTCGCCCAATCTGGGAGCAATCGGAACACGAATCGGTATGGCCACCGCGATAGCCGGTGCTGGACTGTTGATTGGTAGTCCCATCGCTGGGGCCATTTTGCAGGCCCGAAGTGGCTGGCTAGGCTTGAAGGTATGGTGCGGTGTCCTTCTTACGGTCTCGGGGCTGTGCATGTTGAGTGCACGTATAATCAAAACTGGTCTGACGTTGAGTATAAAGGCTTAAATTGCTAGATTACAATCCATGGTGATGCACAAGCTCTAGATATGTGGATGGATGTATTTAGATACTAAGATTAGATAATAGATGAGTATCAAGAACATTGATTTAGAGTCGTCTGTGAGGTCGCAAGTCGCGAGTACCATGTTTGGTTTGTTACTTGGGTAACATTGGAAGGACTCGCGTACCATACCTTTGAAACGAGGCGGCTGGCTGGGGGCTGTAACAGAATTAATGTAACTAAGGTAGCTTGTTCGCTGTCATTGAATCCTTCCAAAGTATCAGGCCTATCCACATTGCCATACTTGGATAAGGTAGTCCATACCTTGACGACCCATCCCCATCTCTCCCGATCTATTGTCAAAGATGATTTTCACTTCAGAGACAATACCGATCCCTTCTGCTGACGTGGTGTCGTGGATATTCTCGGACCCCAAAGTCGACCAGAGCAAGGCTGTAGGTTTTTTATCAAACCCTTTTCGTTGGGTCTTTTAATTTTTACGGGTCTGACCCGCCTCGTAGATTTGTTTCGATGCCAATGACCCTAGCAGAGCTCTCTCAGCGGAAGATATACGAATCTTAGTTCGAAAGCTGTCACATGGTCTACGGCTTGCGGGATTGCAGAAGGGCGATTGCGTTTGTTTACACATGTTCAATGATGTTGGTGTCAAGCTTCATTTTAGCTGTCTACGGTGCATCTATGTTCTTAATACGTACTGCTAGGTATACTTTACCGTCCTTTTCCTGGGTATCATCGCCGCTGGAGGCGTGTTTACCGGCGCAAACCCATCATACACGGTGGCCGAATTGGAACATCACTTCAAAATCTCAAACGCAAAGTTCTTCGTCACCGAGCCCACAACTGCTAAAAATGTCCGGAAAGCTGCACAAGCATGTGGCATCACGAAACCTAGTGTCTGGCTTTTCGATGAACACCTCAAGGCATCCATAAGCGGCTATTCTTCCTGGCGAGAACTCTTGATACATGGAGAGGCCGACTGGATTCGTTTCAACGACGAAAATACTGCCAAAAATACCACTGCCGCCCTGTTATTCAGCAGTGGAACGACAGGACTACCAAAAGCCGTCATGATCTCTCATCAAAACCTTGTGGCCCAGCATACTATGTTCCTAGGGCGAAATAAAAGGCCTTACGAAGTAGGTAGCTGTCCTTTACATGTCAACCTTGAGCGAATAGAGAAGTACTCACTGCTGAGACAGGTGTCACAATTACTGTTCACCCCCCAATTCCATGTCGGATCGCTGCCGTTCAGTCATCTCGCGATGCTGAAAGAGGGTTTCAAAACGTACCATTTGAGGCGGTTTGAGCTTGAATTGTATCTTCGCAGTGTCGAGCAGTATAACATAACAGACATCTTGATTGTGGCGGCCGCGCTCCAGGTGGTTGTTAGATCGCCGCTTGCAAACGCCAAAACTTTTCAAAGTATTAGAAACGTCTTAACGTCCGGTTCGCCCGTGGCCCTAAGCACACAAGAAGCCTTCAGAGGCTATTTGCCACCGGGCACACCAGTGACACAAATATTTGGGATGACTGAGATGACTGGCTATAGCTGCGCATTGTTGTGGCCCGAGGATGATCATACTAATAGCGTAGGGAAGCTGTTGCCCAACCTTTCTGCAAGGTATGTATGCCTTATCATACGTTTCAGGACGATTTTACTGAGATTATGTCGGGACTATTAGACTGGTCGATGATAGCGAAAACGTTGTAGCGACGTATGGCACACCAGGAGAGTTCTGCTTACGAGGCCCAAGCATAACAAGAGGTTACTACAACAATCCTAAGGCGACAAGAGACTCTTTTGATTCGGACGGCTTCTTGCACACCGGTGACATGTGCGTCTGTGATGAAAACACTAAGAAATGGTACATCGTTGGTAGGAAAAAGGTACGTGCGACCAATTTAATATTCCATAGAGCGAGGATTTCTAATCGGAGCGGTTCACACAGGAACTCATCAAAGTGCGGGCCTTTCAGGTCGCTCCAGCGGAGCTTGAATCCATACTTCTCGAGCATCCTGGGATAGCTGAGGCTGTAGTGGTTGGAGTCAGCGACGAGAAAAGCGGCAGCGAGCTTCCGAGGGCTTACATAGTACCTCAGAAAGATACAACAGCCAGATTAACGCCAGAAGATGTGCAGCAACTGATTGCCGATCGCCTAGCATCCTATAAGAGACTTACAGGTGGAGTCAAATTCCTTGAGGCCATCCCGAGGAACGCCATTGGCAAACCGTTGAGAGCACTTCTCATAAAGCAAGCTGTTCTCGAAATGCAGCGAGAGTCAAAGCTTTGACGAGCCTTGGGAATTCCTTTAGCTCTGTTTAAATGCGCAAGGGATTCTCGTGCTCAATCTTTGTTGGCTTTTAATGTTAGGTTTAGCATTTTCTCAAGAGATCTTATGATTAGCACATCCAGATTGCTCATAGGATATTATCGCCAAACTTGTAGTACACAAAGTTCCAAACGATGATAACGACATGGAAAGAAACAGGGAACAGTACTGTTACCCTTGTGGTTAGTAATTTCCGCTCCGCGCCCTATATAGGGCTGGGCTTAGGGGATTTACAGTAGTTCAATCAAAATACACAATGCTCCATCTGCACCTCATATACCAATGGTGTCGTCTCGCAATTGTTACAACGGAATGCGCTACTACACATCTGCGCGATTCAGCTTCACAATGTTCCAGTCTAGCGGAGCCGACGAAAGTTGGATAAATGGCCTGTTTTGTTGTCCAGATTGTCAAGTAGTAGGATTCGAGATGCGAGTGATTTATCTATTTTGAACCATTTCCGGGCGGAAGACCTCTAGAGCTTACGTTAACATGTCAGGAAATCAAAAGCGAAAGATTAGAATGAATTATTCCATTTTCGTCAAGTTGGTGATATGTCGGAACTACAAATGAGGACCGAATCTGGACCCAAAGAAATATAAGCCACTCCAGCCATCATTATCTATCTATGTTCACGTCGCAACCTCACGACTATACAAACAAATTTGGTGGTGGACAACAAACCTCTTCACTGCTCAAGCTCACCACAATTGGCATCTAAGACGAGTTGATACAATTTGCACCATGTCATTGCTCAACACCAGCGTCGAAGGCAAAGCTTTCTTCGCACCTTCCTCTTCTCGTAGGAACTTACACGATAATTGTGACTTTGATGTCCAAATGGCCGACTTCGTGTCGTAACGATTAGGAAAGTCATGCTATGGTGGCACGTGGTGGCTCTGATCGCACAATACATGCCAGCAGCCGGGAGACTTACGCAGCCACCAACCGACTCAAAGTCTGCAACAATGCCGGGGCGGTGGGCTCGCATATGAGGTAACACCACACGGATGAGGTTGAGTTGGCCGGAAACGTTCGTGTTGAACTAGGCTTGAGTTTCGGAGGCGCTTACAATTGTAGGTTAGACTCGATGTATCGAACGAGCTGCAAGCCATGCCTGCTCTCGTGGACTCTGCGGACTTGGCAGAATTCAGAGTTGAAAACAGGATGTCACTACGACCGACGATTTGTATTGCCTCCTCGACCATCTTCTGCAACTGCTCGTAGCTAGAGAGCACACCAAGAGCTATTTCGGATCTCCCCTGTGACTTCAGATTCTCTAGTTTGGAAACATTGCGGACGGTAGCTACCGCATTTGTCACCTCGCTCCAACTCTACCAGAGCGATTCCGTGGCCGAAATCAGTTGAGCACCTGTTGATTAGGTACACTTTCGAAGATATGTCACCGCCTTATGACTCTAGGGTCCTACTTCTGTCTACACTAGTAACCGAGTCTCAAAGCTCTAAAGCAATAGTGGACCATTTGAGAGTGTGATGTGGAAGCTTATGGCTCTCCGCAGCTACGGATGGACTTCGGCCTTGGAGATCTGCTTTTTGCCGCAACAGGATTTATGTGGTCGGCTCCAACATAGCTTGTCTCAGACTAGAGTCCGTCCGACTATGAGCGTAGAACTGTATAGCTACCAAGCAGCGTTCCGCATAGAGCACGCCATCTCCGTGTGGGCTTTGTCACTACAACATCCGGTTCACATTGCTTCTTCGAGAGCCATAGCAGCAAGCGGGGCATGCAGCGGCCCGGAC
>JAABUS010001037.1_pt1 | contig 64507 bp, 68 predicted proteins | sample 5560161 | NCBI WGS metagenome assembly JAABUS01 (sample SAMN10711885, study PRJNA513376) | rock metagenome | isolation source: Antarctica rocks | place: Antarctica: Victoria Land, Trio Nunatak nord | collected 2016-01-04
GCGGTTTCTAACAAAAACACCCCCACCAAACCCCCCCCCCCCCCCCCCCCCCAAACCCTTCCAGAAAGCCACCAAATACCCTTCCTTCTCAACCCCCCCCCCCCAAAATCGATAACGACTTACATCGAGGGTTTTATCGAAACATGGCCGCTTTGTCGAGGACTGGGGATTAGGGATGGGGATATGTTGGCTGTGTTTGATGGGTTTGAGAAGGGGATTTGATGGGGTTTGAAGAGTTTGAAAGGTTTGAAGGGAGGGGAGGGATTGGCTTTCTGAGGGGTTTGGGGGGTTGGAAGCGGTGGTGTCGGGACTTGGGGGAAGGGGGGAAAGAGGGCGTCAAGTAGCGAGGGGTTCGTAATGGTTGGAGGCTCAAGTATAGAATTGTGGAGGGCGATGGGATTGGAGTAGAGTGTGGTGGAGTGTTCGAGTGGGAATCGGGTGCTGCTAGGGACACTAGAGTGAAATTGTGTTGGCCATTTTGTTGCGAGGGGGTGAGATTAAGAAGAGGTTAACTAGTTTCGTGTTGATATCAGATTGGGGGTTTCGGCCCCTTGTTATTGAGTGTGCAATGCTTTGGCACTATCAAAGGAGAGAGGGACAAGGGGGAGAGCGACGAGCAAGAGATTGACAGACAAGAGAGGGGAGCAGACAAGAGAGGGGAGCAAAAGAGATGGGAGCAAAAGAAAGACGAGAGAGAGGAACGAGAGAGAGGGACGAGGAAGAGAGGGACGAGGGAGAAAGCGACGAGGAAGGAAGATCGACAAGGAAGAAAGAGGGACGAGAAGCCAGAGAGAGACGAGTAGCCAAAGAGAGGAGAGGAGCCAGAGAGCGTGCTTAAAGCCCTCTTGAAGCGCCATATCATTTACTTTTCTACCTTGTTTGTTTGGGGTTCGACCGATTGACCCCAATTTGTCTCCAATCGCCATAACCTGGACTAGGCAAGATGTTGATCCACTTTTTGGTTTCCTCCATAGGCTACAGACAAAAGAGCAGACGGCACAGGAAAGGGTTCAAGGTACCCACGTTTCACTGGGCGATTAACGCATCTTTCGGCATGAAATTCATCCTCGTATCTTAACGATATTACAAAAGTCGATTACACATCGGCGGTTGGCTTGTGCTGTGCATTTAGGCGCTGCACGTAGCCGTAGCACGAGCCAAAGCTCAAAAATATCTAGCCTAAAAGAGAGACGGGCAAAAGGGACCGGCGAAGAAGCCAGTGCAAGGCCATTCCGACTTCCACGCCAGATCAGCCAGCGTGCATTGCATAAGTCGGGAAGCGCTGCAATTGGTGAGCGAGCACCGCCTCCACCATTTCCTTATGCACGACAAACTAAGCGAGCGAATAGGCAGAGTTGCAAGTGCTGCCAGGTCGTCGAGATCCGACGGCGGAGCCATCAGGCCAGCACCAGGTGTGGGATTGTTGATTATGGCCTGAGCGCTCTGCGTATCTCATCTCGGAACACGATGGGCATGGATTGATCATGTAACTCTCCATGGAGGCAATCCAACCGCCCAATTGCTTCTTCTCTGCAAAAGTGCAGTGGAGTCCTGGCTGCATTCGCCGATCTAGTGTCACAGTCTGGATACCAGACCATCGATATACCAACCAACCCCAGGTAATGTATCATTTGACGCCTTTTGCATGTCCGATAGCCTTGCTAGTCCTGTGGCCTTCAGGAAGATGTCGCGGTCAGCACATTCGTGTCGATGACCGGTGATACCGGAAGCAATGGAGAAGCTTGCACAGCTCCGCACATAAGTACCAGCTCCTCCCCGGCTGAAGTGCGAGGTCTCACGTCACCTTCACTCCTCCTTACCATCATAGACAGCAACTCCCATAATGAGCAAGGCAACGGCTCCTTCAATGCAAGGCTCCGATGAGCCAAACAAAGCTCCTGGTTAGTAACAGGTTTTGCAATAATGTCTTCAATCTTAACAGTAGTACAGAACGCTTCGACTACTACAAAGTCGGAGAAGGAGCCACAGGCAAGGATAGCAGGGATACAGCCAGAGAAAGGCAGGATGGTCATTCTCAGTAAGTAGTGCAAGAAACTCCAGTGGTTGCTGCAATAGTCCGAGGAGACCCGGCTGACAGCGAGACGCTCAGGACACGCGAAGTAAGAGAAACGGAATCGAGCCACAAGAGCCCCGGCAGATTGTCCCGCGCCGAAGCACGCACCGAGAGTGTGATGATGCAAAAGTGGCTCAACGAAGCTCCAGGAGATCAGCCATTCAGCAGCGTTGGCTACCACGCCAAGAATGACAAGAAGGCGCAGTAGACTTACTGTATCAGTGCATAGAAATTGTCTGCGGCCTTTGGCAATGAAGCTGGGGCAGGAAGGCCGAACGAAGTCGAGTGACGGCTGGTCCGAAGATTTCCTTTGCAGGCTATTGAGAAGCATATTGCGTTCTCTTCGTCTAGTCAATGCTAATGAAACGTTAGTGCGATTTTGTTGTAAAATGCTGCCTCGTTTGAGATGTTCTTCTTGCCAATTGTTGAGGTGCATCTTTTCAGCCGTATGGAGGAAGGAGTGATTAAGACCTGTCGTTCATAATCCAAGGAATCTTGTCTTTATCCCTCGAACACTGATTGTGCGACTCCTTCTTTGGTACCAACCTTTGATTTGCTATAATGCAAGTATGCCCAGCTGCGTGTTGAAACTGTAGCTAGGATCGTTCGCTCGAAGGGGATTATCATGAAAGGCTTGCGGGGGTGAGGTATGGCTGAACCGCTGTGGTTTAGCTTCCCCGGCTATTCACTTGGCGGCGCGGCTCGGCGGCCCGAAAGCTTCCGCTGTTCGAGCAGCTTCCGGTGTCACCGACCGACTTACCAAAGCAGACTCTTTGCTAGTAGGCTTACGAGTCGCCGCAGCCTGCGCATTGGCGTTGCGCAGCCCAGCTTCAAAGCTACATCATTACCAGCATGGCATCCTCATCAACGCCCACACTGTCCGAGCCCTCATCCTTCACCATGATGCCAGACAAAGACCTTGAGACCATCGGCGCCCACTGCCAATACAGCTACTGCAACCAACTCGACTTCCTTCCCTTTCGTTGCGAGTCTTGCCGGGGAACCTACTGTCTCGAGCATCGCACCGAGACAGCTCACAAATGCGCCCACGCTGGGGAATGGGCTGCCGCCAGGCGGAAAGCGAATGGAGTAGCGGCAGCAGCAACGGCCAACGGTGGTGGAACGCTTCAGTCTATGCCGACACAATGTTCGCATCCTGCTTGCACGACTCAGATTAATACACATAACTCTGTGGGTGTGGGCTGCCCGAGCTGCAATAGGGAGTACTGCCTCAAGCACCGACTGAAGGAAGACCACTCATGCGCCACACTGCCCCCTATCGGCGCTCGTCAGATATCAATCGCGAACGCACAAGCGCAAAGTATGGAGAAAGCCAAATCAGCACTTGCGCGACTGCGTGTCTGGGGTAAAGAGAAGCAGGCAGCCATCACTCCTAAGCCGAAGCCGTCAACAGCTGCAAGCCGAATGGTTGCCTTGAATAATCTGAAGAAAACTGCGAAAGGGGATGAGAAGGTCCCGCTGGAAAGAAGGGTCTACCTATATGTGGAAGCTGAGGCAAGTACGACGACTTCGAAGCTGCCCAAGGGTGAGTTCTGGTACAGCAAAGAGTGGAGCGTCGGCCGGATGCTGGACGCAGCGGCGCAAGGGCTTCAGGTACAGAACAACAACAACAGAGGCGGCGGCGAAGAGGAGAGATTGAGAGTCTTCCATGTCGAGGGTGGAAGACTACTGGAGTTTGGCGAGAAGCTGGAGAGTGTAGTGTTCAGTGGTAACACCGTTGTACTGCTTAGGGGCGTCGGACCATCAACAGCAGATTCGGCAACCTGAGCACGACGATTCCAGCGGCGTCGCCGTTGTTTGCAAGCATAGCGATGGACTTAGCTGAAGATATGGGGCATCTTGAACAGGGAGCCGCACGTATGGCTTTATATGTACTGTACCAGGATACCCAGCGTTTCATATATCGCATTGAATGACTTCTAGATTAAGTAGGATAACAAGGCTGAAAGCGAACCACCTTCCGAACCGATCTTGCTATTAACGGCAATGTGAGAGAGGTGAAAATCGTCGATGAAGTCGGTAGAGAGTTTTCACCTTCAGCTATAACGTCAATGTCAGTCCAAAGATGACGGTATATAGGAGCCGTAAGGTATTCGCGATTGATAATTACGGCGAGTACAAGCGAAGTATTTCGTCTGGGGTCTTCTCCATAGCGTTGTAAAGACTAAGCAGGGTTGTGTATCCCACCTCCACTCTTCCAGCAGTCGTCAGACAGGATGTCGTATCCTGCGTCCGCTCGTACGATCAGAGAGCATGTACAGGAAAATGGTCCATTTCTCTGTTTGACATGCATACTCCCTTCGAAAGATAGTGGGTCCAGACAGCACGTACCCCATAGAAAGTCTTTGCGATACGGAACACCAAGTTCCATCTAGAAAGTCGTTATAATGGTCTTTTTGTGTTCATGGGTGATTGGGTGAGAGGATTGCGGTATCATACGCACCCCTTCTGATGGAAAACATCTGTACAAGGATGAATTGACTGTTCGATGAATGAATCAGTCTCCTCTATGGACCTGGCTGCTCAGCTTCTGTAGCATTCGCAGATTCCGATACGTTCCTCAGCTCATATTGGACGTCTGAACGGGTAATCGCCATGCTCAAAGGCAGCGCCATACTCGCTCTGCGTCATATCCACCTCTGTTGCCCCCAAGTCGAGTAGCATCCTCACAACACGATCTTGACCATACCTCAAAGCTCGAATCATCGGACTGTCTCGGCCTTCCCGACCATCAGCATTGACTCCGAGCCCCACCAACAGCCTGACAATATCCTCATGACCATATTCGGCCGCAAGCCACAAAGCCGTGTCACCGCGATGAGAATCTTGGAGGTCAAAGCCCATCTCCAAACATAGTCGCACCATTCTCGATTCTCCATTCTTCGCCGCTCGCTCGAGAACACAGTAATCCGGTCCTGCAGCATGGATGTCGGCTCCAAACGCCAGTAACGTCTGCACAGCTTCCTCGTGGCCATTCTTGGCAGCCAAGTAGAGTGGCTCGCCCCATCTTCCCTCGTAGTATCTCACACCCCGATTCAGAAGCAAACGTATGACACGCGCATGGCCACCTTGGGCAGCTTTGTGCAAGGAGTTGAGACCCATGTGGTCGAAGGAGTTGAGGTCGGTACCGCTGTCCAGTAGAAAGCGAACCATGTCGGGATAGCCGCAAGCCGAAGCTTCCCACAGCGCTGCGTTCATCGTGTTCTCTATGCCACTCTCTGCGACACGTCCCAGGAGCATCCTGACCAATTCGATGTGACCATTCCGTGCGGCCGCTATCAGCGCAGACCTGAATTTCATGGGCGAGAACCACCATTCATGTTGAGACAGCAGCAGACTTTGAACAACCGTGCTTTGGCCCTTCTCGCAGGCTGCATCTAGCGATACTTGGACCACGTCTGTCCTGTATGCAGCATCCTCAACTTTGGTGGTGTGCGCCAGAAGGAGTAAGACCATATCATCCCTACCAGCTCTGGCTGCATTCTGTAGAGCGTAGCCGAAATAGTCGCTTTTCATGTCTGGAGTTGCGCCTTTGAGAAGTAAGCTTCGCAGACCTGATATGTCGCCCACTGCCGCAACGGCGGCGAGGATATCCCTGGCAGGATCAAAGTCTTTGATGAGTGTACCATGAGCCGACATTGAGGACAAATACGGTGCTATTTCGCGGCAAGTCATATTGTGTGCTACTGTAGAGCACAAGGCGTGGACATACTGGAGCCGTAGGTGCTCCTCCTTCTCTGTTCCGTCCAAGAGCAAGCGGACAGCGAGCTTTATGCTTTTAGTGAGCAGATTCTCACCGAAGATGTTCGGTCTTGCGGTCATAGTATTCAGGCGCATAGTCATGCATTCTGGACTCATCGAAAAGCACCGGAATCCTTCTTGAAAATTGAACTGGCGAGATCCAAAAATTGCGCGAGTGGTCTCGACATCGAATGACCCTTGACACAGACATTTTAGTATTGCTATCGCAAGACCAGTGGAGTATGTAGATACTAACTGCAAACCAGCCGGAGTCTAATGGCTTTGAATAGACCGGCGTTTACAACCATGTGCTCGATAATGCATTGGAAGGCGGGGACAGGGATGTCTAACAGCTGCATGATTGGCGAACTAACAAGCAAGACTTTAAACTGGTGCGTCCACGAGATGTCGATAGTAGAACTTAAATAGAATAACAGTACATGCCTACCTGGTTCCCCTCAAGCAACCATTTTCCTTCCAATGGATTTCGCAAGCTTCTTCCGTAATTATGTGTTCGAGCTCGACGAGTGGAGTCCACAGGCCATAGGCACAACATACAAATGGCAATGCGTTCGCTTACATCGTTTTCCTCAAGTTCAAGCCGGACGTTGCAGCTGATTCGAATGCGTCTAGTGCCAATCACACTGCAAATCGTCGAATACTACGGATTCAACACTCACGAGCCCTAAGTGTAGCAGTTGCGAGCACCCCAAATGCATAAAATGTGGGAACCTAAAAGATGGTCTGTTGGAATGTTTCACGGTATCCTGGCAGCATGCCTGGCTGCCTCAGATATATGAATGTGTATCTATATGGTACTGTGTATGTGTTTACTTATGTGAACTGCCACGCGAGCCACATCAACACTCCTGCTTGCTAATGCTATACAGTGCAAATGCAACGACGGCCCCAAAAGCATCTCCAAGGAGCCTCGTTGCATGAATCCGATGTGTCAGCATGTTATGTGCGCCATATGCAGGACTACGTAGCGCTCGAGATATGACGATTTACCCTTGGAGACATACAGGAGTTGGAGTCGAGGTACGGAAGTTAACGAAAGTACCATGTTATGTACATGTTCCGCGCCAAAGCTGTCGAAATCTGTGGAAAACGGCTTTGGGCTCGAGAACCATGATAGCGACCGTGGCAGTTGTGAGGAATACCAACAAGAGCGTATAAGGTATCCATGATGCTCCCCTAGGTATGATGACCATACTGAAAACGGCCTGCCTTGGCTTAGTAGAGAATCTGGCATGTCATGGCGGATAAAAGCACCCACCGTGCCTAAGCTTAAAGGTAAGAATACCTCCAGATGTCAGCCGTGGTTCGATTTTCAGTAGGGTGTGATGCATAGTAAACTTACTACCGTGACCCGCGTGAGTTTACCAATATTATCCCCCTGTAAGGTGGCTACTCGACTTTCGACCATGGTTGAAGCGTTGACGAGCTGGAGGAGGAGTCAGTCTTAACAATGCGACAAGCCTGCCAGGCCTACCCCGTTCCTTTTGCTGTCTAGAGTGTCAATCTGCTGTTGAATAGATCGCCTCAGATAGCGGAGTTCTGTCATATGTCCTTCAATGCTAGCAAAGTATGACTCCCACCTCTGGTCCAAAGGCTCGTTTTCTCGGATGTCAAAGTATTGGACTCCCCCATCGTTGAACCCTTCCCACGACTCTATTAGCTTTACCAGTGTATTATAAAGGAGGCGTAATAGTTCGATCGTTGTAGTGTACTCCTTCGTCCGAGTGAATTTCACATCGTCAGTCAGCGAGGCTTTTCGCACCGCTTCGTTGAAAATGCTTTCTTCCTATGAGCCATCAGCAGAAATCGCTGCACTGGAGCGAGACAATCACGTATGTCCTCAGGCAATGCTCTATAGCTTCCATCGTGTTAGTCCATTCCTTCGTAATCTGTTTCAAGCGTCGGGACAAGACTGAAAGAAAATATTCTCGTGGATTCCAGATCGGTGAATGAGACGATGTCTCTCCTCCAGTAAGAGCATCGAGGTGATTCTCATGGTAATACTCAACCGACTCCTCGCTACCGAAGTATGTCTCTGCACAGCAGTATGCCGTCCAGAACCACTCATCGACACCCGTCACAAGCACGGAAACCTGCGCTTCGCATAGATATTCCTGTAAATCTCGACCGACTATGCCGGAAATGAATCTACAGTTGCGTCGCAAGCCGCGTGGATCGCCCTGAACCGAAAGACCGTGGCGCAATGCATAGTATGGAAGGTGAAATTCGAGAGCAAAACCAAAGTCCTGTTGTCGGATTCAACGCTCGTTCTCCAAACCTTGCGCAAAGGAGGAAAAGGACGCGCACCATTGAGACACCAAAGTAGACACGGCGAGAAATATAACGTTGCAGGAAGTCTCGAAATGTCGGGGCGCGGACTCTTGCACTAGTCGCAATGATTGCAACTGCGCAAAGAGGTGTTAGATTGGCAACGTATCTATTAATAAGCGGTTGATCGTCGAATGGAGGCCGAGACGAACAACAAACGACGTTCAGCTCCGTCCGTCAATCTCTGCCCAAGCCAAAAATTAGAATTCACTAGTACAAAGGGGTACAAGAGGGTATGTGGACTTACACTCCTGGATTGCTTCTTGTAGAGATCATGAGTATTCAGTAACAGAATGCTAGCATTCTCGCCCCCTGGAGGGTATCTGGAATACCCATCCCAATCTCTCGCTGAGTAAGTTTCACCATCGGTACCAAGCCAGCCGGTAGGATCGCGTCTATCGTCTAGTAGAACTAAATTCTGGGCGTGCCTCGTGGTGGCGTTCGGCTGTCGAAGATCGTTTTCGTTGGCCTGTTCGAGATAGTTCCGAAGCAAAGTGTAACTGTATTGAGGTGGATCCAACCTTGATGTCAATTCCCTGAAGAAAGCATCAACAGTTGTTTGATTACCGTCTGGAGTCAGCTTTCTGTCCTCCGCAGGATATGCGCGTCGTTCCCGTTGTGTAAACTTCTTGTCCCACCTAAAAGCACGACTTTTCCCCTGTTTTGCCGAGACAGCATAGAGTTCCATCCAAAGACAAGAATTGCGCGTAGTTGGAGGAACTTTCATGGGAAATGTTCGAAGACAAACGTGAAAATGCACAGCCTCGTCTACTGGCCTGCAAGTGTTTTCAGCCTTGTTACTGGGGAACTTCACCCGATAATGTACCTATCATGAATTCATACGGTATACCATTATGATTGGGAAGATGTGACAACTGATTGATAGTATCAAACGCTCATCTTCATACTGATGCTGGGATGCGGTTTATAGTCTTTAATCTCAAAGTCCTCAGGCTTCCACCCATCGATGTCGCAACCTCGGGACTTGCCAATAACGAGCCGCGGAAAAGATCTTGGTTCTCTGTCAAGCTGGACCTTCAAAGCTTCAACATGGTCCAGGTAGACATGAGCATCCCCCAAAGTATGGATAAATGTCCCCGGTATCAGATCGCAGACATGCGCGAGTATATGTGTCAGTAGAGCGTATGAAGCAATATTGAAAGGTACACCCAGACCCATATCGCACGAGCGTTGATATAATTGGCATGAGAGAACACCACGGGGTTTGGTAGTCTCCTCGCCATTGACTCGCGCCACGTCGGTAGAAGAGCGAGGAAACGAAACGTAGAATTGAGCGAACATGTGACAAGGCGGTAGCGCCATCTTCTTCAGATCTGCTGGGTTCCATGCGCTAAGGATGATTCGGCGATCGTAAGGCTTGTTCTTCAATTTATCAATGACTTCTGCCAGTTGGTCCACGCCTATGCCAGTATAGTCGGTCTTCGCATCCACGTACTCGGCGCCAAAATGTCTCCATTGGAAGCCATATACTGGACCCAGATCGCCTACGTCTCGATGCGAGAGACCAACACTATCGAGATACTCGCGACTGCCGTTGCCATCCCAGATCTTTACGCCCGCTTCCGAAAGCGGTAATGATGATGTCGAGCCAGCGACGAACCAGAGTAATTCGGCAATAACAGCACGGAGGAATACGCGCTTGGTGGTGAGGAGAGGAAGGATGGGCACTGGAGGCTCGGAAGGGTTTTCGGAGGGACGCGAGAGGGAGAAGCGGAGCGCTGGGGGAGCGAAGATTGACAGAGTACCTGTACCTGTCCTGTGACGTGATATTAAATTAGCAGCGCCTTCTATTGGCATTGAAGAAAGTACCTGTCAGGTCTGTGCTCTCCCTCGGCAAGTATCCTACGTATCAGGTCGAGATATTGATGTTCCTCGTGGGCGCCGCTGGGCGCCGGAGTTGTATGCGATGATGTGACATTGGCGTCCATCTTCATGCCATCAATGCCATTCAATGTCTCTTGTGCCATTCAAATTATTATTTGCAGAGATGTCCACCATGCTGAAGAGCGAACAAAGAAGCGATTATATCGCGTGTCGCGTCGCCGAACCGCGTATAGTGCATCACGTGACTTCGCGTTTTGATGCTGTAATAAACATTGACAACGTATGATGATTTTAAGAGTACCTTTTAATCTAATTCAGTCGGGGCGAAAATGCTGAAAATACTGATGAGACGGGACTATGATTTCGATTTGCAGATCACGTATAGATTAAGTTTGTATTGGCCCCTTACGGAGCAGATGTCGCTATTTAGAATGGCAGAATTACTGAAAACTACGACAACAAAGCTCAGTGGCTTGAATAAACCAATGAAATGTATGGCCACCTATGTGCTCAGAAATATGCGGTAGATGAAAGAAATTCACGTCAGATGTATGGCAGCCACCCCTCTAGACCATGCCCCACAGCGGGCGAGGTAGGCCACCGGACAACGAAGCAGTCCGATCAGTAGACTTCCTCTCCTGGATGCCTACGTATGCTTCTCGTCGCGCTGGGTCGCCGACAGTGACTGACCAAGTACGAAGACCATAGTAGGTAGCAATGTTATGAACAAGCTAGCGTCTGAAATCGCGTTAGCAAAGCGCTTGACAATCGAGACGTCTGAAATACCCAAAACTTGCTCCGTGGTCGTCGGCTGGACTGTCAAAGACCAGTTGATTTTTTGGCACCTCAGGACCTTTAGCTTTCTTGGAGCTTGGTGAAGGCGGAATGTCACTCATGTGTCCGTTTCTGCCAACAAAGACGATTTCCTCGTCCTCTGAGTCAACCAAATGTGGTTCCTCGGGCTCGGCTGCTTTTGCCTTCTCTTCCCAAGTCTGCACGAACTTCCTTACTTGCTCTTCGAGATCATGCAGGAGGCCTTTCGCAGCTTTGGCCTTCTTAAGCTTCCCCTTGAGCTCCCTTGTGATATTACCAGCGTTCCGGTCCTCTACCCTTGTGTCATTTTTGGCAATCCCTCGCTTCTTTTTCTCGTCCATAGCCTTTGCGGCGACTTTCATGTCCCACAGTGGGGCCAGATAGTATGGGACAGCGTGCCTGGGGTACGTCGGATGCACTTCCCAGTCAATGGGCAAGGGCGGCTGCGCCCAGGGGTTGTTGAGGAGGCGATCTGATGACGCGGACAAAGTCAATATCCCGTGTTAATAGCGACAAGCTTCGTGTCTACCAACCGTTTTCCCATCTGCGGCGCTGACGACTGCCCTCTTTCCCCTTCAGCAAGGCCCCTCGACGCTTCATGCTATCTCGGCGGATCGGCTCGCGCCGAGCTCGATGAGCGGAGTCAGGCTTGCTCTCATCTTGACCCTTGGGGGTGGTAGGTGCCGCTTTGGGCTCCGGATGCTCGTCTAATGGGATTGTCAGAGACTCTGATGTACCCCGGCCGACTTGTGGCGATGATATTGTAATAGCGCTCAGAGACCGAGCAGCTTGTTCGGTCCATGCCTCGATGTTCGGTGGCTCTGCAGCGGCATTGTTCTGCACGTAGGAGCTGACTTTGGGGTAGATTGCCATTTCGTTTGTCTGGATTAGCCGGGTAACGATCAGAGACCGAGGCCAGAGAGGGGATAATAGCAGCCTGGAAGCAGAGTGACGAAAGATGTAGGGACAAGGGCGAGTAGGGACAGGACCGGTCGGCGACTACGCAGAGCTCGAAGAGTCACCACAGTTGAAGGGGCTCGGGGGACGGAATGATAGAGTCATGATCAAAGCGCGGACGAATCCGGCCAATCAAAGATGCTAAATTTAGCCCGTGGTATACGTGGAAGATTACGGAGCACACTAACGATAAGAAGGCATTGGCTTCACGCGGGATGCGACAAAGTAAAGGATGTTTCAATTTCTTGGAAATGCGAGAATATGAGAGCAAAATGAGTAAAAGGGTTTTATCTATGTACAACTATTGCAAAACTCCGAGTCAGACCCCTCGATTTCCCTTCCGCATCTACGAAGCCATTCTGGGAGAGAGCTCCACGTAGTCTTCTATCCCGTGGCATTCTTGTGTCTAGAACATGGTGTGCAGCCAAAGGCGTCATACTTCAACCTGCCTGCAAAATCCAGAGGCACCGCCATTGATACTCTTACTAGCCTCAATAGCCTGTATTTCCCGGACCTTCTGCGCCATCACGATTGGTGTCGCAGCCGCGAATAGCGCTTTCGGTGGAGGTGCGATCTTGAAGGTACGCTTGATCTTTGCATGCGCTCGGAGCAAGAGTATACTCTGTCCTCCAAGCTCGAAGAAATTGGCGGTCGGTGCGATCTCTCGATCTTTGGGGAGCTTCAGCACATCCTTGAAGAGTTCGATGACTTGCTCGAGGATTCTGTCTTTGTCGGTATCCTCAGTCGATGATGCTCCAAGAAAGGTGGCAGAAGGGTAAGTCAACTGTGTGTCCATGTCCAGCAGGGCCTTCCGGTTCACTTTCCCGCCCATTGTGATGGGCAAGCTGTTGAGGAACTGGTAGCCGCTGGGAAGCATGTAGTAATTCAGATGCTTGCCAAGTCTCTCATGCAGCGCGGCGACGAGCGTGTGCTTTTCGACTTCTTCCAGGACTTGATTGTAGACAAGGAACGCAACCAGTTGACGATCGTCGGTCAAGTCTGTCCCCTCAGCTCTGGATTTTGGGACCACGCAGAGGTCTACCAGTCTTCGCTTGTCAATGTGCGAGGACGCGAGGTGGATCCCATGCTCGATCTCACCCAGGTCGATGCGGAACCCGCGAAGCTTGATCTGCCTGTCGCCAGCAATACGGCCATGAAATTCCAAGTGACCATGTGGCGTGAAACGGCCTCGATCACCGGTTCGGAAGAAGCGTGTCCATCCCCGTGTGACATCAGTCTCTGAAGCGAAAGCATCATTGACAAAGGAGTGCTCGTTGGCCTCGGGTCGTTTCAGGTAGCCGGTGCCTACTTGTGCTCCCCCTACACATAGTTCGCCCACAACGCTCGACGGCAGAGGCTTCATGTTGGAGTCCAGAACATAGTGGCGGCAATTGGCGAGCGGAAACCCGATTGGAATGGCCGTAGTGCCATCGCTGGGTGGGTCGACCTTGTGAATAGATGTTTGAACCACCAGCTCGCTCGGGCTCCAAGTGTTGTAAGCAGTGGCAGGAATTTTCAAGCCGTAGAATGCTTTAATTAGACGAACAGGTAGAGTCTCGCCAGCAAAGAAAGCTACCCGGTACTTATGGCATTCGCTGAGATCTTCCGAGGCACCTTCGATTAGGAGAGCAAATTGAGTCGGCGTATAATAAGTGACGCTGATTTCTGCATCGCGCATGAACTTGGCTAATGCACCTGGAGCCCTTCTGACGTCGGACGAAGCCACGCAAACAGAAGCGCCACTCGTCAAAGCGGAGAAAATTTGCACAATTGACAAATCAAAGCAAATGGAGGACTGATGGAGGAACTTGTCTGCAGGAGAGAAGTGAAAGTCATGATGGAGGGTGCTCAGCATCTGCTGAGTGTTCGTATGAGTCAATGCAACGCCCTTTGGAGTTCCCGTGCTCCCCTATATTGTGAATATTAGCGGAGTCGTGTATGTGGACTTAGATGGCTTACAGAGGTGTACACGAGGTAGAAGGGATCGTTGGGAGAGATCTCAACGGGACGAAATGGCTCCTCGCATGACTTTGCGGCTGTAATAGGAGTCAGGTGAGGCTCCCGATCGATGTCCTTTGCGATAGAAAGTCCCATCTCCGAAAGACCCTCCCCAACGAGTATGACACTGGCAGAAGCATCGGAAGCCATGAAGGTCAACCGATCGACAGCAAAGTCCGGATCCATAGGTAAGTAGCCACAGCCAGCGATCAGTGTGCCTAGAATTGCAGCGATTGCATCAAGGCCAGGCTTTGCCAGAACACCCACAATATCACCAGATGACGTGCCAGATTGTTGTATAGACGCGGCAATCTTTTGCGACTGGCTTACAAGGTCTCCGTATGACAGGTTGAAACCTTCAGAGTCTTGGATAGCCGTAGCTTGAGGTGCTCGCAGGGCTTTCTCGAAGATCTTGGCGGGGACTGATGCTTCGTTCCAGGTATTCGGTGTGAAGCCCGTGTTCCAAAATTTGGTCTTGAGATGTTCGATCTCTTTAGGACCGCACATCTCGACTTCCGAGATCGGCTGGCGATGATCTTTGATCACGCTGGTAAAGAAGTGCATGAAGTTGTCAAAGAATAGTTCCATTTCCTTGGCGCCATAGAGCGTTGAGGAATATTCTAGATGAAGATCAAGGCCCGTGTCTGGATCCTCTAGCGCTTCGAGCTGCATCTCACTGGCAGTGGGAATGTCTTCATTCGTGATCTCTGTAACCTCGAAGTCTTGTGTCTTGAATTTGGGCATCTTGCCATGTGATTGATAGTTGAGCACAACCTGACCTAGCGGGAAATGGCTTGTCGTTTTCTCCACACCGACTGCGTCCACAATTACATCAAAGGGTACGGTGCTATGTTGAGTGGCTTCGAGCGCAGAAGCCTTTGTATACTCCAGGAGATGATCGAAACCTGCATCGCATCCTTTAGTAAATCGAATTGGAATCAGATTCACGAAAAAGCCGATGGTGTCTTCTAGGTCGGGATGCGGACGGCTGCTATCCACCATGTGGATTATTAAGTCTTCTTCCATAGTATAGCGATAATGGAAAGACCTCAAGGCTGCTAAGAGGAATTGGAATGGCGTTGTTCCGGTGTGAGCGCAGATACGCTTCATCCGGTTCAGCATTGGCAGTTCAAGCGTCGCATTAAAGGTCGATCTCATGGTCTCCATGTGCTCTGGTCGCGTTGATTTCGCAAAAGGTAGCAGCTGGCTTACGACGGGGGTATCGCGCAACTTCTCCTTCCAGAAGTCCATGCTTGCCTGTAGTTCCGGAGAGCTGAGGCGGTCCTCATGCCAAATCGTGAAGTCAATGTAAGAAGCCTTCGGCGATGCCACCGTTGCCAAAGCTTTCTTGTTGCGGATAGCCTCATAGAGAGCCGTGACTTGTTGGAACATGGACTTCGAGCTTCCCCTGTCAATCGAGATATGGTGATAGATGATCACTAGGACGAAGCATTCTTCTTCCACCCTGATCAAAGCCATTCGCATGACCTCGCCCTTCTCTATCTCAAGCTCTTGGTGCTTGAGTTCCTTAATGACATCGGCCAAGGATTTGGACCCAAGATCCATCTGAATCAAATGTGAGTCACAGTCATCAATCGGTTGCTGCTCCGAGAAGTCTTCGCCTTCAAAGAAAGACATGCGAAGACTTTCGTTACGCAGCTTCATCTCCGAGACTGATGCCTTCAATGCTGCAATGTCAATTTTGCCCTTCAGGTGACATACCACGGGTACATTGAGCGCTGACTTGTCCTCGAGGAGATTATGCTGGAACCACATCCGTCTTTCATAAGTCGACATGGGTATATGGCTCGGCCGCTGAACATGCGCAAATTCCTCGGATACTACATCGGCGATTATTTGATCTGCTTGGTCTGCGCCGATTTCGTCGGCGGTCGTGGTGGACTGAGCGCCTGAATCGTCGGATTCGGCATCGGTATCAAATTTGATCAATGCTGCTGCTTTCGGGACCAATTCAGTGATAGACTTGGCTCCAAGCACGTCAAAGATCTGAACATCCACGTTAATGCTTTTCATGAACCAATTGCGGAATTCAATGGCAACGATAGAGTCTAGGCCATACGCAGCAAGCGGATTGACAGGCTGAACAGCATCTGTAGCAACACCCAACACGGCAGAAACCTTCTCGATGAACGCGGCAGTCAGGATTGGGACACGGTCTTCGAGTGTGGAAGCATCGCGAAGTGAGCCCATCAATGGCTTTCCCACGGTGGCTTTTGCTGCCTCCCCATCAAGATCGAGATTAGCATAAAGATTCCGGAGTAGGGGCTTAGGACACCAGTAAAGGTCGTCGCGCGTCATGTTGATACCAGTGATGCTTTGGTGCTCGTCAATACCCGGCGTAGGCTGCACGTGTCCGTCTTGTGCGGTAACAGCTTCCTCTAGCTGGTAAAGCAATTCTTCCTCATGCACAGCATCATAACCGATGCGTTTCATTATCCTTTCCAGGGCAACATTCTCGGCAACAGCACCAACACCAACAACCATGCCGACATTCATGGTCGTTCTTTTAAGACCCAAGGAACGGCGATGGCTCATCAACGCGTCCAAATACGTGTTCGCGGCGGAGTAATTGGCCTGTGCCATCGCTCCAACAACAGCAGAGGCCGAGGAGAAGCATACGAAGAAGTCAAGCTCAGACGTCAGAGTAGCCTGGTGTAGATTGCGAGTTCCCTGCACCTTTGGTCGGACCGATGTTTGCCATTGCTCGTAGGTCATCTTGTTGAATGGTGTATCCTGAAGGACCATTGCAGCCTGGAAGACACCACCAAGACGAGGACCTATATCGTCTGTGCATGCCTTGACAGCCACGTAGTCTGTGATATCTGCTCTATAGATGGAAACATGCACGTCACGAGTCTCAAGCCAAGTCTTCGTAGCCAAGGCTTCAGGGCGACTGGCTCCCGACCTCGACATGAATGCCAGGTTGCGAGCGCCTTTGCGAACCATCCATTCAGCCAGTGTTCGACCAAGTCCACCAAGACCACCGACCAAAAGGTACATTTTATCGGGGCTGAATAGTGCGGTGTTGCGATAGACTGTGGTGAGGACGTTGACCATCTGGTCTGGCTGAGCGACTAGGACGACTTTCCCGAGGTGCTTCCCCATCTGCAACAGCCTGAATGCTTTTTGGGCCTCTGAGTAGGGCAGTTCAACCACACTTTCCGGAACTTTGATTGCGTCTGTTTCGATGAGCTTACAACATTCTTTGAATACACGAGCTCCAAGAGGGCGGTTATGCTCAAAGACAGTGATCATGTCAACGGAGGCGAACGAAATGTTCTTACGGAAGGGATCCATGTCGATCTTGGCATTCTCGTGAATATCTCGCTTTCCGATTTCGATGAAGCGTCCAAATCGGGCAATGCAGCCCCAAGTAGCATGAAGTAGTTCGCCTGCAAGACTGTTAAGGGCAGCGTCAACGCCTTTGCCACGAGTCAACTTCATGACTCCTTCTACGAAAGAAGTATCTCGAGAGGACAATATCTGGTCGTCGTTGAGACCAAAGTGTTTTTCAAGAAAGTCGCGCTTGGTCTGAGAGCCGACTGTTGCAATGACATTGGCCCCCAGCATAAGAGCTACCTGGATGGCCATCTTCCCGACACCCCCAGCAGCTGAGTGTATCAAGACTGTTTCTCCCGGTTGTAGTCTTGCAGCGTCTAACAATGAGTAGTACGCAGTAGTCAAGGCCAGAGGAAAGCAGTGGCAGTGCCGAATGGCATATCTTTCATTTTATGGCAGAATACTGCAGGGTTCCGAACAATTGAGCTGTGTGCGCCTTGTCCAGGGCGCCATGCGACTACCCGGTCCCCGGCTTGGAATGAGGTAGGATCCACGAATCGGCCAATGTGACGGACGATACCTGCACACTCATCACCTAACTTGTAGTCGTCGATGATGCCTAGTGAGGCGGCAATATCACGGAAATTAAGTGCTGATGCCCTGACCGATCTCGATGTCATCGTCACCTAAGGCGCCGTCAAGAATATCCTCATCATCAGCGAAAGCCAGCGAGTCAAGAAGTCCGACTTTTCCAATCTTGAGGGTAAGAGGCCGACTTTGCTGAAAAGGCTCCAGATTCTGTTCACCGCGGGCGTTGAATGGTAGTTTGGCGTTGCGGGAATCATCTTGCTCGACCTTAGGAACAAGCAGTGTGCCATCTCGATCAGCAAATTCGTCCTCTGTGAGCTGGCGATCCAGTACCCTCAGTACGCAGGTCGATACTCTGGAAGGATTGGACGAGACGGCAACATCCAAGGTCACGAGTCTGAGTTGCTCGTTCTCGCTGCGTGCAACTCTGGCCAAGCCAAGGATGATAGCCGCTGAGGATTCTGGGACTCCTTGCTCGCGCCACGTGTTGCCCAGACCATGTTGGTACAACTCCCTGTGAGCAGTCGCTGCACGGCTTCATAATGCCCCAAGCTATCAACAGCAGCATCGAAGAAGAGATCGTTATCTAGACTGGCCAGGATAACGACATTATCTGCCAACTGAGAATCCGTTAAGTCAGAGAGGTCAAGCAGCGTCACCCTGGAAACCTGGCCTCCATACTGCTTTTCTATCGTTGATGCTATGCTTTCAGTGTCCTCGGAGATGACAGTAGGCATGACCAGCGAGAGAGGTTCGCCGGAGGTGGTAGCTATACTCTTTTGCCAGACGCTGATCTTTCCACTCTGGAATACAGGAGATAAACCTTGGTGATCAAAGTCAACGCCGTCACTGATGACAAAACCCGTCGATTTGAGCGGAGTGATGTTTTTCTCGTAGGCTCGTCGAGGATGATAACATCGAATTGATCCGCTTGGGGTTCGTCGGTGTTTATGCGGCCGACGAATTCGTCTTGAAGAGTCTCCCACGCTTGCGAAACTTCTTCCGAGGTAGTATATGGACGACTGACCCAGTCCTTCTCAATGCTATCCCAAGCTTCGTATGTGCCTTTTGAATATGAACACGGGGTCAAGCTTTGGAAGCGACGATGTTGGCCAAGGCGGCCACCAAGACGATCGAGGACATGCTTAACGGACTCTGGGTCTGATGAGAGATGCAAGATTCTAGAGTCAGGGACTTGATGGGCAAAGCAGTCGATCACTTGTCCCACGTTCTCGAAAATAGGTGGTTGGAGGCTCCCATGCAAGCAGGAGAAAGCAGGTTGCCACCTGGTACGGAAGAAGAGAGTTCGTTCCGGAGAGTCAGCCGCCATATCCCCTCCTAGTGCTGTGAATTCAACGCCCTGCATCTCGATCATGAGCTGGCTACAATCATCTGATTGAATTGAGATGTCGCTCTTTGCCATGCGAGGTCCTGGTAGCTTGGTGTCGGAGCTGACCCAGAATCTCTGCTGAACTTCTGATGTCATCATACCTCGGAAAAGCCCGGAGACTTCCATGGATTCCATGAATGTTGGCACGAAAGGCTCTCCCAGACTCCTGCCCATTTGTGACTCGGCAGCCGCGAACACCGCATGGAAGGAAGCATCCAAGAACGTTGGGTGTACCATACAGAGGTCACTGGCTGGGGCCGAGGTAGGATCTGGGCGGAATGCAAGGGGAGCCATGGCAAAGCCTGGGCCACTCTCAACGTTACCCGAAAGAAGCATGAAATCTTCTCCATATTGAAGGCCCATAGAATGAAGATGCTCATAGTACTTCTGTACTGTTGTAGTCCTGTTGGACTTCTTTTGGAGTTCGGAAAGCGTAGGGCGTACTTCAGTGCTCTCAATGGACGCTGGGGTGCCTTCTTCGACCTCGATCAGCCCGTGGCAATGTTCATCACACCTCTCATTAGCATCATAAGAGCTAATGATAAACCTGTATAAAGTATCGGAGGTTCTCTTCGCTGATGCTAGTACCGGCTGCATTTCTAGAAGTACTTCGGTGCCCATATCGTCGGTCCTTATTGGCAGAGCAGACTTGAAGGACACGTCCCGAAGCGTGATGTTCTTGATCTTTTGCGGGCATTTGTCCAACCGCGTCACTGCTTCAATAGCCATCGTCAGATACCCTGCGGCAGGGAATATGATTTTACCCTCAATCACATGCTGAGATAGCCAAGGAAGCTCGGCTGGCCGCAGAAACGTTCGCCATCTTGGATGATTTTGCACCGAGTCCGATACGGGTACACCCAGAATGACATGCCTTCCCTCCCGTAGTCGATTATTCTTAATGACACGCGTCTCCGCCCAGTATTTAGCATGATCCCAGGCATAGCTCGGCAGCTTTACTTTAGGACCAGCCGTAGCTTTTCTTGTTGATCCATTGTGGTCGATGAACAAGTTGCTGTTGGCGGTAGCCAAGTCAACTGGGTATCCAAGTGCGAAGAGCTGACCGGCACACGAAAGAAGGCTGCTAAAGTCTGGGACGCCACGACTCAAGGAAGCGACGTAAGGGATGTCAAGCTTCAACGACTTCATGACTTCTTTGGCAGGTCCTTTCAACGCCGGATGAGGACCAACTTCGAGGAGCAGGTCAACATTCTGCTCCTCTTGCTCGTTCAACAACAAGTTTGTCAAAGCGTCGGCAAACCTTACTTGCCCAGTGAGGTTCGAGGTCCAGTATTTTGCCGTCATCTTGCTAGGCTCAGCATTCCGAGCTGTGACGTTAGAGGTCATTTGACATGTCGCTGACTGAGGACGAATCTTGTTAAGAAGCTGCTCCAGAACAGGGCCGAAGGGAGCTATATGATGAGAGTGATACGCCTTGTCGACTTGCAGTTGCCGGGCGAATACATTCCTCTTGGTAAGGACTTCATTGAGCTCGATTATAGCGGGCAAGTCGCCGGAAAGCGTCAGACTGGTTGGGCTGTTGACAGCAGCGAGTGCGATGCGGCCCTTGTAAGGCTCCAGCTCGAAGACGGCTTCTGCCTCGGTCATCTGTACCGCCAGCATGGAGCCAGGCACTTTGACGGCATTGTTGACTTCCATTGAAAGAGTGAGTCCTCGATAGTACCCGGCGATGATGGCATCATCGAATGAGAGAATGCCAGCGGCGTAAGCGGCCCCCATCTCGCCGGCAGAATGACCCACAGTGACGGAGGGCTTGATGCCCCACTGAGCGAGCAAGTCGACAAGGGCAATTTGGACGGCCGTGCAAAGAGGCTGCGAAAATGCACTTTGCGTAACACGAGATGTCTCTTTAGTCTTCAGAAGCTCGCTAACGCAGGACCAGGAGGGTCCGTCGGGAAGAGAGTGAAGAACGGTATCGCATCTCTCAAGCGTCTGCCTGAAGAATGGGGACTGCTCGATGAGCTGCCGTCCCATTGCAAAAGACTGTGCTCCTTGACCTGTAAAGACGAAGCCAAGTCTAAGCCGAGACTTGTCAGATCTTGTCCAAGTCACCGACTGGGTCAAGGCTGACGTAGTATCAGCCAGATCCTTTTCAACAAGGAACGATCGAAATCGATGGAGGGACCGTCCTTGGTCGCTGAGGCTGCGCGCAAGGGCTGCTGCGGAATAGTCAGGATTTTTCGGAATAAGATCGACAAGTCGAGTCCTGAACAATTTTCCGGCGTTCTCTGTGTGCGATGTCAATGGGAATAGGTAAGGCCGCTTCTCAGTCATTGCAGAGTGTTCAGGCGATAAAATATCCCCACTCCTCTCAGCAGACCTGGAGTAGCCTTCCAAAATTGCATGGGCATTGGAACCACCGTACCCAAAGGAGTTGATGCTAGCCCATCGAATTCCATTTGACGTGTTCCAGTCTAAAGCCTTCGTTGGAACATGAATTTTCCAATTCTCGAAGTCAATATTCGGGTTCGGATTGTTGAAAAGCATATTCGGCGGGATCTTGTGGGCTTCCATTGCAAGGACAGTCTTGATTACAGCTGCCAAGCCAGACGCACCCTCCAAATGCCCAATGTCCGTCTTGACCGAGCCCACATGAAGGGAACCTGGACGATTTGGCGCAAAGACTGCACCAATGGCACGTGTTTCGCGGGGATCGCCGGCCTGAGTACCAGTGCCGTGTGCTTCAAAGTACTGCGTATCGTTGGTATCGAGGCCAGCATGCTTGTAAGTTCGCCGAATGAGAGCCTCTTGGGCTTTCGAGTTTGGCATCGTGATCCCATCCTTCGCACCATCATGATTGATTGCTGAGCCGCGGATGATGGAACGGATTTTGTTCCCGTGGAATTCAGCGCGTGCTTGTCGTTTCAAGATCACGGCGCAGATACCCTCTCCACGAACGTATCCTTTGCCGTTGGCATCAAAAGCTCGGCATCTGCCGTCAGAGGATAGGAAGCCAAAATCGGTCATCGTGATGAACATGTTCGGATCGAAGTGGAGTGAAGACCCGACCACGATGGAAAGATCGGCATCATCGTCTTGAATTGATTTGTTCCCCATGTGGAAAGAGACCAAAGATGAAGAGCATGCAGTGTCAATGGTGACACTTGCTCCGTGTAGATTGTAAAAGTAGGAGATACGGTTTGCCAAGATGGCATTGCCAGTACCTGTTGCGGTGTACTTGGAGTAATAGCCCAAGTCTTTGTTCATCATGTCTCTGTAGTCATTGGTAAAGCTACCGCAGAAGACTGATGTCTGGGAGCCGTTGACATCGTCGAGTGTAATACCAGCTTCAGATACATCAGCACCGCAACAAGGTACAACAATCTCTCGAAGACTCACCGTCCTCCAATGCCTCGTACACTACTTCCAGTAGCATTCTCTGCTGTGGGTCCATGGCCTCTGCCTCTTTCCCAGAAATGCGGAAGAATTCCGGATCGAACAAGCTAATGTCCTGATCGAGAAAATATCCTGCAGTGGCATTGGTCTACATTTCGTTAGTAGAATGAACTACAAGGCATCGAAAGGGTGACGTACGGTGCTCTTGTTGGCTCCATTGGGATGATAGAATGCGTCAACATTGAATCGATCCCCTGGGATCTTGCTCTGAAGATCTTTCTGCTCAACAATGTTGTCCCAAAGTTTGCTCGGGTTTTGTGCACCAGGCACGCGACATGCCAAGCCCACAATGGTAGTAGGATCCCTGACGAAGTCGTCCCCATCACTAGATGGGTTTGAAGTATCAGAAGTTGCCTCAGTGGAGCGAGATGAGGAGCGTGAGTGCTGAGTCGATGAAGATGTTGACTTTGAGAGCTGGGTAGCTCTTCGGTACATGGCGGCCATTTCTTCTTGGTGAGTGGTTCGGAGTTATTGTGGATGCAGCGATGAGATCTTTGAGAAAAGGGGCTAGATTGCTAGCGGTGCAGAGATTAATTGAGATTGACTAAGCTGCTCGGCTTGGTGAGAGATAATTTGACTCTCTTTGATAGGGTTTCTTGGCTAGAAAACTGGAACCGCTGGAGAATGAAGACTTTATATAAAATGGTTGTGGCCCCTAGTTCATCCCTCGAAACCCAAGACGACAATTAGGAATAACCAACCCACTCATCGAACATTCTGACTTACCATATTGCCACGGACAAATCTACAAGAGATCAAGAACCGGTCTGAAACAAACCCGTCAATGACCTCACGCATGGCATTTAGGAGCCCTGCAACAGCCATGTGCAAATCGAAGGATCCAACGCGGAGAATATTCGTAACTTGCAGCAGCCATGTACCAGATGCAACAATGTCGGAGACTTCCCGTATCTTGCAGTAGCCATGTGCCAGATGCAACAATGTCGGAGACTTCCCGTATCTTGCAGCAGCCATGTGTCAGACGCAACGATGTCGGAGACATCTCGTACCTTGCAGCAGCCATGTGCCAGACGCAAAAATATCGGAGATTTCTCGTGCCTTGCAGTAGCCATAGACCGGATCCAAAGAGAGAAAGCATGACATGATAAATCCCTGCTTTGGGTGTCCAACGAAGACCCACTTAGACCGGAGCAAGAGACTACAGTTCCGCTCAGCAAGTTTCAGTATATTGTCCGTCCGCACTCGGCAACCGTTCTGCAGGAGGTGATGCTGGGCTTGCGGGCGAAGAACTGCTGCTTGAGGGCTGAATAATTCGTCAGGCAGCACCTGAAGAAGTGGCTGTGCCCTAGAGCGAGTGAGACGGAATGCTCAATCCAGCTGTAGGTCCCCATGCACGTAGACGCACGATTTGACCAGTGTCACATCTTGCATACTGGGCCTGTCCGTAGCAAACAGATGAACGAATAACAATACATTAGACCAATTCAGCAGTCTAAAACGGACACGGAAATACAAAGTACACTAGGAGCTTATTCTGTACGCAGCTTCCTAAGCAATCAAATCGAGTAGCAACATGCTCTATTCCAATCGCAAGCGAAAGGATCGAGGAACGAATTCTTTGAGACACGAGACTAAGCTGTAAACAGTAATCGTTGGAACACTCAGAATTACTGACACGTCATACAGGTGTTTGAAACGGCCGATATTGCTGACGCAGCTTACACGAGAATTGTCCGGAGGAAGGTGTCGAGAGGGCGAGATGTAGGAATACTGCGATGAAATGCGGAGAACCAAAGAAATCTGGGGCGGGCTGATACCTTTATTAAAGTCTCCGTATTGAACTAAAATAGCTCTAACTGTAAAGTACTTACCGATCAAGCCGGGGTCCGGTTCCCGCTTTGCGGCCCGCGGACTACTACAACGTTTCACAATTCACAAACCTTGTCTCATCCTCTATGTGGATTCGGAAGGGAAGGCGAGGTCAACCAGCCCGTGCGCAATTCAGATCTCAGTCCAACGTTTCGCTTACATAGTAAGTATTGGGAAGCGTGCCGAGTGGCGAGTCTTCTGTTCCACGGCTCGATATCTTCTCTACGATCGAACACTGGGGGTAGAACCAAGAAAGGCCTACAGGCAAAACGGGTAGCAAGATCTTAGAGTGAATCTCCAAAGCTTCAATTCTGATCGTATCATACATAGAATACCGAGGCCATGATATCATGATGCAAATCTCAAATGGATTGAATTAGGAACGCCACCCAAATGTAGACACCATAGACTTTTGAATACATTTCATCGAGGACGAAAGGCTGAATCGTCAAAACATGCGCCGCCACCGGTCTTTCCATGATCATGATAGACTTTGAAGCCCCTGGGGCCTGCTTTATCTTGCACACCAAGATTTGCTGTTGCTGTGAAATCAGTCGCCCTGGGGTCTAGCACATCTGCGGCTCCCCATTCTAGCCCGGATATTGGAGTATTGTAGAGAGACGCATTTCTGTCATAGGCCTCAATGTTTGATATATTCTGGTCGTAGAGGCTGAATGTGGAAGGTAACATAGGATTATTAGAGGGAACGCGCGGGGCCAAGGGCGTGGTTGAGGAAGAATTCTCCGTCGGCGAATATGTCAGGCCTGGGATAAAGTCTGACTGCAGAGGCATCGATGGGTTCGTATCCATCGACAGAGGGTCTTCGGATCCAACGGATGGAAAGTCGAGCGACAAGGCATTATCCGAGCTCTCGTCGTCGAAAGTTTCCATGACTTGCTTTAATTGCTTCTTCACCGCTTTAATTCTTTTCGATTGGCGCAACTTCTCGTGCTTGGACAAGTCATGCAAGTCTGAACTGAGTCTGGCCAGCTCCTCGTGCTTGCTGAGTAGGAGCCGGCCTTCCGACTCCAGCTTGAATGATGTGGAGCGTGCTTGGATATGGGCGAGGACCCTGCCACAGGTGTCTAGAGCCATTGCGAAGACTTCGCCAATGGTAGCGGGAAGAAGTCCCATACCCATACCACCGCAATCAAGTGTATCATCAAGTGCTGGACTCACTCGGAGCAGTGACCTTGCAGAATAGCAGAAATCGTTAATGAGGCCATTGGTGACGACAATGCTGGCACTGGTATCTGGGGTACGGGGAAACAAGAAATGTATGATCATCGTGTGGTAGGCTGATAGCAAGAGGGCTTGGGAAGTTTGGTATCCCGAGTGAGCCTCCAGAAGCTTTAGGGCGCCGACAAGGACATGACGAATGTTGGAGCATACGCCTGAGAGGTCTTGAGAAGGGTGCTGCAGCAGCTTCGAAAGTTGCCGTAGGCGATGCAGTGTATTGGACTGCCAAGAAGATGCGTCAGGCCCTTCTACTGAGCCCTGCTCTTGGGGGGAAAGAGCGTAAATGTGTGCCGTGGTAGAGGCAATATGGCTTATTGGCCAAAGGTCACGTATAGCCTTGGCTTGCTGCCTAAGGGTCGAAATATTGTCAGAAGCCGAATCCAACGCAAAGACTGACGAAGTTGATTCGTTTGAGGGTGGAAAGCGAGCTGACAGGCTCAAGGGTAGGAGGTCTAGGAGTGGGGCATCCATTTGCATGAAAGCCCATACTATGATGGAAAAGGTGAGCCAGCGAACACTTGTCGCTACCTCTGCTTCAACCTCTCCAACATCCATGCCATTTATCTTATTCACTTGGACGTTGGGCATCTCAAGACTAGAGACGATCCTATTGGCATGAAGGAAGTAGCATATGGACCGGCGAGCTCGGGTGGCGCACAGCTCGTACCAACCGAGCAGTGTCAATGCTTGGACAGTTGAAAGTTCGATGCTAGCATTTTGAATGTCAAAGAGTTTGGATTTGGCCCAGTCGAACATATCCTGTCCTTTGGCACGAATCTCCGGCTCTTGCTGGGCAAAGTTGACGTCGGCGAGGATTACAGCAAGGAGGATTTCGTTGTGGGTACCGTCGCGATAACTTCGCAGGAGGAGAGTCTTGGAAAGGATGAAAGCGAGAGGATGATGCGAGAACCAGATGTCAATCATTTGCAGGGTCTGGTAGTTGTTGTACTGATCTGGCGGACTCGGCCCCTTGCCAAGGTCATCGAACATATTGTGGGTAACATCGGCACCTAAGCACCTTTTGAAGAGCCGCGACTTGCCATGCTCGGGCTGATGGATGCCCAGGTCGTCGAATAGGAGGGTGACCATCTTGACAAAGTCCTCTATAAGAACGGACATTGGCTCCTCGTATGTTATCGTTGGGCGAGGTAGGGTCTCGACTGGTGAGGTAGAAGCCTGGAATTGTCTGTGTTTGCGGCTGAATGCTTTGATTGCGTTGGAACAGGAAGCTGTATTGGGGATTCCCTCTTCATTGAAGAGGTGATCAAATGTTTGTTGAAGGTCATTAGCAATCATGCGCGGCTCCGTAGCCTTCAGACTACCCGTCCTGGAATGATTTCTTGATGACGGGCAGGTTTTTGATTTTTGAGGTGGCCGTTGGACATCGATAGGGATGGGAGAGCGCAAAGCTTCGGTGGATCGCGCACATTGGAGTTCCTTCACCCGAGGTGAAGAAGTGACGCTTTCCGACTTTGGTGGTAGATTAAGCGCGGATGACTTCGATGTGACACCCTTTGGTCGACCCTTTGACCCCTCCCGGCCATACACGCAGTCGATATTCCTTTCGCGGCAGGCACTGCAGATGCTTTGACCTGAACACCGAATCTTCCTCGACCTACAGAACGCACAGCTCCTCCTCATTGTTGGCTGGGGACTGACTTTGATCTGGGAGTCAGTCGGCTGTGATGTTTCTTGGTTGTCGCCTTTGAAGAGCATTGCGATTTCAGGTGCTAAGATATTGAAGGTATTCAAAAGAGACGCCAACAAAGTACAAGATAGAAGTTCTAGAGTCAGGTGGGGACTCCTTAGGTTACTGTATATAGACTCTTCGACCAGAGCAGAAGAGAGGCCCCCAAATCCCAGCTGTCAAAAGGATCATGTTGTTTCGAAGAAGACGTTGAAGATGCTCTCAACTTTGCAGGGCTTTCAGTTACGGCATAGCCACCTATAATATCAGGCACGGTAGCGAGATCCATAATCTCTGTCATTGCCGTGCCGCTATCAAGCTCCTGTAAGCCGTCACAGGAGATGCACGGGTGGATCGAGTTACATGCGGGGATCTTTGTCGTCCACCTCGAAACAGTGCCAAGGTGCAGCTGTGTATCGGTACCCGATGTGTCCTGGGGCCGTGGACCCCTGTAGTGTAACGAAGGATTGCAGGTACAGCTGTCAGATGAGGCTGAGAGCGACGTGCTGTGATCGACTGACCACAGTCATATACACAAAATTATCATGACACGAACGCTGGCAGTCAGAAGCCCAATAGAACGGGTGCTATTCTCAACCATTCGAATAGGAAATGTCGCTTGAATACAAGGCTCGTAGCTCACAGCCGCGAAGAATAAAAATCACGGGTTGGCAGCCTGAATTTCGTCCCTCAACGCCTCGTGTTACCAACCCGGAGGCGTTGAGAGACGAGATTTACCAACCCAGAGGGGTTGAGAGACGGAATTCAGGTTACCAGCCCGCGATTACTGCGCAATGCCCAGCTGAGTATCTGCGGGCGCAATAAATACGGAACGTAAGTGTGGGGACTGTGATCCAAGAAGATGGTGTGAAGGATCTTATCTAACCAACTAGAGTCGACTAACACGGGTCATGGTCCAGGCATCTGTCTGGTGTGATCCTTCCTCCTGTAGATCCAAGTTCAGCGTCGTCTAACGCTGCCAGATGGAGACAAGAACTGCAATAGTTGTAGCAGGTTCATTTCACCTAGATACGAGGTTGTATTCGGACCAACACGCACCGCGTTCGGAGTTCGTAAGTGGCATGATGAACACTCTCGATAGATGGGCTTGCAGCGGCCCTCGGAGTGGAGACAATGGATCAATAAGGATGACGGGGGGCTTGCGTCAGCCCATAAAACATAGCTGAAAACTGGAAAGTATCTCACGCCCGTTAGCTGGCCCTAGCTCGTTTGAAGCTGCTCGCTCCTCGGGTCCGGATCGATCAGCATTGCATAGTTTACTTCAGCCGTGCCTCGTGCCACGACCCCCGAGCCAGCATTAGCCATATGCATCCTTACTAAACGAGGTGTTGAGGGCTTTGCATCAAGGGTCGCAACCGTTCAAACCGTGCGTTTTAGGCCTTAAACCAAACTGAACTGCCTGCCGTCGCCCTAAACCGTGCGTTTTAGGCCTTAAACCAAACTGCACGGTTCAAACTGATAGTGTACGCTAGTTTAGACCTTTAGTAATGCTAGTTTAGACCTTTAGTAATGCAGTAGAGGCTTGTTCCGTAGATGTATCGACCTCTTTATCGCGCATCTTGAATAATGTTGTACGATACAAAGTGCCAAAGTGAAAAGATTCGTCGCCGAAAAAACACTAAGTAAATCGTCGGGTCGCTAGTCGGTTGCCCTGATAATAGTAGAGTAAATAGCAATTTTAACCCGTCAATAAGGTTTTAGACTTATTTTAGGGTTGCATCGTCGAATATCAAGATATCTATAAACTATCGGTGCAAACCGTGGTGTAGACCTCCTAAACCAAACTGCACGGTTTGCCAGATGCCTCAAACTAAACTGCACTAAACGGTTTAAACTGATAGTGCACCAATAGTGTGAAACGGTTTGCAAACGCTTGCAAACCTTGCTTTGCATTCGGGGTAAAGCTAAGCGAGAAGCAAAGTGTGCTGGCAGGCCAAGCAGAGTCAAGAAGACGATGTGAATACCTTCGATTTACGGAGGCGTGACCAGGAATTATGGCTGCCAACAATCGATTGTCGGAAATTGATCGACAATAGTGCGCGTCTCACGCGACTATCTCTAGTTCCCGGCCTCCGGGATCCGCACTCGTCAAGGAACCAGCTAAGGGCACACACATGCTCATGAGTCAATATAAAACTTTCATCCTCTCCCCCGAGCTCAGCCTTGCTAGGCAGAGATACTTTTTCCTGGTCAGAATTAGGTAGCGAATGACTTGATCCTATAGGCTATCAGACCCTACACCAACAACAACCTGACACCCACCCATCCTTCGCCACATGTTTAGGTCCACACCATGCAGGCTGACGTGGTCAATAAGAACGGACCCTTCTCCGGGTCTTCGCCGCCCCCGCTCATATCTCGCCTTCTCGGCATGATAGTGGGCCCGGAAACCTTCTGATCGATCAACGCCAAGGATACTAGCATGATACTTCGTTTCGTATCCGACGAGGGAACGAGGAATGACCAAGGGTTTCTACAACTCTGTCCACTTCATTGCGCTGCTACATCATATACAGAGAAACGCCAACGATCTAATCGGATCCAACATCGGGTATACACTAACAATGAACCTTAGTCTGTAACTCGCCTTTGTGGAACACGAAGTACTGGTAGTTGTTACAGCAACTTTGGCTTAGAACCCTTTTCTCGGTGTGGAAACCCATCTTTTCCTTTCCACGACCAACAAAGAAATCCACCTTCTTGCCTTCTTTTGGCTCCATGTCCTTCAAAACGCATTCTGAGGTGCACTCCTCGCGCTGCCAGACTTAGATCCCTGGGACGAAACAGGCATCTTCTCATCGTCGTATATTGGGCGTACAGCCCTATTAAGGTACTTCCCCGGATAGAAGGCATTCACAGCAATTACGGCGACGACAATCATCCTGATTGGTTCAAGTCAGCAACTTAATCTTCTCCCATGGGACATGGAGCCACTTACGCTCCCTCCAATGCAACAAAATCCGTCTGATTTTTCATCAATTTACTACCCCAGCCGCTGGAAAGCTCAATGACACGGTAAATACATCGGATCTGAATAGCCGTGTACGCGAGTCCCAAAGCGCCTAAGCATGCTTTTAGGTACTTGTTGTACTCCAGGATAGCCCGTGCTCTCGCAGAGGCCTCGGGATCTCTGTAGACACGCCATGCATACTCTCCGGCGCAGATGCCGAACAGCGTCAGGCTTCCGACCTGGAAGGCGAGCCCTGCAAGCTGAACATTATCGCCGAGAGCGAGGTTCTTGTTCTTCTGGGCTGCGATGGAAGCAAGACCACCGCCGGCACCTATGAAGACTTAGAAGACACATCATTAATGGGTCAATGTAATTGGCGGCTGACCTTGAAGTGCAAGAGACACAATGTCGCATCCAATGAATATGTATGCGTAATGCTTTGGCGACAGTCGAGAAACTTCAGTTCCAAACAGCAGAACGCTGTCACAATAATATTCAGCACCTCTTCGCTGGTCAGAGTAATGAGGGATGCCACTTACAGTCTGGACAAGCAAATATAGATTGCTGCGGAGAAGAACGCAGGAGCAATTGTGAGGAGGCATATCTGGATGAGGAACCTGCAGTCCTGTAAGCTCTCTAACACGGGACCCTCGAGTGAGTTGGGCATTGGCTGACCCGTTCAGATTGAAAGCATTCGGATGCATCATCAACCTTCCAGCGTATCCCAATACCTCACAAATACATCCCCACCCCATTGCGAATAGCGTCCCCCAAGCTCGATGGTAGATTCCCTGCACACTATGCGCAACCAACGTTAAGCCGAAAATTACTAGCAGCGCAACGTCGGGGCCGAGAGCAGGCGTGTAGCCATAGAACGACTTGGAGACTTGGCACGTGGCATTGATTGAGTGACAACTTTCGCGAGGCAGGAGTTGGGGAAGGCCGGAAAGTGGGGAAATGCCTGACATTTTGGCGATGTTGGTCTTGGAATTGGAATGAGACGAGGAAGTGGACGAAGATGAGATTGAGGATAATAATATTGGAGGTAGGAAGAATAGTGAACAAGCAGGGTAGATATCTACATAGATTAGCAAGAATTATCGCCAGGTGACCTTTACGTACATGAGTCGCTATGAATCCCACGCGAGCATAGAAAGGCCCAAGAACACTCCGATTCGATTAAACTGCAGGAAAATGTCCGTCTTAGCTCAAATATTCCGCCCACAGACGGACATTTCTCGAGGCGGGCGTTTACCGCGGAATCCCACACGCTAAAGATGCAAAATCTCCGAACAACGAAATATTGTCCCTCGACGCCGAGAACAGACTGCTACGGTGGAAAGACACTAGTATAATCGAGAGGATATAACGACTGTGGCAATGGCATCGTTCGCATCCTCCTCAGCGCTTAACAGAATATACCCACCCGGGCCCCGCTGCTCTCAATCCTTGTTTCTGCTTTTTGTGTCCAAACTTTCCGCATTAGACAATTATCCCTGTCCATTCTTGCAGTCATGGTCATCAGGCCTACGAGCTTCAGACATAGCTCTATCAGCTCAAAGGACATAAGTTGTCCACAAGCATATAACGTTAATGATGATCTGAGCTTACATGAAGCGAACCCAACATCACTCGAAGGAGATCAAAACCATCTTTCAACATCCACAGGAGAAGACTACGCGACGAACAACCAAGATGCGCCTTACGAGCCGGGTAAATGGCTTTATTTGGCTTTCGCAACTCTCGGCGTCCTCACTATCATGGTAGCGTTAGATGCGACAGCTCTGTCCGTAGCCTTACCAGTCAGTTCATTCCATAGTCCGACTTGAAAGCTTGGGACCCTGAACGAATCATCAGATTATTGCCAGAGAGCTTCACGGATCTGGACTCGAGGCTTTCTGGGCCGCAACGTCATACCTTCTCGCCTCAACCGTGTTCCAGCCCACAATTGCGGCTCTCTCCAATGCTTTTGGGAGAAAATGGATCACAACTATGGCAGTAGTTTTCTTCCTTCTTGGTATTATTATGAGCGGATTATCGAAGAAATTCGACCTTCTCCTGGCGGGCAGAACAATCCAGGGTATTGGTGGTGGCGGCATCATTGTCCTGACGCAGGTCATTATCTGTGACCTAGTCCCATTACGACTGAGAGGCCAATGGTTCGGTGTGATCAGTGGGATGTACGCAATAGGTTCGGTATCAGGCCCACTTTTGGGAGGTGTGTTTTCGGAGAAAGTTACCTGGGTGAGAATTGGTTCACCCTGTAAATCAAATGATTCCAGCTAATTGAAAGAACAGCGCTGGATATTCTGGATCAATCTCCCTTTCATAGGCATGGGTTTGATTATGATCCCTCTCTTCATCAGGCTTGGAGTGGCCAAAAGCTCTTTCGGCAGCAAATTGGTAAAGATTGACTGGATCGGGTCCGTGATATTCATCGCCTCAACGACTGGCTTCCTTATTCCTTTATCTTGGGGCGGCGTCGCCTATGAATGGGACTCATGGCATACAGTCGCTCCTCTGAGCGCGGGTCTTGGAGGACTCGTAGTTCTCTACTTCTACGAAGAGCGAATAGCTTCGAACCCCATTATTCGCACAAGCATCTTCAAGAATCGAAATGCGACAGCTGCCTATCTCATTGTGGTGATCCACGGCATGGTAGTCGTAGGCTCTCTCTACTACCTTCCGCTCTACTACGAAGCAGTTAAAGGCCTATCGCCAATCCTCTCTGGTGTTGCCCTTTTCCCGGAGACCTTCACGGTGGCTCCCGGCGCTTTCATTGTTGGAATTTTGATTTCAAGGACAGGCCATTATCGCTGAGCAGTCTGGAGCGGCTGGTCAATCACAACGCTGGGTCTCGGTCTTCTATACATGCTCGACGTGGATACATCAACCGTCAAATGGATATTCTTGAATCTCGTTGTTGGACTTGACCTTGGGTTCAACTACTCTGCCCTTGGTGTTACCCTTCATGCGGCTACAACGGAAGAAGACATGACCTCCGCAGTCGCGATGTTCACATTCTTCCGGCTCCTGGGACAGGCTTTGGGTGTTGTCATTGGCGGTGTGGTCTTCCAGAATCAAATCAAGTCCAGACTATCCGTGATACCAGCGCTCGCGTCTCTTGCGGATGAGTACTCCAAAGACGGATCAGGATTAGCAGCACTCATCAGGATCTTGCCCGAGAGTCCGACGAAGCCAGCACTGGTGCAGGCTTATGCCGACTCCTGCAAGGACATCTGGGCAGTCTTCTGCGCTATTGCAGGCTTTGCTCTGCTTTCCAGCCTAGTCCTTAAAAGATTGAGTCTTGACCGCCAATTTGTGTCGCCCCAGCAAATTGCCATGGACAAAGAAGATGTCGGACTTATGACTGAGCAAGCTGAGCAGGGTACTAGAGAGCTGAGTGGCCAGGACATTAGAATACCTGACAAGCCAGATGAGGACAGTCCTTCGTGTCTTTGGTATGGAGCAAAGCAGCCAACAGAGAGAAGTGTTTCGTTCGGAGAAAGCGGAATGGCTGGACATAAAGGGGACAGAAGGAGACGGTCTCCATGGCCTCGAATTTCAGCAGTACCTGAGGAATTGAGAGCATCTTCTGAGTACTCGGTGCCTGTTGATGTCCCAGAAAAGGCTTATTCTCACGCATCCGAAGTAATAGAGGAGCCATACGACGACACGCAAACACCACAGCTAGACCGCCCGACTTCGACGCTGCAACTACCCAACATCCGTTCCCAGCCATCATTGACGGAGATGATGCAAGGTCCGTTGGAACACGTGATGGGGCGCATAGGGAGTAGGGAGGCAAGAGTCAGAAATTCGTCTGTAAGGAATTCTGGTGTGAGGAGTTCTTGGGTGGGAAGTCGACGCCGTTCTCGCGCAGCATCTTCGTCTCGGCCGACTTCCTGGGCGCGCGTGTATGGTATGGGCTAGTGATTACGATACATAGAATACCATAATAGACTGTAATAATGCGTTATCAATACCTAATGAATCTTGCTCCGTCTGAGACTTTGCAGTTTCCTCCACCACCTTGCCTACTATCTTCCGAACACACACAGGGAGTGTATTATTCCCCGATATGGCACATGCGAGCAACTGAACATGCGGTCATCGTCACAGATGCTGCGCCGATGACAACTGCTGCATCCCAGCCCAAAGCTGTATGCATGAAACAAGCAATCTGCATGACCACATGCTGATCTTACATATCGTTGCCTCACGCACGGAGTACGTGCGAAGGCATGCAGCTTATCCTGCTCCCACATCATGCTAAATGGAGGGTTCAATCACGATGCGACCAAGTTCGTCTTCCAATTCTCCAGCTCTCCGGTCCCGAGGTTTCGACTGTTGACAACTATTGCCAACCGTAAATCTTCCGTCGCACCACGGAAAGCCGAGCGATTGCGCGAGCGCACCTCAAGTCGCGTTTTTTGACTACTGATGGCTTCCAAGGCTGTGCTTGAACTGTCTCTAATAACGATGGCAAGTTCATGTTGCAAGTTTCCCCTTCTGACACCTTCATAAATCCCCGAAACTCAGCCTTTACATCGCCCATCCGCAACGACCCAGTCATGGAGTCTCTATTCCACATTCAAGGCGACGCCTCCTCCGATCTATCCCCGCTCTTTCTTATCCACGCTGTATCCGGATTTGCCCTCCCCTTCCTTGCTCTCGGTCCCCTGAGCGCCGACACGCCCTCTACATCTCGTCCCGTCTATGGCCTCAGCTGCCCCATATACCAGTATAAATCCCCTCGTCTCTCTCACTCCTTGGACGAAGTCGCTCATGAATACGTGACTCGCATCCAAAGTGAATGTCCACATGGGCCCTACGTGTTGGGCGGATGGTCGATGGGCGGAATGATTGCTGTCAAAATGGCTGCCATACTGGAAGAGCAGGGCGAGGAAGTCTTACACGTGTTGTTGATAGATTCCGCAAACCCACAAGGATGCCCTCAGTACGTGGGCGAAAGCGAGAGATCTGCAGTTGGGGAATGGACATACAATGCATACTCGAAGCGCACGGGCTTGCCAGGCTTGGAGGCAATGGCCAGTGATGAGGAATTTGGAAGCGACGAAAGCGATGGACAAGACGCCGATGACGAGGTCGACATTCTCGAATACTTGCCACGAATGAAAGCGCACATCTACAACAGCTGGGACATGATCAACCTCGCGGGGCAAGCAGACTGCCTCGCCAGAGGACTCGCAAGTCCGGTCACCTTGGTCAAATGCACATCTTTGGCAGCACCGCCGCCAGGCATATCTGAGGAGAGGAAGAGTGCAATTCGACATCACTTCGACGACGACCGCGCAGGATGGACAATGGAAAAGCTCAAGACTATACCAGTGGATGCACAGCATGATGAAGTTTTCGATGGCGATCATATCGATGTGGTAACTGATATTCTCAAGGGAGTCTTGGAGGGTATAGAGAGATGAGCATGCGCTGTCATCGTGTGGGGAACCGACGGTGCCGGATAGCATATGCTACTCTTTGAGTCTCCATCTTCTAAGTTCCCACAATCCTCACGAGTTGACGTGATGAGGTGTGCCATCATAAGTAACAGCAGCTTCCTGGAGCATGTCCGGACTACGTTGAAACATAACCGTGATGTTGATGAATTGGTGCCTTCGTTCATGCGTCGCTAAGCCAGCTTGTGTCATACAAATCCCTTAAGAACATCTCCTCATTATATTTAGTCTCTACCAGCTTTAACGCTCAAGTAGTCATCAAGGCCCATCAAAAAGTTCCTCGCCTTGACGATCCATCTAGCTGCAAAGTAGTAAGCTCGCTCGCAACACCTGATCCTCATTGATGCGGCGGGAGGTCGTTGCCGAAACATATCTCGAGCGCTCTCAGAGCGTACGGCTTTCCTTACATGCTCACAGAACCCCTGGTTTCAAAGATCGGGACTGTTTACAAACGACGCAGAAACGCACTTGTAAATCCTCGCTTGGGGGTTTGCGTAGGTTTAATAACGAACAGCAAGGAGCAGCAGCCAAATCAACGAACCATGTTAGCAAATACATTTAAGCAGTCGGAAAGGAAACATTTTGATCTCAAAGAAGAAAGCGAGGATGATATCAATCACATAATTTGGACTTGCTAGTTTCTTTAAATATATAATATACTTCAATGCATGGGACGATACAGACGAGGAACACCGGAGACTTGGGTCTCTCGATAGTGGTGATCCATAAGTCTTGCCCCAGGGGCAAGGCTTGGCCTGTCGAGTCAGAGATGTGCAGAAGGATTGGGAGAAGAATTGATTGAGAGGGGTTGGATAGTCTGCCACGGCAACGAGGCCTCGTAAAGATAGATAACCGAAATAGTTTCATTAGCTGATGATGTGTTTTCTTTCATCTCGATTGAAAAGCTATCCCCAATACATGAGTGGAATGCCGGGAGATTATGCCCATTAAGGATTCATTCCTAATACTAAAGACTCGACGAACGAGTCTGGAGATTTGATTGAATCCGGGTTCCGTAACGCCTGGCTCTTGGGACATCATTCATCGTTAGCTGCAGTCTAGTCCATGCAGTAGTCCTATGGCATTTCCTATCGGTCGAGTCCAGCTCATCCGTCATGGGAAACTTTCTGTCGCTTAGACGACTCCTAAGTAAGTTTCGGAGTCAGCATTCCTCCTTTCCGTCAATGCAATGAGCAGAGGTGCATGCTTTGGGAGTGGTTACCGCCGGAACATGTTTCCAGCATCTTGCAAACGCTCAGAAAGGGGCAAGGATTGCTCAGAAATCTACTTACGGCTCCATCAAGCAGTACATGAGTCATGCGCCTATCAATCCCATGGAAGTTCGCAAACCTGCAAATTCGATAGTGGCAGTTGGGGTCATGGGAGCAATGGTGTCCGAGGAAACAAAGCCGATAAGTGCAGGCTGAGCCGAACTTGCACACCATCTGCCTGGCGCGTATCGCCAACACCAGGACCTCATCGGGTTCAAGGAATGCGTGACTATATTGACAATTCCCGTGGGTACAGACACCTTTGATGTGATGCATATTGCAGAATTTGTGCGGCCAGGGCAGCCTTTGACATCGGTCGTCGAGACGTTTGTAGACGTCAGCGCTGGGCTTTACCAGCGGTTGGTCGATGCGTTGTCCGACACTGTTCAAGAACACACGGCATGGGTTTTTGAGATCACTAGATGTGCGACATGTACGTTAGCGTATGAGTTCCACGGTGCATGGTGTACTCAGTACAAGCTTTAGGGGTGCATACCTTTCCTGAATTGGCACGGTTTGCGAGTTTGATGTTGCGTTTGTAGTCGGGTTAACGTTGTGAAGTCGTGGATCACATGGTAAACTTGCTTCAGGGGCAGTCGCGTTGTCCTGCGCATAAATAGGGCGATTGCGAGATTTATCATTGCTGGGTGTCCTCGGTCTCTTGAGAGTTCCATTGGCGCTTGTTTGCATTACTTCACCAGCGCTAGTACTGAAGTCTCTACCAGGCATGCTTGCGCTCCTGTTATGCCCAACGGGCTGTGTGGGTATGGAGAATGGTACATGCGAGAGGTGAGACAAGGGCGAACCTGATCCTTTGCTTGGCAGGAGCTCTGCATGTCTGAAGACAGAGCTGAGTTCCGCGATGTCAAAGGGCAGCTTCTTGTAACCCTCGCCGAGTTGATAGTGTTGTATCAAGGAAATCTGTGACGCTACTGTGCTATTGTTCTTCCACGAGTCCAGGCTTGGGATATAACCATTGTCATGACAGCAACCAAACAGAATATGTTTGCAATGCATGTCTCTGACAAAGAGTGTGAAGTTCTCTACGTTTCTCAATCTCAGTAAAGCGTTGTGAGGTATATCAAGAAGAGGAGCAATTGGCTCACCTCTGATCTTGTGATCAGCTCGTTCTTTGCCGTAGCCGACATCTACGAAGTCGAAGAGTGGCTGGCTTTGGGCGAATCCAGTAGCAAATTCCCGTAACGTGTTCGATTGTTTGATGATGTCAAATTGTTGGCACTTTCTAGCGAGACCTTCGAGGTTGACAAAGATCCGGACTATAAGTTTCCAGTCTTTGGCACCTTTATAGCGTTCGAGATACTTGGTGGCCTCGGTGAGTAATCGTTGTGCTGCTTCCTCGCCGCCACTGGTACCCTGGCAGAGCAGGTCGTCTGGAAAGACATAGCCGTCGCCGTCAACTAGCACAACGGCAAATGGATTGGCAGCAGCGCTTTCTTCCGCCACCCGAAGACGCTCTTTTTTCTCTTCATAATTTTCAATTCTTCTCTTGAGAGATTCGGTCAGATCCTCCACTTGATTCTCCAGACCTTCTGTCAATTTCACTGATTTCTTGAGCTTTCGATTTTCCTGGATGAGCTCCTGAGGCACGTTAGCACTATGATAAAGTGGTGTACAACCAGTGGCTGGACCTTTAACCACTTGTCCCGCTCCTGATCGGTTTTGAGATATCTTTGCAGCCGTTCTTCCACCACAACCGTTGGCGGATTCATCTCTTTTGGGGTTGTAGGTTCCGACGACAGGAAAGACGGCATGGTGCCAACGTCAAAATGTCAATGATTGAAACGAGAACTTAATATATGATAATTGGGGTTGTGGTCCTGGTTATTTAGAAGCCGCCAAAAGCGCTACAGTAAACCCGACGGCTCTTGGAATTCCGACGATCACAAAGGAATCAAGAGCTTGAGCGGTAGCTTGCAGAATCTACGTGGTATGACCGGCGGCTTGCCGCAGTCGATATCAGCGGTAGCGTCCTCTGAGTCCGCTGTCTCAACTTTTGTTGCGGGATAATTTCCGGTGTAGTAATTCCATTGGTCAGTTGCTTCTACCGATTGGAGTATTGGACTTTGTAGTATAGAACTATTGGTATAGTAATCTATAGAAGATGCCGGGGTACAGTATTTATTTGGTCTGCAGAACCTGGCGAAGCCGCTACGTAAGCTACGTACCTGATGGTTTATTACACTGAGTCAATTGGTTTATGAAGCCCAGGACATGGAAGGAAAACTAGACTTTTGAGGGGGGAGGGCAAGTTTATATATTGGTGGCTTAGTCATGATCTGGATCAATTGGATAACAATCTGAGACAGATTAGGCTCAAACAGCCAATCACATCATCGCACCATGCAGGCCCCCACGACTAAGGCAAGCTAATCTTCTGACTTCTACTTCTCCGACCAATCAAAAATTAAATAATTATTTAGAATATAATTATCCAGAGTAAAACCTGTTTTTTGCATATGTTAGCTCTAGATAAGAAGTCTTCTTGTACGTAATAGATAAGAAAAATATAGAATTTCTTGCTCTTACTTCTAAGGTTATTATATTTGATTAGAATATAGTTTTGACTCGGTTTAACTACTGTTATCAAGGTACTTAATAAAGTATTTCCTCTACAGTTGTATTGCTGTGATGCCGCCGGGCGTAGATTGACCGCGTCGGGTCGGGTTATCGAGTTCGGATCGGGTCGGTTCCAAAAGTTGGAACGAAAAGTCGATTCGATTCCTAATGTTGGAACCGACTATTCGGGTCGAGTGGCAAACTTGGAACCGAAAATCGATCCGAAAAACCGACTCGAATCGTTAAGACTACTATTTTTAGTAATCTTGGCGTTCTTGGCGATTCGATTCAATTCCTAATATTGGAATCGAAAATGGACTTGAGTCGAGTCGGGTCGATTCCAAAAAAGTAGGAATCGACTCGGGTTTCGGTTCGGTTCCTAATGTCGGAACCGTCGGGTCGGGTCGGTTCCAATAGTTGGAACCGAAACCCGACCCGACGGTCAGTCTAGCCGGGCGACCCCCGGGCGCGTAGGTGCGACCTTCCTAGTATATAGGTGTAATAGGTGGTAATCGCCCCCTTTAGATGGCAATTACTGTGGTCTTTAAGCCCGAGTGCACCCTAGGCACCTATTATCCTGGGGGCGTTACCATTGCTAATATTTAGTAGGTTCAAGAGAGTTTTCCATCTGTAGATCTATATTGGAGTCTTTTCAGGAGCGATCAAGAAACTATACTACAGAGACTTAGCGCTCTCTATGATACCATCCTGGCAGATTTATAGGATCCTTCATGCAAGATATCGCACCCTCGAACCTGCAAGCTGCAGCAGCAATCGATTCGGAACTGAAAACCCGACGCCAGACATGCATATCGGTCCCTGTCGAAGTACATGCATTTAGTCACTATCCCAGCCGAAAACACCGTGTGTGCGTCGGTCTGCAAGAGACGTAGGACTTGACAGCGACATGACAGTCAAGAGATGATGGATGTCATAGTAGACACATGATTCGTCAACGTCCCATCATTCAGTGGGACTAAAAAATCGATCATTAATCCAGGGATTAATGTCCTTGCGTCCCGACTTCCGGCTTTCCGCCATGTGACTTCGAGTAGTTATTGGTCGTGGGCCCACGGAACGGGTAGCAAAGACTAATGCCTTTGGATTTAGGCTTCACGGCTATTGTTGTACTCCGCATCACACATGATGTAGAGTAGACGTATTGCCCAATTTGGAAGCCTTTCGTCTCCAAATTTTCTCTCACAAGGAACCACACTGCGGAATCTAGATCTTCATGACAAACTCCAATTGACAAGACGAAGACGAATCCCTGAAGCCTGCATAAGGGACAGCACAATAGGCTTCTACTCCGACTACACCAGTTATTATGATGTCCACTCTACTCGAAGTGACGAAGACTAAGCTTGGAACGTTCTCAATAGTGCTAACGAAGAAAGCAGCGAGACCTTGACAGGACTGATGCAGGAGTGCAAGGCAGTTCTATCTGTCGCTGCTGCTACGCCAAGTATGCGGAGAACCGGGACGGGTACGACCTCCTGACTGAATACATCGTTGGCGAAGATTGGTTGAAGGCATGGCTTGGCAACATCTCGTGTCCCATTCGTCGAAAAACGCTCCTTGCTGTGCCAGAGATAATCGCCGCACCAGAAGAAGACAACAATATCCAGAAGGAAGAGGAGATCGAACAGGAGAAACAATGTCTTTCTATGACTAATATACACCTTTCTGTTTAACCGGACGAGCTCACTCACTTGGCCGACCAAGAAATCGCTGAGATCTGTCGCGCTGAGCTCCCAATCGCGAATTCGGAAACGCAAGTCAGAGGGAACCATGCTAAAAGGCAGTCCCGGCATCTAGCGAAGCCAGCCCTGGCGGAACAAAATGCAAGACATCCTGAACTCAGGTGGGATTGGAAGTAAGCGTGGAGATAGACGGATACCTTGGCGATAAAACGTACCCCAATACTGGAGCCAAAAACTTCGACAACAACAAGACCTATATTACACAAGTAGATTTGGTATCCCACAGCCTGTAAAGGAATGCCAAAACCCATAATCTAGCAGTAGTGAAACTCTTGCTCCCCAAAGTCATCCCTAAGTATGGATCGACCCCTGCGGAAAAACAACGACGTTGCTAATCGTGTCATCAACACCTGCTGGATCGCCCGTGAACGTCGGCCCTGGCGGCAGGGCATCATTTGAAGACGCTGCTGCCAATATACGCTCTGGCGGTCGTGTGCCAGGGGGGCTTGGGAAATCTGTGCAGTGGCCGTATATGCCTGACTTTCAACATCAATAATCAATCTTTAGATGAGCAGACAGATAACAGGCAGGAAGTGAAAACATACTTGCAGCATAAAGCAAATAGCTGTGCGCATTCATGAGCGTGTAGTCAGCCGACAAAGCCAAGACGTCGTTCGCGTCATAAACTTCATAGTCGCTGATCTGATTGAGTAGGCCTCTTTTTGTCTGCTCCGGTATTAAGTAGATATGTACGATCTCCTCAAGTAACACCCACATCCCATATTGGGTCAGAGATGGCCCAGCTCGCCCTAAACGATCTAAATTAAACTTGTTTTTCGCATTTACACTTAGGCACTTGTTAGGTGGCGGTACGGGCGCGATGGTTCCGAGGCCAGAGTCCCAGAAGTATGGGCAAATCCCTATATAGGGTGTCCCACTCAAACTTTGAGCGCTCGGAGTAGACTTTTCGCGACAGTCATTGTAAGCATCGAATCTTGACCCATCAGGTAGAGTGCCAGCGAGCTGGCCTGCAGCGCTCAGGCACACGATGACTGGAGCTCCATTGGTCACTGCCGTTGGAGGGTGGATGGCTGCGCCAGCAGAACTGTAAGCGAGGATGTTGGAAACAAAAGCCATGTTTCCGGGGTCGGTGAAGAAGGTCTGGTACGCAGGGTTCATGGTGAACGATTCTGCGTCTTGAGTCGCTTGAATCAAAGCGCCCCACAATGTCTCAAGCATCGTGACCACATTGTTTGCATTTGCTCCGCAGTTGACGATAGCATACTCGCCACTCATGACCACACCGCTTACTGGAGGACCCAGTCAACGATGTTTGGTGCAAAAGGAATTGGAGAACTCACATTGCCGTGAAACTAGTGGTGTTGCGGTGACACACATTAGTATACTGCTGATTGTGAACAAAAATAAAGCCATAGTTGGAAACGGTGGTAGAAGGCGCCTCGGGTACAGCACTGATTGAGCAGGTAGCTCGCTGACTTAAATACAAATGTCCTCTACCGCGCAACAAGAATGGAGTAGATCGGACGGAATGTTTCGCGGCTATATCATAAAACTCAGATCGAATCAAAACCCAGTTGGAGCTATTTCCAGTTACCAGTCTCTTATTCAAACACTAAGCGATCCGACTGAGGTGATTGCATAATCTTCAGACTAGAGATAGAGGTCGTCGCTTATCCAAAGAATAATACAGAGGCGTACGGTAGCGAATAGAGTTCTGCCTCACACGATCGCAGATACAGGTGCCCACGTTAAAATCATACCCATACAATTTGCGAGCTTCTCCAGTGCAATGTTGTGATACCACTCATGTTTGGTTCCTTTTTCATTGCGAAGCGTCAAGCGTGCCGTAAGAAACAACACGAACCGTTCTCGGTATTGCCGTCATGAAAGATCAAACCATGCTACTGCCGTCCGCGGGGGCTCGTCCTCAGCGGCATCTCTTCTTGTCCGAGGTATGCTCAAGGCAGTCAGCCCCTAAAAAAAGCTGTCTAGCGTGGCTAGAGATTACAGATTGAGGCTTGCGATACGATCTGAGGGTGCAGCTCTGAGATAGAGACAGCGGTGTTGGTAGCTATATGCATATATCATATTGACAATATCTACCCTCTTGAAGAGAAATTTGAAGCCTGACCAACTACGTTTAATGTTAGGTTCCCAAGCCCCGACGCGGCTAGGGCTGCAGAAACCCTGGCCTGATGGTAGAGGCACCGGAAGCTTGAAGATTCTGGACGACATTTGACGTCTTGAGGTCCTCTGTTTATTGGCTCTCGACTCGCCGTTCTTCACTGAACATGCCCAAGAAAATCGTGGTCTTCGGTGGCACGGGCTTTCTAGGTGACTCCCCTACCTTCCTAAAACCCAATCCAAACACCGAGACTAAGCCCCATTTCTAGGTTCCCGCATATGTAAATCCGCAAGCACACGCTCCTGGACCGTCCTCTCCCTCTCCCGATCTGGCGCGCCGCACTGGCCCAGCATCACCTCCTCGCCTGATCCCCCGCCATGGTCCGCCTCAGTCTCTTGGGAGAAGGGCGATATATTGCAGCCTTCTACGTATGCGCATTTGCTGAAAGATGCAGACTGTGTGGTTCATACGATGGGGATACTGCTTGAGGCGGATTACAAAGGCGTCTTGCAAGGAAGGGAAAGCCCGATTGCGGGGTTGAGGAAGGCGTTTAGTGCGAGGAAGAGTGGGGCGAGTGGGAACCCGTTGGAGAGGCAGAGGGGCGAAGGGGTGGAGGTGGGAGGGGATGGGGTGACGTATGAGTTGATGAATAGGGATTCTGGTATGTCATTCAGGGTACCGATTGATCTGGGGTGTTATGACAAGGGTGGTCGATTGATATCCTGACAATAGCAATCACACTCGCCCAAGAAGCCTCCCACGCCGCCATACCATCTTTCGTCTACATATCAGCTGCCGCCGGCACACCGATACTCCCGTCGAGATATATATCCACGAAGCGAGAAGCGGAATCCACCATCGCGTCGACTTTCCCCAAGATGAGGAGTATCTTTATAAGACCAGCGTTTTTGTATGACTCTTCAAGGGCATTCACGATGCCGATAGCGGCATTTGGGGCTGCGGGAAATATGGTCAACTCGATGTTGGGAGGCAGACTGACACCGCTGGTGGGAGCGGCGGTGGAGAAACCACTGAAGGCAGATCTAGTCGCGGAAGCGGTGGTCGAGGCTATTCAGGACGAGAGTGTGAAGGGAGTAGTGGCGACAGAGAGGATACAGGCGCTGGCGACGAAGGCTTGGAGGAGGGGGATGATATAATATTCATACCCATATGAGCGGTCCACAATCGAGTTCAGCCACTTTCCCTGTCGGTTGCAGCAATCCGTGTAGTTGTACAGTCTATCAAAAAACCACCAACGCCTCGCTTCCCGCAAAGCATTTCCGGACTCAAGCGCTGACCTGGGGACCTTGACCGCATTCATATCATGGTACCGCGCTCGAAACTGTCTCGTATTTCGGCCGTATACTGAACACTGTTAGCCATAGAGACTGTAGATGTAGGTCAATAAAGCCTCTTACTTTGTTGTAGAACCGTGCCAGCTTCTGATTGAATTGCTCTAGAACCAATGTCAGTATTCCACTTCTTGTGCAATCTTGCGCGCTATTGAACACATACTATTCTTGTCGTTGATGTAGGTAATATCGCCTTCCTCCTGATCCATGCCTCTCTCCCTCCTCTTCTTCAGCCGAACTTCTTCCGCTTTGCGAATATCGCTCACCAACCGATCAACGGCAGCTTTGTCCGGTTTGTTCTCGATGAAGTCCGTACTGTCGGCCGTAGTGTAGAAAGTCCCATCCTTGTCCACTGCCACGAGCTCTCCATCGTCCGTCTCCACAATCTCTAATCCCCCACTCATGGCCGCCTTCTGGACTGCAGCTGCCTTCTGTTTCTCGTACCTCTCCATATCAGGGGCCATCTCACGCAACTGGCGCTTGTAGATCTTCCGAGCATCTTGCCGATAATCTTGAAATGCGACGTCTTCTCGGTGACTCTCCTTCTTTGCCATTCGCTTATCCCATTTCTCGGACTCATCTATCGTCCAGTCCCAGGCTCGCTTTCGCTCGAAATCCTCACCTGCTGCGGCGGTGTCGGCTTTCAAAAGATTATGCGATGCAAAGGCCTGCTTGCGGGAGAGGGAGGAGAGGAGGTTTGGATCTGTAGCTTGTCGTTGCGCTTCTGCGGCGGCTTCTTTCAGATTCTTTTGGGCGGATGTCCTCTACTCAATGATTTAGTTGCGGTGGCAATGCAAACCCTTGATTTATCTGCGATGCAGCGCAATGGGGTTGCGGGGCAAGTAATAATGGATGGGATACCCACCGCACGCGCTTGTAGAGCCCTGAATCTCTCTTGCCTCTCTTTGTTGATGATTTTCGTATTCCCAGCATCTTGATCTGCTTCTGAAGCCAAGCTCTCGATGGTACTTGGTCGTTGCGCTTCGGACTGCATAGTTTCTAGCATGGGGTGGTTGGGTCCTGGTGAGGATTCTTTGTCCGTCTCCGTCGGTACAGAGATCTTACGTTTCTTCGATGGAGGCATCTTTCACAGAAATCCTAATAATGATGCCAGATGCCTAATCGTAAGTACTATTAAAAAAAGTAAGGTAATTGAGGTAGAGCATGGATTTCCGTCACACAGTCAGCCATATCCAAACGTCTTGGCAAAGTTTACACTTAGGGCCTGTTCGAACTCGTCCCGGTGGCTCCACCGGGACTAATTTGACCCCTGCAATTAGTCCTAAATGGTCCTAATTGCACCATCGTTCGAACTCGATTTCCTGCAATACAATATAGACAATCGATGGCGCTTATCGCGTTTCTAATACTGTCGTAGCCCCGGAGTCAAATCAGCGAGGTCCATTTGGCTCCGGGCCAAAGAGTCAAGATTTGGGGGGTGGATCAAGACTTACCCGTACATGGCCAAGCGACGGCAAGACCCACCGGCGCCTACAGGCGCGATCCATGGGCGCTATCAATTACAATTTACGCGCAATCCATTACACGCAGTTGATCACGTTCTCCTCTGCGAGATGCTGTAAGGAGGAACATCAAGAAATACCAATAGCGTACGCAAGCTTTTAGTCCAGTGATTCATTCACAGACATCCTATTTTCTGCCAACTACCATGATGCTACTGCTCTTTTGTAGAAGCACGTTATTTGGTAGTACCAAGGTTAGGTGCCAACAACGTCACTTTCTGACCTCTGACCTTCTACTTACCGCCATCGTCATTGCTTGCCTATTACTAACAGCGCAAACATGCTAGCGAAGAAAGTAAGCAGGAGCTTTTCAAGCTTCTGGCCGACCATCTTCTTGCCTCTAAGATCATAGCATGTGAAGGTAATCAGGTGAAAGGGCGGGAGCAACAACACCAATCACGTCACATATCATGATATGTGGTATGAACCACACTTTTAACTAAACGAAGCGTGGCCTACTTCCGACGAGAGGTTTCATACCACTACCAATGGATCAATGGTAATTGGTAGCACCACCATGAAGGAGGCGGCGTGAAATTCCCTCATGTCTCCAAACTCGATCCTTAAGGAGCGTTGCTTCGCCGTTGTTGGTGGAGCTATCCACGTTGGTGGAGCTATCCACATGTCTGATATCCATTGCGGTATATGTTGTCGTTCTCCAGATGGGTCTAGGATATTTAAAGAGCGTCTTGACCGCTACATTCTTATTTTCCTCAATTTCCTACCCTACTTGCAAGTTGTTCCCTATTGTTCTGTTTCCCTTACTCATTTTCCGTGGCTGGCCACTGACCAAAGTATTTTCCTTCCTAATAACGGTATCAGTGGCGTTTCTGAGATATAATACGTCTCCTTCCCGGATCGCTCTTACCACAGAGGAGCAGGCACTTTTCTGACGAGTAGGTCTCGGAATGTATTCTCAAAACCTGACCTTGGGCGTAATTGTCTGCTGGGCAATTCAAACGCAAGCTGCGCCGGCCCCAGGCAAAGCAAAGTAATCCCGCCTTGACCCAAAAGTCTTCGATAACGGCGATTTACTAAAACGAGTTCTAGTACTGCTGCATCCCGTAGTGTAACGCCTACAGTGACAGCCTCACCCGGTACTACGGGAACCTCAGGCGGTTCATCGAATTACACTTATGTGGAGAATAGTCTGGATACAAACAGTACCAAACCAAGTAGCGAGACATGTCTTATGCCCCCCGACGTTATATATAACCAGTGGGTCGCCGACGGTCAGAAGAACACCGGCAAGGCCTACAAAGCTGTGGTATATACAGGGAAAAGACTACCTGACCAATGGACTCCGAGCGACTTCACGTTTAATCCGGGAAATGACAATTTTACTAAGAACGATACTGGGAGCTTCAACGGCACGGGCTCCGGAGCCCATACGTCGGTACCTCTCCATCATGATGACCAGGCTCTGTTCAATAAGACGTTTCCACTTTCGGTCTTGAACGCTGGCTGGGAAGACAATTCGACGTCGGACTCAGGCACCCAGTCCCACGACAAGGCACTTGGCAAACGTACTTATGGCAACATGCTTTCAGATAGCGAAGTTGTGCGAATAGCGCGTGGTCGTAACATTCTCCATCACGTCGAAATGGGCGATTCCAAGGTAGAGACCTGGAGACGACAGAATCCTTTCGATGGTCATTCTTATCCATTGAATTCAGCATTTTTGAGCACGACAGGGCTTTGTGGATGTACTGCCATTGTACTGTGGAGTCCGAATGCCGTTCTCTTGGCGCACCAACCTGAAGCAGCACCAGATCCAGGTCAATCTGGGCCGTGGTGGATCGATTATTCTCCGACGCAGGCTCTGCAAAGACATCTGGATGGGGTATTCGTCCAAGAAGCGCAGTCTTTGATAGACAGGTGGACCTTTCTGCGCAATCCCGACGGCAGCTTTATGAAAACCCCAGGAGTATATGAAAAAGATGACCGTGGTCGTGTCCGAATCGACTCACATGGTCGACCGTTGATAGTCCCAGGCTCACGCAAGCCCATCTGGGATGAGCGAAGGTTCCCAAGGCAGCGTACTCAAGCAATTATCATAGCGCCTCACAAGGACCCTAACTACCGCTTCCACACCGACCCTGATTTAACTCAGGAGCCACATGGCCAGCCAATGCCGAACGACTGGTTCCACCCACCGCAAGTGGCAGGGTTGCAACGCATGTTCAGAGATTGGGATATCGCCTACGAGACATTAAAATATGCTCCGCGTCAGGCAGGCCCAGGCAGGAATCAGATGTTTCAGGAGGATTCACGAGACATCGTGATGCTCAACATCGAGGAATCCTCACGCGATCGTCGCAACCTCGAAATTAGGCTTTACTATGACGGTCATCGCGCAGGTAACAAGATGCCCTTGGGACGAGACAGATCACCTTCCCCTCCACAGCAGGGTAGTTCAAGTGGCGGCCGCGGTCACGGTCGAGGCCATTGAACTTGACCGGAAATTAGCCCTCGATGTCGATGCCAAACGGCACGACGCTGAGTGATTTGAGAGGCGAGGCATCAAAGTGAATCTTACTCTGCTAGCCCCACTCGGCGTTGGCACTGATTAGCGACCGCAAATCACTCCTTTTCTCAATCGTTCGATTGATACTTCAATTTGTCAGCAGGCCTCCGTCAACAAATCCAGGCTTTCGTTTTCTACCTTTAACTGCATCGTTAGACAGTTCTTCCAGGCACTTTACTAGATGGAGGGTTGATGTAATTGGTCACTTCTTATTCGCTCTTTTCAGGCTCAGCGGCTTTTTACAGCGACTATTTCAGCTCACATGGCTTCTGCTACGTATTTTCACCTCCTCTCGTACAGAAAGTTGAATAGTTCTGTACTCCTATCTAAGTGAATACACTCTTTTGCTAGCTTGCTGCACGATTATTGATTTAGATACTTACATATCTTCCCCAATAAAACATGAGATATCAAGGCAACGACTACATTGAAGATGGTATTGACTAAAGAGCTCTCTTAATGCACTCTCATTGAGTTTTGCTGACAATTGCTCCATTTCAATTGGAGGCAAGTCATAAGTTACTTAGTCAAAATATACGATGACAATGCTTCTACACCTTACTTCTGACGCCTCCTTGAGCAACGAACAGGCAAAGACTTCCAGACCACAGCATATGATATTGGATACTAGTGAGGATTCTAGAATCGTGGAAAATCTTATCACCCGAGTGCGGGACACCGAGCGGGAAAAGAAGACATTTGGCCATAATGAACAGGTTCAGATCAAGAACGATTATCCTTGAAAGGACAAGTAATAATCTAGTCGTGGCCTCCGCACCATCCTTGTAGAGTGCCCCCATCCTCACACCTCCTGCGACCGATTTCCAACCGCCCTTTGCAGCATCTCAGCAATGCTAAAAAACGGCGGTTGCTGAATCCCAGTCGCCATAGTCAGTGGAGTTAACCCAAACCGATCCTCAACTAAGGGGTCAGCGCCCCTATCTACCAACAATGCCACCATGTCCTCGCTCCCTCTCGCGACAGCAATATGCAAAGGTGTGAGGCCACTGGTCCTCTTATACATATCAAAGAAATGTTGGTCCCACTCGTACTTGCGTGTGTTGATAGGAGCGCCGTAATCGAGGAGTAGAGCAGCCTTCTCGATGCCTTCTGCGCCTCTGATTTCTACTGCATTGTGTAGTGCGTTGCTTCGTGCGGGATCGCCGCCGTGTTCGAGAAGCTGTTCGAGGAAGGAGACGGGGGTGCATGCGGCTGCGACTGTTAGAGGGCTGTGTCCGTATTGGTCGGTGATGTTGGGGTCGGCGCCGTGGGCGAGGAACCATGAGCGAAGCGTCACGCGGTCTAATACAAATCTGCAAGCATATTCGAGTTGAGCGATAAAGCACCGTATAATTCCCATCAATAGACTTTTGATACCAAGATAGGTGATGGAATGGTAGAAAATAAATACCGCAACTCACTTTAAAGCCGCACACCCCCTTGCAGGCAGCTCATTGATATCCCATCCATGATTAAGGAATGTTTGATAAACATCCACAGAACCAACTTTCGACGCAGTGGCCGACCCAGCGGCACAAATAGGAAAGCCTTCATCCAGGAAACATGCAATAACGTCCAAACGCTGGTTCTTGATCGCAGCGATCATACTCATTGGGAATGGGTCCTCCGGATCGCAGCAGAAACCATCAGGGGGTACACGCTTCCCGGCCGCGTGCCATTGTTCGAGCAGAGCTTTCACTTGGATAAGGTCGCCGGATGCGCTTGCGGCTTCCATGTCGTCTGCTAGATCGCCAGCGTGGATATCACGGCTCAGTTCCATGGCTTCTTCGATTTCCCTTTTAGCTTTGTTGAACTGTAGGAATCTAAATTTGTGGTGGTCTGTGACTTGATAAAAAGCGTCGTGGAACCAATTCAAGGTATGTTTTGGCGGACACAGAGAAAAACTGTTGAGACTTTGGGACGCCGCTTTACCTCCAGGAATCGCAGGATCTTCCTTGTTAGAAGTTGAGTTTGATAGACGTGTCATCGATAATGACAGTTGTTCATCCTTCAAATCATCCCAGGAATTGGACACAGCCGCATATGTCACAACACAAGTACCTCCGCCATAATCAATAAGCACACAACTGAGTCAAATCGAAAAGGTCATTAGATCAAGCAAAATGCGATTTCAGAATACCCATGAATGGCAAGGCTAGACAGGTCGACCAGACATACGAGCGTTTGAGTTGGGCACAGCTGAGGATGCAGCCTTGTGAACGACAGGCTCGCAAGGTGTACCCCTCCGAATTCGACCAATGAAGGAAGATGGAACTTGCATAGCCCCAGCGGCAAGAGTATTATTGTCGTACAACAGATGGCCACGGGTAAATCCATTGCATCTTTACAATCAAAGACCTGTATAACGGTAGACGATTGCACACACAGCATTCTCTACGTCACAATTGTATATCAGCCAACACTAGTGAATCCAGTATAGACGACCTGATGGGGTCATTTAACTGAATTGAATGTCATCACAAGCTAATTTGGGGGGGCTGGTGGAGCTACAGTTCCTGAACAAAAGTATTTGCGAAACCCTACATGTATCTTTACATCAAAAGCACAGAACTTTGTAGACGACATAAAAGAATTTGCAGCTAATAGATTTATCTAATAAATCTATTACGTATAAAACCCTATAGTTTATAAAGACCTATCAATTAATACCTATTTTTAGTAACTGCGTTGTTTGTGTCAATAATGCGAGAAGTGTAAAAGTTATCGTAAAATTATTCAAATCTGTATGGGAGATTGCCAAAATCCTCGTAGATTTACTATTATGTCAATAAGCTTAACATTTCGAGTTAACAAGTCTCTTGGTTCTGTGACTGTCTAAAACATATTTCTTCTATAAAATTTCAAAAGATTAACTGAAGAGTGAAATCAAGTTTCGAACATGGTGGGTTTTGGTGTAAAGTAGGGGTTCGCAAATACTTTTGTCCTAAGGTAGTATTGTAATTGCGTGGCGCACAACAAACGGGTGGCGCTCACCCGGAGCTCAATGGGGGTGTCTTCTTGGCGCTGTTGCTTGGACTTCATATAGAGTAAAAGCTTTAAACTTCTTATGTTATCCCTCTCTATAATGCTTCTACTTGCATAGTATTCATGAAGCCGCGCTCAATAATGTTCGGAGAGCCAGAAGCCGACCAACCTCATCTGAAAATATAGCTAGAAGTTCTCTTTGAGCTCAATGCACGCACGGATCAATCCGCATGGGATTCTTTTCCACACACGCTCCTGCACCATAGTCCAGCCTGTGATCAGGGATGGCTTCAGATTCCAGCCTACCAGACATGCCACGCAGGCCAAAGAAATGCTTCAAAACGGGAACCTGGGCAGAAACCAGGAGAAGGCCACGGTCACCTTCTCCAGATCGCTTTCGATCAGAAACGCTCTTTTCGTGACATCTCCACAATCCTTATTGACGTCGACATCTGATAATGAATTCAAAATATCGGCTGACCGAAACAATAAACTTGGTTTTATATCTCTGGCGTCTGAAAGTTTGCGACTACCGTGGGATCCCCTCGATTGGACCCAAAGCACGCCCGAGTGGTTCGATGATCTTCACTACCGTGATCATTCCAGTCCCCTCGGCTTGAGTACGCTGAATGCTGTTTTTGCCCGTCTGCGACGACTTGAGAGAAAGCTGTCCCCGCGCTTGCTGTTGTATGGGGTGAAAGTTGCTATACGTGCAGAGAACCCAGCTGCAGTAAGGGTCTACCTCAGAATATTCCACGAAGTTGTCAATGGGCAGCCTTTGACGGCGACGCTATGGCGGCATTTTGAGACAGACGTTGTTAAGAGCCTCAACGAAATCTATGCGAGACATCTTGAGTCGTGGAAGGGCTCACACACGAAGCAGATATGGATCGAGCTAATTACCGGCCTAGACGTCGGACAAGAACTTGGTAGAGCGCATTTGAGGAAGCCTAGTTTATATACACTCTTTCCCAAAGGCTCGCCTAAGGTGTGGGAAGGATATATGAATATTGTCACTACTCTCCGAGACCCGGATCTGCTGAATGGAGAATGGGAAAGGTTTGCACAGGCAGAGCTCTCAAATTGCGCCTTTGCTACGAGATCGGCCTTGAGTGACGATGGCGGTCAGATCCAACTTTCTATCTCGTCGGCAACGGAACAGTGTGCAATGGCTGACCAGCCATCGGAAACCTGCTTGTCCGACCAGTACATAGAGTCAGAGAAGAGTGATATGAGTTTAGGTCCCCTCAACCAAGAAGTCGAAGACGAATCGACCGAAAAGCAGAAGCGCCCCAGTCTCGCTAATAGTGTCATGGGCGCGACCTTCAGCCGTTTGGTGTCTCCGCTGGGGGATTTCGACCGAGCATGGACAGTAGCACACCAATCAGACCCCATATTTGGAGCTATAGATGCCCAGAATTGGGCTCGATTGCTGGTTTGGACAGATTCCTTCCAAAGATGGACTCCGAAAACAAATATTTCGATGATGGAACTTCTTAAAGAGATAGATCAAAAGAGCCGGGATCGCCCAGCCCCACCAAAGCTTGTAGCTGCGATCGAGCAGCTCGAAGCAGATCTAGGTATCAAGTGGATGGGAGCAATCGACGGCCACCGCTTGTCGGACGAGCGCGAAGTGGGACACTTTCCAGGATTTGAAGAGCAGAGCGACGATATTCTGACAGAAGAGGGAGACGAAGCTCTCAAACAGCTACACAAGGTCCAGGAGAAGCAACATAGAGCCGACGAGTCTACGAGGAAACGCGTTGAAATTCGGGTTGCAAAGAAGCAGAGATTGGCTACGGAACTCGACCAAGTCGACAATTTACTTCGAGCCTTTCCATTGCGGGACCACCAGTACCCGAGGCAACTACATGGTCTTGTGCTTCAGGAAGCTGCGCGTGTACCCCTGAGGTGATGCCACTTTCGATCTGACTTGGACATCGCAACATGATTTCTGAAGTCAGAAGCTTCATGCTAGAAACGGGACAACTTGGCCGATCTCAAATTTCAGCGCTGCCACAAAACCCAGTACTTATTTTGTTGTTGCCCTGCAATTACCGAGCAACGTCGCCCAAGACTTCTCACTTGGGTACAAATGCATACTGTCAGCTATGCTTTACCAAATTTCTTCTGGCTCAGGCTTGGGTGGGTGTATCTTTGAGGATATCGAGAGTCGAATTATCTGCATGGCACTGGGAACGTCGGCCACCTCTTGCTGGGATGAGAAACCGAGAAGGGGTTGGAGTACGTGCTGTCGAGAGAGGTTCCTGTGAAGCAAGCACCTTCTTGAAGAGGCGAACATTACCACCAAGGGTTGAAGACCAACAGCATTCCCCAAGCTATCCGGTTACTTCTCCCCAGGCTGTCCGAGTCACGTGAGTCACGCGTATACTTTGCTTGAAACCGATTCCTGTCTTTAGTACCTCGACGATGATGCTTGGCCCGCTGAGAGCCGTCAATTCCTTGCTAAGAGCGATAAATGGAATGCATTGTCACCAGCGAGATTTGATATGGATCTGGCCCCTCGTCTACGAATATCGAGCAGCACAGCCGAGGAATTAGGACTCGGAACCAGCGATTAAATCGCGAATCTGGACGAGATTCTCTACAAGTAGACATTCATCTAACATCATAAACAGTACTGGTATCGCGCTAGTACTATCGTAAATGAACATGTCTTCCAGGTATCCAAGCTCATCAATCAGCACCACAACGACAGCCACTCTCCATCAAGCGCACCACACCTGACTTTGTCGACTCATAGTAGGAAGCAGAGCAGCGCTCGCCAGGCGCATCGGCTGACGTGGTAACGATGGCATCCGTTCTCGCTGCCTCTCCTAAGGATACATGTAAGAAATTTTTTGGTACAACAAGCCTAGATGGGGTTCGAGCTCTTCGCTCTCTGCTCGTCAAACCGGTGCCGTACGGACGATACAGAGCTTTAACAAGGATTATTGATGCCGGTGCGCGCTTTTGGCCATCAACGAAGCACAAGTACACATAGCAGAATCGTTTCGTACTGGAACGGTCGTACCAAACATGTCACTTGTCAGTATCCGAAAAGCTTTCCAACCCTACGAGCTCAAATTAACCTGATGGTCTCCCATACAGGCTCATCAGGCATTCCGCAACCTGCAGTGCCAAGCATCCAGAGGTGAGGCTGAGCTGACGCGCATACTAGTAGCCTTGCAATTCGATATGCATTTTGCTGTCAAATTCAAAGATGCAATCAAATACGAGAAATTGGAAACAATGTAGAGCTCTAGATTCGCTCCGGCTCAAGTAGCAACACCCTTTTCGCAATCTTAAATGCTGTGAACAGCAGCTATACAGGGTTCTCGACAGCGTTACGTCAATGCTGAGACGATGTTGAACCCATGACTTGGGCGATGTTGCTCGACGAGATTGTTGGAGAGCCTACAGCGAGATTGCTCCTGCACTCCAACGGCTTCAAGGTGACAGCCACAATCCAGCATTTGAATTCATATTCCGATCATCTCTGCACCAAACTCAGCTCATTTGATTCTTGTTACCTTTATTCATCCACCAGCATCCTTACAACACTCCATTGCTAGTATACCATCATGTCTCGCGCAGCAGAGCCTCCTCATCCTCGCAAGTCGTACGGACTGCCTGCCCTTCGGCCCCTACATCTCGAGGTTATAAAGAGCCTTCCAACTAAACGAACGGATGACAAACTATCGCGACAACCCACGCAACCGCCGTTTCCTACGGACAATCTAGGCGACGAAGCTAAAAGCCTTCCCAGAAAGACCATATATGGAGTACCAGATACGATAGATCATGAACGCCGACCCAAAGCAGCCGAAGACAAAAACCACCACAAACGCGCATATCGTTCAACCACCAGGCACCCTATCGTATTTCATATGCGCCCCAGCAATTCCTCTGACCGGTTATCTCGAGGCAGAGAACCTTTGTCGAAGGATCCCCAACCTGTAGAAACTACTATGAAACCTCGAATGATCTCGCAACCACGACAGGAAATCGTCCAAGTGTCCGAGACTGGTAGGGAAAATTCTCGGGCCCAACATACAGACGCTGCAATCGCAGCTTCCAGATCATGGGCGTCGTTCCAATTGAAGTCAACTCAGATTATAGGCCAGAGCAAGACTGAACAAGGTAATAGGGTAGACTGAAAGCTTTTGATCAACAGAGACTTTCAAACGACCCTCCGCTGGCCTTCCTTCAATATTATATCATAAAGGAACAGCTCGAACAAGGCTTTCATTCCTCCTCCTATGTCTATGCTAGAAAAGAAACTCCTAATGTAGATCACTTCACGAAAGTATGGCGTTTCTCTTCCGTACCCGACGAACCACCGCGAAGGCTGGATCACTGCAACTACAATGTTACGCTACAAGCGGGATCTTGGGATGTGTTCATACGCCTACGTGGCAGACAACATCCTAACATCTTGAGTGTATTGGAAACCTTCGACAGTCCGGGATCGTCGATGCCTTGTCACGGAGCTTGCATCAGAAGGCAGCTTATTGGATTACATCGACAAAAGCGGAGCTCAACAGCAGAAGAGTCGCGAAAGTGTTTCGTCCAGGTCCTCCAAGGCTTGAAATACCTACATGGACTTGGGATCGTGCACAGAGATGTTAGACCAGAGACTATAATGCTTATGGATAAGGAACTTACGCTCAGGATCAGAGTGACCAGGATAGCTAAGCCCACTCATGCCATTCTTGGGCCAGGAACCATGGGTGAAATGTCAGTCGCAGCTCTAACCACGACGGCTGTGCATTGACTGACAAGAAACATCCAGATTTGGCAAAAAGCAGTACTCCGCTCCAGAGTTGCTAATCAGGTCAAACTCTCCTCAGTACGGCGGCTCTGTAGATATATGGTCACTTGGGATAGTCCTATATAGATGTTGGTATGGATGTCTTCCGAATTTGGGGGATCTTTACAACACCGAGTCCCAATCTGGGTTATTCCAACAACAAAATGACGCAGACAGAACCATCTATCCTCACCAGCTGGAAGTTTCTCAATACTCAGCAATTGACCTTATGGGTCGCATGCTCACTCGAGACACGATAATGCGCATCGGCTTGGAAGAATGTGAAAGACATTCTTGGGTGGTGCACAATGTAAGGTGTGCAAGAAAACCAGAATTGGCTTCAGATTGGGAGCACAGACCGCAAGCGTACTTCATAGCGCCCAGACAGCCACACGGTCCGGCGAGAATTTGGGAAATGTCGCAGAGTAAATTTTCTAAGGTTGCAGGGAAAGAGGCTGCGATGGATGTGGCTTCCGCAGAAGCGCACAGGATCTTGCAGCTTGAAAAGACCAATATCCAACAACTATGTTGCAAGCTTACCAAATGGCTCCAACTCGTTGAGCCGCCGCTCAAACACGGCGAAACTGGGATAAGATGGCGTTGCGTAAGTACCTACGCCGTACCCTAGGCCTAGCTTTCTTACTCCCTGTACTACTCTCAGTCCTAGCCTGGAGGACGAATACAGATTGTCGTCCTTCAAGGTTGATGGCAGCAGAAGCTCAACGCAACTGTGACCTGACCATTGTAACCTAGATCAAGGAGATAACGTTGATCGATGGCGTATTACTGTCCCGAACTCGTTGCTTTCTTCATTCCCGTGCCGCCTTGCAGTGGACAATAACCAAATTTCAGATTGCTAATGGGCAGCAGCGCTGCGGGAAGGAACTATTCGATGATTTCAAGGAGCTTCGTCCAGGAGCAGCCGAAGACCTAGCTTCGACTCTACGTCGAATGCATTCCGGCCCCCAATCGAATCCAAACCGCCAGCATAGTGGTTTGCAGTGTTTAGGCCAGGCGGTACGTCAACAAATCTCAGGTCGTAGGAGCTCATGGCTCAGTACCCCGAAATCGAGCTTTCCAATCCATAACAGAAGTGAGACTAGTAATTCCAATACAAATGTTGCGTCATTACCCAATTCGAAGCGACTTTTCCTGTTGAGTTGCATTGGGTACGGCAGGTACAGAACAAGATTATCGCAGCAGCAATTGGATGATGTGAGGACAGATCGTCAGCTGTTCTTTCTCATGCGAGGCCAATACTTGTCGAAGCACTGGTGGCGACGTCTCCAATCATTTCGAACGTTGATCGGTCTAGACTTCGTCCAGGTAAATCAATCACCCGCTCCCATGCAAGCTGCACTAAGACCATCAAGTTTGAACTTCGCCCTCGAGATCTCGTCGACATCCGGAAACGCAATGACATTCCACCCGAAGATCGAAGTAACGAGTACAGGTATAGACCCATACCACCAGAGGTCGTACCTCCAGTAGGCAAGAATTTTCTCGGGCATATGTACCATCACCCGGACGACGCCGGAGACGGAACGTTCTGCCTTACTCGCTTTCCCAAGAAGACCCGGGAAAAGTTGCAAGTGCCGAAATGTGGCGAAGCGCAGGCCGGGTGGGGGATTCATTACGTGGAAGGGTTGCACTGGCAAAAAGTATTAAGTATATGCATCAGGGATGGTAGTCTGCCTGTTGAGTCTGGTCTTCGGAGTCGCGTGGTCGATATTGAGGAATGACATTCAGGGTGGATTCGGAATCTCTGCTTACATGCTGGCGTTTCTGGCATGCACTGTGGGCCTGCTCCAGGCAATGGAACAGTGAACAATGTCGAGGTTGGCGAAGCCTGTGCCGCCTTTGTTCAGACCTTTCACCTGTTCAGCGAGTGGTCGCCTGCCGGACGATGACTGCAGTGCACGCCGCGGAGGCTGTCATGGCTATGGAAGCTGTGAAGCACGTCCTATGCGATACGCCATTGAGCACCACCACTGACGTCGTCAGTATCTCCCTTCTTTCCTCCCTCCCTCCCCTCTACGCTGACCACCACTTGCATCCTGCCCCCTACGGTGCTACAACGAATCACTGACACACTGTCAGTCTCAACCCGTAATTGACGTCGCCGCCCGTTGTCCGCATCTCAAAGTCACGTGCGGCTTCTCCCGCCGCTCCGACCCTTCCAACCGCGACGCCAGCAACAAATGCATCTCCGGCCTCATCGGCCGGTCCCTTATCTTCCGCAGCCCAAACACGTGACGAATACTCGGCCCATCAAATTTTTTCTTACGCCGACTACTCGGGCGGCATCTTCGTTGACTGCTCCATCATCGACATCGACCTCGTGCTCTGTTTCTACAGCCAAGGCCCCATCGTCAGTATGTGTGCAGCCCGAGTTTGGGAAGCGTAAAGACTAGGATAATGCGGTGGGAATCATGGAGATCCGGGATCAAGGGATTTTGTATGTCTATGCGATTCAGATGATGGCTGCGGGGCAGGAAGACTTTACTGAAGTTATCAGCATGGAAGGCAAACTCACAGTGAATCTGAATACCTTGTATTATTTCGTATATCCTCAGGAGAAGACAATCGTCAGACGAGAGATCCTGGAAGGTTATTATGGAAATGTGCACGAACGCGTTCGTGACGGAGGCGAATGTGTTCACGGCGTGCTGCTTGGACGGGACGAGGTCACCCTTGAGTCTGCAGGGCTGTGCAAGCGGTGGCCATTCGCGTTGCGTTGCGGGAGGGTTTGGTTGGCGACAACAGGATCTGATTTGATGAGAACGGGGAGGAGGGGTTGAGAGGGCGGATTTGTAGAGGAGGGAAGGGAGACGGTGGGTGGGGAGAGCTGGGTGTTCACAGACATGCACATCGTATGGGTAGACGTGTTATAACTTAGACTATACAATTCCCTTGCTCGCATTTGCGATGGTCTTCATGGTGCATGGTGTGCCTGTGTGTGGAAGTAAAGAGCCATTGGGACGGATCAGTTTCTGAGAGCCCCCGTCAATACCCAACCTAGAATTTGGACAGCCCATGAGGTTTTTGGGATGACCCTATGCTCGGTGAACCGTTTGTTCATCGTTGGCGCCTCTGTTGTTCTTCTCTCCATGCGACTTGAGCGTTTGTAATTGGCATGATGTTGACGCTGGCAGCTCAGCCTAACGAAACACCGTACTTTAACATGAGTCACATGAGATAGTTGGGGAGAACGGCTCGGGTTTAGATGCAATGTTTGGGCGTCGCTATTATGTCTGCCTTGTCACAGGTTGGGGATACACTTTCTTCAGGATGGATTGATGGCTCCGTGCCTTTGCGACGGGTGTGCAGTGAGTGGTTTTGTAAATCCGTCGGGTCATCAGGAACATTTGTGATCCTGTGGCTGCGCCATCGTCGCCAACGAGAGGGTTTTGCTGACATCCTGCGAGAGCCAAACGGGCTTCTGAAGATCGAGACACCTAAGGGCAGAAGTGAGGTCGTGGAAGAAACTAGCTCGAGACTTTTATTGATTCCGTTTGCTCAATATGAGTCACTTCTAAAAAATGTAATTCCGCCTTCATGTGTTTGCATTAGGTATGCTTGAAGTGGGTGGTTTGCTTTGTGCCAGGTCGTGAAGTAAGATAATGACCTGGTACCCGGGCGTTCGTTGTCAGTGCACAGCAGTGAATGCTGTGCAAACAAGCCGTATAAAGCTTATAAAGTGTCGTGGATTACTGAGAGATATATTGCTCTGTGAATGCTGGCTTGTTAACAGCCTGCCAGTCCGAGGAACAAATTTTTGGAATATTGCAGCTACTGACATCTTTATCAACATGAACACCAAGCATATATTCGTCATCATGGGTCCTGCAGGCTGTGGGAAGACGTACTTACCCCGACCGTTCCAGAGGGGCCCATATGCTGACTTCGCTTAGGGCTACAGCCACAGCTCTAGCAGAGATGCTGGGGGTGCCCATGGTGGAGGGCGATGATGTGCGCCCTCTTATGCCTGGAATATTGGGATTAATGGAAACGTTATGCTGACTTGCCGTTTTGACAGTATCATAACCACGCCAATAGGCAGCAGATGGCCAGCAACAGACCTTTGACCGACGAGGATCGTTGGGGGTGGCTGAACGCCTGCCTCGAAGCGGCAATAAATAAGCTGCACGACGATACAGAAGCGAAATGCGTGTTCTTGTCGTGTTCAGCATTGAGGCAGGCATATCGGGATATGCTGCGCATTCCAACATTTAAGGGAAAGATAGATGTCCATTTCGTGTACATGAAAGTGGAAGAGGAGGTGCTTATGGAGCGGACAGGGCGGAGGAAGGATCATTATATGAAACAAGGAATGGTGAAGAGCCAACTGGAAGCGCTGGAGGAGCCGGGCCCAGAGGAAAAGGACGCGGTGACTGTCAACGCGGGAAGGGAGTTGGGGCAGGTGGTTGAGGAAATTCTGGAGATTGTGAGGCGACTTATAGGAGACCACTGATTGTTGAAACCTGGAAGCCTGGGCAAACATGACTTTGGCAAGCAGGGGAATTGATGGATCATTCTTTGGAAAAGAGGTAGTAGGAAGAGAATCATAAAAAAAACGGATAGAGGTAAAGAGACGGATCGAGAATACTTGTGAAGAAGATGTAGCAAGAAGGCTTGCATGCTAGGAAGCAATGAATAGAGCAGTGAGCGAGGCCCAGAAACAGCTTACTCTTTGCAAGCCTCACAATATGGTTGAAAGAGGGAAACCCTCCTTGCAGGTTCTCAACCGTGGATCAATGGCGATGGGTGCGTTCATGTTTTTTGCCCAAAAGTACCAGCTTAGTGACACAGAATACAACAATCGCCGGAAGTCTTTCATCTTCTTTTATCGGGCGGATCTCTTGAAGTCACTCAGGCCAGTTTTCCTGACTCACACCAGAACAAGATCTCGCACGGCGAGATCGAACAAGGACCCACTATACGATTTACCAGAAGAGCCAACACTATGATTGAAGTGCATCCGGTAAGATAGCTTGATCAGTGCAAGGCCATTAGCAAGTCGTCTCTTCATCCCATGTATAGGTGGGAGTCGTTGGCTTGCGGTCATGCCCTCAAGAGAACGCACCGAAGATAGAATGTCATCTTCCTAGTCATTGCGTCCTCTTCCTATCGTGGTGTACGTTGGCTTGGAAAGGCCCCCACTGCTCTTCGCACCTAAAACTACAGAGAAGAGCTTCGAGCAGGAAAAGCTACTAATCTACTTTTAGAATGTGGGGACTCGGCAACCGTTGGCGTGCCAAGAAAGCAGGGTCCTGCAGGGCGACTGTGATGATGCTAGTCACGCATCGAAATGATTGATACTCTCAGATATACAATAAGCTGAACATTCAACTACTGCGACCACACGTCTTAAGATAGAAGAGACTTGTCACTTCGAAGCTTACACTAGCTCTTCTTCTGCGTTTATTGATCCAGATCGACTACAACGCTGCTCTCTGCGGTGCTATCATCAGGCGGCCATCTACAACAATGCTTCGATAGTACGAAGTAGCCGATGCTTATTAGAGGCTCTTATCATCAAGATACTGCGAAAGGCCATGGCCTTCAACTTCAACTGGTCGCCCCTGAGCGCGGATGCCTCGTTCTACACCCGTGCTCAGGAGCTTCTCACAACAGCTCTGAACAAGTCGCCGAAGCCCCCAATTATTGTGGACGATATCCTTGTCAATGAGCTTAATCTGGGATCAGTACCGCCGGAACTCGAAATACTAGAGATTGGCGACCTGGCTGAGGACCGGTTTCGAGGCATATTCAAAATGTGCTACAGCGGTGATGCTTTCCTCACCCTCAAAACAAGAGTGCAGGCAAGTTTACCTACGAGCGCAATGCAAAGGATATCCTCTAACTCATAATTAGGCCAACCCACTAAATACATACCTATCCACTCGACCCTTGTTTACGTCGCCCCAACCTCTCGCCGCTTCCTCTGGCCTCACCATACCCTTACAAATTACGCTCTCTGAGTTCAAGCTCTCAGCTTTCATCATCTTAGTATTTTCTCGGCAAAAGGGTCTGACGCTAGTCTTCAGAAACGATCCTCTGGAGTCTCTCAAGGTCTCCTCCACGTTCGACTCAATACCGTTCGTCAGGGATTATCTCCAGAAAGAGATTGAAGGGCAGCTGAGAACTTTGCTGATGGACGACCTTCCAGCTATCATACACCGATTATCTTTGCGCCTATGGGTCCCAGAATATCGAGCGAAAGACGACGAGGAAAGGCCTCGCAATGCTGGGAACCCCACGTCTGAGGAAACGCCCGTGGACCCGTTGGCAAGTCCACCTCAGGATCCAGTCGACGTATCCGGGAACATACTAGATCCATCGCAGATCGTTTCGTTGTCGTTGGACTCCGGGGTCGAGACGCACTCCTTGTTCTCGCAGAAAAATCTAGTTCGCCTTGCGGCGTTGACCGATTCGCACCGTACATTATCGCTTTTCACGCCTGGAATGCGAGACGTTGTGTTTCGAGCCTGGGCTGGCCCTACGGAGCGTGGAGAAAGCCATGGCGCTGGTCATACATTTACTCCCAGCATCTCGCGGTCACATTCCTTTGCGGGCAATATGAGCACGACCTACACCTTTTCAGACGATGCGAACGCCGGGCCTCGAGCCGTACGGCCGACCCTGACTAGCTATGGATCGTCCGCTACCGGTCTTAGTCTTGGCTCCAATAGGACTGCGAAACCTCACGGGGGCCGGAAGCGAAAGCACCGAGTCGTAAATCTCAGAAGGAAGAATCCCGAGACTGGCGACTTGGAAAGTGTCAGCGGGGAAGGGAGCACTATCTCTGGTACAGCTTCCCCTGCGCCATCCGAATACGGACCGGCCGATCTTCATCAAGAGAGAGAAGACGAACTCTCCACTCCTCCCGAAACGCCCGAGAAGCCGCAAAGACCATGGCAGCAGTCGCACCCCGACTTCGACGGCATCGATCTGCGCGATACCCCTCCTAGATTGCGCAGCATCACTCCACACAAGCCACCATGGCAGGATCTGGATCTGACCCCGCGACCTGCATCTAAAGCAGAGCCCTCGTCATCTGCTCAGCAAGCGCCGCCAACTCGACCGAGACTACAGGACGTACCGCTTTTGCAGCGGCAGTCCTATCCTAGCGAGAAAGCGCAACTGGGCTCATCAGCGATGCCCCTCCGCCCACCTACAACTCAGCCTCATACGCCATTTGCAAATTCTGAAGCACCGTCCGGTGGGATCTTGGAGCAAGCCTGGATGATGAAGATAGCTGGTGAGATGGCGCGGAGAGTCCACGATGAGAAGGTGAGCAGCCAAGGACTTTGGGATCGAAGTGATAGAGGGAGCTCGCCGCCGCCGGCTTATGGGTCATAAATGGCAGAGTGGGGACTGGTTGTTGCTGTCGTCTAAGCGGTTGTCCTATATTATTACGTGTCTGAGTACATTAGCGTCGGCGTTTTTGGTACCACACCTTCATGGGACAGCTCAGGTAGTACAGCGCCTTTCCATCCTGTGTAGAGAATAGCTATGATAACCTTCGCTCTAGCACGAACAACTCTCAATCATGGCATAATAGCTCATCTCGTTTATGCCTATCTACATGTTGTATCATATTGTAATCTCAACAACCTCTTCTAGTTCCAATCCCTTTCTCACACTCCTCATTCAACCCCCCTTCCTTAGTCCCGCCTCCAAACCCCGCCTTCTCGGCATCTCGACCCCTTCTTCATCCTCTCTATCCCCTTCTTATATTTTCTCCCAATGGATTCGTCGCAGACCTCCCCCCCTACTTCTTATCAATGTATCACAATCTTCCCATCTCCATCTCCACATCTATTCCCACCATTACAATCATCATCCAGCCCCACCATACGAATCCCTCCTCACGCCCCCCTATCTTCCTCACCTCCATCTTCTCTCAA
>JAABUS010001039.1_pt1 | contig 64487 bp, 60 predicted proteins | sample 5560161 | NCBI WGS metagenome assembly JAABUS01 (sample SAMN10711885, study PRJNA513376) | rock metagenome | isolation source: Antarctica rocks | place: Antarctica: Victoria Land, Trio Nunatak nord | collected 2016-01-04
TTAGCTATATATAGCTTATAGGGGTAAGAATGGGCCATATATGCGCGCATGCATGCCCCATATATGGCCCATGTATGCGCGCATGCATGCCACATTAATGCTCTCATATATGGCCCATGTATGAGCCCATTACTGCTTCAAAATATGGCCCATTCTTACCCCTATAAGCTATATATAGCTAATGCCAAGAGGCTAGTCCAAATCAGGTATAAGGCTTGGCGTTTCTTGATCGCTTTCCTAATTGTACTAATCTTTGTACCACTTAATGGAGGATACATGCGCGCATACATGGCTATATATGGGGGTATATATAGGCCATATGGGAGCAGTAATGGGGCATATATGGGCGTATATATGGGCCATATGGGAGCAGCAATAGGGCATGCATACGCGCATACATGGCCATATATGGGGGCATATATGGGCCACATGGGAGCAGTAATAGGGCATGCATACGCGCATATATGGGCCATATATGGGGGCATACACGGGCCACATGGGAGCAGCAATGGGGCATGCATGCGCGCATACATGGGCCATATATGGGGGCATACGTGGGCCATATGGGAGCAGCAATGGGGCATGCATACGCGCATACATAGGCCATATATGGGGGCAGCCCTATAGGGAGAGCAGGGAGGAAGGGAACAGCAGGGAAGGTAATCCCTGCCCTGTTCCGCAGCGTAATTCCAGTCCGTCCATTTACTAATATCTATGTAATACGTAACTTCTAATCATTAGACTATGAGGTATTAATATCTCTATTTATTTAGTAGTAATCCAGGGCCAAATACGGGGAGAAAAATTAGGGGAGGGGCAAAAATGCCAAGGATTCCACAGCTTTCTGCATACGCTAATTTCGGTACAGCCTTTTGCAATTCAAGCGAATTTAAGTACGCCGCTCGCATGACTCTGTCAACTCCCCCACCAAAACCTAATAAGGATCATCGACATGGTGTGCGAGGAGGCTAATTCGAAGATGAGTAGTAGATATCGTTCTTGGACAAGTGGAGAGTCCATTCTTTGAGACGTCGTGAGCCAAATTCTAGGCTTGAAGAAGATTAGGAAAGAGAGCGGGAATACAAGTGTGGAAGCGACTTCGATGGATCACACCATTTTGAAGGTTCAACTGGCCTTAGGCAAAGTTTGGAGGCACGCTTTCACATCATATGATTATCCTATCAAGCCTGCAGGTATCCACTGACCAAATAGGTACAGAAGATAAAGAAACATGCGTAAGTCGAAAGAAACAGGAAGAGACTCATAAGTATATTGATATTTCTACAGATCCGCTTTTTTGCATCCTTCCGCGGGTGGCGTGTTTAACATCTTCTCCCCTGCTATGAAACTCCTACGAAGACAAGCACCAGCAAAGTCCTTCATTATCTGCTCGAATTTCCCGATCGATTCGACAGATAACACCCCCCGCTTCTCGGCGATGATCTGGGCCAGAGCTGCAGCGTCATTGAGGGCGGCAACGGCACCTACACCGCCAGATGGGGACATGAGGTGTATCGCGTCGCCCAGCATTGTTACGTGGGGTGAGGATTCCCACGATCCAATCTCTGGACTGGCCGAATAGACCCGCATCCCCGACGTGAGCGACTTGTCTTGCAGCTCCAGCAAAGATCGAATTGATGGATCCCATTGGCTTGTGATCTCCAACGCCAATCCTGAGGGATTCGAACGTAAAGCTTCGTTCAATCCGTCCTCGCCGAAGCCGCAAGAATCTTTGGGGAAGAGCAAGCCCCAATGGACATAGTCTTGGGGTAGGTCATCCCGAGATTCTCGGTTAGAGAACTCAACAGGCTCGGTGACCATAGTAATCGACGAACGGAGGCCGGATATGATCGACTGGATTATGGGAGACTCGTCCTTGACCACCGTGATCCACTGACGGTATTTCAGAGGGAAACGTGCTTTCAATTCCGAATCAAGGAAGCTTTTGCCGTAGATGCAGCAGCCGTCTGTGTCGAGAAAATGAAAGCCAGGAAGGAATTGCTTGCGAACAGCAGAGCGGCTGCCATCCGCGCCGACCAGTAAAGTGCCTTGCTCTATGCTACCATCTGTAAAGAACGCCTCAACATAGCCGTCTTTGATTTCATAGCGAGCCAATTGTTTACCGAAGTGGACGGAGTCTTGAATGCCAGTCATCATTGCTCGACGCAGTAGGCCACGGTCGGCCGTGTATGGCAACGGTGCTCCTTCAGGCAAATGACCTTTCCGGCAGGCCAGAATAGCCGCGTCAGTGGCATTCAGGTTTGTTTCCCCGAGGATTGTCTGGGCGCATGTAGTCTCGAATTCCGACCAAGCTTCGTCGAGGAAGAGGCCCCTTAGCTTCTCCTTCATCTCTGGAAATATTTTGATGCGATAACCCTGGAGACGTGAATCCAGCAAGACATCTCGTTCAAAGACAGCGAAATCGACATGCCTGCGTCGCAAACCTTGAGCGAGAGCGAGGCCGCCGATTCCGGCACCGATGATGAGGATACGAGGATGAGACATGATGTCAAAGCTTTACTTTCCGTAGCCGGCTGGATCAACCAGTCTGGTGATGTTGCGTTCTACTCAGTTCAGGAGGAAACATTTAGTACCACAGCTCATCGCCTCTAGAGAAGGTGAAGAGGGCTACTGAATCTCTCCATGATCGATGTTAACATTAGATCGTACAAGGGTATAGCTTCATAATTCGTGGTGAAGATTCCTACCAATCTTCAAGGAGAAACGAGCTTTTTACTTGAAAAAGATTAACAACGATGCTCAATCGGGCTTATTGTGACCTCATAGATCACCCGAGCATCCCATATCAACTGCATATTTCAGAGGGCCAATGCGAATGCATTCTTGCGAACCAGAAGAGGCGGGGTATCTCATATTGCGATTACGTGTTAAAAATCGATAGGCGGCAATAGGCAGCTCTAAGAATTTAACACGTAGGTTGCAGCACTACGCTTGTCCGACCCCAATATGACGCGTATCAGTATTTGAGCTGTTTTATTAGTATTTCGATGTGTTTTGTAAGTTATTGATACAATCGACTTCAGAAAATGCGAATACAAAACTTGAATACTTTGCGTCGGAGCCGGGGGGTCAAAATCTGAGCATCTTTCTTCTATCCAATGTTTCCCCCAGTCAGACCCCCAATCGCCTATAGTTAGGTCGTGAGGACCGCGAATATTTCTTCGGGGTAGGGGCTATTGGGATGATATTCACCTGGAGGTAGCTTTCCTCATCCGCGCCGGTTCAACGCTTCCTCAGATGCATTTTCAATCACCCTTGATTTCAGGGTATATCACGCGTGTTTTCTCCCTGCATTCTGCTTTGAACTATAATCTCAAGAAGGAGATTCTGTATTCAGCGGACTGAGAGGTTGCTTTATCAACCTGGTAGTTGCGTTGAAGGGAAACACCCAAGCTGCTCACATCATGGGTGTCGGTGAAAGACTAGAAATGCTCGCTGCACGCGTGGCGGAGGATACAAAGGCTATCGGCTACTTACTTGATCAGGCAACTGGTCTGGCTCCCGACATCAATGGTCTCTCACCTCATTTACCATTGAACGAGATGCTGATAGAGAGGACTAGAGTCTATTCCTGATGGGCCGCGGCAAACGCTGCTCGATGCCTCCTGGGAGCTCCAGACCCTCGCAATGAGCCCAAGCAATTTCCTAGAACTGCATCAAATCCATGTAAGATAACTGCCCTCTGCCCTTGTCACGTCCAGCTTGAGTGGTCAATTCCCCGACAAAAGCCGGTCATGAGTTGGTCTCCTGGCATAGCGGCCCAATGAAGCCTTTTAAAATCCGTCCGATCATGCCAATCAACCTGATAAACACAGAATCTTCTAACCCCAATCCTGTCTAGTACCAGCACCTCTCATGTCTCCGCTGGCTCCTCCACTTCAACATCCTCGCCCATCTCCCTCCCCTACTCAGCTGCTCCGGCACCCTCTTCGCCACCATCGCCCAATCCGCCAAAGTGCCACTCACCCGCCTGAAGAGCGTCGCCCGCATGTCCATGACCGGCGGCTTCCTCTCCGAACCCGAACCCGAGCATCTCGCCCACAGCCGCATCTCCGCGCAATTCGCCGCCCAGCCGGCCCTGCAGGACTGGGCCAACTTCATGACAAGATACTCGGCGCCAACGGCGGAGCGGATTGCGGAGGCGACGCAGAAGTGGGGGGACACCGTGCGCAAGGATCAGACGGCTTACAATGTTGCGTTCGGGACGGACATGCCGTTTTTTGAGCACATTGGGCGGGAGGAGGAGACGGCGGCTTTGTTTGCACGGTACATGCGCAGTCAAGGGCAGAGTGAAGCGTTGGCAATGCGGCATATCCTGGAAGGGTTCGATTGGGCTGCGCTGGGAAAGGGGCATGTTGTTGATGTTAGTCCGTCCCTCCCACGTCCCCTCCTCTCAACTTTTCTCCCACCGATTCCTCCTCCCTCCTCCTCTCGCTCCTTCTCTCCCGCCCCACGATCCTATATCCATCCTTTGGACCCCTCGCTAGAAACAATCAAACCTCCCAACCCCCACCCCCACCCCCTCCAACCCTCCCACAGAACCACGCAAGCAAATTCAACTAGGCAATCCACACCCCCGCTCACCGTATCCAGGTCGGCGGCTCAACAGGCGAAGCCGCTATCCTCCTCACCCACCACCACCCCACCCTCCACATCACCGTGCAAGACCTCCCCGCCACCCTCTCCAGTCTTGCCCCACCATCGTCCCAGCTCCCCGACGCCATCGCCTCCCGCCTCCGCTTCCAGCCCCACGACTTCTTCACCCCGCAACCACCTCCCCACAGCACCGCTGACGTCTTCTTCCTGCGCAAGATCCTCCACGACTGGCCGGCGAGCGAGGCGCGGCAGATCCTCGGGCACGTCGCCGCGGCCATGAAACCCGGCGCGCGCGCCGTGGTGATGGATACGGTGCTGCCGCCGCCGGGAAAGGGGCCTGGGGGCTTGGCTGAAGCGGGGCTGAGGGTGAGGGACCTGACGATGGCGCAGAGTTTCAATGGCGGGGAGAGGGAGATGGAGGATTGGGTGAGGTTGGTTGAGGGGGTCAGGCCTGGGTTGGGGCTAGTAAGGTGGGAGCAGCCGAAGGGGAGTGCGATGGCTATGCTGGTTTTGGAAAGGGACGGCAGGGATACGTGAGGGAGTTTTTTTTTTCTTCTTTTTTTTTTGATTTCATGTTTTGGTTTCATGTTTCCCTTCGATTGAAGAAAGAGGGGTGGGGGAAGGAAACGGGAAAGTGGGTAGGGGCAGGGAGTGTTTGAATGACACGAGATGGTTTTCGCTGTTGATTTCGTGATCAGGCCTGTTGTTTCTCCATATCACCTTTCTTTCAAAAAGGAATGAATTTACGAATTTTCCAATTGCGATCGAATCGGGTGCATTTGGTGCCTCTATACTGGAAAGAGGCCTCTAGACGAATAATTGGTAGGCTATGGGCTGCTCTGCAGTACTGGTCTATATAGCGAGAATACATAAGGAGTGAAATACATGCAGGTGGGCATGTGCCTGAAATAGCTGCGAAATCAGTAGAGAGTCCTCCCATCAGTCTACCCGATATCGGCCTGTAGCACACCAACATGTGGTTGCGCCGAGGGCATCCTCTCAGCCATGTCAGCGCCCGGTTCAGCTACCCGGCTTCAAATATGCTAATCAACCCGCCAAGGGCTTATCTCCCAACACTCTACCGCCGAAGCATTATACTGGATATTTTTTCCGCAAGAGCATCTACAAAATCATCGTTAAACAGTGAGCTTTGACGGAGCAATACTTGCAGTGACGCAGTGACTTACAAACAGTAGCCTGAGGATGGCCCGGGGGGAGGAATGGAAACGCGGAGATGTCGACGACACGAAGGCCCCTCGTTCCGAAAACTCGGGCTTGAGAATCAACGACGGCCATAGGATCGTGCTTCTGGCCCATTTTGCCTTTTTGTTTCGGCCGCACCTCGTCAGTACATCGATCAACCACTCCAGGCAAGAAAAAACGAAATTCAAACTTACAAGTCGCCGAAGCGTGAAAAGCCTCGATGCCGTTCTTTTCGATCGCGTCTAAGATATCCGCGTCCGTTACGACTTCAGGCCCAGGGAGGATCTCGTCGCCCACGGTCACACTTTTCACAATTTCCGTAGCCATTAGCTCGCGGATGCGCTTGAAAGCTGCCACGGCGAGTTCCCGGTCCGCTGGGTGTGAAAGCCAGTTTGGGTTGATGAGCGGTGGATCCTCGCTGTCCGCGCTCGATATGGAGACGTTGCCACGGCTCTGGGGCGTAATGATCGCGGCCGCTGGAGAGATATACATATAGGGAGTGTGGGGTGCCCCAGTGATGTAGTTCTCATTATCTCCGCTGTAGGCATCTAGGATGAGGTACTCCACTTCGGGCCAGTCGGGCGGGAACTCTGCAAGGCTAGCTTGAGTGGACGGGCTGAGCGATTTACGCTGACGATTGGGCAATTTCTCCCACGCCAAGATGTCGCCGCCAGGATTGCCGAGAAGACCTGATCCATTGGCGCGATACTGCGCTATCGCTTGCTGAAGAGAAGAGGGGTTGCCCAGGGCCGAATGCGTGAGGGTCGTGACCTGGTAGCTTGCGCCGAAGATGAAGTGGTCCCACATGTTTTGACCTACCCCTTGAAGATCTGAAACTACTGGTATTCCGTATTGTTCGAGGACGTTAGCTGGACCGACACCGGAGATCATCAGCATCTGAGGAGATTGAAACTATTATTGTATTAACACTTGACAATGGGTTTGGTACAGTTCATCATGGCCTTACCGCCCCTGCAGATAGCACAACCTCTTTGTTTGCGTAAACGGGGTACTCTGTCCCGCTTGTATTTAGTAATACCCCACGCGCCTTGTTTCCATCAAAAATAATCTTCTTCGCCAGTGTCCCGTGGTATACCTCGATTCTGGTGGAATTTATTACCTGGTTGAGAAACGAAGTTTGCGAGGAGCTTCGGGTTTGATCTTTTGGATCGATGGTGTTCATGTTATATTGGACTCCAGAGAGTGTTCCGCTCACAAAGTCCAAAGCCGTTGCAAAGCCAAGTTTGACAAAAGCCGCTTTCGCCAGCGAGGAAAAAGGGTTTGCAAAGATAGGGGCAGAGACCTTCAGCGGTCCAGCGACGGAGGCGAAAGCGTTTGCATTGTAGCCCATAGAAGCGTTTTCCGCTCGCTGAGCATTGTCCGGAGGCGTGAAATCGACGCTTTTCTTGAAGTACGGTAGAAGAGCAGAGAATTCGTAAGAGCTGTCCCCAACCTCCGATGCCCATTTACTGTAGGACTCTACTGTTCCTCGCTGGTACGTGAAATAATTGCGCGCAGAGCTGTCACGATGATTTATTAGCATCATTTTTCTTCCAGCCAGTATAGAAACAGCTGTGAGGTCGCACACTATGCACATTCATGCCTCACCTTCCGCCCAGAGTCTTCCCCCTGGCATAATGCAATTTTCTGCCCTTCAGACTCTGATCATGATTCAGCCCTCGCTGCCACCGAGATTGTCTCGTTTTGACATCTACTCACGACTTGTGGAGTCGTAACAAAACCCCAATCGATCCTGGGATCAGTATCCGAAGGACTGGAGCCAGCGTAGTAGACATCATATGCCGGTATCACACTCAAGTCGCCGATAGGATTGTTCTCGTAGAAGCCTCCGGCCTCAATGACCGCGACCGTGTTGTTGCGACTCTCAGCCAGCCGTGCTGCCATTGCCAGGCCCGCGGTGCCGCCACCAATGATCACATAGTCAAAGCTGCCCTCCTTGCCCAATGCGGCAGAAGACCCTCGAGGCCTCACATCGCCAATAGACAGGCGACGGTCCCCGAGTGATCTCGCTGCTGCAAAAGTCGAGAGAAGCAAGAACAGTAAGGAAGCCATGCTATTTGCGATCAATAGGGCGTGGACGAGCAAAGGGGCAACGAGAGATAACGTTGAACGACCGTTAGTCCAATGTGCAGTTTCGTATCAGAGGTCCCTTCCGACCGATTGATTGCTTACTCGACAACAGCCGGAATTGTTGCCAATGTCATCAGCCAAAGCTCCAGGAAGACAGTACGCAGGTTCGAATTTAGCAGGAGCAAGCCGTAATTAAGCTTCACTAGGAGATTTAGTGGTATCTTCTGCAGGACTACTCGTTCAACGATCAATACAATTCATGGCGCCAGTCGGTGCGTCGCCGCTCGGGGAAGCGGCTTCGAGATGCGTTGCTCATGGCAAAAGATACTAGCTATCCTACAGGATCGAATCTATTGATTCAAAATAGATCAAGCTGCATTGGCAAACGACGGGCACAGCCTTGCTTCATTGTGATGCTGGCCATTCTCGTGCAGATATTCTGTATGTCAGATTCGTAATCGTAAGAACCTCGGAAAAAGCCGGTAGTTGCACGCTGCTCGGGATTCGTAAGTGGTAAGTACATCACGCCCCTGAATCATAATTCAATTCATGAAGATACTGCCGTAACGCAATTTGTATTGAATGTATGCGATAATTGTAACAAAAGCGGTAAACAAAGGATCGAAAAATAATGAGGATGATGATCGCAATGATGATCGCAGTGATAATCGCAATGATGCTCACAAATGGAAGGTCAATCCAGGGGGGGGGGTTCACAATGGAGGGTGGGCAACAGTGCATGGAGAATGGCGATGCATGGCGATCGATGAGCAAGATGCAATGAGTAGGATGCAATGAGTGTGACTGCCTTCTCCCCTGAAGGATGTCTTTGTAATACAGCCTCACGCCCGAGGTCTCCGGCACATGTAATCATTGAAGGTTGCCCAGCTTTAGTTGTAGGTGGGTACCAGAATGCATTGCCGAGCCTTGTCAAAGAGAAAGGTGAGATACATCAGCTGGTCCGACAAGGAAGTTGCAGCATGCACGATTCGGATTTGAAGAGCTGGCGTCCGGTACCGGAAATCCCGATGCACTGCCCTGCATACTCCGACGCGCAGTTACGCAAAAATTTCGAAAAATCCTTGATTTCCCCGCTTCTTGTGCTTCCTATGGGTGAGATTTTGGCGCTGGATAATGTATAATAATCCATTGCTAGTACTGTATGTAAGCAAGAACTTTAAAAAAAAAATGTCGCCGCATGACATACATAGAAAACGCCTTGTTACCTTCAATCAGATGAGATTATTTAGTCCGTTGCATGCATGACCTAGGAAAACCCCTTATCGCCTTAAGTGAATCATGTCCGCATTCGTCATTCTCCACTTACATGCAGTAATCATTCCGTTGCATGATATAGAAAACGTCTTGTTGCCTGAAATCAAATGGCCTGCTCCTTCGTCTTCACCACATGCAGTAATTAATCAGCTTCTGCTGCTGCGCGTGCATGCTTGGAAAGTTTCATCTTGAGGTTATTTTACCAGAAAATAGGTTACAATCTTTTATAGTGCATAGCCCCGGTTGTATGAAGCACCTCATTTACGAGCATCCCATTGTGATTCCAGTAGATCATGGCGCGTGAGCGCACAATTCATTCTCAAAAAACATCTGTGGTGATCATAGGGGCAGGTGTCTCGGGTAATGTAGTCCCGGCTGAGCATGGTTTTGAAACGAGGCTGACTGATATGTATTCCGCAGGAATATGCATGGCCATTGACTTGATACGGCGTGTTGGAACCCGAGATTTCATCCTTCTCGAGAGAGATGACGATTTTGGCGGGACTTGGCACAACAACCGGTATCCCGGCTCCTGCGCTGATGGTAGGTGAATAGCTCCTGTGGTAACGTGGGCAGAAGGGTCATGGTCACACAACTTTCTAAGCAAATTTTTTGAGTAGCACATAGCTACTTGTATTGCTTTTCCTTCGCCCCAAACTACAACTGCAAGAAGACGTATCCATCAAGACGGGAACTGCATTCATATTTGGTCGACGTTACTCGACGATGGGAACTCGGGAGGCATGTGCTTTTCAATACCGCTGTCGAGAAAGCTGTATGGGAGAGTGACAATGAATGGTCCGTGTATAAAACTTCTACTCAGGACACGGAAGCTGGCAAATCAACGGCGTACAGAATTAGCTGCAGATACCTCATTTCTGCCGTTGGCCAATTGCATACAGCACACGTGCCTGAGATTCCGGGCTTGAAGGAATACGAGGGGAAGGTCATGCACACAGCCAATTGGGATGAAGACGAAAGATTGGAGGGTAGAAGAGTTGCGGTCATCGGCAATGGAGCCACCGGCGTGCAAATCGTTCCGGAGGTTGCCTCGCGTGCCAAACACTTGACTGTCTTCCAACGTTCTCCAAGCTGGATCATACCGAGAAACAGTCAAGCTCTACCCAAGATCCAGCAAATCCTGTATCAGTATGTTCCGGCAGCGAGGAGATACTATCGTTCCCACATTCTCAAAGACCAGGATGCGAGGCACGGTATAATGGTCAATGAGCGTGATCGCGAAATGGGAGCGCAATTCAGCGAGGACTTTCTGACACATCAACTACCATTGGATCCTGACCTGCAAGCTCGACTGACTCCATCCTACCCTTTCGGATGCAAGCGAGTCCTATTATCTGATGACTTTTATCCAGCCATCAGCCAGGCGCACGTGGCTCTCGAGACTCGTCCGATCGAGCGCATCACCAAACACGGCGTGCAAATTGAGAACGCCGAGTTGCCGTTCGATCTGCTCATCTTTGCCACCGGTTTCCACGCCCAGAGCTTTCTGAGTCACATTGAAATACTTGGCAAGAGCGGGCAGAAGATCTGCAGCGACCGGCGACACGGCCTGCGCGCACATCAGGGCGTGGCGGTGGAGGATTTGCCCAACTTCGCCATGTTGTACGGGCCGAACACGAACCTCAGTCACGTTTCGGTGATGCTGGTGATCGAGGCGCAGGCGCGCTACATAAGCGCCATGGTTCGAGTTGTTCAACAGGCTGCAAAAGTGTGTAGCAGTGGCCTCGGGATCTGCCCGAAGCCACAGGCGGTCGCTGATTATAACGATGCACTGCAGGCGTGGCTGAAGAAGACGGTGTTTGCAGAGCCTGGATGCAGAAGCTGGTACAGGGCAGAGGATGGCGTTGTGACAAACAATTGGCCGGGCACCGCGATTCAATACCAGAACAGTCTATCGGTACTGAATTGGGATGATTATGATATGGTGGGATCCGAGGTTAGCAGTCTCATGAAGAGAGGGGCGCAGAGCCTGGGCGGTCCCCTTGAGAACCCCCTTGCGTCTACTCGCCTGGGTTGGATGTATGGCTTTTAGATGTCTCGGACGATGCAAACGGTCATATCCAATCATGCATGATTAGGGATGAATTTCTTGCTATGTGATATTCTGCTATTGCCAGATTGAAGTCCCACTCGCAAGCTCGGTTCCTCCGCGCACTGTAGACAAATGCACGTTGTATCTCACTCCAGCAATTGATTTGTGAAGACTCCCATGGGGTCCCACTCCTTCTTCAGCCGTTGCAAGCGCGCGAGCCTGTCCTTACCTCTGAACCGCAGCTCAATTGGACCGCTTCTCGTCGCATTCTGGTAGTCAGCCCATTCGCTCGTGTCGGGGCCACGCATGACAGCAAGGCATTTCTCGTTACATTCGTCCACTTTACCGCGATTCTTCGGGTCGGTGTGCCAGATCAGATTGTTCCTATGTAATTAGCCGCATCAGTCTGGTACGTATCCGTATCTGGGAAACAACCTCCATCAGAGGTCACACATACTGGTAAAATCGAGTATCATGAAGACACATTGCTGAATCAAACGACGGAGTCTTTACAGGCCTGGAGTCCCACTGGAAATTGAATGCGGTGTTAATGGCATCAGGGCATTCTGCAATAAGCTCTTTCCATATTTCAATGGTCTTCAAGAAAGAGTCAATGTCGAAGCGACGGAGACCAACGATACCGAAGCGCTTGAAGTCTCCCTTGGCGCCGATTGCTTCCCGACCGTCGCTAATGTTCTGAATGGGCACCTGCGATCCGTTGGCGACGAGAGGTTTGAGATCATAGAGAGGCTTATAGGCTTCTTCTGCGCCCGCTGGATCGCCGGTGTATCTCGCCGAAATGACTATTGAGGGCTTCCGGGCGGGCGGCGGCGCCATGGTCATTATCAGGCCAGAAGTCGCATAGCGGCTATCGTCCATCAATGGTTTCATCACGCTCGCTACATATTTGGCCCGATCGAGAGGGAAAACGAAAGCACCAGCCCAAATGGTGCCGTTCTTGCTACCAAGCAACGAGACAGGGTACGCTTTGATGACTAGTTGCGTGACAAGCCCGAAAAATTGACCGGCACCACGTAGCGCCCAGAGTAAGTCAGGTTGTAGGTCCTGAGTGACTTCGAGTAGCTCTCCCTTCGCGGTCACTAATCGAGCTGAGATGATCTGGTCTGACCCGAAGCCGGTGATGGAATTTGTGATTGCTGAACCTCCACCAAGCACGTATCCGGTGACACCAACCACATTTCCGTTGCCCAGAGCTGAGAGAGCCATAAGTCAGTATCGTTCGTAAGACTTCCTGGTGCACCGTTACGATTGGGCTCCTCACCTGTGAACAGACCCTCCTCTGCAAGACGCACAGCCGCTTCCTTTTGCGTGACACCGCCTCTGATAGTTGCTACACGAGCCTTCGCATCGACTTGAATTGCCGAGTAATGAGTCAGGTCAATGACAAGACCATCGTCGCCAATAGTTGACCATTCACTGCCCCCACCACTCTTTGCAACGAAGGGGATTGATGATTTGACAGCCCATTGAACGACCTTTTGAACGTCTTCTTCTGTTCGCGGCAGTACAATAGCCGCTGGAGTCTCGCGGCCGATGTCAGTCCATCTTTTCGCGTATTCTTGAAAGTTGGCCTCAGCCGAATTTGTGAGTATTTCACAATCCGGACCGACGACTGCTTTGAGTGCGGTGATCTGCAACTGAACTGACGTTTTGCTTTTAGGCAAAGCCATTGCGTCGGTGAGCTGCAAACAGCTTTGAGTGATCGGGTATCGAAATGAAGATAAAGCTGTCTTGCTAGGGTGGGGAGGTGTTGAAGAGGTAGTTTTCCGTGGTGTGTAGTTCTAGAGATGATCGGGCTGAGTAGCTCGGTAGGTACCTAGCTACGGAAGCTAGTGCTACTCCGTACAGTATGGAAAGGATGTGTGTGCATCGGAGAAAAGCGGACTTGAATTCCTACCACATGCCGAGTCTGACGAATGAAAATTCGACGCCCTACTCCGCCTCACTGCGAGTCATGCAGATGCTGCTCATGGTATCCGACAATGCCGTCATCATGCAGCTGGAATGGTGGCATTGCTCACCTCATCAAACACTTCGTACACTTTACTTTTAGGGGGGTGCTGATGACAAACCTTCTAAAGGAGATGCGCAAAGAAATGAAACGACGTTGGAAATCGATCAAATTCCATAAACAATTTACCATATGGTTTATCCCAAGTTTTCTACCAGCTGCACGAAATAAAATACACCAATCGGGGCAAAGACATATATAAGGTAAGCAATCCAATCTTAGGTCCATGATTCTGCAGACTGGCTGCTGCTAGACCTGAGTCAAGTCAAAACAATGTCCTACGGAGGCGATGTAGATCGAGGTCTTTTCCTTAATGTCATCAACTGGGTCCTCACCTCGATTGCTCTGGGTAGGAAACCGGCTGCTTTGCCTTTGCATGAAGCGATCCTCACTGATCACGCGTAGTGGTCGTTATCCTGAGAGTCGTCTCTCGCGAGGTGCTTGAGAAGGCGAGATGGGGTTTTGATGATGCCTTCATTGTTCTTGCCATGGTAAGAGGATTCACATTCTAGTAGGCCCTGATGGAAGGCTGACATGAGTCTCATTTGGAAAGGCTGTGATTCTTGCAAGAGCCATCTACATCTCCGTCTGCATATCCAAAGGCTTTGGACAGCATCTGGATGTTTTGCTGGAAACAGACCCCATAGCCACAACGAAGCTACTGCGGCTGTTGGTCATCTTACAAGCTATCGGTCTCTGGACCTTCACGCTCCCAAAACTTCCGGTCGCTGCATTGCTTATCCGATTGTTTGAAACGACGACAAAACGGCTTAGGTATGTGCTATACTCATCGGTTGGTGGCCTCCTCGCGTGGGCATTAGTTGTGACAGTTACGACGTTTGTGCAATGTACGCCGAGAGCGGCGCAGTGGAATCCAATGGCCAAAGGAACCTGTTGGGATCGAAACGTCAATATAGATCTGGGCTATGTTCTTGGAGGTCAGTGAGAGCCATGTGCGACCTTGGCCTTTCTACTAACATCGCTTCCAGCATGCTCTGCTGCTCTTGACTTTGCCTTCGCGCTGTATCCATGCCTGAAGATCTCGAAACTTCAGATGAAGAGGTCCAAAAAGTGGCTCATTGCGGGCTCATTGAGCCTGGGGTTCATGTATGTCATTTGTTCCAAAATGATGGATTGCAGCCCTGTGCCAAACGATGCCTGACTAGAATCCGAGTACAGTGCATGTATAACCACCTCTTACAAGCTGTCCGTGATTAGTGAGATTACAAATGCCGCAGATCCAACCTGCAAGTCGCTCCACGCCCGCAGTATAAAGCTCCACTTCGCTAATCTGATATGCACAGGGGCTACAATACCACTTGAGGTCTGGAACAGGTAAGTGAATCCAACCATCCACCTCAGGATGGACTTCCACGCCTTTGCCAGGCCTCCACTGACCAAGGTGTCTGAACTTCTAGTATCGAAGGGGCTGCGCTCATCATCGCCGCATCTGTCTCCCTTGCCCGTCCAATCCTCGTCCTGATCGGTCAAAAGTTTTCTCAGATCACCTCCCACCTCACCAAGTCTACGAACTTCATACATGGATCCAGCAGGGAAAGCGGGAAGCCCAGCAAAGGATCCAGCGGGACGGAGCCCAGTGCCTTCCCACAGAAAGAGCCCTCACGGAGCGATGATGACATTTTGCTGCGAGATATCCATGCTGTGCCTTACGACGCCGAGTCTGGACGGCAAGGATCGCAAGAAATGGAGCCGGCGGGCATATATAAGACGGTGGAAGTTTCCGTGAATGGGTCTAGGCCTGGCAATGTGGCCATTCCACCTTCAAGTTTCTTATAAGCAAGGACCTCTAGTTCTACTGTACTTTTCCTTTGTAGTCTCCAAAATCTTGAGAGGTGTTCGATATGTATGCAAATTGATGTGATTTGAGTAGCAAACAGGATTTGAGCTAAAGACTCTTGATCGAGTTCTGGAGCGCTCGATCAACTACAGCAGACGAACAGATGGACCAGACTGATCACGAATCTTCCGTTAATTCGAGCACCCAAGTCAACAATCGATCCCCATAGACTCCAGAATCTTGCCAAATCCTCCCCTCCACGTATCGACGCACATCTGACCAAGTCCCACGGCAACTTCTTTCTTAGCTGCCCCATCTCCATTCATGAATTTCAACCCTTCGAACGCTTGCTGCACGTACTCATCCAAAGGCATGGGCTTGAAGGCCTTGTCAGGACCTCCCTGCATCTCGACTGAGGCGGCGCGATGCTCTTTATCTAGATCCGTGTCGGTATACGGCGGAACAATCTCCACAACGTTCAGATTCTTCTTGATCGCCTCAGGTGCATACGCGAGCTGCTGGCGAAGGACGATGCAGAAAGAGTGAATGGCCGCCTTAGTGGGACAGTACACGGGATAGAAGCTTAGGGGGAGGTAGCCAAGCGAGGAGCTGGTGATCAGAAGATTTGCAGGCGCCCCGGCGCTGGCCAGAGATTGGAGGTGGGGCAGGAACAGGCGCGCCAGCAGTAAGGGGGCAGTGAGGTTGCTGTTGATCTCCGCGATGACGCTCTCTGGGCTGCTGGAGGCAGCATCCAGGAAGGAGAAGAGTTTTTGAATGCCTGCGTTGATGAAGACGGTGTCAAGCTGGGGGAAAGCTGCTAGAATTGAGGAGACGCGGCCACTGAGGGCGTTCAAGTCGGTGATATCCCACTGCAGCACATGAACAGGTGTTGTCAGAAAATTGCTCTTACTTGGCGTGGCCTATACTGGCTTGTATGTTAGGGTAAATGTACCTGGACAGTCTCGAGACCTGGAAGCTCATCGGCGAGGACATCAAGTCGCTCTGCACGGCGTCCAGCAACGACAACTTTCTTGCCAGTATCATGGAATCGACGGACGAAAGCCTCGCCTATACCAGAGGTGCCGCCAATGATCAGGATGCAATTCATTCTCGACACCATATCTACTCCAGCACGGGTTGATGTGTGGCTATGAATCCGAGCAGAGAGACAAAGAATTGCCTTCAATCGTTGAGCGAGGACCTGGAGCATGATGCCATGTGGACCGTGTTCCCGATTTGATGAAAACGTATCTAAAATACCGTACCACCATACGCTGCGATAGAATACTCGTCCCATTACCTTACATACTACGAGGTAAGCTCGATTGCGCTAATGGTAATGGACCCTGAGGAGTTCAGGTACCTCCTTCCGGAGCTTGATTCAAACGGCATGCGACCTCGACGCTCCACAGTGGAGTGATTCTTGCATAATATGTGGGGGCTGACTGAGGATTTCATGCAGAATGCTGATGGAAGGGGCGTGATATACACTTTCAAGCAAGGGATCCTGCAGTCAGCGTCGCCTTCTCATGGTGAACGGATATATCCGTACACCCGTGCCACGGATTGAGGACGGTCGCAATTGGTGCACGCATGCACGGATTGAGGAGGGATAAGTCTCAAACAAAAATGACAAAACAATACTGCGGCTGTGGTGGGCTTGTAGCTCGGACGGGGTCTAAAGTTTCTCCGGCCGGGTCAGTATATCCTCAGTATATGCGCTAATATCAGGGCTGAGCCGGGGTAAGGAATATGCTCGGCATATGCACGGCGCTGATCTCGGGTCAAAATTTTGCTCCAGGGCTAGTACCCCGGGGATAATAGCATATGCTCAGCATATACCGACAAAGCGCCTATCCTGTAAGGGTAATATTTTTACATCAAGGTCGAAATATAGCTGGCGGTAGCCGTTATGGCCGCTATAGCTATTATACCTATTACGCCTATCTTAACCCTTATCGGTGTCGTTTATTATAGGCGCTTCGCCAGCATATACTAAGCATATGCTGTCTGCCCCGGGGTACTAGCCCTGGAGTTCTAGGGACGGCTAGGGCCTCAGGCCCCAAAAGCCAAAGTTGAGCCAGTGTCAACGCGCATATGCAGCAAGTTCAGCCGGGGTGAGAGCCCCATATGCTGAGCATATGCGCTCGCCTGACCCTGGCTTGGCAAGGGCTAGACCCCGTGCCTACTACATCCCGGGCTGGGGTGTACTTGTCGGGTTTAGTTCTAACGGATTTAATGGAGATACTGAATCATCCTTATCAGCGACCCTTGTCCAGGCTGTCACGCCTGTGTCCGTGAGAACCCTCTGGTTTTATCATATGCGTATGAGACGAATCCAGGTCATCCTGTGCATAGATAACAGTATGCAGCCTGATGTATCTACTTGGAGATACGGATCACGTCTTTTTCATCCGCATTTTGCATTCATCCTACGCGCCTTGCCCAATCACCAGCATTCTAATTTCCTCTCCGTCAGCCCCCGCACCTCATGCAAGAACGTTGACAGCAGATGTAGGCAACAACTTGTCACTGACCCTTCAGCTACATCAGGCTGTGTCTGGTGATATCACCACGTCACGAGAGTCTTTGTGTGCTAACGAGTGAAAAGGGGGAATGTCTTCAACATTTTGTTGTATACATAAGATCGACAACTCCGTGACGAATCCAAGTTTATTAGATGGAATTGCGCATAAATACTATGCAGTGATGTATGTATTTGGCGCAGAAACAAGGTTGAGTTGATCGTCCACGGATCGTGTTCGAGGGCGCCCTGCACAGAAGACCTCGGCTTTTGCCGAAGTAGCTGATGTCCGTTGGAATCAGAGACACAGTGTAAATGTACCGACGCCGCTGGCCTATGGCAGGCTCGCGCGTGGAGGTAACAGGATGGGACTTTCTATCAATCAACCTCTACCCTCAATTGCTCGCGCCAATACTAGGATGGCGCTAGTCTCTTTCTTAATTTGGCATGTGGCTTCCAAGTATGTGACAGTGTGATACGCGCTGAAGCTATCGACTGTTGACCATCTTGAAGTGCTCAAAGATGGACATTCACCTCTTTGGAGATCAAACAGAAGACGTGAGCAGTGGTCTGACAAGCCTATTAACTTCCGAAAAAGACCCAATCCTTGATGCTTTTTTTGCAAGATCCTATGCTGCAATCCGGAGGGAGTTGTCGAGGACATCAGAGTGGGACTGGCAACCTCCTTCTCAATGTTCATGTCTTCTGGATTTGCTGGTTAGGAGGAACAGCAATAGCAGAATCATTCCATTGGATCATGCTTTGACGACCACATACCATTTAGGCGTCTTCATTCAGTATGTTGCCATTTCTCGGTTACTTCCGGAACGAGATGGTGGAGGAAATTGACCCTGTTGTAGAAGATGTCACACCTCGGGCGGCTTGTATCCAGAACCATCAACTTCATGCATGGTTGGCATTTGCATCGGGTCCCTCGCAGCCGCGGCCATTAGTTGTACGCGTTCGCTGTCCGAGCTGCTTCCTGTCGCCGTACAAGCTGTGGGTCTTTCTTTCCGGGCAGGCCTGCTTGCATCGGACGTTAGTCGGCGCTTCTGTGCGCATTGCGACCAGTCTGGTCAATCATGGGCCTTCAAGAGCCTTGGACTGTCTACAGACGGAGCTGTCGCTAAGATTGATGAATTTTCGGAACTTCATGTTGGTATGTTTGACGGCAACTTCGATTGGTCTGACATTTCGTAGCAAATTCCGTATCTTTCCCGTCCGTATGTATCGAGCAGCTCAGGGCGAGGTGCAACGATATCTGGCGCGCCACACATTTTGTCGGAATTTAGGCAATCGGAGCGGATGCAATGTATCAAAGTTGTGGAATTGCCTCTACATGCACCTTACCACGCTCAACATTTATACACGTGTGAAGACGTCGATTCGCTTTTAGACCTCCAGGCCACTTCAGGATGGTCGGTTCATGCCAAACAGATCCATATCATTTCAAGTGCAACAGGTCAGCTAGTCCAGGGAGATGATTTACAGCAAGTCATGCGTAACGCACTTCTGGAAGTTTTCAGGCAACCATTGCAGTTTGATCTCACCGCGAAGAGACTTAGCATGGAGAAAGGCGCAACCGAGAAGACGAGGCTGATTCAAGCATCCGTATCCACCGCTCGAACCATTCAGGTGGACCTGAAAGCGGAAGCGAACGTTCGTGTAAACATTGTGGATTCTATTTCGAGCTTACCGAGCAATGAGAATCTTCACAACACAATTCCGGACCCCACAGGAGGAACCGCCAGGCATTCAAAACCCGGAATAGCTATTGTTGGCATGTCAGGGAGGTTCCCCAGCGCCAGTAATCTCGACGCATTCTGGGACATATTATATCGAGGCCTTGATGTACATGAGAGAGTTCCCCCCATGCGATGGGATGAGAAGACACATGTGGACGCGTCTGGCGAGAGGAAAAACACTAGTGCCACGCCTTACGGTTGTTGGCTCAAACAACCTGATCTCTTCGATCCAAAGTTCTTCGGCATGTCCCCAAGAGAGGCCATGGCGGTAGATCCGGCTCAGCGTCTTGCTCTTTTGACTGCATATGAAGCACTTGAACAAGCAGGTATCGTGCCGGATAGAACACCTTCGACCAAAAGGGATCGTGTCGGAGTATGTTATGGTGTTACGAGTAATGACTGGATGGAAACCAATAGCGCTCAAGATATCGATGCTCATTTTATACCGGGCGGAAATCGAGCCTTTATACCTGGCCGAGTCAATTACTACTTCAAATTCAGTGGGCCGAGCTACAGTATAGATACCGCTTGTTCATCTAGCCTCGCGGCCATCCAACTTGCTTGCAGTGTATTGTGGCAGGGTGAAGCAGATTCAATGATTGCTGGCGGTACCAACGTGTTGACCAACCCAGACATTACCAGTGGACTAGACAGAGGACATTTTTTATCGCGCACAGGCAATTGTAAGAGTTTCGATGAGAGTGCCGATGGATATTGCCGCGGCGAAGGCACGGCGAGCGTCGTGTTAAAGCGACTCGACGATGCAATCGCCGACAATGACCCAATCCTAGGCGTCATTCTCAACACATGCACCAACCACTCAGCTGAGTCGGAGTCAATCACAAGACCGTATTGCGGCGCTCAACAGTCGTTGTTCCAAAATCTTCTTGGGCCCTTGAAACCTTCAACAGTGAGCTATGTCGAGATGCATGGGACCGGTTACGCAGATTGGGGACGCCACTGAAATGAAGAGCGTCCTTAATTCTTTCGCGCCCAATACGGGGTCGTACAAAAGACCTGAGAATTGTCCGCTCCACGTTGGTTCAGTCAAGCCCAACATCGGTCATGGAGAAGCAGCAGCAGGAGTGACGAGCCTTACAAAAGTGTTGCTGATGCTACAACATAACACCATTCCACCGCACTGTGGTATTAAAACCGAAATCAATCGCAAGTTTCCCGCAGACCTCCCGTCGCGCGGTGTGTATATAGCTGGATTGCCCAAAGAATGGAAGAAAACGCTCGGCATACCTCGAAGGGCTATTGTGAACAGTTTCAGTGCCGCTGGTGGCAATACTGCTATGCTTTTACAGGAGCCACCCGACAAGATGATCGAAATGGAAGGAGACCCTCGAAAGTATCACTTGGTGGCTATATCAGCCAAATCTCCATCTGCTCTACAAGCAAACGCGCGCAACTTGCTCTCTTTTATTCGTCGTGTGTCCACGACAGGCCTACCTTTATCGTCTTTGTCTTACACGACAACAGCAGGGCGTGTACATTATGCGCACCGAATGTGTGTCAGTGGCTCTACTAGTGATGAGATTGCCCTTGCTATCTCAAGAGCAATCGAGCTACAGACTGGGAGGGAAAGAGTCCCGCGAAGTCCCGAGGTTGTTCTTGCATTTACTGGCCAAGGGTCTCACTATCTTGGAATGGGAAAGGCCTTATACAGTAATATCGCCTTGTTTCGAGCCGACATCCGCCGCTATGATCAGATAGCTCTTGGCCAGGGGTTTCCATCGATCCTGCCAGTTGTGATGCATGATCAAGAGGAGGCGATAGCATCTCCTCCCGCGGCTTTCCAACTTGCCATCACTTGCCTACAAATGGCCCTGGTGCGATTGTGGAGAACTTGGGGTATCCAGCCTCGAGCTGTCATTGGCCACAGCATCGGTCACTATGCTGCACTGAACGCAGCTGGTGTCCTTTCAGAAGCAGATGTCATCTTCCTGGTTGGCCTGCGAGCCCAGAAACTAGACGCAAGATGTCCGGCCAAGACCCATTGCATGCTAGCCGTTGAACTTTCTCGGTACTCCATAGACCCATTCTTGGCGGATAATGAAGTTGAGATCGCCTGTATAAACGGGCCCGATCAAGTCGTGGTCGGGGGCTTTCGAGACCACATCGAAAGTCTCCACTCAATTTTAGCTTCCAAAGGCATTAAAAGTACCATTCTTCGTACTGACTACGCCTATCACACTTCACAAATGGATTGCGTTCTTCGGGACTTGGCACAGAGTACACAGGGGGTGACACTCCGGCGGCCGTCGATTCCAATAATCTGTTCGCTCAACGCAACAGTACTTAGCAATCAGGACTTTTTTGGGCCGTCACATTTTGCAGACCATCTCCGCAACCCTGTCAAATTCTTCAAAGCGCTACGGGTCGCCAAAGACACCGGTCTGGTCACGCCATCTACGACGTTTATTGAGATCGGACCAAGTTCTGTACTTTGCAGAATGATTCACACTTGCTTGGGCGACTTCGGTACTACGCTCGCATCTCTGGACCGAAGGCTAGATGCCTGGAAAGGGCTCACGAGCGCAATGTCTTCGTTGTATACCACAGGAGCCCAGATAGACTGGGCAGGGTACCATCGTGACTTCACCCGATCTCAACAGATTTTGTCTTTGCCGAGCTACGCTTGGGATTTGAGTAGCCACTGGATCGAGTATAAGAACGACTGGTCTCTTCGGAAAGGCGATCCACTTCCTGAATGCCGGTGCCGCGGCTCCAGCATCCCAAGTACGACTGTACATGACATAGTGGAGGAAAAGGCTGACAACAAAGGCGTATCGATAACTGTACAGTCAGATCTATCTCGTCCCGCTCTTTCCGCCATCGTACAGGGACACAGAGTTAATGGGCTACCGCTATGTACTCCTGTAAGATCCTTTCCTTGAATTTTCTTTGAGCCAGAATTTCTCCCATCGAGAACCATGTAGCGAGGCTGTGCTGCAACTCATTTAGGCTTACGAGGTTCTTCAGTCTGTGTACGCCGATATCGCTCTTACCATTGCCAAGCATTCTCGAAAAAATTACCAGTCGTCGATGTCCGAAGATCACATGGCCGTCGTCAGCATGACCGTCGAAAAAGCTTTGATTGCCCAACTTTGAGGGCCGCAATATCTGAGAGCCAGCTTCGCGTTCAGTTGGCAAGAAAATCGTGGAGATTGCACATTCACGAGCGTAGGGGTAAGAGCCTTGCGAAATGAGAAACTGTTTCATGTACTAAGTAACCTGCAGTCTGATGGGCAGATTATGATGGTCCACGCCCACTGCTCGGTGCATCTTTCGCCGCGACCAGCACCCGGATACTTGAAGCATTTGGCAGAAAGCACACAACTAAAAATCGACAAGCTCCGTGAAGCTACCGCCAATGAAAAAGCTTACAGGTTCAATAATTCAATGATTTACAGGATGGTAGGCTCACTGGCAGTGTTTCATGCAGACTTTCGTGGGTTGAAAGAAGTAGTGTTGGACAGTAAAGCAATGGCTGCGGCAAGCAAGATAGATTTGACCAAGGTCAAACGTTCACGATCCCAAGCTTTCTGTACGCATCCTGCTTACATCGATGCTTTCTGTCAGTCGGCAGGATTCATAATGAACGCCAACGAGAATTCCGACCTCGAAAGCGAGGTCTTTGTCAATCATGGCTGGGGTGCCTTGCGGTTCTACGAAGACATCCAGCCAAACAAATCCTATGATTCGTGGGTCCAGATGACAAGGAAAGAGGGAACGGTCTGGCATGGCTCTCTGACCATTCTGAGCAACAATGAGGTTGTTGGAGAAATCGAAAATATCGCTGTAAGTCGACAGCCAGACAATACATTTGAAAATATAGGTACGAATAAGAACATTGCTCATCAAACTCCTTCAGCTTCAGTGCGTCCCCAGGAAGCTCTTGGAACATGTTCTCTCGGCGGCCAATCGGGAACAATCTCGAGCAAATCTGCCTGAAGACACCCCCACAGACACTGCGCCAAACACTGCATTACCCGTCCAGCGACCCGAGATCACGACTCAAAGGACCCTCAATTCACCGATCGAAGAAAACCCCACCGGAACTTCACAGCGTGCCACGTGCAACGGCGTGAACAAGAAACTGGGCAAACTCATTGAGATAATCTCAGAGGAGAGCGGAATCGATCAAGGCCAGCTGAGCGACGAGACGGCCTTCGTGACCATTGGCATCGATTCGCTCCTTTCCTTGATCATCACAAGCCGCCTCAAAGAAGAGCTTGCGTTTGACATTGGACCACGCTCTTCCATCTTCGATCGATTCAGCACAGTGGGGGAGCTCAAAAACGAGCTCGCCGGATCAGAAGGGTCAAGTCACGCACAAGACTTCTGCACTTCTTGCCCGACAAACAAAAGGACACCAGCCACCGCTGGTCCCGTTTCTAGCTCACAGGCAACGACCGACGACGACGACGGGGACAAAACGACATTAACCGGCGCCCACTCAGCGACCTTCCCTCTTCAGATGCCCCACAACATAACAAAGCCAGACACCACCCATCCCGCCCTCCCCGGCACCTCACTCGTCCTCCAACGCTCCGCCCGTCCCTCCCCCCGCACCATCTTCCTCTTCCCCGACGGCTCCGGCTCCCCCCACTCCTACGACCACATCCCCCGCGTCCACCCCGACCTGACCGTCATCGGCCTGATCTGCCCCTACCGCCACGATCCCTCCGCCATGCTCACATGTTCCTTCGCCGCCATCATGGAGAGCTACATGAGCGAGCTGCGGCGCCGGTGCCCGCACGGCCCGTACAGCCTCGGTGGATGGTCTTCGGGCGGTATACTTGCCTTTGAGGCCGCGCGACGCTTGATGGCTGCGGGAGAGACGGTGAGGCACTTGGTATTGATCGACTCCCCCGCACCGACGCGCGGGCTGCAGAGGCTGCCGGGCAGGTTCTACAAGCATGCTAGGGATGCGGGCGTATTCGCGCAGATTGGCGCTGCTGCTGCTGCTACTGCTGCTGCGACTGTTGGTAGTGGTGGTGGTGGTGCGCCGCTTGTTGATGATGTTCCCCCCGAGTGGCTCATCCCGCATTTCAAAGCGACCATTGAGCTGCTACGCGATTACCGCCCCGAGCCCCTCCAGATGCTCCAGGATGGTGAGGGGAGTGATGCGGAGATGGAAAGGGGGCCGAAGACGTCCATTTGTTGGGCGGGGAAGACGGTGTTCGATGGGGTGAGATTTCCTAAAATGCCAGAGCCTAGTGGGTCTGACGAGGATGATGGTGATGATGATGACGAAGATGATGGTGACGGCGACGGCATGAGATTCCTCACGGAGGTGCGGACGGATTTCTCCCCCGGGCCTTGGGCGGAATTGCTTCCAGGACGGGAAATCAAGGTGGAGGTGGCAGAGGCGGATCATTTCGGCATGATGGTACGTTTTTCTTTTTTCTTTTTTCTTTCTTGTTTTTTCTTTTTTGGAGGGGTGGGAAAGGGGGTTTTGCTTTGCGGCTCTCTCTGAACATGCGGACCTTTATTTGAGAAAGTCCTGAACTGACAAGCTTTCTCTGTGTGCTCTGCCAGATTGGCGAAAACGCGCAGGCACTTGCTACGTTCTTCGAGTGGGCAACGTGTGAGTAGCAGCAGGAGGAGGAGGAGGAGGAGGAGGAGACAGTAAGGGGGGCAAGACTGGATTTCAAACGTGCTCGCCACTCTTGATTCCATTGTGCAATGATGCGTCACTGTCTGAAATATTGTAACGACAGCATGATAACGGCTTAAATGACGAAATTCTACGATCTCTGTTCCTGGCTTTCTTTCTTCCCTTTCTCGCTGGATTCCTGCCTTAGAACATGTGCATGAGACCGCTGTACTGAGAAACCGAGTTGTCTGAACGCCGCTTCCTCAGGTTATTGGTACACCATCGATCCAGTTCCGAAGCGTAGAGACCCATCCAAAGAAGTGTTGGTCCAACTACTTTCGGCAACATGTTTCCTGCACTTTCCATTCCCAAAGTCTCACAGCCGTTTCAGAATTTCCAAACGGTATTTCCTCAGTAGTCATGCTTACCTGTCTTCACATGGAACAGCATATCAGGTCCCATATCACGATAGTGGAAACCAAAAATTGAAGCGTTGTTCAGGATCGACCGTCTTTTTGATTCCCTGCAAGCGCTGCAGATTTTGGCCGTACACAGTCTCGAGACTTTCGTCACCGTATGCGTTGTTAATGTACCTATACGTGAAAATGCAAAAGCGAGTCAGTGCCACGAAGCTTGATAGGCTCCCAGATTTGGGAGTAGAGAAAAAAATGCCCCCAGATGGTGAAGTGAACACATATCTTAGGGAGGAGTCACCTACGTTTGGTTTCCATCCAAGCCAGACGTTGCCCTCCACAGATCTCTAACCCTGAACCCAAACTCCTCCGCCGTCGCATCAAATGCAGGATCCGCATAGTTAACAGTTAGAGCAGCGCTAAATTTTAGTTCCTCGCGAAATGGATACGCCGCATCATCCGCGGCGAGACTCTGCGCAGTCGCCAATGGATACGCATTCATCAGAAGAGAGCTGTTCTCGGCGCCCGGCTGCTTGATCAATACCCCTAGCTGCTCATACACTGCACGCCACGTGGCCGGATCCATGCGGGCCAAGCCCGCGGCAAAATTAGGCTTGCGTCCACCTTTAATACACGCCGTATCTCCCCCCGCATTCCACTTCGCATAAGGCGTGATGGCAGTCTCGTCCGCGACGGGACCAACGGCGTAAATGGATGCATACGCGGCTTTGCCCTCCTCCTCGGGGCCATAGTAGAAGACGCTCAGGATGATGGCGGGCGAAGCGCTAGCGTTACCCGAGTTGGCGAAGAGGAGCTCGATTGCCATTTGCGGCTGGAGAACCAGCTGGTCAATTGCTTGGACGAGGGTTTCGAGCTGGTTCGAAGTGAAGACGAGGGCGCCAAGCCAGGCGTTGAGGCCGGTAGGGGCGGCGACCGGGTAGGATTTTATCGTGGCGGAGGTGACGATGCCGAAATTCGGGCCGGCACCGCGAAGGGCGAACCAGAGCTGTGGATTGGTCTGAGGGGTTACAGTGATAGCTGTCCCGGCTGGGCTTACAACATTCATGGAGAGGACGTTATCGACGCCCAAGCCGTGCAGGCCCATCAAGTTCCCGACACCTCCGCCGAGAATAGCACCGAGGGTGCCTACGCAGTTGCAGATACCAGTTGGTATCAGGGCATTATTCGCGGCTCCAGCTGCAACGGTGTCGGAGATGAGAGCGCCGCCCTGCAGCGTCACTTGAGTCTTGTTGGAATTGAAAGTGATTGCCTTGATGCCCGCCAAATTGATGATGATGCCGTTCTTGTTGAGTTTGTCCAGAGTCGTCGACCACCCATTTCCCCCGCTTTGGGCCAAGAACGGAATGTTCAATTCGTTGGCAATTTGGACCTGTAGAAATGTTAGCAAGCAGAGTCTCTGCCATGGAAGCGATCATCATATCTCACCGTCAGGAGAACGTCGCGCTCGGTTGCCACATTGACGACAGCCAAGGGTGCTGGGGAATCGAATTCGCTCCAGCGTGGTGCGCTGTTCGGGCCTGAAATGGTGGCCTGAGGAGACAACAGTGTCACAAGGGGATTGTCCAATGTCGAGGAAGTAGCAGTGCTGATGGCGAGGTAGATGAAAAGGATACAGGTTATGAGCAAATCCATGGTTGCTTACACATGAGAAGAATGGAAGCTGGGGTTTGTTCTTATGTATTACCTGCTTACTAAAGCTTACTGGCTTAATTGGCTAGCATCCGATCGTCGCGGCTACGTACAGAAAGTGTGGAAGGAGGGGTCACATCGCTCATTACTGTTTGTTATGTAATCAATCCGTATGTAAAGAGCGGGTAGTCCTTTCGTACAAGCGCAATAAGTAAGTCACCATTGCTTACAAGCCTTCACCGACTGAAAGGTTGCTCCACGGACGGCTTTGGAATCAAAACGATATTACCTTGTTTGGGAATAGCCTTGATCCGGGAAAGGGAATGGTTTCAGATGAGTGCATGCGTGAAATCAAGTCGACACTAGAACCCGCAATCTGTTGATAGGCTAATATAAATAAGTGACTAAAGTACGTGGGTGAAAGCAGACGGTCTTCCCGCTCACCCGTTGCACGCCTTGCGCTTGCTCTATGCCGCTCCAGTAAAGTCAATTAAGCCCACATTTCCTGAGGCATAAAATTATTTCGTGCAACGACAATGATGGTGACTCGGTAGCTGGATCAATAATGGAACAACTGTTGGACTTAGAAGCGCATTTCATACTGCCGACTGATACCGGTATTCCGAACGCGTAGGATGATGCTGAGTGGCCAAGTCAAAACTCGTCTCCACTCCAGATATTTTCAAGCCTTGGTGTCATGGTATACCTCCTCCAGGCATAGATCCTTCTCCAGCTACGGATCTGCCTCAGCCCTAGCCCTACTGTTCCGTATCGGGTTAGCGTGCTGTGGCGCCTTGGGCGCTCACCCTAGGCCCGGCGGGGGGTGCGCCCGGGGGACATTTCTGTCGGCTTGGCGCAACAAGCTCCGCGTCGGCGTCTTCTGCTGACGCTCAACTTCTACGTGGACTTGAAATGTATTTCCATGCCGGCTTAAAACTACATACTCTACGTAGAGCTGCGACATGGAGTGCTATTTGTCAATTAATGCTCGTGCAGATCGTTAGGCATTCGATCTTTGAGTTCATTCGATTCAAACTTCCCCCACGAGCATCCAAAGTCGTTGGGTGGTATCTCACGGCTACAGCATGGACAATGTGGATTCAGCTAGTACGTCTGATATAGTGGTTGGTATCATTGGCATGGGAGAGATGGGAAAGATGTACGCGAGGCGGCTCAGTGCTGCAGGATGGAGGTAAAGAGCCTTTTTTGTCCTTTGACAGGTTAGAAGCCACCTTCCTACAATGTGAGTATACCATGCACATATCTATCGATTCCCTTTGCAATGATGACTTGAGTGCATTTGGCTCGAGTATGGCTTGTCGGTGAGCTGAGGCGCCATTCTGGTGTCCTGGTTAGCTGGGAAGTTGTCACTGATGTAACATCTCAGCTACCTAAGTTTTATTTGTCTGAAGCACAGTTCTCAACCAGTCGCCTGTCTTGACGAAACTCGTTGGCTGTATACTGACAGTAGACTTCTTGCAGGGCCCAAATACATGCCTAGCTGCACCCGTGCTCATGAACTTCCTCAAGTACTGATCAAAAGCGTCTGCAACATAGAGTCAATGCTTGCGATAGACGTGAAAAATACGACGATTTGGTGAAAGAGTATGCTGAAATGGTGAACGATAGTCCATGGAAGATTGTCCAGTCGTGCAGCTGAGGTTAGAATAGACCGATGTGACGATATTTGCCGACGGTATCGGCGTCTCAAGACGAAGCGATTTCATCCTCTATAGCGTTGAGGCCGAGGCTATTGGCCGTATTGTGAGCGTGTATGGACCTTGTATGCCTCGACGTCTTGAAGCCCACATCCTCTACCTATGCACTAATAGAAGCTAGCAACCAAGCAAGGGGCCATTGTTGGCGGTCAGACTTCTTGCAAAGAAATCGAGATTGCTGCTTTCAGAGAACACCTCCCTAGAGATGTTGAAATCGTGTCCTGTCATTCCCTCCACGGACCCAAAGTCGACCCAAAGGGACAACCTCTAGTCTTTGTCAAAGAGCGTGCGTCCGATGAGAGCTTCGCTTTGGTCGAGAAGGTCCTCTCCTGTTTTCACTCGAAGCATGTCTATCTCACAGCCCAGCAGCACGATCGGATCACCGCCGATACGCAGGCCGTCACACACGCTGCGTTCCTGAGCATGGGAACGGCATGGCGTGCCAACAATCAATTTCCGTGGGAAATCAATCGCTACGTTGGTGGTATTGAAAACATCAAATGCAATATCATGTTACGCATCTACTCCAACAAATGGCACGTCTACGCTGGTCTCGCAATCCTAAATTCGTGGGCAAAGAGGCAGATTCGCCAATACGCAGAATCTGTCACAGAACTCTTCAAGCTCATGCTTGGTGGCCATCGAGATGAGCTTGAGAAACGCATCAAGACAGCGGGGAAAGCTGTGTTTGGATCTGCAGGGAACGAAAGAGAGCTTTTGTTGAGAGACGATGTGCTTGACCAGTTCTCCCTTGGCAATGTGCCGAAAGAGAGGACTCCGAACAACCACTTGAGTCTCCTGGCGATGGTCGACTGTTGGTGGAAGCTCGGTATTGTGCCTTACGATCATATGATCTGCTCCACACCGGTAGGTACTCTTCTGATCAGGCACATCGCGGATGATGGCGTCTGACATGTTACCACAGCCCTTCCGCCTCTGGCTCGGCGTTACTGAATACCTCTTCCGTAAACCCCAACTTCTCGATGAAGTCATCAATACTGCCATTGATGATAACACCTTTCGCTCAGATGACTTAGAGTTCACTTTTGCAGCTCGGGTATCTCTGTCCCTTTGCTTTCCTTCAGTCTTCCTTCCAACTGCAACAACCAAGCTGATCAACGTATTGTTATAGGCCTGGTCAGATTGCGTCTCCTTTGGTGACTTCGCCTCCTACCAGGATCGCTTTGAGAGTATACAGAAGTATTTCGAGCCTCGATTCCCCGAAGCGACTCGGATCGGCAACGAGATGATAAGGGTTATCCTAGAAAAGACGTGATACCATTGATACAGCTGTCGCAAAGCCGTCCAGATTGTGCAGAGGTCCCTCCTCGCACAATGCTAGCCAGCCACGTTCTCAAAGTCTCACGTATCAATGGAGGAAGAGGCCCCTCGGGCGACGAAATTCGACGTTGAAAATCCCATTACCAAGACATGATCCGCATTCGTCGCAAGATAAGGTTATTTAGCGCGTTGATCCCCAGATCTCAGGCAGAATTTAGCCAGATCTAATCGTGCGGGCCACTGAGCTGAACTCAATCAAAGGTCCCCATGGTGATGGCCAGACCCATAAAATCCTTGGCGATACAGGCTAGACTGCAAGTGGGGACGTTTGGTCACTCAACAGTGCTGGGCAAATGCCAAAACTGGAAATTGAAACTGGTATGCGTCAGCCTAAATCGGATGACATCAACACTTGGCGAGAATTTGATCAGCTACGGGGAAATGAAACTGCGCTTTGCCATTTCGATCGCACTATGCCTAAATTAAGTCATGTTTGCCGGTAGATCATCTGCTTTGCGTAATGCTCCTGTCATTCTTCGTTTACAATCCTTCAACGTAAATTACATTCCATTAAGATCTTGCTTCATTATTCAGCACTCTTTTTCAGGTGTCTGTATACCCATATTTCGCTCGCTATCAGCAAAAAGGCGTTTGCAGACACAATAAAGTAAAACTCAACCGCACAACATGATGAGAGCGGTAATCCTCGCGATGGCACTATGCCTCGGTAAGGCCCCGTGAAATCCTCTTTCCGAGCCGTGTAGAGTACTCACGATCATGGCAGCTACCATGGCCCATGCGCAAGAAGGTGGAGGAGGGACAACGACAGCGGTCAATCCCATCTGGGACAATTGCGTGATCACACATGGAACAATCATGGGCTTCGTTTTCGCATTCTTGTTACCTGTGGGCGCCATTATCATTCGCGTAGCTTCTTTTAGAGGGTTGGTATGGATACACGCTGGTATTCAGGCATTCGCATATATTTTGGCTTTGGTTGGCCTGGGATTGGGTGTGTACATTGCAGTGTATCCAGATTCGCAGGTTCGATGCCCCATCTTCTATCGTTCGGCTACTTCTATTGCAGGAGCTGATACAACATTCTAGATTCGAGCAAGCAACGGGCATCCTATCATCGGCATAATCGTCGTCGGAGCCCTCCTCCTGCAGCCTATCACAGGCTTAGCCCATCACTACATTTACAAGAGGCAAGCGAGGCGGACTTTCTGGGCCCCAACACACGTTTGGTGGGGCCGCGTTTTCGTGACTGCGGGCATCATTAACGGTGGCCTTGGTTTGATGCTGGCTGGGAATACCGTGAAGGGCGAGATTGCGTACGGAGTTATTGCAGGTGTGATATGGGTTGTTTGGCTCGCCGTCGTGATCTGGAGTTCCTTGAGGGCAAAAGGCAGCATAGGAGAAACAGGGAAGAAAGCTTTGGGAAAGAACGAGCATAGCTCCGATCAGAGCAGTCCCGACAGGTATAATGGGACTGCATAGATGTCGAGTTACTTGGATGTAATATATAATCGACGTTTGAGCATTCAGAGGTTGATTTATACAGCCTAATATTTACGGCACTATTAGCTACTATGCATCCAGTTTTTCCCTTCTACGCCGCTGGCCTGGAGTCTATTTAGCGTATTCAAAATTGTTGATATTTCTTGGCAATGTCGATCACTGCAACACACACCCGTTTTACTAGCTAATTACATGAAATCGTATTAACAGTCTTTATAAACGCTTTATATCTATATACTTCTACAAATGTGCAACCGGCTCTGATCTAACTTACTCGGAGCGCTCAGGCCCGCTCGCGAGCGCTTAGGTAGCTCAGGGCCTTTTAGGATTCTCAGGGCCGCTCAGGTCCGCTCAGGGCCGCTCAGGATTATTTGTATACACATGGTCATTACTGCTGGCCCCATAGATACGCGCATATATGGCCATTCATTATTGTCCCCATAGATGCGCGCAAGATCGCTAATTATATTGATTTAATACGATTTCGTGCCATTTGCTAGTAAAACGGGTGTGAGTTGTAGTGATCGACATTGCCAAGAAATATCAACAATTTTGAATACGCTAAATTGGACTCGGCTTACCGTGACCCCACCGAGTCCACTCTGCCTGTCAAGCCTACGGACTTACAGCTTTAAAACCCGACTGGACCCTGCCAAGAAATCACGCGTTTTTCTAATTTGTGAACTTCTGTCGCCAGGATTCTCATATTGTATAGCATTCACACAGGTTGAACAGCTTCTGTATCTGAAGGAGTCATGGCCGCTACAGTCACTCTAGACAAGACGTACTTCGAGACATTGCTCCGACGGTAGGTTCAGGGCATGCAGAGCCTCCCCACTAGCTATGGGCAACCCGTGGGGCTAATTTTTGGATAGAGCTGAATTTGTCCGTCACACTTACAACAGTGCTTACATTGTTTGACCAAGGCTTATACAATATGTAGCATACTTCTGGCAGAGACTTCGCGACCCCTATGAACGTTCCCACTGTAACTATACCAAAAGTCGACCATGACAACTTTGTGAGTTCTGCACGCTATCGGGCTTCAACAATAGCTGACTGAGATCTACCTATAGCTTCGTATGGCACAAGATTACAGTGTGTGACCGTATACCTACATGCCCTCTCTACACCACGTCCCAGCGGCCTCTACTGGCTTTCGTGATTGTAGCTGACTTCGAACCAGCAACTCTGAGGCAATCTCTCCTCGATGGAGGCATTGATCCAGAGCACCTAGAGGTATAAGATTGTAGCAGCTCTGTGCTTGCAACCATTGACCTCTTCCAGGTTCTAATTCAAGGTGGATCACTCCCGATGGCACCCGTCGACACATACCTCGAGGATGAAGAGCAAGCAGCTGGGGGCGTCGAGATCTTCACCCGGCCCATCAAGACTCAAATTAGGATGTCTCAACCATTTGGCGAATCTTGGGCGGACTCGGCGCCCAATTGGCCTCCAAAGAGCACGGGGAACAGTTACGGAGGTTACAACAAGGGCAAAGCGCCCTGCAACAGCCGTCACAATAGCTGCGCACAAGAAGACCATATTTCATGGGATCCTGACCTCGACAAAGAAGAGGGGAATGTTGCTATACCAAAAGTGGAGAGGAAGCGCTATGCTAGGGAAGAGCAGAGGACTATCCTGGCTAAGAATCTCTCTGATCGTACGACTCACCAAGACATTGTTCAGGTTGCACGCGGTGGCCTTGTCCTGGATGTCTTTCTACGCATGAATGAGCGAAGCGCCAGCATTTCTTTCGTGGAGGGCGCTGCCGCTCAAAACTTCATGAATTACGTTAAGCGCAACGACGTTTACATACATGGAAAGAGAGTACGCTTTCTCACGCCTTTCCATGAACAGATATGCTGGCTGACATTTGAAACTAGCTCGAATTCGTCTGGAATGACCGTCAATTCATTCTCCCAGGACATGTCGCAAACAAGATCGGTATTGGTGCAACTCGAAACCTAGTCCTCCGCAACGTGCACCCAAATATCACGGCGGAGCGTCTGCGAGAAGACCTCGATCACATCCACAACCTCGTTATCATCGACCTGTCTTTTCTTAACGGTGACGCATACGCTTCGCTCAACTCGATCCACAACTCTCTATTCGCTAGGACCTGCATGATGTCTCGTGCCACTTACAAGGGCATGCGGATTGAGTGGTATCCAGATGAGTGCTGCCAGCCTCTACCAAAGATTCAGTATGCACCAAAGAAGGAGAATCTTGCTCCGCCGCCGGCGAAGAAGGCAAACTCGATGATGAACAGATTCCAGATGCTCCATATGGATGGGGACGATACTGAAGACGGGTCCGAAGAGGGCGAGATTCTGTCAGAGCTCTCTTCGATGAACATCAATCGTCAATCGCCCTGGAATCCTCGAACGGTCGCAGCTTGAGAAGAAGACTGGACGACGTCTCTGAAACACCGAAACCCTTGTGGCTTTCTACACTCGCATGGAGTTCTGTCTCCTACACTATTCGTTCGGGAGCTCTTTTCTCCTCGCATGAATACTAACTAGTAGCTCTTTTGCTCGAACACGTCCTAGGTCCGGAACCTGGCCTATAGCATATTCTGTAAAAGGGGCTACTGTCTTTCTGGGCGTCGAGCAGGGCGCTGTCTGAGCTTCGGATCACATACTCTCATGAGGCTATCGTGTTCATTTCTAGCATGCTTTTGAAGAGATACCCAACTAGCAGTGTGCTTCTACTATTAGCGTGGTGGCTTCATGAGTAATTTCAGCAGTCTCAAGTAATGAATACTTCACATATGCTGCACGGAACCCTTGAACCAAATACGCTGACAAAACAAGACCATAGCCACACGGCCTAGGTCCCACTGGAAGAAGATCCAATGCCGCCCAACCACGCACATCTACTCTACAAGTCCACTTTCCTGATGTCGGTACGTATAATGCCAATCCTCCCCCGCAATATCCTCCCTAACCTTATAATTCTTCTCCGCCTCCTCGACCATCTCCATATCAACGTCCACAACACTCATCCCCTCCCTATTCGTGTCCATAGTCTCATTCCCCAACGCCCCTACAAACGGCACCGCAACCCTACTCAACCCTGCATAACTACTTCCCTCTCCCTCCGGACCCGGGGGTGCGCCAGCGTTCACAAATACGATTGCACAAGTATTTTCATAGGCGCGGGCTGTGAGGGTCGTTTCGAGGAAGAGTTTCTCGCTGAGCGGATTGATAGCCAGGGCCGTAGGGGAGCAGTCAGCGAGGGTCCAGAAAGTGGGAATGATTATTGTTTTGGCGCCTGCGGCGATGAGCTCGCGGAAGGCCTCGGGGAAGGCAAGGTCCCAGCATATTAGCATTCCTACTGGGCCGATGGGAGTGGAGAAGGTCAGGTGGGGGTCTTCGGTGGAGGAGGTGAGGTGAGGGCGCTCGGGGTGCCTTCATGGAGAAGAGAGGATAGTTTAGCCAGGGTAGAGGGAGAAATGAATGATTCTGCATAGGAGACGTATGAGGATACCATAGATTCTTCTTCTGATACCGTCCCAGTACCTCGCCGTTATGGTCAATGAAGTAGGCTATATTATGCAGTTGGTCCTCGCCTGTGTCTTCATCTGTGAATGTTTCCACTATCGTCCCTGGTACTATGCATATTTTATGCTCCTTCGCCAGCGCTTTGTATTTGTTCAGATACGTTTCCCATTGCGCGCATAAGCCTGCAAAGGAAGGATCTTCGGGCACCCAATTAGTGAGATGGTATTCGGGGAGAACAGCGAGTTGGGCGCCTTTTTGAGCGGCGGATACAACGAATTGGGCGGCTTTGGCGAAGTTCTTTTCTGGCTGGAGGGGCTGCGGGGAGCTGTCAGGGCGGTGGTTGTAGTGGGGTGGGAAGACATAGGTGGGAGACCTCGGGATGGAGCTGTATGAGAGCTATCTTATGGGTTGGGGCCATGGCGATGATAATTGATCAGTAACCTGCTTCAAGACATCGATGTTTGCAGAGAGAGAGGAAGCATACCTAAGCGTGCTAAGGTATCTAAGATCGCGGGGCAGATCTAGGGCCTTGTACCCCTGCGCCGATCATTTTTGATAATTCTAGCGGCTACAAGCGAAAAGCCTCAACGCCAAAATCTGGCACCCTCGCCGAGTTGTAACCTCCCAAAATCTCTCCTACCATAGGGTTACACAACCACACACCGCCCATCATGGCGCTCCAGCAACGAGAGCCGTACACGACGGCCGACCGATCAAAGGTCGCAACGAATGAGTCTGATGAGGAGGAAGAGACGATGGTGGAAGACTACAAGGAGCAAGTCCACTACGACGATGGCATGAGCGAATTGGATCGGACTGGTTCGTACGGAGCACAGTCGGGAGGACCGCCGGATATGCAAGCTCAGCTTGCGGCTGCTGCAACACCACTGGAGTATGGTGCGGCGCTGGACACGAAGTTTGCGAGCTATGATAATTATTGCAACCTCTTTCATTATATCCTCAATTCAGAGGGCCCCGTGGATTTGGAAGTGCCTACGGTGAGCTTGCCTCCCAAAACATCAGGGCGCAGGATGGAAAGCTAATGGAGCCGATAGTACTACTGGGCCTGGGACGTGATAGATGAATTCATCTATCAGTTCGAATCCTTCTGCCGCTACCGCAACCGTATCGCCCGCACAGAACCCGCCTCGGATGATGCCCAACTCCTCCGTGAAAATCCCAACACGTGGGGCTGTTACTCTGTCCTCAATGTGCTCTACTCGCTCATCCAACGCTCGCAAATCAACGAGCAACTTGACGCAATGAAGCGGAACGAAGACCCTAACCAAGTCGCTGGCGAGTACGGCAACAAGCCTCTCTACAGAATGCTAGGCTACTTTTCCATTATTGGTTTGCTAAGGGTGCATTGTTTGCTTGGAGACTTCTCGTTGGCGTTGAAGACGCTTGATGATATCGAGTTAAACAAAAAAGCCATGTTCGCCCGCGTCATGGCTGCGCATTTCACCACGTACTACTACGTCGGCTTCTCCTACATGATGATGCGTCGCTACGCCGACGCCATTCGCATGTTCTCGCACATTCTCGTCTACGTCAGCCGGACAAAGAACTTCCAGAAGAACGCCCAGTACGACTCCGTCTCCAAGAAGAACGACCAGATGTACGCGCTCATTGCGATATGTGTGGCTTTCAACCCCACGAAGTTGGATGATACGATACACACGGCGCTGAGGGAGAAATATGGTGATCAGCTTGTGCGACTGCAACGAGGCGGTCCAGAGGCGCTGCCGTTGTTTGAGGAGCTTTTCCGCTCTGCTTGCCCCAAGTTCATCTCGCCTACACCCCCGGATTTCGATACGCCAGAACTCAATGTCGATCCTGTGGACCATCATTGTAGGATCTTCATGGAGGAAGTCAAGAACACTATGTGGTCACCGACCGTCAAATCATATTTGAAGCTCTACACAACGATGGATCTGAAGAAACTTGCTGGCTTCCTAGAAGTCGAGCCAGAGAAGCTCAGGGGTTGGTTACTGGTGAACAAGCAGCGGAGTAGACAGGTACGATGGAGTGAGGGGGCGCTACTGGATGGGGAGATCGTGAATGGGAGTGACCTAGATTACGCGATGCAGGGAGATCTGATTCATATCAGCGAGGCTAAGGTAGGGAGGAGGCTGGTGGATTGGTATTTGAGGAATCTGGCGAGGACGTACTAGAGTTACGAGACAAGCTTTACGACTCATGAAAAGCAGATGTTGCTACTACGTGCTGGTTTCAAAAGACCGCCAATATCTAGACTTGTCACCACAGCGATTTCGCAAATTCCAGTGGCATTTCGAGCTGAGATCTATTGCTTTTGTTGTGCGACTCCCGTGGAAAGCAGCCATCGCAGTGGCCGTTCGCTGATTTGAGCAGCTTACTAAGAGAAGCACGTTGCCAGTCGATGGGATGATTCCTTGAGTTCACGCAGTCAATGGATGTCTCACCACGAGTACCGCTTGCTGGGTATTGTTTAGGTAGTATATGTGCAAGCATCAATGGTACAGGTTACATACCCAAAAGGTGACACTTTTCGAAACCGCTACTGGATACGGTTGACACTACACAGCAATGTATGGAGAGTAAAACATGAACAGTAACACCACACCTGTGTATAACGGATCTCGAAACAACCGACCCACAACTCACCACCCTGCAAGGAAGGAGCCCACTAGCGACATGATGGATCCTCTTGTCCCATGCCTACTAGTAACCGCAACAGGTACAGTAGTCTTCGGCTCTGCGGTGGCTGTTCACGTCGCGACTAGGGTACTGTGTGGTTGACGGGGCCGATGGCAGAGGTTGAGAGCCTAAGTGGAGACATGCTCGCGTGATTTTGTCTAACGATGATGGCGGTACGAGGAATGCAGTCGTCATATTTTATCTTATGAATGCAAATGTTAAATTTTCTCTTATGATAGTCAACTTCAGCGCAAAGCTACGTGCTAGGTGTCTTCAAGCTAGGTACCCTTTTCAATGAAGAGAGTAAGTTTCACAAGACGGAAAGAGGAGCAAAAATAAAGTATCGTAGTCGAATAAGCTAAAGCACTCAACACAACACGAGGATATCAACACTTTAAGCCTAAAACACCCTACCTTTGCGTTTTTCTCCCGACCCCGTTTTCTAAAAGCATCTCACTCAAGCTTTTATTACCTTCCTTCCTCCCACCTCATCCTTCGACGAAAAATTCAACAACAAATCCAAACATCAACCAACGCCCTAGTCCAAATGTCCGACCGAATCCTCCGCTCAGCCAGCGTTCCCATTTCCAATGAGTCCGTATCCAGCGGTACCTCCTCCAATGATTCTACATCTCCAGACGTCTCAACACGAGTGCGTTGTCGTTCATCCACGCGGAAACGTGAACCTAATGCTGATACAACCTAGGAGGATCGCTACAGCAAGAACCCGCTACTTTTCCCTTTTCACTGCCTGCTAGCAGCAGCCGCAGGCATGGCGGCGGATGCGTTATTTGGGATTGCAAGCGCGGCGGTACTGCTTAGATGGGATAAGGAGTTGGGGGTTTGGGTGCTTAGGTAGAGGAAGGGTGCAAGGTCTGCTATCCATGGCGGGCAATCTGCTAGGCGTTTTTTTTAGGTAGTATGGGTGCGAGATTATGTGAATACGACGGATGTCTCGAGAGAAGCGAGAAGTGAAGAATACAACGCTTCTTGCAGCGATATCTTTGCACCCATGACACAATAAAACAACACTCTGAAAAGTAATATACTTACTATAGTATGTTTCATACACAAAAGCCCATTCAACCTCTTCCCTCCTCCCCAACCTCCCTCCATCAACCACGGTACAAGACCGCTACCACACCACTCAAACCCAGAACGAATAAGTCAACGGAAAGTCTCAATCAACTCTCCAACAAAAATGTCCGACAAGACGCTCAACTCGCCCAACGAGCAAGCCATACTCGTTGCCAAAGTACAGGTTCGTAAACTCAGCTTTGAACACCTACAAGCGCGCTAACAGAACATAGGATAATCAAACGAAGCAGAGCTCCATTCAACGCTACGTAAAAGCGGCTGTGACGGTCCTCGTAGTCGCTATTGTCATTATGGCGTTCGACACGAAATTTCGAGGCGTCACGGGTTGATAACACGTTCAACGATAGATCCACACCACTTTCTTAAACAAAGGTGTGCGGAGGTAACCCGAAATAGAAGAATGGGGCCGAGAATAGCCTGATGGCGTCTATTGATTACTACCTATCAGATACTTCGAAAGCTGTGACGGTCGGATTCACGGTCGGAGTGTTCTCCATTCGTTTGAAAACGGGGTTTCCGGGCGCTAGGGATTAGGGATAGAGGTGGAGGAGGAGTGTCTGGTGGAGGACTTGTGAGCTTCGAGGATTGAGAGACGCATGCGAAATTGATTGGATGAGATTGACAAGATATTACAAAGTCGTGTTCGTGCAGTGCAAGATTGACAGTGGCAACAGAAATGATACCTTTGTCCTTGATGATTGATCCATACCACATTCAATCATACTACCTCTGAGTATTCAGGAGTTACAAAAAGCTGACTTAGGTGTATAGTCCAATTTGTTTACTATTGTGCACTTTCAAGCTCTCGCCTTGAGCTTAACAACTCCCCCAATACTCTCCGCGTTGTAGGATGCTCCGTGCCGAAGAGAGCAGTCGCGCATTCGTGTGCTTGTTCGAACAGCGCAACAGCTTCGACGAATTTCTGCTGTCTCAAATACGTACGTCCCAAAAGGTCTTTTGCCTGCACCGTATGAGTATGCGTGGAGCCTCCTGTATTCTGACACCCATGCACCACGGCTTGTTTCAGCCGCCTTTCTGCTGCCTGGAGCTGATTTTGCTCCAATGCGAATTTTCCGTACCCGATGAGGCAGGCAACAAGTTCTCTACTTGCGATCCCATGGATGGGGACGAGACCTTCGAGAGCCTCTTCGTAGCACTCTGAGGCTTTTGAGTAATTACGCAAATCTTGGTAGAGATTGCCGAGGTTGTAGACCGTTCCCAAGGTGGATGCGTGCTGGTGTCCAAAGATTCGTTCCTTGCCGGCTCGAGCTTTCAAGAGGTAAGGCTCTGCTTGCTGTAGATCTCCCATGTCTTGAGTTAGGATACCTAGATTCTGAATGACTGTGAGAGTGTGCAAGTGCTCTTCACCTAGTAGCTCGGTATAACCTGCCAAGGCTTGGTTGTACATAGTCGAAGCCTTTTGCAGTCTCCTCGCCTTTCTGTAATGTGCGCCGAGGTTCGTCATTGTTCGGAGAGTATCAGGGTGCCGGGATCCAAGGGTCTCTTGCTGTCCTGCTAAAGCTCGCTTATACCACTTTTTGGCCTCGTCGACCTTCCCTTCTTCATCGAAGAAATCTCCAAAGTTCATGCACACCGTCAGGGTCATTGCGTGCTTTGGCCCCAATTTTCTCTCGGATCCAGAAAAACAGCGTAGCAACATCTCTTCACACTCCTTTGATAGGCCCAAATCTTTGTACACGATGGACAGATTATTGGCAGTTATCAGCGCTTCGGTGCTTTCAAATCCAAGAGCATTCTCGTACCCAGCCATTACCCTCTCAAAAAGAACCTTGGCTTGGTCATTCTCCTCAAGGTTCATATGAAGGTCTGCCAAATTACGGAGAATATACAGTGTGACAGTGTGTTGAGCAGGAAATGCTCCGTCACATCTCTTCAAAGCTTCTTCTAAGACCTCTCTGGCTTTGTCGTAGTCACCTTGAAGTTCGTAAAGTTGCGCGGTGTTTCCGAGGCTGGTCAAGACGGACGGATGAGTTCTACCGAGAATTATCTCATAACCTTTGGTCGCTCTTTCCATCATCTGCTGAGCGTCCACGATGCGGCCTCGAGCCTGATAGACTTTGCCTAGATTGTTCACGGTATCGAGAGTCTTTGTATTATTTGGGCCTTCGGTCGTTTCATAGCCAACAAGCACTTTCAGGATCATAGATTGGGCTTCTTGCAGCTTACCCATCTCGATATAAAGCAATCCAAGGTTTGAGGCGGTCGCCAGGGCCTCAGGATGATCCTCCCCAAGAGACCGGCTCTTGCCCTCCAGCGCGCGCTGGTAGAAGATCTCAGCCTCCTTGAAGCGGCCGGCTCTCGCATACGCATTCGCAGTGTTATGTACCGACTTTAGGGCGATTAGACTCGTGGGCCCTGAAGACCGTTCTGTTAGCGCCAACGATGAAAGGCTCATCTCTAGTGCTTCTTGTAAGCGGTCTTGTGCATCGTATACAAGACCGAGATTCATGGCAGCAGTGCCCAACAGATCGTTTCCATCCTTCGGGTCCTGTGACAATGCTTTATGAGCACGCTTGCCCATGTTCTCAGCCTCAGCAAGCCTGTTGGCGGACGTGTACGCGGTGGTGAGATTCAGAACGATTTTGAGTACTTCATCATGGTCAGGACCTAAGGTATTCTCCTTGACCTTCAAAGCATGCTCCCACATGTTGATCGCAGTACCAAAATTGTTCTGAGATTCATATAGCAAAGCCAATCCGAAATACCCAACGCATTCAGACGTTGGCAAGCCTCCTATCTTTCCTTCTAAGTCTAAACAGGAATCAGCGTGGCGAAGCAGACGTCTTTGTAGTATCCAGTAATTTGGTTCGGTCGACATTGGGACAGCCCAGCCAACAATTTGGAAAGCGGTCCCAAGATTTTCCCGCAAATGACTGACATGCAGTCGGAGCCGAGCCCATTCTTGGACTAGTGGATGGACACTGTAGCTTTCTAGGCCCTTGTTTGGTCTAATAAACGAAAGAGTACGCAATGGTTTGATCACGTCGTAAAAAGTGAAATCCTTCTGGCCTATACCCAGCAGCCACTCCGGGAGCACCTTCTGAGTTCGATCAGGTAGTCTCTTTGTGTAGTCAGTGCCTTTGTGGAAGAGATCGAAGAAAAGGTCAGAGGAGTCAAGGAAAGCACACAACTCAAGAAAGCGAGCTGCGTTGTCGTTGCTGTTCTTGAGGGCGCTCAATGATATCTCCCAGGTAGTCATAGTACTCCCGTTGTCATAGTCCGACAGCGTTGGCATTTCTTTCAGCATTCTGTCTGTTTGGCGATCATACAAAGATGAGTATTGTAGTGGTGTAATGCCGGCTGCATATATATAAGCCCCCGCGTCGTTCAGCGTAAGGGGAAGGCCTCCCAGAACGTTCGTGAGTGCTCTAGCTCCTAGCCGGTGAATTAGACATGCACGAAATGTATATACTGTAGCCCGGGCAACTGATGTGACTCGCCTTCTTCATCTGCATGCACGCCTGACGCATTGCACAAAATCTGGAGGCTCTCCTCTTCGGACATCTTCTCAATCTCAATGTCCTCACCAAGTCGTCGCAGATCCGCCAAGCGCGTCGTTATGATGACATTTCCCTGGCCTGGTATGTGGTGTCGAATGTCGAAAATTTTGGTATCATCTCGACCCGATCCAGAAGGCTGGTGTTTATCGACGTTATCGAATACGATCAACCATCGATGATTGTCAGGGAGATCTAGCCACTCTTTTACAGCGGTGTAAGCTCTTTCTAACCCGTCATTACTCTTGATGATCTGGCCAGACGAGTCCAGAACATCTTGGAGAGGTATCCTCTCGGCAAAGGCGGCGAGCATGTGCTTCAGCAGTACCTCGCTCTTCGCACTAATCCAGAAGACAGCGGAGAAGTTTTTGCGACGTGAGTTTGCATATTCCACCGCTATTTGGGTCTTGCCAATGCCGCCCAAACCATGGAGCACAACTCTTCGAGATCTCGTAGCTTTATCGGGCGGAATAAGGGTCTTGTCCATAAGAGCAAGCTCAAGGTTCCTACCAACAAATTTACCCATGATGGGAAAGCCAGTGGCATTGAATGGGAGCGTGAAGTCTCGCTTATCTTTTCGTAAGTCTGGTATCTTCTGTCAGTCTTTCGATCTACCGGAATTTGTCTAGCATGTCGTTATTGCGTGATGTCTGAGGGGTTTGATAAAGCGTACTTTTTTGGATCCAATGCTCATGGGCCTCCGTAATGCGGGTTATCACTCTTAAGTAATTTGGATCGCTTGCAGATGGGAACTTCACCAATCCTCTGTGATCAGTATCAAGAGCAATGAGAGGCTTCGGTCGCATCTCAGCGGATTTTCTTGTGACCGTCTTGTACAAAAACCGCAGTCAGTCAGGAGTCAAAAAATTCAAAAACGAGATGCTTACTGCGAACAATGGTATGTTACGCCAACTCTCCGGACGGTTTTCGAAGAAGTTACACATATAGACGTTATCGAAAAAAGTCTTCATGAACGAAGTATGGAGTTCGTCCATTTCTGTCCCGTCGGGTGAAATGAATTCAAGGAGCTCTGCACGGGATCCCCTCCAGTATGAGAAGAAAGACATGATTCCCGCCCAGGTGGCTGCTGAAGTTCCACCATGGGGTGTTCCGAGGAATAGAACGCCCGCTGTAAAGTCGGCGATAGTACGATAGAAAGACCCAGTGGGAGCTTCGTTCGCCTGCACCAGAGCCTGTGGCGAAGATTTTAACACGCTCGCTTTCCTATTTGAGAATCAACAGACTACCTTTTTGATGAGAATTCCACCGAAACTGTGACCAAGGAATATGATCGGCCGTCGTTTTTCCTAGTGTCGCATGAGACAATGATGTGTAGGCCGTATATGCGAATAACTGATTACCTCGACCTTAGTTCTCGTTGTTTTGATTGCCTCGAGGACCCCCTCTCCATAGTCTCGAAACAACTCGAGGGGTGCGAAAGCGTCCCACCGAGAATCATGATTGATACCGAGGATTCTATATCCAGGAAAAGCCTTTGGGAGGAATTCCTCAAGCCATCTTTTCCCAGTTTCTTTATGAGTCCACGCACGCTCGGTGCTGGATCCCAATCCATGTATTGCGACAACACTGCGGCTCAAGTCAGACGAGAATATACTCCGCAAATTCAATGCGTACTCAGCCTTGATCTCACTGACACCAAGGGGATCAGAGCCAGCGCCCGGGTCGTAGAGATACTCAACGTCTTGAACGGGAGCCCGCGGTTTTGATATGTCCGAAATCAGATCCACTGGGGACCAGAAGAATTGGAGCGGTGATAAAATTGCACAGAATGCAATGGTCGCCAGAGTTATTGGAGTCCATAGTAGAGTAAAATAAGTCCAGTTGATCAAGTCACTAGATACGCTAGATGACCTTTTGGGCACGAATTCAACAGCGAGTGCCAGTACGCACGTGGTCGCGATGCAGCTGGAGAAAAAGTACTTCCAGTAGGACTTTCGGGCGGTTACCGCCAGGAAAGCCAGTGTACCCTGCCATATAATAAAACCCACCAGTGCCATCTAATGTCCATGGATGCTGTGACTCGAATGCTGTTTGACCACGGCCTGATATTCTTATTTTCTTGTTTGCCTGTCACGGTTCGGTGACGTTAAAAGCCCATGTGGAGGGGGGAATGCAGGGCGCAACACGCTAATCAAAATTGGCGTAGATGGAAGCCTGCCCGAGTGGACGTTGCACAAAGTACGTCGTGGCAGTGTGAACGATAAGCGTCTGCATTTCCCAACATGCAGAAACATTCTTTTCAACTCCGTGAGCAGCATGGATGTCGAGTACAATGACGATGTCAACATGTCCGTTCTCTACAACTACGCAGCTGAATGACGAATTGGTTCTTGAGAGAACATGCGGTGAACCACGCATTCGTAGAAGCGACCAAGCTGCTGTTCCAACCTTGCCAGGCCAGCCACTGGTTGGACTCGATTCTCTCGGCGTTGCGGACCACCTACACATCGAGTTTCTGACACCGGATCTCAACCGCCTATCACCATACCTCTGGCTGGTCACTACACAATCAAGCTCACATATACTTCCCCTACATCATCAACTTGTGAAGGGGAGGAGCATCGTGATCACGGAGGATCCTGAGCTCCATGCTGTTTGGGCATATGGTACCATCTTCTTCAAGCCGATCGCCAATTTTGTACTCTCAGAGCCATTCTGGGAATTCTACCTGCTTGAAAATACTTCAGTTGTAAGCAAGGATGATAGATATGAGGCAGTTAAGGCGCTTAAAGGCTTCCTACGAACTTATTGTCATCTCATCAAACATAAATCGGACTTTGACATCGCGGTGCGGCATCACCTCATTCCCGAGAATCTTCAATGGTCGAAATTTGCCCGCTTCCTCCAGGACATCTCCAATATCGTAGACGATGAGTGTCCCCACGATACGCATTTGGCGAATTACGGTTGACACGTCTTAATCTTTGCACTCGAATATTCTTGAGGCGTCTCGTCTTTCGTAATCTTCATGGCCAATATGGGACATACTTTGCCAGCTTTTTTGGACCTCTCTTATTTACATTTGGGTTTTTCAGTATCATGTTGAGCAGCATGCAGATCTTCTTGGCTTCCAATACTTTTCCAGGTCAATCGCACGCTTTGGTGGCTGCTGGCATTGTGTTTCGGCGGTTCTCAACGGGCACAATGGTATTCATTTGCCTGTTAGGGCTACTCTTTCTGCTCATTGTTGTCGTCGGGCTTTTCCGAGAACTGGTGTTCGCTTTGGGCGATCTTTGGTCCAGAAGGCGCAGTACTCGCTCAAATGCTATTGAAGTAGCGAGATCTGGATACGCAGTCCAATGATAGCGCGGGAGAGTTCTGCTCTCTTGATTTTCGAGACACGAACGCTCAGGGTGGGATGTAAGAAAGGAAGGGGCAAAGGGATACCTGTAAAAAAGAGACATTCGCTCGGAGCTAGAGCTATCATTCGAGAAAGACAGGAGCTGTAGAGGAACCTCAATTCTCTCAACGATGAAAAGAGATTCTCATCGTCATCTCCATGCTCATCGACGGAGCATATGAGAGACCTACGGGGAGCTTTTAGCAGACATAGGCGCTGGAGAGAAGCAGTGGTTGGCATACAGCATGTATCGACCATTCGAGCTGCTTCGTAGCTCAATACCACCATTCAGATATGATAAAGACTCTCCCTACGCGTAAGAGTCGCCTAGCCACACTCCCTGCCACCCTACTCATGCTACACTTTAGTAAACCGATCAGCGTCTTCTGTCGTGGTCTCAACAAGATGGTTTCACGCCACGCGCATTCGGGAATGTAAATTGTGTCATGGCCAACCATACAACAGCACTCACCACAACAGGTCTCCGATATTTCACTCCCTCCATGTCTAACCTCTGATTATGTTCTCTTTCAGAAGCAACCCACCTGAACTAGAGCAACCTTTCTACCCAACTGCCTGACCACATCCTCGGAAAATTTCCATCAGCAACAGTATCTCCGGTTTCCCTAAGGCCTTTTACAATCAAATCCTCGAATATGGGCATCCTAGAAAATGTTTCTGTACTTGTGTGGATTGACACAGGGAAAAGATGCTGAAGCCTACCCGTGGAAGTGTCACAGCAGTCTTTGAGACCATGATATGTAACTACCTTGCTGTATGTTGTTGAAACATCAATAGGGCTAATTCAAGACGCGTTCGTAGGAGGATAGGTACGGGGAAATCTGGCGCTCTTTCCTTTCCATTGCTTGCTAGCGGCGGCGGCAGGTATGATATCGTCAAGTGTACTCGAGACTGTGTGCGAGGCCTGATTCCGAGCCCAGCAATTTGGGTCGAGTGAGATAGGTGAAAGAAGGGGGAGGTCTGTCGGTGGATTCGATGGTTCTGAGGTGCATGCGAGAGTCTTACACAGATTTTGACGGATGGACGTGAATGAAGGACATAAAGGGGGTAAATATGCTTTCCTGATATTCCCCTTCTATATCAGCTTCAGAGCGAAGCCACCTCCTATTTCTTGCTCGTCTCTGTTAGCAAATATACCACTGAAATCTGCCGCTTCACCAGCGATTTTTGGCGCATCTCCTCTCTTGGGTGCGCTTGGGCTGGCCACTTTTCTCCTCTTCTCCTGCCCGGCTTTCGAGGGGAAGGTCGGAAACATAGCTGTTGACTTGGGTCGCGGATCTTCATTGAAGTATGGGTGGCCGAGTACTTCGCTGGCGGTCGGTCTTTGCGCTGGGTTGAGCGAGAGTAGGGAGGTTAAGAGAGCGGCGCCGGCGTTTGTCAGGAGTGGAAATTTGGCCCGTAGTACTGCGCCAGTGGTCTGCGAGGTGCTTGGTAAACGAAGTGATCGTGCATTCGGGAGACGTTTGAAGCCCGGCCAGGTTGCTTCCGTGGGTATACCGCAGACCTCGAGGATCTTGTGGGGGGGGGATTTAGTATTGTCATAACGAATTGCTACTTTCAAAAAGATGACCGACCTTTGCTAGTTGATCAACTTCGTTTTTCCCTTGCAGCAAAGGCTGCTTCGTCAATAGCTCGCCGAATATACAGCCCACACTCCACAAATCGATCTCGGCGCCATACTTCTCGGCGCCTAACAATAGCTCTGGAGCTCGGTACCACAGCGTAACGACCAATTGGGTGAGCTTTGGTGGTGGATCGCCGTAGTATCTCGCCATACCAAAGTCTGCAACTTTCATCTGGCCTCTGTTGTTCATGAGTAGATTGGACGTCTTCAAGTCTCGATGCAGGATCCAACTGCTGTGTAGATACTCGACGGCACCGGTAAGTTGTAGCAGTAGCGTCTTGATCTCCGATGGTGAAAAGGCGTCGAGCATATCTTCTTGTAGGGTCTTAAGGTCGTGTTCGAGGAAGTCCATAACCAGGAAAACACTGGTCTTGAAGATCAGCTTCTATTGATAGAAGGGACGCATGCATCTTTGACTTACTCGTCCAGCTTGTCTCCCATAACGACCTCCCGTAAAGCAACGATATTCTCGTGCCTCGATGCCATCAATGTCTGAATCTCCCGGAGACCTGTAACTGGAAAGCCATCGTTCGCATTGTCCATCTTCAGCTTCTTCAGAGCAACGATCTCCCCCGTAGCTATCTCTTTCGCCCTTGACACCCATCCATAGGACCCTTCTTCGATATGATTCAGCTTCTCGAAATTGCCGACATGCCGGCATGGGCCCCATTCTGGTGCAGGGAAACGCAAGAGTCTGGCTGGGGTAGACTCATTGCCAGAGGTATCAGGCTCAGGAGAGAGTCGCCGTCTTTTAGGTGGGCGCTCGGAGTCTCCATTGATACGGTCGTGGCCGTCTGCATCGTTCTGTGCTGTGGTTTCGGCTGTAGCCACGTTCTGCTTCCGTAGATTTTCCTCCTCATCAAGCTTCCGCTGCTTCTCTGCCTTTGCTCTCTTCTTCAATTCCTTCTCACGCTTGCGCTGAGTTTCCAAAGCTGCGTCTTCCTCGTCGTCTGCCCATCGCGACTTGGCCTGGCTTGCCATCTTGGAATGATGATGTGTCGTGTAAGGTTGGCGGAGAGCAGGCGCCTCGACTTTCGATAGTTCTAGTAGCGGTCATACTTTCTTCACTTCAACACAACCACCATGCTACCATCATTGAGCCACCTCGTATGATTGATTCCTCTTTGACATGAGCATAAGAGCTGGCGCGAGGCTAGTCGGATGCTCACGACCCCTGGTGACAAGAAGTTCAAGAACGAGACTCTCTACCGGAACTCGATGGGCATCCTCGCCTGCTCGGCAATGGTCTACACCTCTGGCCAAGAATATCGCTGAAGCGATTGCTGTAAGACAATGTCGAACTTATTGGGATGCCCTACTAAAAATCCTCCAAGACTACAGGCCCAATATCAATCGCGGCTTACATGCGCCAATGCCTCACGTCTCCTGATGGTGGCTACTACACTACCCAGTCTCAGGGTAATGACCAATTCGGACAGAAGGGAGACTTCATAACATCGCCTGAGATTTCCCAGATCTTCGGAGAGCTGTTGGGAATATGGCTTGTGGCAGAATGGATGGCACAAGGGAAGGTCAGCAGTGGAGTGGAAGTGATCGAAGTTGGCCCAGGACGAGGAACACTGATGGATGACATGCTACGGGTATGGTAGGAGACTTGCTCCAGATATGAGAGATTGTAGATTGACAGCCAGAGCAGACCATCGCCAATTTCAAGGCATTGGCCTCAAGCATCGAGTCAGTCTATCTTGTGGAAGCAAGCCCATGTCTACGAGAGAAACAGAGGCAGTTGCTGTGCGGAGATGCACCTCTCGAAGAGATAGATATTGGCTATCAAAGTATCAGCAAGTACTCGCAGATACCAGTAACATGGTGTGAAGATATACGCTTCGTGCCAAATGGTATATCTTGCTTCCTCCTCAAAGGGAAAGTGTCAACCTTATTGACATGTTGCTCAGAACCAACCAAAAGTCCCTTCATCTTCGCCCACGAGTTCTTCGATGCTCTCCCAATCCACGCTTTCCAATCCGTCCCTCCAAATCCCAACGAGTCCAGCCGAACCCTCGAAACTCCCACTGGCCCCATACCTCTCACCAAACCATTATCCCAATCGAAAACACCACAGTGGCGAGAACTAGTCGTCAATCCAACACCACCACCCTCAAACATCACAACCAGTACATCAACCTCGAAGCCCCACCCCGACTTCCAGCTCTCCATCGCCAAAGCCTCCACCCCCAACTCCATCCTACTCCCCAAACTCTCACCCCGCTACGAAGCCGTCCTCCCCAACCCCGGTTCCATCATCGAAATATCTCCCGAATCTCATTCCTACGCCGCGGAGTTCGCCCGCCGTATCGGCGGTCCTCCTCCCAAAGCTGATCAAAAGCCCACCTCATATTCAAATAAGCAGACCTCCCCACCTCCTGCCACAAAGCCCAAACCCTCCGGCGCAGCCCTAATCCTCGACTACGGTCCCGCCTCTACCATCCCCAACTCCACCCTCCGCGGCATCCGCACCCACGCCCAAACCTCCCCCTTCAGCTCCCCCGGCCTCGTCGACATTTCCGCCGACGTGGATTTCCTCGCTCTGACAGAAGCAGCGCTAGATGCCAGCCCAGGGGTGGAAGTGCATGGGCCATTAGAGCAGGGGATTTGGCTGGAAGCTATGGGGATTAGAGCGAGGGCGGAGATGATTTGCAAGACTCAGAATGAGGAGGGGAGGAAGAAGGTGCATTTGGCGGTGGAGAGGTTGGTGGAGAGGGGTGGAGGGGGGATGGGGAGGATTTACAAGTGTTTGGCTATCGTGCCTGAGAGAGGTGGGAGGAGACCTGTCGGCTTTGGTGGAGGGGTGGTGTGAACTTTGCATGATAAGAATGGTTGAAAGGATTACAACTTCCGCAATTGAGCTATCGACTCAGGTTGGAAAGTGACGAGACTGGGTTCATGACACACACTTGCTATGTAAACACTCAACAATAAATACTTTCTCGTATCGCTACCATAGACTCCATTACCCCTACCACGGGTATCATCTCAAACCTAACGCCAAAGCTGATGCTGATGCTGATGCTACTACAACTTCCCCCTCAAAATCCATCATTCTCCTTCCCCTTCCCCTTCTCATCATTCCCCCCAGCCCCGATCTTAGCAAGATTGCGCACCCTCATTTCTTCCTCATCGAACTCCTTCCCCTTAAACGTTAAATGCTCTCCTTTGTGAAAATTGGCAAGGTTTTCAGCCATGATTTCAGCCTTTGTCTTTGGAGCCTGAGCTGCTTCGTATGCCGCCCGGCTACTTGCCAATCCCTTCGGCATTTCCTCATCTTCATCGAGCTCAATCGGGTTGCCCAGCTCCTCACCAGCCTCTGTTGAGCTGAGTGTCTTGATATGTTCCGTCTTATCAATTCCTTTGATCGTTCCCGCCTTAGATGAGCCCTCACCGCTATCCCCGCCCTCACCTACATCAACGTTATTTCGGGCTGGACGTCCCAGGTCCACCTCCGGCATATCATAATCAACAGTATCTATCATCAACGGACCTCTCGGACTCGGCGTCTCAGGGTTCGACTCCACATGAGCGTCGAAAGACCTATCCAGCAACGCAGCCATCGCCTGATCCACCCCAATCTCCACAACGCTACTCTGCCTCTCAGTCTGTTCCCCATCCCAGTCCGGCCTGACTCCAACCGCTTCAGCGACAGCAGAGCGCTCGCCTTCGGTCGCTCCGGTTCCAGATGTTGCGGTTTGGTTGTGAGGGATGTCGTTGCTGGTTGGGGGGGTTTGATCGAGGATGGAGGTGTAGACTGAGCTTGCTGATTGGGCGGAACGCTTTTCGCGCTTCTTTTTGCGCTTGTCTTCTGGACGGACAACGATGACGGGGACGGGGGAGTTTTGGAGACAGTATCTGCTCACGGAGCCGGGGAAGAGGCCTTGAATGCCACCGAGGGGGCGGCCGCGTGTACCTACGATGAGGGAGACGGGGGAGTAGATTTTGATCTATGCATGGATTTTAGCAGTATTTGGTAGTCTGTGCTTCGGAGTGAGACATACCATTCGCTGAATCATGTCTTCCACTTTACCAACCGCAAGCTCTAGAACCAGACTGATCGATTTGCCGTTCCCGTTTTTCTCCTGGACTTTTTGTAGTAGCTCCTGGGCCTCTTGCTTGTAGGTTTCGCGCTCGACGCTGTCTTTGCTGTTGATCGTGCTGTCCCTGTCAACGACACGGAGGCAGACGATCTCATCGCCGTCTTCGACAAGTTCGTCGACTAGCCACTCGAGGGCGAATTCGGAGTAGTCGTTCTCGTCGTTTCCACACAAGAAGGTGCTGCAGAGGCATCGGACTCAGCATGCGTTACACGTGCTTGAGGCAGCCAAGCAATGCTAGGCTTGACGTTTGGCTTGTGCCCCAAGGAGTTGCAGAATGTACGTACCGAGAGCGACGCGAATATTTGTAGTCCTTATGCTTGCAAACAAGAGTGAAAGAGATGTCGGTGGCATTTTTGTTGTCGAAAGTATCAAAGGAGACGCGAGTCTCATAAGTCCTATAATCTCCGTCACCTTGAGTAAGCTCCTGGTTCTCCCTCTGACGTTGAGAAATAGGCTGTCGCTGGTACCGTTCCTCATGATACTCGACTGCAGATTGAAGCTCATGGAATTCTGAAGCAAGGAATTCACCACTGCCGTGGAATACAAGCTCAGACGCAAGGGGCGTTGCTTTGTCTTTCAGGACTGATGTGCGAAGAGGAGTGAGGGGAGGTGTGGTGTCAAGGACAATTGTAGATGAAGTAGTAACGGGTGGTGAGTATATGCCTTCGAACGAGACAATGGCAGTCTCTTTGACAGGCTCTGGGGTTTTGGAAGCAGGCTTCATGCTGCTGCTCTCGCCAAAGGAGGACTTTGTATGGGTAGTTGGTCCTGACATCTTGTCTTTGGGTGCTTTCGCTTGTATGTAGCTTGTTGTTAACGACGAGAATGAGAGGGCGAGAACGCACATTTCAACCAAAATAAGCAGGCTTACGATTGGCAGGAGCGACCAGCCATACTCAATCCAGCGCTAACCCAAATATCAAGCTTTGTGAAAAAAAGGGAAGTTGTAACCAACGATCCGCTTCCAAATCGCAACTTCCAACCACACCACAAAAAAGACCAAGAAGATCACTACTTACGAAGGTGGTGGAGGCGATGACAATCTCCCCTGAAACCTCAGAGAATGCTGCCTTGGCCTCGAAGGACGGACAGGCGCCTCAGCACTTGGGGCGAACTGGATCGAGGGACGTCGCCCATCCCTGGCTGCTCCTGCATTCGCAAATGATATACTAGGTCTGGACACCTTCGCGCTTGCCTCATTTGCCTCTGGTACAGCATCTTCTGGCACCGTTTGTTTGGATAGGGAATCCCTTCGCAGGTCGCGAGCGGGAGATCTGGTGGAGGGAGAGGAGGTGGGCGATGGTGAGGTGGACGGAGGCATTGTTGTGGCAGGTACCGCATTAAGAGGCGGTTACCTTACTTGGGACAATTTTGTGGTTTGTGGGGAGGCCAAGGTTTGGTGGTTTTGGTTGATAGCTTGACGTCAGAATTCATAGAGATCAATATTTATCGCAAAAGTTCCAGCCACACCAGGTCCGGAGAATATATTGGTCTCTGCATCTCTATGGCTATAATTCACCAGCACCAGTATCACAGGTCAAAGGGGATGTTTCCAGAAAATAGCAGTTGCACAAGAGACGAAAGTCATGGCAATGTGGGGTACTCGTGAAGCAGACATGTTTGCTTGGCAATTACACTTGCCCTAAGGCATCAAGCTTCTCAATTATTTGAAGGATCGATTGTGCTATACTGCCCTATCTGGGTATCTGGTGACAACGAGGTATTTCCAGTCTCGCAGCTGAGCCGCTGAACAAATGACTCGACTTCCAAGCATCATATGAGATTCAGAAGTAATCAAGCAAACGATCTCGGTCCTTAACATTGAGTCGGACGGAGTTTGGTCCTTCTTCCGAAAAAGCAACTATTCTAACTATCTAAGGAGTAGCGCTGTCTTCTCGGTCTCGGGATGACAATGAATTCCACGCGATGATCGACAGCGCATGTGCGAGTCATCGGAACTTACGGAGGTAGGGTACGGAGGTGGGTACGATTACGGGTGGTAAGTCAGCGTGTGGGAGCAGTTGTTGCAAGTGGGATGTTTGGAGACGGGATGAATCATGATAACTCCTTGCGAATGCACTTGCTGTCGGTGCGATCGTTGAGAGATTGAGATGAGTCTCACGAATACGTTTAATTGCAAGCATGAAATGGACAGTGGTGGTTTTGAACATCTTTGTTTTTGGTTATGTGTAGTAGTCTCAACCTCTGCATGAGGGAGAACGACAGCTAGTAGTGTCCCAATATAATCCTCCAATAACCATCTGAGTAGAGTACGTTCAAACCCAACTAAGGCAATATTTGTACACAAGAAGAAGTCGCTCAATGCTGGCTCGGGTATTCCGCTGAATCACTTTCGTAAAACCAATCAATCGTCAAGATCTCTGGTGCTTAGAAGGCAGCGATGGCTGTTTGTTGTCTCCGTTGCGGAAGATAGTAGCCTTCGTCGAAGAAGGAAGCTTGTTCCGACTCCGGTAGCGAGGCTGGCGACTCTGACTTTTCTTGGTAGAATGATGTGGTAGCGATGGCTTGTTTCCGTTGTGCGTCTGAGAAGGCATCGAGTGGCATCTCTGTTTGTGGTGGTGAGGGAGGCATTGAGTCGTCTTCTGATTCTGAGTCTGAGTCTTCGTGGAGCAGCTCTGGTGGGGATAGAGGTGTGTGCGACGGTGAGCGAGTAAGAGCGAGGTCGACATCGTATTCGTCATCTTCCATCTCCTCATCCTCATCGACTTCAGAAGTCTCGATGCGAGCCGGTGACTGAGCAACTTTTCGTAGTTGCATTGGCTGTGTGTATTCCATCTGCTCATCATCGTCTGACTCGCCCTCACTGTCTGAGTCCTCTCCGTAAAATTCCTCCTCAACTGCCTCTTCTAGCTCCTTAGGGATGGTGTCGGCCCACTGGACATGCTTGGGATCTTCAGCCTTGGTGTTGCTCTTGACAGTCTGGTTGAACCAGCTTTCTTGTTCTTGCTCGGCATTGGCGAGGTCGAGCATGAGACCATCGAGAAGGTTGGCGTGTCCAACCAGAAGGCGGAGGTCGTGGTCGCCTCGGGCAGCCTCCTTGGAGAGCTTGGCGCGGGCAGTGTGTGCCACGTAGTAAGTTTGGGTAAGAGACATCTTCTGCTTCTTTTGTGGTGGAGATGCAGTAGATGTTCTGGTGATGGGAGATGCTGGTGTAGTGAAGGGAAGGAATTGATTTCGGAGACTTGAAGTCATCTTGTATGGTGATGGTGTGATTTTTGTTGGCTTGTGAGTCAATCAGGCAGTAAGGCTTGGTTGAGTTGATTGACGAGTGGAGTCAAGGCGGCAGGCGAAAGTGTGGGACCTTGCTTGGTATTTGCTTGATATGAAACGTCTTTGTTCTTTTGTGTTTGCTAATGGTTTGTTTGAGTGTAAGATGCATTTTGACGAGTGGATGAGGCATTCCTTTATGCTTCCTCAGCTTGTTCAAAAGCCGAAAGGTAAGCAACATCGGTTCTCGGCTTGGCAACAAGGTCGGTCCAAAATCCACGGGCGGAGTTTTGTAATCCGCGACGCTAAACTAGCTCTGCACCACTGATCGGGTCTCTATCTCACCGCTCAGCTTATGAAAGCGAATCAAATGCTCACTTGCGTATTCTGACTCAAGAAGCGCAGGGCTGAGTCACAGTCGCAACACCGACTCCGCAAAAAGCCCAATCGCTTTTTGGCAGCCGTTTCTGCTCAATAAAACAACCCACGACAGCATCTACGCGCGTCGGCCGTCTGGCATGCCGCTCCATTGCAAGGTTACTTTACCACTTTCCTAACGCCTTGCTGTTTCGGCAAGTACGGATACGGAAAGTTCGTGCTCATGCTCATACGTCGACAGTTGGCCTTGTGGGCCGCGGCGGAACCGAGATGATTACAGATCTCAAAATCCTCCTTGGCAATCCTTTGTCTCAGACTCATGGCTGATAAATCCAAGTCAAAGTATACAGCTATGACTCTCACTTCTGCATTACTATTCGGCATACTACAGATAACCAATTGCACCATAACGAGGGGTAATTCATCACTCAAACATGCATGCAATGGAAACAAGTCTTGCGAATTGCGCACCTGTCTCGTAATGCCTGACGTTGATAGAAAGGCTTCCGAGCTTGATGGTGCCCTGCAAGGAAGCCTGCGCACTGCTATGCACAAGCCACGCAACAGCGAGGAACGAAACCGAGAAACCGTAGGTGAGCCCAAATCGGGCTTCTTTTGCACCGACGACGTGCAGGCGCCAAGGCCAACTAACTCACAAAGAGCTCGTTCTTCGCACTCTCAAACAAAGCATTGCCCCGCATCTCGCAATTGCCCGCAAGGTCGCCAAGCGGAGATGATTTCGCAAGAGTCGACAGGCGGAGCTTGTTTTTCCGCCAGATGCCAGTATGCGTCACAATCACACCAATTCTTTGTTGTGATAGAGGAGCTGCGGGGTTGATGCAGTAGGGCTCTCAAGGCAGCCTTTGCTTTGTCACTTGTGAACAGTAATCAACAGCCTGCAACCACGGCAGACGGCCAAGACGTTCTGGAAGATTTGGCTTAGCCCGTCTCTGCTTACCCAGCAAGGAGACGGTCAACGATATGCAATGACCAAATCAGGTAGACAGTCGCATCTACTTCTCTTGTACTTGTCAGCAAAATAGGCCCCGTCAACTCCGTCGTGTTCTCAAACCACTGTTGTGAGCCAGGTCTTTCCGCACTGGACTTCTCGGAATTGAGTCATGGGTCCTAACAAATACCCATCGCGATCTCCTTGACTTTAGGATACACAGTCAGCTGCCATCAGTGCCAATGCATAAAGCGGTCTCCCAGAGAGTTGGGACTTCTGGAAGGACGCCAAAGGCTTCCATGTGCATCATTGGTGCGCTCAGCCCTTTCTCGCTTACAGGGGTATTGATCCGCTTTGGGCAACCCTAACCTGGGTTTGCATTTCCCACATGGCGTCTTACTTCTTTATCTAAGCATTTTAGTCTCAGCCTCACTGCTTGCGTTATCTTAAAGCGTCGCTTCCTCCGCGAAGTTTCCGAGAAAGACGATTCGTACCCTGCAATATTCGCGTCGATGCTGCAAGCCTTTGGCTAGTATGCTGCTGAGAAGGTGATTCGCAATTTAGTCATTTTTTCCATCTCCTTTGACTACATTCTGCATAGCTTGTGGTCAAAGATCCCTTTCCTGACAAGGATGAGGGTCATTAGTAGAGACAGGCCACTCCTGGCCCAAGAGCTCTCCTTCGATTCGAATTATGGTCGAGTGTATTGCTTAGAGGAGAAGATTTTGCTTTGCGTGACACGAGGGTATGTACATGGCCAATAGTCTGTTCAATTATGTTACAATGGGAGTCACGGGGGCCGAACATGGAAGCAGGGTAACCGGAGCTGGATCTGACCACAAGTCCTCTCTTGGCAACTACACTGACGCTCATCTTTGAAGGGAGACCGCCCTCGAGAGTATGCTTGTACCAAATGTCTAGTCGTCCCTACACTATTTATATTGTCAAAGATATGTGGGCACAGCAAGTTATGTAGTGGCGTAAAGGCTTAACGATACTATGGAAAACCTCTGGTGCGTAATGCATTCCGATAGTACGGGGCGGTGTCAAGCTGGGTGAATCGCTATTGTCTCCTTCCTCGTCTTTCACTGATAAGTCTACCACATTCACTTTGCCTCTCTTCGTCGCTGCTTGGGGGTCATTATCCTCATTCACCCTGTCATAGACGCGCTTCAGATTCGGGGACAAACTGGCTGTACTTTCTAGTTAGAACAAACCACTGAAATCAAAGTTGGATTGGATCTTTGGGCAGCCTTTGATAGAGCTGCTAGATGGGCTCCTTTTATCTCAGCATCATATTGTGCCCAACACAGAGCCATATCGAAGCGGCTGCCCACTATAGACAACCCACTGTAAGAACGGCGATTGACCACCTTGAGTCGCAATGAGACCGTGAGTTTGAGAAAAGCTTCTTGCAAGAATGCAAAGGGGCGAGCTGTCTAAAACCCCGCTGCGTATACAGTTGGGCCAAAATTCAGCTGCTCTCACAGGCTGAAATCCCAAGAACGGAAATGCCTTGAATGCTTACGGCGTGAACATTGGCAACAGTCTAGGCTCGCAAGGGCTGTTCGTAGTGTGGAGGTTGATTCGGAAGTGCTAGATGGCAAAGGCCCAAAGCTCCGGAAAGTGACTTTCTTGACTCGAGTTCGGCCAGAACGCGGCTCATCAAAGAGAAAAATTTGCAAAATTTCTACTCAGTGATGGAACCAATGCTCGGTGAGGGTGAGGAGCTCCAGATTTTGCTAGATAGCAGGCTGGAACCCGACAAGCTGACCTTGTGCAGAGGAAACTTAATATAACGAGGCGTCCAACATTGAGTTTCCGAAGCTAGCACCAAGATAAATAATGTTCTGTTACCAGCCTCAAGCTCTGCGAATAGAACCGCTACGATTGAGGCTTTAGTGAAAGGTTTTAAAATAGGGATCTTGTCTATTGTTTCATAGTAGAGTACTTTACCGTCAGTCCTCTTACTGTTGAATCATCTGACGTTTTCGCAAGTTCGAATTTTTTCTTTATCCAAAAGATCCCAAAATAAATTAGATCAGTCGGGTATACTTCGGCAAAGCACCGTGACCAATGACTTTCATGAACATCGTTTCCGCTAGCCGATGAGCTTCAACTCTTCGTTCATCGTATCTTCCCATGCTCCCCGCAGGCGATGACTGCGATGAGTGTAGGCCGAGTACAATGCCGGCGTCGACGGCGATAGCATTTGCGTCTCTGCCCTTCATTACGACCTTCCTCCTCGTCTCGACTCTGGTCTTCACAAAGCTCTTTCCATTCCTCTCGGGCGAAGCCACGTCATTGAAGACCAGCGCATTCGCTCGACCATTCTCCCCGAATGGCGGCCACGCTCGGACTACCATCAAACACTTGTCCGCGTTGACCTTCTCTTCAACAATTGCACTGGCTGCAGTGCTCGTGGAGCTTATACTATGCGAGATATCTAATACCATAAACCCTACCGCTCGAGGACTAGCCTTCAAGGTCACAGTCCTGCTGCTTCTTTTCCAGCTGATAGTCACAATACCCTTCCTCGAGATCCATTCCGTCATCTCTGCCGCGGGGTATGAATTCGTTGGCAGTGGCAAGGGAAGATTGAGACTAGCATGGCTGCTGCAATTACTTGGGTTCACGGCATGGATGTTAGCTTTCTGGTGGAGCGGACAATGGTTGCTACATCGGGTGGGCCAAGGGCCGACCATTGAGAGCTCCCAAAGTCTCAGTGAGGCCTCTCTCGAACGCATTGGTGTCATTGGGATATCAGTCATGTCTCTCCTATCAGGCTTTGCTTCGGTCAGCTCCCCCTGGCAAAACTTTTTCTCCCGCCCCACACCAGTCTCGGAAGCTTCCATCGGCCGCAAAGCTGCTGGCCTTGAAGCAACCAAGGACATGCTCGACGCCAAACGCTCTCGTCTTCGCGCACTCGAGCGCAAGATATCAGATGCTCCGACAGAGTCATTCATGCAAAGAGCTGTGGGCTCTATCCGCGGCAATGCCGATTCAACAGAACGACAAAGCCTTCTGCTCGAGATTTCCGGCCTTGAAACAATGGCTGCTTCCCTCTCCTCCTCGCACTATAATCTCCAGAGCCGCCTCCAACAACAGCATCGCTCGCGCACAGCCACTGGTCGGGTCCTCATTACCGCCTCCTATCTCTTCTCCCTCTTCTGCCTCTACCGAATTGCTACCACCTCCTTGACCTTCGTCCGCCGCTCTTTGTCGTCGGCTAAGTACACTTCCGAGACCTTCACCACCTCTGATCCCGTCGACAATATACTTGCTCTCTTAGCGAAACATTATGATCCGCAGCTAGACCAAGCAGCCTGGGCGCGCCAGATCTCATTCCTGCTTTCTGGCGTGATCCTCTTCGCCTCTTTCACTTCCGTGATGCAGACATTTCGTCTGTTCACTCGATTTCTACCGTCTCTATTGAAGACCATACAAGCCAACCTCGCTCTGGGTGTCGCACAAGTATGCGGTACATACGTCATCAGTGCGGCATTAATGCTCAGAGGAATGATGCCGGGAGCTGTAGTTGGGGAAGGACTGGGGGCATTAGGCGGGAAAGAGGGAGTTACTTGGGTGGATGGATGGTTTGAGCGGTGGTTCTTGGGTGGCGTTGTGATCACTGCTGTGGGCATCTGGGTGGGAAGAAAGGTAGGAGGGAATGCTGATTGGGATGAAGATGAATGGGATGAGGGAGGTGAGTTGGAAAGTGGAAAGATGAATTGATGAGCTCCTCGTGTGATTACATGACATGAAAGTGACTATAGCCTCTGAACTTTAGTGGTCATATCGGGATCCATTTCACAAATCAACCTTGTCATTTCTGTCGCAGATTAATAATGATCGGACTATCTTCGGTTTCCCAGAGAAGCTTTCTGTCTGGGAGAAAGCATGAATTGCACTGCCAATAGGTCTGATGGTTTTTCATTTGCACGTGCAATGAATACCAACATTATCAATACCCTCACTTCTGGAGTTAGAACATTTCGAAGACGTTAACGACGAACCGGTGAACAAGCCCTTTGAGTAGGCGCTCCAAAAAGGTGGGAGGTTGTGTCATACGTTATCAAGTATATGGCGCTAGCTTGATTGGGATATTCGAAATCGAATTGATACGGTATGGATCCAAATACGAAATGCTACCTGGCGCTAGCAGCGAAAAAAAAAGTCTCCGAGCGGTATTCGAGATACCTCCCTAACTACAGGTTTTACAACGATAGAATTAACGGCAAAGTTGTAGGAAAGAACCTATTCTAAACTTTGCTCAGCGGTTTCAAAAGCGAGGGAAGTCTACTTATTAGGCTATTGGGGCTGGACAATGACCTCCGCAAAAAAGAGTGCAAGGCGTATATCTCTCGAAATGCTTCCCAGGTGGGCTTAGGTTACCTAGGAGAAGAGGTTCGGAAGCATTGTTCTGCAAATGATCAGAAGTCGCTGATACTTTGTCTTCAGGTTGCCAAGGTTATCAAGGGAAAGACCTACCCACTACCACCCCGATACATGTTGATAGCCTTGTATGGATTGAAAAATATTTGCATGTATCCCCCAAAGACAGACGGATCCTATTATTCCGTAGGTTACACAAGTAACATCCACGTCTCATGGCACCAAGAATGCTACCAAATATTCTGCAAGCATCTTTGTCTAGACGACATCTACTGCTCCCGTGAGGATGCGGAGAGAAAAGAATCGGCAAAAGCGGAAATCCACGACGTTTATTGATGCTGCAGAACTGATCTTCCAGTATCGCTGCACAGAGGACCCAGAGGACGAAACAGTGGAAAACCGGTGCTCTTTGAGAAGTAGCACTTGTTACCTAACACCCAGGGTTGGCATCTCTTAAAGGCCTCGCGGCCGTATATGGGTGGGAGACAGGCTTGATGTCAGAACAAGTGGCAGTCTTGGACTCCAGTGGAACGGAGTTAAGCAGAGAAACCCCTCGAATTGAGCAGCACATTAGACATGCAAGCTCATCATAGAGCTGACGATTATGTAGTAGTGACTCATGTTGAGCGCTGAAAGGCGAAGTGTTTGCTCTTATGACGGGGGTCCGTGCTGCGAATTCCAGGCTCTCAACTGCTACTTATTCTGATACCAGGCCTGGAGCAATGGAAGGCTTTTATAATGCCTCAATATGTTCAAATATACCAAAGTATATTACCATACTCAAGAACCACTTCATTCTCAGCTAGCTCTTGGGGCTTTGATTTGCGAAGAATGTTGGCTTCGAAGAGATTTATCGAGGCGATGGGAAATAACCAGAAGAAGTTTCCGAACGAAGTGCATAGAGAATTGTCCTTTTCATCAGCAGATGAGCGTCATGTTTACTATCTTGAGGACTTTTTACCATTCAAGTCGCCACAATGGTATTGCTCAAATGTAAATACTGCTATGCCCTCTCACAATAGTAACATCAAACCGTAACACATTGTCGTCTCAATCAGCACTAGCTTACAACACCAGCCTAGCCTTCAATTTATCCCCCTTAACAATCTCCTCCTTCTTCGCCATCAACTCCTCCATATCCCACGTACAATTAACATACCTCCCAGCCAACCAATCCCTCTTCTCCCCCGTCAAGAACACAATCGTATCCCCCGCCATCTCTTTCGTCTCCGTAAATACATGTTTCAAAAACTCTGGTGCCCCATCTGGTCCCAAAATATCCGTACCAGGAATATTCCCTGGATGCACACAAAATGCCAGCACACCTTGTTCGCCATACTCCGTGCACACAAACTCAGCGAAGCGGAGGAGTGCTAATTTGGAGGTCTGGTAGGCGCTAAGGCCGGGGCTGCGGAGGAAGGCGGCCACGCTGGCTATGTAGACGATAGTTTTGTCGCCGCTTTTTAGTAGTAAGGGGAGGAAAGCGCGCGTGACGAGGTAGGGGCCGCGAATGTTTACGTCCCAGGTGTTCCACCAGGCGTCGGGGTCGCTATCAGCAATGGGGGCGGGGGCGTTGAAGGCGCCGGAGTTGTGAACTAGGATATCAAGTTTCCCAAAGCTTTTCTCTATCTGCGATGCCGCGTTTTGGACACTGCTCTGGCTCGTTACGTCGATTTTGACTTGCAGCACCTTGGGCGCAGGTCTCCCTGCAGTTTTCGCGGCTTCGTGGATGGCCGCTTCGGTGGTCGAGAGGTCTGAGATGCCGCCGATGGCTATGTTAGAGGAACCAGCCTGAGCGAAGGAGACGGCGATGGCGCGGCCGATGTTCTTGGAGGCTCCAACTATGAAAACGCTTTTGCCGCTGAGGTTGGCGTTCTTGGAGTCGATGAAGGGGTATACATCGCTGTGAAGGGTGGGGGTGAAATCGTCGCCTGTTAAGTATGTCAGACGTAAGTGTCTGGAGTGAGTTGAAAGGGAGTGGGGTTATGTACTTGGTGTAGCTAGAGGAATAGGCTTGTCTTTTGGTGGAGGCATGTGGTTTAGGTGGGGATCGCGTTGGGATTTCGTGAGAGGGGATGGAGATGTATTAGGTCAACCACTGGGGTTTAGATCTCCTTTATATTTCAGACTGCTTGGGTGTGGAGCCGTACTGGATTCCTCGAACGGCATGAAGCCTTAGTCGACGGCGTGAGGCCATAAAGCATTAATAATGCTCGAGGGCATTGTAAATCTTATACTACCACCTCCGAGCTATTATACTTGGCCTCAAAAGAAGACAAAAATGTGCCCTGAGCTCAGTCAGACCCTCATCCGCGGCTGCCGCTTTTAGGGTGAGTATCGGTGCTGCGGCACCTCACCCAGGTGATGAGCATGCTATGCTCCCCTTTCTGCTCACCCCACCCCATGTTTCGAGCAGTCAAAAAGGGCCACAATTCAGCTTAGCCCCAGTAGCCTTAGGAGATGGCTTACCTTGAGGATATACGAGGAGCGGCGCGCCGCCAACTCTCCCTCTTCCTTGTATTCCTACCCAACGTCCTTCCAAATTTCGACAAGTATGCCCCGGAAAGTAGAAAGCCCAGAGCAGCTGCTAGACATAAGTACCGCTAATAGATACGAGCCAGGAGTTGAGTCCATAAGCTGGAAGACAGCGTGAGGGACATTACAACATACGTAGACAAGACGCTCTATGACCAGGATGACGCTCTGAGACGCTACGAGCAGTCAGTGCACATCAGCTCGATATTTGCTAAGGGGTCACTACTTATGAAATTTGTATAGATGGCTGAAAGTACTCGAGGTGAAGAGGAGACGCGACGCGGGAGAATCGTTTCATCCCAAGGTTGACAAGTATGACGATATCGCATCCAATACTTCGCAAAGTACGCAACCATCGTGCCTGAGAGAAGATAGCCCTCCTCGTAGTCTGGCTACTATCAAGGATTTCCTTCGCTTCTATATATCTCTTAGTAAAGGCAGGCTCGATAATAAGAAACGTACTACCGTTAACTTAATTAATACTTTTTTAAAATGGTTTTTCGCTGGCTTTACCTAAATTACGGGTAAAGTCATTAATAATAAAGATAGGGCTGCGGTGTATAATGTAGGTTCTCTTTTCCTACGATGAAATATCGCTTTTACTAATATTATTAGTTAGTAGGTAAAGAAAACCTTAACTAAAGAAAACCTAGTTATGAAAAATATAAAAGGAAGTACCTTTTTAATAAGAAGGAGATAATTTGATTTACTATTATATTCCGGACCGCCGATGATATTATATTTATCTATCTACGTAATAAAGTCTAAATTCCCTAGTTAATTAACCTTTTTTTATAGACTAGGGTTAGGATCGGTATCTTTCTAATAAATAAAAAGATAAAAAATAAACGAGGTCTTCGTTCTAGAGTATATATATAAATTAAATATAACCCTCGAGGAGCTCCTCTACTTCTTAATAGGATATCGACTTTATATTTAAACGAATATTTAATAGTAGCTAGAAAGTAATTTATTAAGTTAATTAATATTAGGTTAAGAATAATCGTAATCTAGAGTATATAATATATTATCTACTTTATTTCTTCGTTTGTATATTAATTAATAGGCGATATTTACGAAGGTTTAATATATCTACTAGTTAATATAAGTAGTTATTTAAGAACGGTATATAATACCTATTTACTTTAACTTTTATAGATAGAGTTATTTAAAGTATTATATCCGCGGCGGATTTTAAGGAGATATAAATCCCTAAAAACGAAGACGAGCTTCTTCTTTAATAGATTAATAATATATAGTATCTACCGGTAGTCCGTAATATTACTATATATATCGGTAACTTGGGAAACCCCGATTTTTACGTATTTTATACCGAAATTGTATAAAATACTGGAAATGCGTATCTGCTCATATCCCGTATTCTAAGTATATTATGCACCGATTAAGTAGCGATATTACACCGATTTAGCAACTTTTTTTTTTAACTTTAACTTTTAAGAGTATCTAGACTAGGGCCCCTATATAGGAATATAAATATCTTACTAAATCTATTTTTAGCCTAGATTCCGAATTTTTAATTAGATTTTTACTAGCGTT